>Ga0308175_100000826_pt1 | contig 20491 bp, 19 predicted proteins | sample PhyCR1_3_FD_203893 | JGI IMG/M metagenome (GOLD analysis project Ga0308175, IMG submission 203893) | Soil microbial communities from UC Gill Tract Community Farm, Albany, California, United States - DLSLS.C.R1 | ecosystem: Environmental > Terrestrial > Soil > Agricultural land | place: USA...
CCAGCCGCGACATCGCCCGCTGGGCGAGCGCCATCATCTCCGCCAGCGTCTCGGTCGGCAGGTCCTGCAGCCGCGCGGCGTGGGAGTAGGGAGCGACCATCAGGTGCCCGTTCGTGTACGGGAAGAGGTTGAGGATCACGAAGCTGCGCTCGCCGCGGTGGACGATCAGGTTCGCCTCGTCGTCTTCGGCGGCCGGCTTGGCGCAGAAGATGCAGTCGTCCTCGATGTCCTTCGACGCGTCCTTCACGTAGGCGAGGCGCCAGGGCGCCCAGATGCGGAAATTTGCCACGGGCCGCCCATCCTATTGAGGGCCCGGGTCAGGCCAAGCCCTGCGCAGGAGACGGCGCATTTGTCAGAGCCAGCGGCGTTTGCGGAAGTAGGCGACCAGGCCGATCAGCATCAGCGCCATCACGCCGATGATCACGAAGAAGTCACCGAGGTTGTCCTGGCCTGGGACCTTGACGTTCATCCCCCAGATGCTGGCGATCAGGGTGAGCGGCAGGATGATCACGCTGATCGCCGTCAGTACGCGCAGGACGTCGTTGAGGCGGTGCGAGATCACCGACTCGTTGGTCTCCTCCAGCGCCTCGGCGACCTCCTTGTAGTTCTCCAGCATGTCCCAGATCCGCTCGTGGGCGTCGACGATGTCGTCGAAGTAGATCTCCAGGTCGAGGTCGGTGGCGAGATAGCGCTGCTTGACCTTCTCGAGGTCGCGCAGGACCGGCCGCTGGGGGCGGATCACCTTGCGGAAGTTGATGATCTCCTGCTTGACGTTGGAGATGTCGCGGACGACCGCCTCCGCCCGCTCGGCGAAGATGTCGTCCTCCAGGGCGTCCAGCTTGTTGCCGATCTTGCGCAGCATCGGGAAGCAGTAGTCGAAGCTGTCGTCGACCAGGCGGTAGAGCAGGTAGCCGGAGCCGCGGGAGAAGAGCTGCTGGCGCAGGTCCTCTTTGGCGCGGCAGCGCTCGAACAGGTACTCGACCGGCTGCAGCGGCTGGTTGGGGATCGTGACCAGGTAGTCGGGGCCGACGAAGAGGTCGAGCTCGCCGGTGCCGAGACGGCCGGCCACGGCGTCGAAGACGGGCAGGTGGAGGACGATGAACAGGTACTCGTCGTAGACGTCGATCTTCGGCCGCTGGTTGCGGGAGAGGACGTCCTCGAGGTCGAGGGCGTGGAACTCGAAGTGCTCCTCCAGCCAGGTCCGCTCGAGCGAGCCCGGCCACTCGATGTTGACCCAGCGCAGGCCGGAGGAGTCGATCTGCTCGACGTTGGGAGCCTGCGGCTCAGGAGCCGCGGGCTGGGAGACGAGCTGGCCGCGCCGGCCGGGCCGCCGCAGCCGTGGTTTCGGAAGGTTCGGCATCGCTCCGGCCCGGTATCTCGTCGTGCAGCGCGGTCATCGTGGGTCTAGGTTAACCGGCTGGCGGGGATGGGAAACCCGCAGGGTGGCCTGGTAGGCTTCTCCCAACATAAGCGCCACATCTAGAGGGGTGGAGGGACTGGCCCAGTGAAGCCCCGGCAACCACCTCGGATCTCGGTCCGAGGGGAGGTGCCAACTCCAGCAGGTCGCGCAGGCGGCCTGGAAGATGTGGGGGACGTCCGACCGGACCTCTGCCCCACAAGCGGCGGAGGTTTTTTCGTAGGAGCGAGAAAAGAGGATCGGATGTCAGTCGAGGGCTTGAGATGCAAGGAGTGCGGCGCCGGTTACGAGCTGGATGCCAGCTACGTCTGCGAAAACTGCTTCGGGCCGCTGGAGGTCGCCTACGACTACAGCGACCTCGACCCGGTGGAGGTGAAGCGGCGGATCCAGGCGGGCAGCCAGGGCATCTGGCGCTATTCGGACTTCCTCCCATTCGCCGGCCGCGCCGCCGATCCGCTGGAGCCGGGGCTGACGCCGTTGCTGAGAGCCGACCGCCTCGCCGAGCGGCTCGGCCTCGAGGCGGAGATCTGGATCAAGAACGACGCCGCCAACCCCACCCACTCCTTCAAGGACCGGGTCGTGGCGGTAGCGGTGGCGAAAGCCCAGGAGCTCGGCTTCGACACGGTGGCCTGCGCCTCGACCGGCAACCTTGCCAACGCCGTCGCCGCCCATGCCGCCGCCGCCGGACTGCGCTCCTACGTCTTCGTGCCCGCCAACCTGGAGGAGCAGAAGTTGCTCGCGACCGGCGTCTACGGGACCAACCTGGTCGGCGTGCGTGGCAACTACGACGACGTCAACCGGCTCTGCACCCAGCTCGCCGAGTCGCGGCCGTGGGCCTTCGTCAACGTCAACCTGCGTCCCTACTACGCCGAGGGCTCCAAGACGCTCGCCTACGAGACGGTCGAGCAGCTCGGCTGGAAGCTGCCGGACCGGGTGGTCAGCCCGATCGCCTCCGGCTCCCTCTTCACCAAGCTCGGCCGGGGCTTCCAGGAGTGGCTGGAACTGGGGCTCGTGGAGGGCGAGCAGCCGACCTTCAACGGCGCCCAGCCCGAGGGCTGCAGCCCCGTCGCCACCGCCTTCGCCGAAGGCTGGGACGTCTGCAAGCCGCAGCGGCCGGAGACGATCGCCAAGAGCCTCGCGATCGGGGACCCCGCAGACGGCCCCTACGCGGTCGAGCACGCCAGGCGCACCGGCGGCGGCGTCGACGCGGTCGACGACCAGGAGATCCGCGAGGGGATCAAGCTGCTCGCCGAGACGACCGGGATCTTCACCGAGACCGCCGGCGGGGTGACCGTCGGCGTGCTGCGCAAGCTGGCCGAGCGGGGCGAGATCGCGGCCGGCGAGCGGGTCGTCGTCTACATCACCGGCGAGGGTCTCAAGACCCTCGACGCGACCCGCGATACGTTCCAGATGCACGAGATCGACCCCGACCTCGGCAGCTTCGAGGCCGAGTTCCGCCAGGAGGTAGCTGCATAGATGTCAGTCACGGTGAAGATCCCGACCCAGTTGCGCGCCGCCACCGGCGGCCAGGCGGAGGTCGAGGCCAGCGGCTCCACGGTCGGGGAGGTCCTCGACTCGGTCTTCGACGCCCACGGCGACCTGCGCGAGCGCATCACCCAGAACGGCGACCTGCGCCGCTTCGTCAACGTCTACGTCTCCGGCGAGGACATCCGCTTCCAGCAGGGGCTGGAGACCGAGATCAACGACGGGGACGAGGTCACGATCCTGCCAGCCGTCGCCGGCGGCTGATCGTTTCCAGCATTTAGGCCCCTATAGGGGCTAGAACCTTGGAAACGATGAAGCCACCGGTGGTGATCCTCTGCGGGGGACGGGGGACGAGGCTGCGGGAGCGGACGGAGTCGGTGCCCAAGGCGCTGGTGGAGATCGGGGGGCGGCCGATTCTTTGGCACGTGGTGCAGATCTATGCGGCGCAGGGGTTCGAGCGGTTCCTGCTTGCGACGGGATACATGGGGGAAGCGGTGGCGGAGTTCGTGGCCGCGGAGCGGTGGCCGGAGGGGGTCGAGGTGGAGTGCGTCGACACCGGGCTCGACACGCCGACGGGAGGGCGGCTGCACCGGCTGCGGGAGCGGGTTCGCGGCGGCACCTTCTGTCTGACCTATGCCGACGGCGTCGCCGATGTCGACCTCGAGGCGCTGCTCGCGTTCCACGGCGGGCACGGTTCTCTGGCCACGGTGACGGTGGTGAGGCCGGAGCTGCAATGGGGCGTGGCGGAGCTGGAGGACGACCGGGTGAGCGGCTTCGTCGAGAAGCCGCGCAGCGAGCACTGGATCAACGGCGGCTTCCTCTGCTTCGAGCCTGGCGCGCTGGACTACCTCGACCACGAGAGCGTGCTCGAGCGCGAGGCGCTCGCCGGCCTGGCGCGCGACGGGAAGCTGCGCGCCTACCGCCACGAGGGTTTCTGGGACTGCATGGACACCTACAAGGACGCGGTCGTCCTCAACGACCTCTGGGCAGCCGGCCGGGCCCCATGGCGAATCTGGGACGAGGCACCGGTGGAGCAGCGGTGAAGCGGGCGCTGATCACCGGCGGCCATGGCTTCGTCGCCTCGAACCTGGCCCGGGCGCTCCTCGAGCGTGGTGACGCGGTGACGGTGCTCGACCGCGCCGCGCCGCCCCTCTCGGGGCTGCGCCTGCAGGGAATCGAGGGCGATGTGGAGCTGGTCGAGGCCGACCTGCGCGACGCGCCGCTGGTCGAGACCACCGTCGCCGCCGCCCAGTTCGACGTCGTCTTCCACCTCGCGGCACAGACCCTGGTCGGCCCGGCGATGGCGGACCCCACCGCGACCTTCGAGGTGAACGTCCGCGGGACCTGGACCCTGCTGGAGGCCTGCCGCCGCTCGAGCGTCCCCGCGGTCGTCGTCGCCTCCTCCGACAAGGCCTACGGTCCCAGCGAGGAGCTTCCCTACCGCGAGGAGATGCCGCTACGGCCCGCATCGCCGTATGAGGCCAGCAAGGCGGCCGCCGACGCGATCGCGCTCAGCTACCGGCCCGCCTACGGGCTGCCGGTCGCGGTCACCCGCTTCGCCAACATCTACGGCGGCGGCGACCCCAACTTCTCCCGTCTGATCCCGGAGGCGATCGCGGCGGTGCTGGACGGCCGCCGCCCCCAGATCCGCTCCGACGGGAGCCCCGAACGCGACTTTCTCTTCGTCGCCGACGCAGTCGCCGCCTACCTCGCCGTAGAGGGCGCGGTCGGGGCGGGTGGGCCGGGGGCGGGGGAGGCCTTCAACGCCGGCGGCGAGCAGCCGCATTCGGTCGCCGAGGTGCTGGAGACGATCACCGAGGTGTCCGGAACCGGACTGGAGCCCGAGTATCTGGGAACCGGCAACCCGAGCGGCGAGATCGACCGGCAGTGGGTCGACTCGACGAAGCTGCGGCAGACGGCGGGGTGGGAGCCGACCGTGGGGCTGCGCGAGGGCCTGGGCCGCACCCTCGACTGGTACCGCGAGCATCCAGAGCTGCGGCCCGAGGCCGCCGGGGCCGCCTGACTAGGCTGAGCCGATGTGCGGGCGCTTCACCGTCACCACCAAGGACACCAAGAAGATCGCCGACCGCTTCCAGGTCGAGCTGGAGAAGGCGCTGGAGCGCGGCGGCGCCGGGGCGCCGGCAAAAGAGAGCGCGAAGGACGCGGGCGAGGTTGAATCGCCGCCCGGCTTGGGCCGCTACAACGTGGCGCCGAGCCAGGAGATCCTCGTCGTGCGCTCCTCGCCGGATCCCGAGGAGGCGGCCCGAGGGGAGCGCGAGGCGCGGCTGATGCGCTGGGGGCTGGTGCCGCGCTGGGCGAAGGACCTCAAGGTCGGCTACCGGATGATCAACGCCAAAGCCGAGAACCTCGCCTCCAGCCGCGCCTACTCTCCGCTCGTCGGCAAGTACCGTCACCGCTGCCTGATCCTCGCGGACGGCTTCTACGAGTGGATGAAGGCCGAGGACCCCAAGCAACCGCGCCAGCCCTGGCGCTTCACGGTCGACGGGTGCGAGGCCTTCGCCTTCGCCGGGCTCTGCACCCGCAAGGAGTGGGAGGACCCCAACGAGCGCGGCTACGACGACGGCTGGCTCTACACCTGCACCATCGTCACCACCACCCCGAACGAGGTGGTCGCGCCGGTCCACGGCCGGATGCCGGCGATCCTGCCGGGGCCGGAGGCGGAGGCGGCCTGGCTGCGCCCGGACCTCAGTGCCGAGGACGCAGTGGCGATGATCGGCCCGCTCGACGCGGCGCGGATGGACGGTTCCCCCGCCAACCCGCAGCTGAACAAGGTCGGGAAAGGAATGGCCGAAGGGCCGGAGCTGCTTGTCGCCCCCTGAGCTCTCGGCGGCTCATTCTTCTTCTTCTTCTTCTTCTTCGTTTTCGGCGATCGGTTCGGACTTCTTGGCGAGCGCGCCCTGCGTCCGCACGGTCGCCTTGCCGGCGCTGGTGGTGAGGGTGCAGGCAATCTTGGCCGAAGGGATCCTGGTGCCTTTCCAGATGGTGGCGAAGGGAAGCTCGAGCGCCCGCTCGGGAGGGCCGTCAGGCAGGAACCATTCCCAGCGCTCGTCCCCGACCCGGTACTTCGGCCATTCGACCTTGACGCCGCGCTCGCTGGAGAAGCCACCCTCGAAGAGGTCTTCGAGGTCGACGACGGCCAGATCGGTGCCGTGGGAGCTGAACTGCACCAGCGCCACTTCCGGCAGCTCCTGCTTGAAGAGGTGTTCGCTGGAGCGCGGGTAGGTGGCGCGCAGGCCGGGAGTCTGGGCGATTTCAGTCCCCCGGCGGGCCCGGATCCCGCAGAGGATGCGCCCGCCGCCGACCGGCGAGCCCGCGTCGATCCGCAGAGCCGCCGCCACGCGGTAGAGCTCATAGCCGCTGACGTTGGTGCCGGTGGACCGCAGGCCGACTTCGACCAGTCGCATCTGTCCCTTGCCGCCGGGGACGGGGACAGGTTCGGAGTCCGGCAGCGGCTTGTGCTGCAACCATTCCAGCTGGGCCGCCGTTCCCTCTCCCTTCCCGGTGGTCGCCCAGGCGGCGACGACGCAGGCGAGCAGCCCGACGGCGACGACGATCAGCGCGCCGCGCGGGGGCCGGGTGTCGGTCGGGCTCTGGCCGTCCTGCACGCCGCGACAGTATTGGAATCGGTCACAGATCCGACCTCTTGCCGATACTTCCACCGGCTCGAGGGGTACGGTGACGGCGTGGGCGCCAAGGCAACCGAACTGGGCAGGACCGAGGCAGCGGCTCGGACCGTCGAGGTCCACGGCCGCGCGGTCAGCTTCGTCGAGGCTGGGGAGGGCCCTGTTTTGCTGCTGATCCACGGCATGGCGGGCACCTCGGCCAACTGGGGCTCGGTGATCGATCCGCTGGCCCTCAACCGCACCGTGATCGCCCCGGATTTCCCCGGCCACGGCGCCTCGGACCCCGGTCCGGGCGACTACTCGCTCGGCGGGCTCGCCAGCGGCCTGCGGGACCTGCTGCTGATGCTCGGCCACGAGCGGGCGACTCTGGTGGGGCACTCGCTCGGCGGCGGCGTCGCGATGCAGTTCACCTATCAGTTCCCGGAGATGGTCGAGCGCCTGGTGCTCGTCTCCAGCGGCGGCCTGGGACCGGACGTCAGCCCGATCCTGCGGGCGGCGGCCCTGCCCGGCGCCGATCTCTTCATCTCCGCCACCGCCGGGGTCGGTCAGAAGGCGGGCTCAGCGCTGGGCTGGGGCCTCGGCCTGCTGGGACTGCGGCCCAACGCGGACATCGCCGAGGTCGCCCGCGGCTACGCCACCCTCTCCGACCGCGAGCGCCGCAGGGCCTTCCTCGCCACCCTGCGCTCGGTCGTCGGCACCGAGGGGCAGCGGGTGGCGGCGCTCGACCGCCTCTACCTGGCCGAGGCCCTGCCGCTGCTGATCGTCTGGGGCGGAAACGACCCGATCATCCCCGTCGACCACGCCGAAGCCGCGCACCGCGCGCTGCCCAACAGCCGCCTCGAGGTGTTCGAGGGCGTCGGCCACCTTCCCCAGCTCGAGCGCCCCGGCCGCTTCGTGGCGGTGCTGGAGCGCTTCCTCACCGAGACCGAGCCCGCCGAGTTCGATCGCGACGAGTGGCGGGCCCGCTTCAAGGCGAGCCAGAACTAGCCGTCGACGCGCCCGACAGGATTCGAACCTGTGGCCTCGCGCTCCGGAGGCGCGCGCTCTATCCAGCTGAGCTACGGGCGCTCGCTGCGCAGCTTACCCGTACGAGGAGCTCGGCCACCGGATCGAACGTATGTTCCGTCTGGATGCAGACGTAAGATTTCGGTCGTGTCCAGTGCCAAGCGAGGGAACGAGGCGGAGGCAATGGTCCTGAGCGCGCTGATCCGCCGGGGCTACGAGGTGCTGTTGCCGTTCGGCGGCGGCCACCCATATGACCTGGTGGTGGACTTGGGGGAGCAGCGATTCCTCCGGGTGCAATGCAAGCGGGCCTGGCCGAGAGGCGGATGCCTCGTCTTCAACTGCCGCTCGACGGACCATGGACGGGGACCTCAATCCTATGTCGGCCTCGCCGACATCTTTGGAGTCTATTTTCCGCCGTCGCGCTCGACCTACCTCGTCCCCCTCGACGCGATTGCGCGATTCGAGGGTCGTCTTCGCCTCGATCCACCCCTGAATAACCAGAGGCGCGGAATCAGGCTTGCTGACGACTTCATGATTGATCGCTGGACCCCGCAGGCCCTCCGCGAACAGGCCCGACCAGCCCAGGTTGAGCGCGAAACCGAGCTGGACTTGGCGTAGGCTCGCCGGCCATGGACATGGCGGTGACGTTCCTCGGCACGGGCGGCTCGGTGCCCTCGGCACGGCGCTCGACGGCGAGCGTCCTGGTGACCCGCGGGGGGGAGAAGCTCCTGTTCGACTGCGGCGAAGGCACGCAGCGCCAGATGCAGCGCTCGCTGGGGCTCGTCCAGGTCGACGAGATCTACCTCACCCACTTCCACGCCGACCACGTGCTGGGATTGCCCGGGCTGCTGAAGACCTACGACCTGACCGACCGGCAGGTGCCGCTGGCCGTCTACGGCCCGCCGGGGCTGAACCAGCTCTTCCAGGTCTTCGCGCCCCTGCTCGGGCGGCTCGGCTTCGTCGTCGACCTGGTCGAGCTGCAGAGCGGTGACGTCGTGCCCCACGACGGCTATGAGATCCGCGCCTTCGAAGCCGCGCATTCGGCCCGCGCCAACGGCTACGCGCTGGTCGAGGCCGAGCGGCCAGGGCGCTTCGATCCCGCCGCCGCCGCCGCGGCCGGCGTTCCGGAAGGGCCCGCGTACGCCGCCCTTCAGCGCGGCGAGGAGGTGGAGGGGAAAGCCGGCGTCGTCGCTCCAGACCGGGTCCTAGGGCCGGCCCGGCCCGGCCGTGTCGTCGTCCTCAGCGGCGACACCGCGCCCAGCCCCGCCACGGTCTCGGCGGCGGCCGACGCGGACCTGCTGGTGCACGACTGCAGCTTCGCCGAGGAGGAGGCGCAGCGCGCGGCCGAAACCGGGCACTCCACCGTCGGGCAGGCGGCCGCGGTCGGAGCCGAGGCGCACGTGAAGCTCCTGGCCCTCGTCCACATCTCCTCCCGCTACCACGTCGGCCAGCTGCTGGAGGAGGCCCGCGCCGTCTACGAGCCCACCGTCGCCCCCAAAGACTTCGACGTGATCGAGATCCCCTTCCCTGAGCGCGGCGAGCCCCACCTCGTTCCGAACGGGGCCGTGGACCGGGACGGGCCCGGATAGGTCCTCGACGGAGCCTCCCCATCTGTTGCGACGGCGAGGTCCTATCCGGGCCCGCCGCCGCCCCCGCTGCTACTGTGAGGGCGTCCTTTAAGCGGGTCCAGTGAGGCCAGGAAGGAAGCAAGCGAAGTGAGCGAGAAGGTCGTGCTGGAGCACGACGATCTGAGGCGAACGCTGCGGCGGATCGCCCACGAGATCGCCGAGAAGAACCCGGAGCCGGAGGGCTTGGCGGTCGTCGGGATCCATACCCGCGGCGCGATCATCGCCCGTTGCCTCCACGTCTTCCTCGGCGAGCTGACCGGCGCCGACCTGCCGATCGGCGACATCGACATCTCCTTCTACCGCGACGACGTCGGCGCCAAGAGCCCCGCCTCGCAGCCGGTCGTCCACGCCTCCCACGTCGACTTCGACCTCGGCGAGCGGACCGTCGTCCTCGTCGACGACGTCCTCTTCACCGGCCGCACCGTCCGCGCCGCGATCGAGGCCCTCTTCGACTACGGGCGGCCGCGGCGGGTGCAGCTCGCCGTCCTCTGCGACCGCGGCCACCGCGAGCTGCCGATCCGCCCCGACTACGTGGGCAAGAACCTGCCGACGGCCCGCGAGGAGCGGGTCAACGTGCGGCTGGAGGAGATCGACGGCGCCGACGAGGTGACGATCTCCGAGGCCAGCCACGCGGAGGCGCTCTCGTGAAGCATCTGCTCTCGATCGAGGACCTCTCCCGCGCCGAGATCGAGGCGGTTCTCGACCGCGCCGAGAGCTTCGCCGAGGTCGGCCGCCGCGACATCAAGAAGGTGCCGACCCTCCGCGGCCGCACCGTCGTCTCGCTCTTCTACGAGTCCAGCACCCGCACCTCCAGCTCCTTCGATCTCGCCGCCAAGCGCCTGTCTGCCGACCTGGTCTCGGTCAAGGCCGCCGGCTCCTCGGTCGAGAAGGGGGAGTCGCTGAAGGACACGATTGCGACCCTCTCGGCCTACGATCCCGCCGCGATCGTGATCCGCCATCCCTACGCGGGCGCGGCGCAGATGGTCTCCCGGTGGACCCCCGCGGCGGTTATCAACGCCGGCGACGGCAAGCACGAGCACCCGAGCCAGGCCCTGCTCGACGTCTACACCCTGCGGCGCCGGCTCGGCGCCCTGGACGGAGTGCGGATCTGGATCGTCGGCGACGTCCTCCACAGCCGCGTCGCCCGCTCCAACCTGATCGCCTTCCAGCGGATGGGCGCCACGGTCACGGTCTGCGGCCCGCCGACCCTGATCCCCCGCGGCATCGAGGCGCTCGGCTGCGAGGTCTGCCACTCGCTCGATCGGCTCGAGGAAGCTGACGTCGTCTACGCGCTGCGGATGCAGCAGGAGCGGATGAGCGAGAGCTTCGTCCCCTCGCTGCGCGAGTACGCCGCCGCCTACCAGATCCACACCCGGCGCCTGGCGCCCCGCCAGCTGTTGATGCACCCCGGTCCGGTCAACCGCGGCGTCGAGCTCTCGGGCGAGGCGGTCGACTCGCCGCAGTCGCTGATCGCCGAGCAGGTGGCGGCGGGGCTCGTGGTGCGGATGGCGATCCTCTACGAGCTGCTCGCCGGCGGCGAGGCGCCCGCCGGGGTGGCCGAGGGCGAGCAGGGCCGGCCGACGCCCCTGGGAACGCCGGCGTGAGCATGCGCGAGCGACTCGACGCGCGCCCCGGCGAGGACGCGCATCTGGTCCTGCGAAGGGCGAGCGTGCTCGATCCCGTCGCCGGGATCGACGGAGTCCACGACGTGGTCGTCCGCGAGGGGCGGATCGCGGCGCTCTCCCCGCCGGGGGAGGCTGACGCCGCGGGCGCCGAGGTCGTCGAGGCGGAGGGCCTGCACGCGTTTCCCGCCTTCTTCGACCCGCATGTCCACCTCCGTACCCCCGGACAGGAGCACAAGGAGGACGTCGAGACCGGCACCCGGGCCGCGGCCGCGGGCGGCTACTGCGGCGTGATCGCGATGGCGAACACCAGCCCGCCGGTCTCCACCGCCGCCGACGTCGCCGCGCTGCGCGAGCAGGCGCGCCTCAGCGCCTCTGTCCCGGTGGGATTCCTCGCCACCGTCACCCGCGACATGGCTGGCGCCGAGCTGACCGAGATGGTCGAGCTGCGCGAGGCAGGGGCGCTCGGCTTCTCCGACGACGGCCTGCCGATCTCCAGCGCCCGCGTGATGCGGCGCGCCCTGCAGTACCAGCGCCTCTGCGGCGGCAACATCGCCCTGCACGAGGAGGACCCCTCGCTGTCGGCCGGCGGCGCCATGCACGAGGGGCCGATCTCCGCCGCGCTCGGCGTCGCCGGCATCCCCTCCGTCGCGGAGTCGACGATGATCGCCCGCGACCTCGCGCTCGCCGCCTACGAGGAGGCACGCATCCACCTGCAGCACCTCTCGGCGGCCGAGTCCGTGGAGGCGGTGCGAGCGGCCAAGGCGGCGGGGGTTCGCGTCAGCGCCGAGGCGACGCCGCACCATCTCTCCCTCACCGACGAGGCGGTGCGCGAGCTGGATCCGGCGCGCTTCAAGATGAACCCGCCGCTGCGCGAGGAGCGCGACCGCCAGGCCCTGATCGAGGGCCTGCGCGACGGCACCATCGACTGCATCGCGACCGACCACGCTCCGCACCAGCCCGAGGAAAAGGAGGTGCCTTTCGAGCAGGCGGCGATGGGCGTCACCGGCCTGGAGGTCGCCTTCGCGGCCCTGCACACCGAGCTGGTGGTCCCGGGCGTGATCGACCTCTCGCTGCTGGTCGAGCGGATGGCCGGCGGCGCCGAGCCGTTCGGCCTGAAGCGCCCCAGCCTCACCCCGGATTCGGAGGCCAACGTCGTCCTCTGCGACCTGGGGGCCGAGTGGGTGGTCGGCGAGGCCGGCTACGAGAGTCGCTCGGCGAACTGCTGGTGCGACGGGAGGGCGCTCACCGGTCGGGTCCTGATGACGCTCGCCGCCGGTCGGGTCGCCTACCGGCTCCGCAGCTTCAGCCTGGGGATCGCCTCGTGAGCGACGCCTACCTGCTGTTGGAGGACGGCACCCGGCTCGACGGCCTCGCCTGCGGCGGCGAGGGCCCGGTCACCGGGGAGGTCGTCTTCAACACCGCGATGACCGGTTACCAGGAGTCGGTCACCGATCCCTCCTACGCGGGCCAGATCATCGTCTTCACCTACCCCCTGATCGGCAACTACGGGGTCAGTGCCGCGGCGATGGAGTCCGACCGCGCGCAGGCGCGCGGCGTCGTCATGCGCGACGCCAAGAACCGTGAGGACGTCGCCACCGCCGAGGGCGGCTGGCTCGACTGGCTCGGGGACTGCGGCGTCCCGGCGCTCAGCGGCGTCGACACCCGCGCCCTGGTCCGCCACCTGCGCGACCGCGGCGCGATGCGCGGCGGCATTTTCCCCTCACCGATGCCCGAGTCCGAAGCGAGGCAGCTGGTCGAGGCCGAGCCGGCGATGGCGGGGGCCGACTTCGCCCGCCAGGTGAGCCCGCCCGAACCGGTCCGCTTCGAGGGCGACGGTCCCCACGTGGTCGGAATCGACACCGGGGTCAAGCTCAGCATCGTCCGCCAGCTGCGCGAGCACGGCGCTCGCCTCACCCTGCTTCCGTGCGACAGCTCCCCCGAGCAGGTCCTGGCCGAGGACCCCGACGTCGTCTTCCTCGCCAACGGCCCCGGCGACCCGGCCGCGGTCGACTACGTGGCCGAGACGGTGCGCGCCCTGATCGGCAAGCGACCGATGTTCGGGATCTGCCTCGGCCACCAGCTCCTCTGCCGCGCGGTCGGGCTGGAGACCTACAAGCTGCCGTTCGGCCACCGGGGCGCCAACCACCCGGTCAAGGACCTTGAGACGGGGCGGATCGACATCACCTCCCAGAACCACGGGTTCGCCGTCGTCGGCCCCGGCGGGGAGGCGAAGATCGACGGCGACGAGCCCGTCCGCTGGGACACCGACTTCGGTGTCGCCGAGCTCTCCCAGCTGAACCTCTACGACCGCACCGTGGAGGGCCTGGTGCTGCGCGACGTCGCCGGCGCGACTGTGCAGTACCACCCCGAGGCCGGCCCGGGCCCCCACGACGCCCGCCACCTCTTCGACCGCTTCCTGGAGCTGGCGGCGTGATCTGGCCGCCACGGATGACGAAGGAAAGGGAGATGGAAGGTGCCTAAACGCGAGGACATCCAGAAGATCCTCCTGATCGGCTCGGGGCCGATCGTGATCGGTCAGGCGGCCGAGTTCGACTACTCCGGCGTGCAGGCCTGCAAGGTGCTGCTCGAGGAGGGCTACGAGGTGATCCTCGTCAACTCGAACCCGGCGACGATCATGACCGATCCCGAGTTCGCCACCGCGACCTACGTCGAGCCGCTGCTGCCGGGGCCGGTGACGAAGATCATCGAAAAGGAGCGGCCGGACGCGCTGCTCCCGACCCTCGGCGGCCAGACGGCTCTGAACCTGGCGATGGCGCTCTTCGAGGACGGCACCCTGGAGCGCAACGGGGTGGAGTTGATCGGCGCCGACGCCGCCGCGATCCGTCGCGCCGAGGACCGCGAGGAGTTCCGCCAGACGATGACCGAGGCGGGGCTGCGGATCCCCTGGTCGATGACCGTGGGCTCGGTGGGGGAGGTCGAGGAGGCTCTCGCCGCCGGCCGGATCACGCTGCCGGCGATCGTCCGTCCTGCCTTCACGATGGGTGGCCAGGGAGGAGGGGTCGGCCGCAGCGAGACCGAGCTCCTGCAGGTCGTCTCCGAGGGCCTCGCGGCCAGCCCGATCAACCAGGTGCTGGTCGAGGAGTCGGTGATCGGCTGGGGCGAGTTCGAGCTCGAGGTGATGCGGGATCGCAACGACAACGTGGTGATCATCTGCTCGATCGAGAACGTCGACCCGATGGGCGTCCATACCGGCGACTCGGTCACGGTCGCCCCGGCCCAGACGCTCACCGATCCCCTCTACCAGGAGCTTCGCAACCAGGCGATCAAGGTGATCCGGGCGATCGGGGTGGAGACCGGCGGCTCCAACGTCCAGTTCGCGGTCGATCCCGAGAGCGGCGAGGTGGTGGTGATCGAGATGAACCCGCGCGTATCCCGCTCCTCGGCGCTGGCCTCCAAGGCGACCGGCTTCCCGATCGCGAAGATGGCCGCCAAGCTCGCGGTCGGCTACGCGCTGGAGGAGATCCCCAACGACATCACCCGCGCCACCCCCGCTTCGTTCGAGCCGACGATCGACTACGTCGTCACCAAGATCCCGCGCTTCGCCTTCGAGAAGTTCCCCGGCTCGGAGGGGCGTCTGTCGACCTACATGCAGAGCGTCGGCGAGGCGATGGCGATCGGCCGCACCTTCCGCGAGTCCTTCGCCAAGGCGATGCGCTCCCGCGAGCTCGACGCGGCGGTGGAGGCGCCGGCCTCCGAGGAGGAGCTGCTGGCCGCGATCGAGTGCCCGAGCGCCGAGCGCTTCGACCTGGTCCTCGACGCATTCCGCCGCGGGATCGGGGTCGAGGCCGTGCACGAGGCCTGCATGGTCGACCGCTGGTTCCTGCGCGAGCTGGAGGCGCTGGCGCGCGAGGGCGATGGCACCGAGGGCCTGCACCGCGCCTACAAGGCCGTCGACACCTGCGCCGCCGAGTTCGAGGCGGCGACGCCGTACTACTACTCCGGCCACGAGCGGCCGGGGCTCGACGGCTCGCCGCCGGCGAGCGAGATCCGCCGCGGCGATCGTGACTCGGTCGTGATCCTCGGCGCCGGGCCCAACCGGATCGGGCAGGGGATCGAGTTCGACTATTGCTGCGTGCACGCGGCGATGACCGCTCGCGAGCTCGGGCGCGACGCGGTGATGGTCAACTGCAACCCGGAGACCGTCTCCACCGACTACGACACCTCGGACCGCCTCTACTTCGAGCCGCTGACCGCCGAGGACGTGCTCGCCGTCTGCGAGCAGGAGCGGCCGGAGGGCGTGATCGTCCAGTTCGGCGGCCAGACGCCGCTGAAGCTCGCCCGCACGCTGGAAGAAGCCGGGGTGCCGCTGCTGGGGACGCCGGTCGATGCGATCGACCTGGCGGAGGACCGCGGCCGCTTCGGCGGCCTGCTGCGCCGGCTCGGGGTCGAGCACCCGCCCTACGGGACGGCCCTATCGGCTGGCGAGGCCGAGAAGATCGCCGGCGAGGTCGGCTTCCCGCTGCTGGTTCGGCCCTCGTACGTCCTCGGCGGCCGCGCGATGGAGATCTGCTACTCGATCGAGGACCTGCGCTCCTATCTGGAGGCGCACGTCAAGGCCGATCCGGAGCACCCGCTGCTGCTCGACCGGTTCCTCGAGAACGCGATCGAGGTCGACGTCGACGCCCTCGCCGACGGTGAGAGCGTCTACGTGGCCGGGATCATGCAACACGTCGAGGAGGCGGGGGTGCACTCCGGCGACTCGGCCTGCGTCATCCCGCCGATCAGCCTCGGCGAGGAGATGCTGGAGCGGATCCGCGCCACCAGCGAGCAAATTGCCCTGGAGCTGGGTGTGGTGGGGCTGATCAACATCCAGTACGGGGTGACCGGCGGCAACCTCTACGTGATCGAGGCCAACCCCCGCGCCTCCCGCACCGTCCCCTTCGTCTCCAAGGCGATCGGAGTGCCCCTGGCGAAGCTGGCCTGCCGCCTGATGCTGGGGGAGCGCCTCGATGCCCAGGAGCTGCCGGAGGGCCTGCCGGAGCACGTGAGCGTCAAGGAGGCGGTGCTCCCCTTCGCCCGCTTTGCCGGCGCCGACTCGGTCCTCGGCCCGGAGATGAAGAGCACCGGCGAGGTGATGGGGATCGCCGCCGACTTCCCGACCGCCTTCGGCAAGGCGCAGGCTGCCGCCGGGGTGCGCCTGCCACAGGAGGGATCGGTGTTCATCTCGGTCACCGACACCGACAAGCCGGCGGCGACCCAGCTGGCTGCACGCTTCCACGATCTCGGCTTCGAGGTGCTTGCCACCGGCGGCACGGCGCAGGCGATCGAGCGGATGGCGGTGCCGGTAACCCGCATAAACAAGCTCGGCGAGGGTTCGCCGCACGTCCTCGACCTGATCCGGAAGCGGAGCTGCGACCTCGTGATCAACACCCCCACCGGATCCGGCGCGCGAACCGACGGCTACGAGATCCGCACCGCGGCGGTCCGCCACGGGATCCCCTGTGTGACCACGATGACCGGGGCCACGGCAGCCGCCAGGGCGATCGCCGCCAGCAAGGAGGGAGAGGCCGGGGTCCGCTCCCTGCAGGAGATCCACGGCGGGGTCGCGCGCGCGCCGCAGCCGGGATGAGCGCCCCCTTCGGCCGCCGGCTCTGCGAGGTCTCCCGTGCCGATCCCAGCGGCGGCTACCGGATCTTCTCCCTGCTTGACCCCGAGGGACCCGAGCCGGGCCCCGGCCAGTTCTACATGCTCGCCGCCGAGCAGGGCTGGGGAGAGGGCGGCCGCCCGTTCCTTCCCCGCGCGATCTCGGTGGCCGAGGCCGGAGCCGCCGCCGGCGGCGTCAGACTCGATTTCCTGATCGAGAACGTCGGCCCCGGCACCGGCCGCCTCTGCGACCTCCAGACGGGGGAGCGGGTGTGGGTCACCGGCCCGCTCGGCAACGCCTTCTCGCCGCCGAAGGAGGCCAGCCCGCAGGCTGCGGGCGCCATCCTCGTCGGCGGCGGCGTCGGCATCGCCCCCCTGGCCATCTGGCGCCGCAAGCTGGTCGAACGCGGCATCCCCACCCGAGTCCTCCTCGGTTTCCGCAACAAGCAGCACTCCGGCGGCTTGAACGAGCTCTTCTGCTCCGGCGGGAACCTCTGTCCCGACGTCAAGCTCGCAACCGAGGACGGGCACGTGGGTCATCGCGGCTTCGTCACGGACCTGCTCCTGCAGCTCCTCGAAGGCGACGACGCCGCCTCGGCCGTCGTCTACTCCTGCGGCCCGCCAGCCATGCTGGACGCCGTCAAACAGCTGTGCTCAGAGCGCAACGTCCCGTACCAGCTGGCCGAGGAGTCGCCGATGGCCTGTGGCTACGGGGCCTGCTTCGGCTGCGCGGTACCGAACCCCCAGGGGAGCGGCTATATCCGCCTCTGCGTCGACGGCCCCGTCACGAGCTCCGCCCCGGCGGGCCCCATCGCCGAAGCACATGCCGAGGCTCCTCCCGCGGGTGGCGTGGTGGTGGGGGACCCCCATAGCGCAGGGCGCCGCGAAGCGGCGTCCGAGCACATGGGGGTGACCACCACGACAGGACCCGCGGGCCGGAGCACCCCCGGCGTGACCTTCTGCGGCATCGACCTCCAGCACCGGGTCATCAATGCTTCTGGGACCTACGACGCGATCGCGGCGCGGAAGGTGTTTGGGGATGAGCTGCTGGAGGATTTCCCGTTCTCGGCGTTCGTGTCGAAGACGATCACGCCCGAGCCGCGTATCGGGAACCCGCCGCAACGGATCTGGGAGACCCCCAGCGGGATGCTGAACTCGATCGGGCTGCCGAACAAGGGCCTGGATAGATTCCTGGCCGAGGATCTGCCGCAGTTGGCCGAATTGCCGGTGCCGCTGTTCGCGTCGGTGATGGCAACCTCGCGGGAGGAGTTCGCGAGGCTGGTGGAGGCGGTCGCCGCTCGGGAGGAGGTCGCTGCGATCGAGCTGAACGTCTCCTGCCCGAACGTCCACTCGGGGCTGATCGTGGGGGAGCAGCCGAGTGAGACGGAGGCGCTGATGGGTGCGCTGCGGCCGCTGACCGAGAAGCCGCTGATCGTGAAGCTGACGCCGAACGTGGCCGACCCGGCTGCGGTGGCCGTCGCGGCGGCGGACGGGGGCGCGGATGCGGTGTCGCTGATCAACACGCTGAAGGGCAGCGCGCTGGACCCGGCGACGGGGGAGCCGGCGCTGGCGATGGGGCACGGAGGCCTTTCCGGCCCCGCCGTGCGCCCGATCGCGCTGCAGCAGCTGCGGGCAGTCAGAGCCGCGGCCCCGGAGCTGCCGGTGATCGGCATGGGGGGTATCTGCAGCGGGGCGGACGCCGCCGAATTCCTCGCCGCCGGGGCGACCCTGGTGGCGGTCGGAACCGAGAGCTTCCGCGACCCGCGGGCGGGGGCGCGGATCGCAAAGGGGCTGGAAACCGGCATGTCGGGAAGGTGGTCGCGCCCGATCGCCCTAGACCTCGACTAGAGGTCGAGGGAAATTTGGGCGCTTTTGCGCTCCGATGGGTTGCGCGCCCCCGAGCCGCGGCTATACTCGCCGCCCACATGCCTGCCCCACCAGTCAAGTCCTCGCTCGCGGCCCCGGAAAGGTCCCTCGATCAGAGGATGGACGCGCTGAGGCGGGCCAACGACATCCGCACCGCCCGGGCCAAGCTGAAGAAGGACCTGAAGGCCAACCGGGCCAGCATCCAGACGATCCTGCTCGACCCCCCCGAGTACGTCCTCACCGCGAAGGTGTTCGACATGCTCCTCGCCGTCCCCAAGTACGGGCGGGTGAAGACCAACCGGATCCTCAACCAGTGCAGGATCTCCCCGTCGAAGACGATCGGCGGGCTCTCCGAGCGCCAGCGCGCCGAGCTGATCTCGCAGCTGCGCCGCTAGGCGACCGCGGCGGCAGTCAATATCCCGGGCCGTCATGGCCAAGGTCTTCGTCATCACCGGGCCCTCGGGGGTCGGCAAGGGGACCCTGATCAAGCAGCTGCTCCAGCGCGTCCCGGACCTCGAGCTGTCGGTTTCTGCGACCACGCGGGCACCGCGCGAGGGAGAGGTGGACGGCCGCGCCTACCACTTCCTCACCCCGGAGGAATTCGAGCGCCGGGTCGAGGAAAAGGACTTCCTCGAGTTCGCCACCTACAGCGGCAACCGCTACGGGACGCTGCGCAGTGAGGTCGAGCGCTGCCTTGGGGAGGGGCGCTCGGTGGTGCTGGAGATCGAGGTGCAGGGAGCCCAGCAGGTGCGGGCGGCGAAACCGGACTCGGTCCAGATCTTCATCGCACCGCCGGATCCGGGGGTGTTGCGTGCAAGGCTCCTCGGCCGGGGCACCGATTCCAGCGAGGCGATCGACGAGCGGTTGAAGGTGGCCGAGCAGGAGCTCGCCGCCCAGGACGACTTCGACCACCAGATCGTCAACGACGAGGTCGGCCGGGCCGCCGCCGAGCTGGAGGGAATCGTGCGCGCCGAGCTCGGGATGGCCCCGGCGGCCTGATCATCTACACTCCGGCGCCGAATGATCAAACCTCGCGTAGACAAGCTCCTGGAGCACGCCGATTCGCATTACGCCGCCGTCGTGGTTGCGGCCAAGCGCGCTCGCCAGATCAACAGCTACTTCCACAACCTCGGAGAGGGCGGCTTCGGCGAGTACCCGCCGCCGATGGTCGAGACGAACGCCGAGAGGAACTACCTCTCGATGTCGCTCGAGGAGCTCGCCGAGGGCAAGCTCAAATACGAGTACCGCACCTAGCGCCCGCGCCCGGCGGGCGCCGATCGACGGGAGCCGAAGGATGGCCCGACTTCTTCTTGGCGTCAGCGGCGGGATAGCCGCCTACAGGGCGCTCGAGCTGGCGCGGCTGGCGACCCTCGCTGGCCACGGAGTGCGGGTGCTGATGACCGAGACGGCGACCCGCTTCGTCGGCGCCGCCTCCTTCGAGGGGATCGTCGGCGCGCCGGTGCTGCGCTCGGAGTTCGAGCGCGACCCGCTGCGGGGCGCGTTCCCCGGCCAGGAGCCGCCCGGCCACGATCCGATCGGCCACCTCGAGCTGGCGGCCAACTGCGACGCCTACCTGGTCGCGCCCGCCTCGGCGAACACGATCGCCAAGCTGGCGGTCGGCGCCGCCGACTCGATGCTCACCACCTCCTTCCTCGCCTGCTCGGCCCCGCGGCTAGTGGCGCCGGCGATGAACGACCGCATGTACGCGGATGCCGCGACCCAGGCCAACCTGGAGACGCTGCGCAGCCGGGGTGTGGAGGTGATCGAGCCCGACGAGGGCAGGCTGGCCTCCCGCGGCGAGCATGGCCGCGGCCGCCTGCCGAGTCCCGACCGGCTGCTGGAGCGGGTGGAAGCGGCCATCCCCGCCGGAGACCGGCCCTGGGACGGCCTGCGGGTGCTGGTGACCGCCGGCGGCACCCGCGAGCCGATCGACCCGGTCCGTTTCCTCGGCAACCGCTCCAGCGGCCGGATGGGCATCGCGCTCGCCGCCGCGGCAGGCCGCCGCGGCGCCGAGGTGACCCTGATCGCCGCCAACGTCGCCCTGCCCGAGCCGGCCGGGGTGCGGCGGATCGACGTCGAGACCAGCGCCCAGCTCGCCGCCGCCGCGGCGGAGCAGTTCCCGCGCACCCACGTGCTGCTGATGGCGGCCGCCCCGGCCGACTTCCGCGCCGCCGAGGTCGCGACCGGCAAGCTGCAGCGGAAGGACGGGCTGGAGCT
>Ga0308175_100000827_pt1 | contig 20489 bp, 14 predicted proteins | sample PhyCR1_3_FD_203893 | JGI IMG/M metagenome (GOLD analysis project Ga0308175, IMG submission 203893) | Soil microbial communities from UC Gill Tract Community Farm, Albany, California, United States - DLSLS.C.R1 | ecosystem: Environmental > Terrestrial > Soil > Agricultural land | place: USA...
TGGCCCGGGGCACGCCGGGTTGCGGCCGCGACGGCCGGGCGGACAGGCGGGAGGGGCAGCCGGGAGGGGCGGCTCCATCGGCGTGGAGCCGCCCCTCCCGCCCTTCCGGACCCGGTGCGGCGGGTTCCGGCGCGGCAACGGCGGCCGGCCCTGGTCAGGGAGGGGGCCGGCCACCGTCCGGGCCTACTTCCCGTCGAGCAGGTCCTGGACCTTGGCGCGGACCTCGTCGGTCGCGAGGCCGCGGATGGTCAGCGTGGTGCGGCGGCGCAGCACGTCGTCCGGCGTCTCGGCCCACTCGTGGTCGCGGGCCCAGACGACCTGCGCCCAGATCTCCGGGGCGTCCTGGTGGACGCGCTCGGCCAGTTCCGGGTGCTCGTTCGCCAGCCGGGCGATGTCGAAGGCCAGGGAGCCGTAGTGGGTGGCCAGGTGCCTGGCCGTGTCGGCGGCCATGCGCGGGCCGGGCGCCGGGTTGTCCACCAGCAGGCGGTGGGCGACCGCGCGCGGGTTGGCGACGCCGGGCAGCGGAAGCTTCTTCGGCAGCGAGGAGATCGGCTCGATGTCGTCGCCGAGCGGGTGGCCCGGCAGCTCCTCCAGCTTCTGCATCACGGTGCGGCCGATGTGCCGGAAGGTCGTCCACTTGCCGCCCGCGACGGACAGCATGCCGCCCTTGCCCTCGGTCACGACCGTCTCGCGCTTGGCCTTGGCGGTGCTGCCGGGACCGCCCGGCAGCACCCGCAGACCGGCGAAGGCGTAGGTCATCAGGTCGCGCTGGAGCTGCTGGTCCCGGACGGAGAACGCGGCCTCGTCCAGGATCTGGGCTATGTCCTTCTCGGTGACCGAGACGTCCGCCGGGTCGCCCTCGTACTCCTCGTCGGTGGTGCCGAGGAGCAGCATGTCCTCCCAGGGGAGGGCGAAGGTGATGCGGTACTTGTCGATCGGGGTGGCGAGCGCGGCCTTCCAGGGGGCGGTGCGCTTCAGCACCAGGTGCGCACCCTTGGACAGGCGGATCGAGGGCGCCGCGTTCGCGTCCTCCAGCCGGCGCAGGTGGTCGACCCAGGGGCCGGTCGCGTTCAGCACCAGGCGGGCGTTGACCCCGAACTCGGAGCCGGATATCCGGTCCCTGAGCTCGGCGCCGGTGACCCGGCCCTTGGTGAAGCGCAGCCCGGTGACCTCGGCGTGGTTGAGCACGACCGCGCCCGCCTCGACGGCCGCCCGGACCGTCATCAGTGCCATGCGCGCGTCGTTCATCTGGTCGTCGCCGTACACGGCCACGGCCTTGAGGTTGTCGGTGCGCAGCTCGGGCACGTCCTGCGCCGCCTTGGCGGGGGAGAGCAGGTGGCCGACGCCGTCGCCGAACGCGGAGAGCGCCGAGTAGGCGAAGACGCCCGCGCCGAGCTTCGCCGCGCCGTGCGGCCCGCCCTTGTACACGGGGAGGTAGAACGTGAGCGGGTTCGCCAGGTGGGGGGCCACCTGGCGGGAGACCGCACGGCGCTCGAAGTGGTTCTCCGCCACCAGCTTCACCGCGCCGGTCTGCAGGTAGCGCAGACCGCCGTGGAGCAGCTTGGAGGAGGCGGAGGAGGTGGCACCGGCGAAGTCGCCGGCGTCGACCAGCGCCACCCTGAGTCCGGACTGCGCGGCGTGCCAGGCGGTGGAGATGCCCAGGATGCCGCCGCCGATCACAAGAAGGTCGTACGACGCCTTGGAGAGTTGCTCCCTGGTCTCGGCTCGGCTCGGGTTGGAGCCGGAGGCCGGGTGCGTCCCCAGGGCAGGCACGGACTGCAGGGTGGACTGACTGGTCATGTCGGGTACTTACTCCTCGTCAGAGCTGTCGGAACTCAGCTCAGCTCTCGTCCTCGATCCAGCCCATGGTCCGGTCGACGGCCTTGAGCCAGTTCTTGTACTCACGGTCGCGGGTCTCCGCGTCCATGCGGGGGGTCCATTCGGCGGCCCGGCGCCAGTTGGCGCGCAGTTCGTCGGTGCTGGACCAGAAGCCGACGGCGAGGCCGGCGGCGTAGGCGGCGCCGAGGCAGGTGGTCTCGGCGACCATCGGGCGCACCACGGGTGCGTCCAGGACGTCCGAGAGCGTCTGCATCAGCAGGTTGTTGGCGGTCATGCCGCCGTCGACCTTGAGGGTCACCAGCTCGTCGCCGGAGTCCTTGACCATGGCGTCGGCGATCTCCCGCGTCTGCCAGGCGGTGGCCTCCAGGACCGCGCGGGCGAGGTGCGCCTTGGTGACGTAGCGGGTCAGCCCGGCGATCACGCCGCGGGCGTCGGAACGCCAGTGCGGGGCGAACAGGCCGGAGAAGGCCGGTACGAAGTAGGCGCCGCCGTTGTCCTCGACCGAGAGCGCGAGCGTCTCGATCTCGGCCGCGGTGGAGATCAGGCCCATCTGGTCGCGCATCCACTGCACCAGGGAGCCCGTGACGGCGATCGAGCCCTCGAGGGCGTAGACCGTCGGCTGCTCGCCGATCTTGTAGCCGACGGTGGTCAGCAGACCGGCGTAGGAGTTGATGATCTTGTCACCGGTGTTCATCACCATGAAGGTGCCGGTGCCGTAGGTGGACTTGGTCTCGCCCTCGGAGAAGCAGGTCTGGCCGAACAGGGCCGCCTGCTGGTCGCCGAGCGCGGAGGCCACCGGGATGCCGCCCAGCAGGTCGCCCAGCCTGCCGCCGGTGATCTCGCCGTAGACCTCGGCGGAGGAGCGGATCTCCGGCAGCATCGCCAGCGGGACGCCGATGGACTCGGCGATCTTCGGGTCCCACTGCATGGTGTGCAGGTTCATCAGCAGGGTGCGGGAGGCGTTGGTGACGTCGGTGACGTGCTTGCCGCCGTTGACACCGCCGGTCAGGTTCCAGATGACCCAGCTGTCCATGGTGCCGAAGAGGATGTCGCCCGCCTCGGCGCGCTCCTCGAGGCCGTCGACGTGGTCGAGCAGCCAGCGGGCCTTGGGCCCGGCGAAGTACGAGGCCAGCGGCAGGCCGGTCTCGCGCCGGAAGCGGTCCTGGCCGACGTTGCGGCCCAGCTCCCGGCAGAGGCCGTCGGTGCGGGTGTCCTGCCAGACGATGGCGTTGTGGACGGGCTCACCGGTGTTCTTGTCCCACAGCACGGTGGTCTCGCGCTGGTTGGTGATGCCGATGGCCTTGATGTCGTCACGGGTGATGCCGGCCTTCTCGATGGCCCCGGCGACGACTTCCTGGACGTTGGTCCAGATCTCGTTGGCGTTGTGCTCGACCCAGCCCGGCTTCGGGAAGATCTGCTCGTGCTCCTTCTGGTCGACGGAGACGATCCGGCCGTCCTTGTCGAAGACGATGCAGCGCGAGGAGGTGGTGCCCTGGTCGATCGCGGCGATGAACGGGCCTGTGGTGTGGGCGTCGGTCACTGTGTGCTCCTGAAAGATCCGTGGTGATGGGGCTTTACGTACGGCGCGTGCGCGGAAGCTCGGTGCTTCCTAGACGAAGGCGACGTTGTAGATGCCTGCGGCGATCGCGCCGCCGATCAGCGGACCGACCACCGGGACCCAGGCGTAGCTCCAATCGGAACCGCCCTTGTTGGGCAGGGGCAGCAGGGCGTGGACGATGCGGGGGCCGAGGTCACGGGCCGGGTTGATCGCGTAACCCGTGGGGCCGCCGAGGGAGAGGCCGATGGAGACGACCACGAGCGCGGTGATCAGGGCGCCCAGGGGGCCCAGGCCGTTGCCCTTGTCGTTCAGGCCCTGTGTGAGGACGGCGAGCACCAGCACGATGGTGCCGATGATCTCCGTGAGGAGGTTCTGCACCGCGTTCCGGATCTCCGGACCGGTGGAGAAGACGCCCAGGACCGGGCCGGCACCCTTCTCCTGGGCCTCGACGGCCTTGGCCGTCGTGGCCTGCGCGCCCGGACCGCCGACGATCTCCTTGTCGGTGAGGTGTGCGTGGAACTGGCCGTAGTAGGCCGCCCAGACAAGGGCCGCGCCGATCATGGCGCCGAGCAGCTGACCGCCCCAGTAGACGGGCAGGTTGCTGAAGTCCTTGTCCTTGATCGCGAGCGCGAGCGTCACGGCCGGGTTCAGATGGGCGCCGGAGAGCGGCGCCGAGGTGTAGACGGCCGTCAGTACGGCGAAACCCCACCCGAAGGTGATGGCGAGCCAGCCGGCGTTACGGGCCTTGGAGGCCTTCAGGGTCACGGCGGCGCACACGCCGCCGCCGAGCAGGATGAGTATGGCGGTACCGATGGTCTCGCCGATGAAGATGTCGGAGCTGGACACCCGCGACTCCTTTGTCCTTCGTCCAGGGAAACCGAACCCCGGGTCCCTCCGGGGGTTCTGGCGCCCTCGGGGGTGAGAGCGATGCCGGCCCTTGGCGTTGTCACACTCTAGCGCGTATTGCCGTTAGGTGTTCGACAATGCCGACCGGTGGACGGGAGTCTTGCTTCGGCGCCACGCATGCGTCAAGGGTTCTGTTATCGAAAACAGGATCGTTATTGATCGCCGCCGGTTATCGCTCTTCCTGCACTGACGTACCTACTCGCCCGATATGTCCATTTCAGGGTATGGCGAGAACCGGAACGCCGCCTAGCGTCCCGGTCGTCCTCGGATCGGTCCGTCGGGCCGGCCTTGTTCAGCCGTCGCCCGGCAGTGGATCGCCGCCGGTCAGAAACGCCCCGCGCCCAGGTCCCGCGACACCGCGCGGGCACAGTCCCGTACCGCGGCGATCAGCTCGGGGCGCACCTCGCCGTCCTGGCACAGCCGCTCCACCGCGCCCGCGATGCCGACCGCGCCCACCGGCATCCGGCGCCGGTCGTGGATCGGCGCGGCGATCGACGCCACGCCCTCCCAGGTCTCCTCCACGTCCGCCGCGTAACCACGCGCGCGCGTGAGGTCCAGCAGGTGCTCGAAGTCCTCCGGCTCGCACACCGTGCGGTCCGTGAACGGCTTGCGGTCGGCCTCCATGGCCTCGCTGTGCGCCACCGGGTCGCAGGCGGAGAGCACCTTGCCCAGCGCCGTGGAGTGCAGTGGCTGCATCGCCCCTATCTCCAGCACCTGCCGGCTGTCGTCCGGCCGGAAGACGTGGTGCACGATCAGGACGCCCTGCTGGTGCAGGACGCCCAGATAGACGCTCTCCCCACTGGACCGGGCCAGGTCGTCGGTCCACACCAGGGCCCGCGCCCGCAACTCGTGCACGTCCAGATAGGTGGTGCCCAGGCGCAGCAGCTCGGCGCCCAGCTGGTAGCGGCCGGAGACGCCGTCCTGCTCGACGAACCCCTCCTGCTGCAGGGTCCGCAGGATGCCGTGGGCGGTGCCCTTGGCGAGGCCCAGTGACGAGGCGATGTCCGAGAGGCCGAGCCGTCGCTCGCCGCCCGCGAGCAGCCGCAGCATCGCCGCCGCCCGTTCGAGCGACTGGATGTTCCGTGCCATCGCCGTCCTGCCCTCCGTCCCCTTCGACCATTGCCGAACAGCGCGCAACACCCTGTTCGGCAATGTCGAACACTACCGGTCCATGTCGACCTCCCGCCAATGGTCGGTCGACACCTGTTACATCCCGTGCGGCGCGCCGGTGGCGATCCGGCCATCCGGCGCGCCCCGCGTCCGCCTCGTGGACGCCGGTGCCCATCCAAGCCCACTCCCGGTTACCCTGACGCCGTGCCCTGCCCCGGTTCCCGCCGGGGAAGGCGCATAGCCGACAGCCGTCGCACCTCAGGGAGCCCCTTCATGGCCTCGTTGCCAACGACCCCTTCCGCCGACAGCCGGGCCCGTGCGTCCGCGCTCCGAGAGGCACTCGCCACCCGTGTGGTGGTCGCCGACGGAGCGATGGGCACGATGCTCCAGGCCCAGGAGCCGACGCTCGAGGACTTCCAGCAGCTCGAGGGCTGCAACGAGATTCTCAACCTCACCCGCCCCGACATCGTCCGCTCCGTCCACGAGGCGTACTTCGCCGTGGGCGTCGACTGCGTCGAGACCAACACCTTCGGGGCCAACCACTCCGCCCTCGGTGAGTACGACATCCCCGAGCGCGTGCACGAACTGTCCGAGTCGGGCGCCCGGGTCGCCCGCGAGGTCGCCGACGAGTTCACCGCGAAGGACGGCCGGCCCCGCTGGGTCCTCGGCTCCATGGGCCCCGGCACCAAGCTGCCCACCCTCGGCCACGCCCCCTACGCCACGCTGCGCGACGCCTACCAGCGCAACGCCGAGGGCCTGGTCACCGGCGGCGCCGACGCGCTGCTCGTGGAGACCACCCAGGACCTGCTGCAGACCAAGGCCGCCGTGCTCGGCGCCCGCCGCGGCCTCGACGCCCTCGGGCTCGACCTGCCGGTGATCGTGTCCGTGACCGTCGAGACCACCGGCACCATGCTGCTCGGCTCCGAGATCGGCGCCGCCCTCACCGCGCTCGAACCGCTCGGCATCGACATGATCGGCCTGAACTGCGCCACCGGCCCGGCCGAGATGAGCGAGCACCTGCGCTATCTCGCCCGCAACGCCCGCATCCCGCTGTCCTGCATGCCCAACGCGGGCCTGCCGGTACTCGGCAAGGACGGCGCCCACTACCCGCTGAGCGCGCCGGAGCTGGCCGACGCCCAGGAGACCTTCGTCCGCGAGTACGGCCTCTCGCTCGTCGGCGGCTGCTGCGGCACCACCCCCGAGCACCTGCGTCAGGTCGTCGAACGCGTCGAGGGCCTCACCCCGCGCACCCGCGACCCGCGCCCCGAGCCCGGCGCCGCCTCCCTCTACCAGAGCGTGCCCTTCCGCCAGGACACCTCCTACCTCGCCATCGGTGAGCGCACCAACGCCAACGGGTCCAAGAAGTTCCGCGAGGCCATGCTCGGGGGCCGCTGGGACGACTGCGTGGAGATGGCCCGCGACCAGATCCGCGAGGGCGCGCACATGCTCGACCTGTGCGTCGACTACGTCGGCCGCGACGGCGTCGCCGACATGGAGGAACTCGCCGGCCGCTTCGCCACCGCCTCCACCCTGCCGATCGTCCTCGACTCCACCGAGGTCGACGTCATCGAGGCGGGCCTGGAGAAGCTCGGCGGCCGCGCCGTGATCAACTCCGTGAACTACGAGGACGGCGCCGGACCCGGCTCCCGCTTCGCGAAGGTCACCGAGCTGGCCCGGGAGCACGGCGCCGCGCTGATCGCGCTGACCATCGACGAGGAGGGCCAGGCCCGCACCCCGGAGAAGAAGGTCGAGATCGCCGAACGGCTCATCGACGACCTGACCGGGAACTGGGGCATCCGTGAGGACGACATCCTCATCGACACCCTGACCTTCACCATCTGCACCGGTCAGGAGGAGTCCCGCAAGGACGGCCTCGCCACCATCGAGGCGATCCGCGAGCTCAAGCGCCGCCACCCGGCCGTCCAGACCACCCTGGGCCTGTCCAACATCTCCTTCGGCCTGAACCCGGCCGCCCGCATCCTGCTGAACTCCGTCTTCCTCGACGAGTGCGTCAAGGCGGGCCTGGACTCGGCGATCGTGCACGCCTCCAAGATCCTCCCGATCGCCCGGTTCAGCGAGGAAGAGGTCCGGACGGCCCTCGACCTCATCCACGACCGCCGCGCCGAGGGCTACGACCCGCTGCAGAAGCTGATGCGGCTCTTCGAGGGCGCCACCGCCAAGTCCCTGAAGGCCGGCAAGGCCGAGGAACTCGCCGCACTGCCCCTGGAGGAGCGGCTCAAGCGGCGCATCATCGACGGCGAGCGCAACGGCCTGGAGGCCGACCTCGACGAGGCCCTCCAGGACCGGCCCGCCCTGGCGATCGTCAACGACACCCTGCTGGACGGCATGAAGGTCGTCGGCGAACTGTTCGGCTCCGGCCAGATGCAACTCCCGTTCGTGCTCCAGTCCGCCGAGGTCATGAAGACGGCCGTCGCCCACCTCGAACCGCACATGGAGAAGTCGGACGCCGAGGGCAAGGGCACCATCGTGCTGGCCACCGTGCGCGGCGACGTCCACGACATCGGCAAGAACCTCGTCGACATCATCCTCTCCAACAACGGCTACAACGTCGTCAACCTGGGCATCAAGCAGCCCGTCTCCGCGATCCTGGACGCCGCCGAGGAGCACCGCGCCGACGTCATCGGCATGTCCGGCCTCCTGGTGAAGTCCACCGTGATCATGAAGGAGAACCTGGAGGAGCTGAACCAGCGCGGCCTCGGCGCCCGCTTCCCGGTCATCCTCGGCGGCGCCGCCCTCACCCGCGCCTACGTCGAGCAGGACCTGCACGAGATCTACGACGGCGAGGTCCGCTACGCCCGCGACGCCTTCGAGGGCCTGCGCCTGATGGACGCCCTCATCGGCGTCAAGCGGGGCGTGCCCGGCGCCAAGCTGCCCGAGCTGAGGCAGCGCCGGGTCCGCGCCACGGCCGCCGTGGAGATCGAGGAGCGCCCGGAGGCGGGGCACGTCCGCTCCGACGTCGCCACCGACAACCCCGTGCCCGCCCCGCCGTTCTGGGACACCCGCGTCATCAAGGGCATCCAGCTCAAGGAGTACGCGAGCTGGCTGGACGAGGGCGCGCTCTTCAAGGGCCAGTGGGGCCTGAAGCAGGCCCGCGCCGGCGACGGCCCGACCTACGAGGAGCTGGTGGAGACCGAGGGCCGCCCCCGCCTGCGCGGCCTCCTGGACCAGCTCCAGACGGAGAACCTGCTGGAGGCGGCCGTCGTCTACGGCTACTTCCCGTGCGTCTCCAAGGACGACGACCTGATCATCCTGGACGAGCGGGGCAACGAACGCACCCGGTTCACCTTCCCGCGCCAGCGCCGCGGCCGCCGCCTGTGCCTCGCCGACTTCTTCCGCCCGGAGGAGTCCGGCGAGACCGACGTCGTCGGATTCCAGGTCGTCACCGTCGGCTCCCGGATCGGCGAGCAGACCGCGAGGCTCTTCGAGTCCAACGCCTACCGCGACTACCTCGAACTGCACGGCCTGTCCGTGCAGCTGGCCGAGGCGCTCGCCGAGTACTGGCACGCGCGGGTGCGCGCCGAACTCGGCTTCGGCGGCGAGGACCCCGCCGCCATGGAGGACATGTTCGCCCTGAGGTACCGGGGCGCCCGCTTCTCCCTGGGCTACGGTGCCTGCCCCGACCTGGAGGACCGCGCCAAGATCGCCGAGCTGCTGCGGCCCGAGCGGATCGGCGTCCAGCTGTCCGAGGAGTTCCAGCTGCACCCCGAGCAGTCCACCGACGCGATCGTGATCCACCACCCGGAGGCCAAGTACTTCAACGCCCGCTGACGCACCCGCCGGCCCCCGCGTCCGGGCATCCCGAAGGGCCTCCTGGCCTGCACGGGGGTGTTTCAGGGGTACCCCGGACCCGGAGTGATAAACGAGGCGCTTCGGGCGCCGGAGTCGTACACTGGTCGGTCCACCGCAGGCCGGTTCCCCGCATGGGAACCGGCCTGGTCGTCCCTCAAGGAGGTGCGCCCGGATGACCAGCACTGTCCCAGCGCTCGGAACCCGTACGGCCGAAGGCTCCGCCCTGCAGGCGGTCCTCCTCGACATGGACGGCACCCTGGTGGACACCGAGGGCTTCTGGTGGGACGTCGAGGTGGAGGTCTTCGCCGCCCTCGGCCACGTCCTCGACGAGTCCTGGCGGCACGTCGTCGTCGGCGGTCCCATGGCCCGCAGCGCCGGCTTCCTCATCGAGGCCACCGGCGCGGCCATCACCTTCGCCGAAGTCGCGGTGCTGCTCAACGACGGCTTCGAGACCCGCATCGGCCGGTCCCTGCCGCTGATGCCCGGCGCCGCCCGGCTGCTCGCCGAACTCCACGAGCACGGCATCCCCACCGCCCTGGTATCCGCCTCCCACCGGCGCATCATCGACCGCGTGCTGAGTGTGCTGGGCCCCCACCACTTCGGCCTCTCCATCGCCGGCGACGAGGTCTCGCGCACCAAGCCCTACCCCGACCCCTATCTGCTCGCCGCCGCCGGACTAGGCGTCGACCCGGCCCGCTGCGCCGTCGTCGAGGACACCGCCACCGGCGTCGCCGCCGCGGAGGCCGCCGGCTGCCAGGTGGTCGCCGTCCCCTCCATCGCCCCCATCGCCCCGGCCGAACGGCGCACCGTCGTGTCCTCCCTGGAAGAGGTCGACCTGCCATTCCTGCGGGGCCTGATGACGCAAATGCGCTAGCCGTTCACTCGAGGTGCTCCCGGGCCCGGAGCCGGCCGAGTGCCAAGTCCGATGGGCGTGTTGGACAAATTTCCGGGGAAGTACACCGAGGGCTCACCGAGGGCTGAATTCCGGGCGGGCCGTCGGCCGAATTCCGGTAACCGGCAACCCTGGGTCGCGCATGTGACGTTCCCCACGCGTCGAGTCCTCGACAACGTTGCCCAAGTGTGCAGACCGTCCCGATCCGGGACGTGACGGCGTGCCCTTGTGTCCCGATTGGGGAGACGCTGCACTAATCCTGCCGCTGTCGGGTTTTCGGTGTGTCCACACCCGGTTTCACTCCGTGATGGACGCTCAACTCGCGCGCCAGTGAACCCCCGTGCGGGCGCGGACTAATCTCATCGCGAGAACATCGAAGCAACCCCCGTGGCTCGCCGCACCACCCATGCATGCCGAGTACATGGACTCGAACAGCTCTGGAGAAACTCCCGCATGAACCGCAAGATTTTGGTGCTGCCGGCAGTGGCCGGCCTGCTGACGCCGGTTCTCGCCGCGTGCGGCGGATCCGACAGCGGGAGCAAGAGCGGGGACGCCATCGTGGTCGGCACCACGGACCGGTTCGAGGCCACCAGCGACGCCCCGGCGCCTCTCGACCCCGCCTACGCCTACGACGTCGGCACCTGGAACATCCTGCGCCAGACGGTTCAGACCCTGATGACCCAGCCCAAGGGCGAGGGCAACCCCGTCCCGGAGGCCGCCGAGAGCTGCTCCTTCACCGACAGCGGCAACGAGCGCTACGCCTGCAAGCTGCGCGAGGGCCTGCAGTTCTCCGACGGCGACAAGATCACGGCCGCCGACGTGAAGTACTCCATCGAGCGTGCCCTGCGCATCAACGCGGACAGCGGTGTCGCCACCCTGCTCAACACGGTCGACACGATCGAGACCCAGGGCGACCGCGAGGTGATCTTCCACCTCAAGACGGCCGACGCCACGTTCCCGTACAAGCTGTCGACCCCGGTCGCGGGCATCGTCAACCCGAAGGACTACGCCAAGGGCAAGCTGCGCGACGGCTTCGACGTCGACGGCTCCGGCCCCTACACCCTCAAGGCCGACGTCAAGGACAACGCGATCGTCACCGCCACCTTCACCAAGAACCCCTCCTACAAGGGCAGCGTGACGGTGAACAACGACGAGGTCGAGATGCGCTCCTTCGACGACGCCGACGCCATGGGCCAGGCCATCCAAAAGGGCGACATCGACATGATGACGCGCACCATGTCGCCGTCCCAGATCGACAAGCTGGACGCCGGCTCCCAGGCCAACGTCGACCTCGTCGACATGCCGGGCCTCGAGATCCGCTACCTGGCCTTCAACACCGACGCGCCCACCGTGAAGACCAAGGCCGTCCGCCAGGCCATGGCCCAGGTCATCAACCGCGGCGAACTCGTCTCCAAGGTCTACGGCACCCAGGCCGAGCCGCTGTACTCGCTGGTCCCGGCCACCCTCACCGGCCACTCGAACTCGTTCTTCAACAAGTACGGCGACCCCAGCGCCACCAAGGCCAAGAGCCTGCTCGAGAAGGCCGGCATCACCACCCCGGTGAAGCTGACGCTGCACTACACCACCGACCACTACGGCTCGGCCACCAAGCAGGAGTTCCAGATCCTGCAGAAGCAGCTCAACGGCAGCGGGCTGTTCGACGTCAGCATCCAGGGCCACCCCTGGGCGACCTTCCGGCCCGCCGAGCAGAAGGGTCAGTACGACGTCTACGGCATGGGCTGGTTCCCCGACTTCCCCGACGCCGACAACTTCGTCGCGCCCTTCCTCGACAAGGGCAACTTCCTCGGCTCGCCCTACTCCAACGGCACCATCCAGCGCACGCTGATCCCCGAGTCCCGGCGTGAGGCCGACCGCCTCAACGCGGTCAAGACCCTCACCGCGATCCAGGACACGGTCGCCGAGGACGTCCCCGTGCTGCCGCTGTGGCAGGGCAAGCAGTACGTCGCCGCACGCGACACCGTCACGGGCGTCTCCTACGCCCTCAACTCCGTCGCGTCGCTCCAGCTCTGGGAGCTCGGCCGCGGTGTGAGCGGCTGACCCCCCCCGGAGCAACACCGAGGGCGCCGCTTCCCGCACGGGAAGGGGCGCCCTCGTCGTCGCTCCGGGGGCCCGGCTCAGCTCGCGCCGGGCCGCACCAGTCCGCTCTCGTACGCGTACACCGCGGCCTGCACCCGGTCCCGCAGCCCCAGCTTGGTCAGCACATGCCCCACGTGCGTCTTGACCGTCGTCTCGCTGACGAACAGATCCGCGGCGATCTCCGCGTTGGACAGTCCGCGCGCCACCAGCTTCAGCACCTCCATCTCACGGTCGGTGAGCGTGTGCAGGGTGTCCGGCACGGACTCCTCACCGGACGGCAGATGCGTGGCGTACTTGTCCAGCAGGCGGCGCGTGATGCTCGGCGCCAGCATCGCCTCCCCCGCGGCCACCACCCGGATCGCCTGCACCAGCTCGTTGGCGGGCGCGTCCTTCAGCAGGAACCCGCTCGCCCCGGCGCGCAGCGCCTCCACCACGTACTCGTCCAGATCGAACGTGGTCAGCACCAGCACCTTCGCCGGGCCGTCCCGTCCCGGACCGGTGATCTGCCGGGTGGCCTCCACACCGTCCATCCTCGGCATCCGGATGTCCATCAGGACGACATCCGGCTGCAGGGCCCGTACCTGATCGAGGGCCTGCAGGCCGTCACCGGCCTCGCCCACGACCGCGATGTCCTGCTCGGCCTCCAGGATCATCCGGAAACCGGTACGCAGCAGGGGCTGGTCGTCGACCAGTAGGACGCGGATGGCCACGTGACACTCCTTCGCTAGTCCGCACCCATTCTGCCCTGCCCCCGGCAAGCCGCCGTCGGCACCCTGGAGGCAGCCGCCGGCCGCTACTCGCCGGCCGCGGCGGACCGCACCTGCAGGGGATAGGGCGGGGGAGTACCGCCGAACTCCGGGCAGTGCGACCGGTGATCGCACCAGCCGCACAGCTTCGTCGGCCGGGCACGCCACTCGCCGGTCTCCGTGGCCTGCCTGATCGCCTCCCACAGCGCCAGCAGCTTGCGCTCCACCCGCTCCAGGTCGGCCAGGACGGGATCGTAGGTCAGCACGTCACCGCTGCCGAGATACACCAGCTGCAACCGGCGCGGGACGACCCTCTTCAGCCGCCACACCACCAGCGCGTAGAACTTCATCTGGAACAGCGCGCCCTCGGCGTACTCCGGCCGCGGCGCCTTCCCCGTCTTGTAGTCCACGATCCGCACCTCGCCGGTGGGCGCCACGTCGACACGGTCGATGATCCCGCGCAGCCGTAGCCCCGACTCCAGCTCGGCCTCCACGAACAGCTCCCGCTCGGCCGGCTCCAGCCGGGCGGGGTCCTCCAACGTGAACCACCGCTCCACCAGCCGCTCGGCCTCACCCAGCCAACGGGCCAGCCGCTCGCCCTCCGGATCCTCGGCGAACAGCTCCCCGACCTCCGGCCGGCTCTCCCGCAACCGGTCCCACTGCCCGGGGATCAGTGCCTTCGCCCGCGGCGCCGTCCGCTCCGCGGCGGGCGCGTCGAACAGCCGCTCCAGCACGGCGTGCACGAGCGTTCCCCGCGTCGCGGCCTCACTCGGCTTCTCCGGCAACCGGTCGATCACCCGGAACCGGTACAGCAGCGGACACTGCATGAAGTCACCGGCCCGGGACGGCGACAACGAGGACGGCGCGACGGCCACACGCTCCTGCGCCGGTCCGGCCGCACCGTCACCGGACGCCACCGGCTCCCCGCCGGACGCCACCGGCTCCCCGCCGGACGCCACCGGCTCCGCCGCCGCGTCCGGCGCCGGTTCCGCCGCTCCCGCCGCCGGTACCGTCTCCCCGGCCGGACCCGGCAGGGCCCCCGCGTCCTCGATGCTGCTGTCCATGACCCCAGACCATACGGCCCGGCACTGACAGCGACCCCTCCGCGGGCCGCGTTAGGCCGCGCGACAGCGGGGCAAACACAAGGGGTGCCGGGGCGAAACCGACCACCACGGCCGCATACCATCGACCCGAGACCTTCCGCCCGCATGGCGCGGAAGACGCTTCGAACGAGGGGACAGCGTGGACGTGAGCGGCGGGAGCGGGCAGCCGCGGTCCGGCAACGACGAGCCGGCCGAGCACCCCGCGGGCCCTACGGTCCCGGCTACCGGACCCAGCGGTCACCACCCCGGCCCGGAGCCCGACGATGCCCCCGAGCCCGCCGGCACCCCGCGCCCCGACCGGGAGGAGCGCGAGGCCCCCGGCGGCTCCCATGACCCGGGCGACCGCCACGACCGCCACGGCCGGGACGAGCACCCCGACGCGGACACCCCGAAGGAAACCCGGGCCGTGAGCCCGAGCGCGAGCCCCGAAACCGGCGAGACCACCGGCCCCGGCGAGACCACCGGCCCCGGCACCGGCGAGGAAACCCCCGCGGCCGACACCGGCACCCACCCCGCCGAACACCGCTCCCTCGCCCACTCCGGCATCGCCAAGGGCGAACCCCCGCAGCCGCGGCCCAAGGAACCGGGCGGCGGACTGCTCATGGGCCGCCCCTTCGGCGTCCCCGTCTACGTGGCCCCCAGCTGGTTCCTCGTGGCCGCCCTGATCACCTGGGTCTTCGGCGGCCAGCTCGACCGGGTGCTGCCCGAACTCGGAGCCGCCCGCTACCTGGTCTCCCTCTTCTTCGCCGTCGCCTTCTACGCCTCCGTCCTCGTCCACGAACTGGCCCACACGGTCGCCGCGATCCGCTTCAAACTCCCCGTCCGCCGCATCCAGCTCCAGTTCTTCGGCGGCGTCTCCGAGATCGAGAAGGAGGCCGAGACCCCGGGGCGCGAGTTCGTCCTCGCCTTCGTCGGCCCCCTGCTCTCCCTCGTCCTGGCCGGCCTGTTCTACCTGGCCATGAAGCCCGTACAGCCCGACAGCGTCCCGGGCGTCCTGCTCGCCGGCCTGATGATCTCCAACCTCATCGTCGCCGCCTTCAACCTGCTGCCCGGCCTGCCCCTCGACGGCGGCCGCATGCTCCGCGCCGTCGTCTGGAAGATCACCGGCAAACCGATGAGCGGCACCGTCGCCGCCGCCTGGGTCGGCCGCGCCCTCGCCATCTCCGTCCTCGTCGGCCTGCCGCTGCTCAACCAGTCCGGCGCCTTCGGCGGCGGCAACCAGGACATGGGCGGCATGGACACCGTCACCGACGCCCTGCTCGCCGCCATCCTCGCCGCGATCATCTGGACCGGCGCCGGCAACAGCCTGCGCATGGCCCGCCTGCGCGAACACCTCCCCGAGCTCAAGGCCCGCGCCCTCACCCGGCGAGCCGTCCCCGTCGAGAGCGACACCCCCCTGTCCGAAGCCCTCCGCCGCGCCAACGCCGCGGGCGCCCGCGCCCTCGTCGTCGTCGACCCCGAAGGCAACCCCCTCTCCCTCGTCCGTGAGGCCGCCATCGTCGGCGTACCCGAACACCGCCGCCCCTGGGTAGCCGTCAGCGGCCTCGCCCAGGACCTCACCGACGGCATGCGGGTCTCCGCCGAACTGGCCGGAGAGGAACTCCTGGACACCCTCCGGGCCACCCCCGCCACCGAATACCTCGTCGTCGAGGAGACCGGCGAGATCTACGGCGTCCTCTCCGCCGCAGACGTCGAGCGCGCCTTCGTCAAGGCCATGGCCCGCCCCTGACAGCCCGCCCGCCCGTGGTCGGCGGCCCCCGCAAACGCCGGTAGGCTGGTCACATGTCCGAACCGACCGGTGCCGCCCGCAGGCGCGGGCCCTTCAAGGTCGGGGACCAGGTTCAGCTGACCGACCCCAAGGGCCGCCACTACACGTTCACGCTCGAAGCCGGGAAGAACTTCCACACCCACAAGGGCTCCTTCCCGCACGACGAACTGATCGGCGCTCCCGAAGGCAGTGTTGTCCGCACCACCGGCAACGTCGCCTACCTCGCGCTGCGCCCCCTGCTCCCCGACTACGTCCTGTCCATGCCCCGCGGGGCAGCCGTCGTCTACCCCAAGGACGCGGGGCAGATCCTCGCCTTCGCCGACATCTTCCCCGGCGCCCGCGTCGTCGAGGCCGGCGTCGGCTCCGGCTCGCTCAGCAGCTTCCTGCTGCGCGCCATCGGCGACCAGGGCATGCTGCACTCCTACGAGCGCCGCGAGGACTTCGCCGAGATCGCGCAGGCGAACGTCGAGCGCTACTTCGGCGGCCCCCACCCCGCCTGGCAGCTCACCGTCGGCGACCTCCAGGACAACCTGTCCGACACCGACGTCGACCGCGTCATCCTCGACATGCTCGCCCCGTGGGAATGCCTGGAGGCCGTCTCCAAGGCACTCGTCCCCGGCGGCATCCTGTGCTGCTACGTGGCCACCACCACCCAGCTCGCCCGGACCGTGGAGTCCATCCGGGAGATCGGCTGCTTCAACGAGCCGACCGCCTGGGAGACCATGATCCGGAACTGGCACATCGAAGGCCTCGCCGTCCGGCCCGACCACCGGATGATCGGCCACACCGGCTTCCTGCTCACCGCCCGCCGGCTCGCCGACGGCGTCGAGCCGCCCATGCGCCGCCGCCGCCCCGCCAAGGGCGCCTACGGCGAGGACTACGCCGGCCCCAACGCCGACGGCGGCACCGGCCGCTGACCGGCCCCTCCCGACGGGCACAACGCGAAGGCGCCGTGGCCGAGTTCCCCAGCACACCCGGGAACCCGGCCACGGCGCCCACGCGTTGACACGGCACCAGGTCGCGCACGGACCCCCCGCGCGCGTACACCTCGCCCGCGAGAACCCCGTACCGACCCCGCCGTTCCCACGCACTGTGACGTGTGGCACCATGCTGGCCACCCCCCCACCGGCACAGCCCTCACAGGAGACACTCCTAGTGCAGCCATCCGCCGTTCCGGAGCTCGCCCACACGCACACCCGGCCCATCCACTGGGTCGCCACCGCCACCGCGATAGCCGGCGTCGTCGCCCTGTCCTCCGCCGTACAGCCCGGATCGGCCACGGCCGCCCAGTCCACCACGAGCACCGAGACCAAGACCGCCCCCGCGGCCGCCGCACCACCCGGCACCAGCGGCGTGCACTTCCCGCTCACCTGCGGGCCCGTGAAAGCGGTCGTGGTCAAGAAGGTCACCGGCGACCTGGACGGCGACGGCGCACCGGAAACCGTCGCGGTCGTGCACTGCGACGCCCCCATGGGCACACCGCCCGACGGCGTCTACGTCCTCACCCGGGGCACCGCCGGCGGCACCACCCGCGTGGTCGCCACCCTCGTCGACCCCAAGGACCGGCGCACCGTCACCGACTTCGCCTTCGACGCCGGCACCGTCACCGCCACCCTGCTCGGCTACTCCTCGGCCGACATACCCAGTTGCTGCCCCGACCTGAAAACCCCCGCCAGCTGGCACTGGAACGGAAAGGCGTTCATCCGCTCCACACCCACCGCGGCCCACAGCGTGTGACACACCCCGGCCGCACCCCCCACGCGCACACCTGACCCGAACACGCCGCACGCGCGCGACCCGCCCGAAGACGACTCACGCGCGCGCACGCCACAGACCGGTCACCGGCCGGGCCTCACTCCGCGTCCGGACCGTGGACCTCGACCTTGTCCAGAACCCGGCGCACATGGATGCACTCCCCGGGACACTCCTTCGCCGAGTCCACCACATCCGTGAGCAGCGGCAGCGGCACCGGCACCGTGGCACCCTCGGCCTGCAGCAGCTCGTCGTCCGCGCCCTTCACGTAGGCCAGCCCGTCGATGTCCAGCTCGAACACCTCGGGCGCGTACTGGGCGCAGATCCCGTCGCCGGTACACAGAGCCTGGTCGATCCAGACCTCCAGCGCCTCGCCGTCCGGGGCCTCCTGCTGCACGGTCACCTCTCCTGCCGTCGAATCGCCGGACGGCACCCCCGGCCCGACGGCCAGCGAGGTCCGCACCAGCGGCTGTTGAACACCCCGACCCTACCCCCGCCCGCATACCCTCCCGATTCCACGGGTATCGGGTTTCCCTCGACAGCCCCTCGGGTACGAGCGCCCGACCGGGAAAGGGAGCCCCGGAACCGGGCGATCACTTCCAGCCGCCCCGACGATGACCACGACCGACCCAACCGTCGCTCTGCGTGATGACCGCACGAGCGCACCGAAGCATGCCCAGGAACCGGCCGACCGGCCCGGAACGGACAACTCCGGCCACACACGCCGGGTATTGACCGCCACCGACCAGGAACAAGCGGCTTCCGAATCACGTTGAGTGGGTATCCCCTCCGTGCGAGAGGGAGCGCACCGGGTGACCGACGACACACCTTGACAGTCTTTGTGATCTAGGGGTTTCAATCGACACCCACCCAGGTAGGGTCTGGAAGCGTCCAGCTCCCCTTGGAGGAGGTGAGGACCGTGGCAGCCCACGACGACGACATGAACCGCGGCATCCGCCCGGGACGAGGGTCCGACGACCCCGCCGGACAGATCGCCTACCTTGAGCAGGAGATCGCCGTCCTGCGACGCAAGCTCGCCGACTCTCCGCGGCACACGAGGATTCTCGAAGAGCGGATCGTCGAGTTGCAGACCAACCTGGCCGGCGTCTCCGCCCAGAACGAGCGCCTGGCCAACACACTCCGCGAAGCCCGCGACCAGATCGTGGCCCTCAAGGAAGAGGTCGACCGGCTCGCCCAGCCGCCCGCCGGCTTCGGCGTCTTCCTGCAGGCCAACGAGGACGGCACCGCGGACATCTTCACCGGCGGCCGCAAGCTCCGCGTGAACGTCAGCCCGAGCGTCGAACTCGACGACCTCAGGCGCGGCCAGGAGGTCATGCTCAACGAGGCGCTCAACGTGGTCGACGCCATGAAGTTCGAGCGCGTCGGCGACATCGTCACCCTCAAGGAGATCCTCGAGGACGGCGAGCGCGCCCTCGTGCTCGGGCACACCGACGAAGAACGAGTGGTACGGCTCGCCGAACCCCTCCTCGACGTCACCATCCGCCCGGGCGACGCCCTCCTGCTCGAACCCCGCTCCGGCTACGTCTACGAGGTCGTCCCCAAGAGCGAGGTCGAGGAGCTCGTCCTCGAAGAAGTCCCCGACATCGGCTACGAACAGATCGGCGGCCTCGGCAACCAGATCGAGGCGATCCGCGACGCCGTCGAGCTGCCCTACCTCTACCCCGACCTCTTCAAGGAGCACGAGCTGCGCCCGCCCAAGGGCGTCCTGCTCTACGGGCCGCCCGGATGCGGCAAGACGCTCATCGCCAAGGCCGTCGCCAACTCGCTCGCCAAGAAGGTGGCCGAGGTCACCGGACAGGCCGCCGGCAAGAGCTTCTTCCTCAACATCAAGGGCCCCGAGCTCCTCAACAAGTACGTCGGCGAAACCGAGCGGCAGATCCGCCTCGTCTTCCAGCGAGCCCGCGAGAAGGCCAGCGAGGGCACCCCCGTCATCGTCTTCTTCGACGAGATGGAATCCCTCTTCCGCACCCGCGGCTCCGGCGTCAGCTCCGACGTGGAGAACACCATCGTCCCGCAGCTCCTCGCCGAGATCGACGGCGTGGAAGGCCTGCAGAACGTGGTCGTCATCGGCGCCTCCAACCGCGAGGACATGATCGACCCCGCCATCCTGCGCCCCGGTCGCCTCGACGTGAAGATCAAGATCGAGCGGCCCGACGCCGAGGCCGCCAAGGACATCTTCGGCAAGTACCTCACCGAGCGCCTCCCGCTCCACGCGGACGACCTCGGAGAGCACGAGGGCGACAAGGTCACCACCGTCCAGAGCATGATCCAGACGGCGGTCGAGCACATGTACGCCGAAACCGAGGAGAACCGCTTCCTGGAAGTCACCTACGCCAACGGCGACAAGGAAGTCCTCTATTTCAAGGACTTCAACTCCGGCGCCATGATCGAGAACATCGTCGGCCGCGCCAAGAAAATGGCGATCAAGGACTTCCTCGAGAAGAGCCAGAAGGGCCTCCGCGTCTCCCACATCCTCCAGGCCTGCGTGGACGAGTTCAAGGAGAACGAGGACCTGCCCAACACCACCAACCCGGACGACTGGGCCCGCATCTCCGGAAAGAAGGGCGAACGGATCGTCTACATCCGCACCCTCATCACCGGAAAGCAGGGCGCCGACACCGGACGCTCCATCGACACGGTGGCGAACACCGGTCAGTACCTGTAAAACCAGGGCGGCTGCGGGTGCCCACCACGGGTACCCGCAGCCGACTGCTTTTCAGGCCACGACCGGAGCAGCCAATGACGCAAATGATCTCCCCACCAGCGCAAAGGCGTTCTAGGCTCTTTCCTACCGCCGGGTCGCACAGTGCTGGGACGGGCACCGCACACGCAACGGAGCGCCGGCGGTACGCGAGCGGCACCCACGACCGAGGGTGCCGCCGGGCAA
>Ga0308175_100000828_pt1 | contig 20488 bp, 13 predicted proteins | sample PhyCR1_3_FD_203893 | JGI IMG/M metagenome (GOLD analysis project Ga0308175, IMG submission 203893) | Soil microbial communities from UC Gill Tract Community Farm, Albany, California, United States - DLSLS.C.R1 | ecosystem: Environmental > Terrestrial > Soil > Agricultural land | place: USA...
GCCGCAGCATTTCATAGACACCGGTGCGGCCCATGAAGCCGGTGTTGCGGCACTCCAGGCAACCGACCGGCTCGAACACTTTCCCGGGCACCGGCAGCGACCAGCCATGGGTCAGCGCGGTCCAGGTATGCGGGTCCTGCTGTGCCTCGCGCTTGCAGTGCGGGCACAGCGTGCGTACCAGGCGCTGCGCCACCACGCCGGTCAGGGTCGACTGGATCAGGTAATGCGGCACACCCAGGTCAAGCAGGCGGGTCACCGCGCTGGGCGCATCGTTGGTGTGCAGGGTGGAAAGCACCAGATGTCCGGTGAGCGAGGCCTGTACCGCCATTTGTGCGGTTTCCAGGTCGCGCACCTCACCGATCATGATGATGTCCGGATCCTGCCGCAGCAGCGTGCGTACGCCGGCGGCGAAATCCAGTTCGATCGACGGTTGCACCTGCATCTGGTTGAGCTCGGGGCTGACCATTTCAATCGGGTCTTCCACCGTGCAGACGTTGAGTTCCGGCCGTGCCAGGTGCTTGAGGGTGGAGTACAGCGTGGTGGTCTTGCCTGAGCCGGTCGGGCCGGTGACCAGCACGATGCCGTGAGGGCGTTCGACCATCGAGCGCCAGATCGCGCCCTCTTCGACGGAAAACCCCAATTGGGCGAAATCCTTGGCCACGATGTCCGGATCGAAGATGCGCATGACCACCTTCTCGCCGAAGGCGGTCGGCATCGTCGAGATACGCAATTCGACCTCGCGCCCGCCTGAGGAGCGGGTCTTGATGCGGCCGTCCTGCGGGCGGCGCTTCTCGGCCACGTCCATGCGAGCGAGGATCTTGATGCGTGCGGTCACCGCGGTCATCACCGGCGATGGAAGCTCGAATACCTTGTGCATCACGCCGTCGATGCGAAAGCGCATGTGCCCGGCCTCGCGGCGCGGTTCCAGATGGATGTCCGAGGCGCGCTGCTCGAAGGCGTACTGCAACAGCCAGTCGACGATGTGCACCACATGGCGGTCGTCGGCGCCCACTTCGCCGGCCTTGCCCAGCTCCACCAGCTGCTCGAAGTTGAGGATCGCCGCGGAACCGTCATAACCGGCGCCCTTGGCATCCTGCGCCAGCTGGATCGAACGCTGCACGCCGTAAAACTCGGCCAGGTAGCGGTTGATGTCGATCGGGCTGGAAACCACCCGCCGCACGTCCCGGCGCAACATGTGCGAAAGATCGGTCGCCCAGGCCGCGTCGAACGGCTCGCTGGTGGCGAAGGTCACCTCGCCGGGCAGGGCCGCGACCGGAAGGATGCGATGGCGCGTGGCATAGGCGTGGCTGACCACCTGGGTGACCGCGGCGACGTTGATCTTCATCGGGTCGATCTTGAGATAGGGCAGCGCCGCCTGCCCGGCCAGCCATTCGGTCAACGCCTCCAGTCGCAACGGTCGGCCCGGCTCGCGCAGGTTGGCCAGCTTGGCATTGGCGATCAGCACCAGCGGGTGCAGCTCGATCGTGCTGCGGCCGGCGCGCGAACCCATGCGCACCTGCTTGGCGTCCTCTGCCGCGACGTAGCCATCGACCACCAGCGCTGCCAGCACGTCGTCCAGTCCGAGCCGGCCGCGACGGCCAAGCAGGGATGCGATTTGCGGTGATGCAGCCATGCTCGATGGGCTCCCCCGATGGGCGGTCGGCCGGCGCGACGCCAGTGCCGGCGCGGGCTTTGGCTATACTAACGCGCTTTGTTGCAGGCCAATCACCCATGTCAGCGCGCACCTTCCAGGACGTGATCCAGACCCTCAACCGCTATTGGGGCGCGCAGGGCTGCGTGCTGCTGCAGCCGCTGGACACCGAGGTCGGCGCCGGCACCTTTCATCCGGCCACTTTCCTGCGCGCGCTCGGCCCCGAGCCGTGGGCGGCTGCCTACGTGCAACCTTCGCGCCGCCCGACCGATGGCCGCTATGGCGAGAATCCCAATCGCCTGCAGCACTACTACCAGTACCAGGTAGTGATGAAGCCCAATCCGGAAAACATCCTGGAGCTGTACATCGGCTCGCTGAAAGAGCTGGGCCTGGATCCGCTGGTACACGACCTGCGCTTTGTCGAGGACAACTGGGAATCGCCCACGCTCGGTGCCTGGGGCCTGGGTTGGGAGGTGTGGCTCAACGGCATGGAAGTGACCCAGTTCACCTACTTCCAGCAGGCCGGCGGCCTGGAATGCCGCCCGGTCACCGGCGAGATCACCTACGGTCTCGAGCGCCTGGCGATGTACCTGCAGAACGTGGATAACGTTTATGACCTGATCTGGACCGACGGCCCGCGTGGAACGGTCACCTACGGCGACGTGTTCCACCAGAACGAGGTCGAGCAGAGTACCTACAATTTCGAGCACGCCAACGTGGTCGAGCTGCTGCGCTGGTTCGACGTGTGCGAGGGCACCGCCAACCAGCTGATCGCCGCCGGGTTGCCGCTGCCGGCCTACGAGCAGGTGATGAAGGCCAGTCATACCTTCAATCTGCTCGACGCCCGACGCGCGATCAGCGTGACCGAACGCCAGCGCTACATCCTGCGCGTGCGCGCGCTCTCGCGTGCCGTGGCCGAGGCCTACGTGGCCCAGCGCGAGAAGCTCGGTTTTCCCGGCCTGAAGAACGTTTCCAAGGAGCAGGCCGCATGAGCGCCGCCAAGTCGCTATTGATCGAACTGGGTACCGAGGAACTGCCGCCGAAGGCGCTCGATGAGCTGTCGCAGGCGTTCCTCGACGGCATCGTCCAGGGCTTGAGCAAGCGCGGCATCGAGGCCGCGCTGGACCAGGCGCGCGCGTACTGCACGCCACGCCGGCTTGCCGTGCACGTGCCGGCGATGGCATTCACGCAGCCGGAGCAGCACATCGAGCGGCGTGGCCCCGCGGTCAACGCCGCGCTTGACGCGCACGGCCAGCCGTCGAAGGCACTGTTGGGTTTCGCACAGTCCTGCGGCGTGGATGTATCGCAGCTGGAAAAGCTCGAGACCGACAAGGGTGCGTGGTTCGTGTTCCGCGCGGTGAAGCCCGGCCAGCCGGTGGCGGCCTTGCTGCCGGGGATAGTCGAAGAGGCGCTCAAAGCGCTGCCGATCCCGCGGCCGATGCGCTGGGCGGACCATGACTACGCCTTCGTGCGCCCGGTGCACTGGCTGGTGATGCTGCATGGCGAGGCCATCGTCGACGGCGAGGTGCTGGGCCTGAAGAGCGGCCGCAAGTCGCGAGGCCACCGCTTCATGCATCCCAACCCGGTGCACGTGACGGACGCCGACGGCTGGCTCGATGCACTGCGCGCGGCCAACGTACTGGCCGACCCGCTGGAACGGCGCGAGCGCATCCGCGCGGAGGTCGCCCGGGTGACCGGCGCCAGCGGTGGCGTGCCGCGACTGGACGAGGCCCTGCTCGACGAGATCGCCAACCTCACCGAATGGCCGGCGGCGATCGCCTGCACCTTCGAGCCGCAGTTCCTCGCGGTGCCGCCGGAGGCGCTGGTCACCACGATGGAGACCAACCAGAAATTCGTGCCGGTGTTCGACGCCGCAGGCAAGCTCACCGAACACTTCATCGGCATCGCCAACATTGCATCGAAGGACCCGGCCGAGATCCGCAAGGGCTACGAGCGCGTGATCCGTCCGCGCTTCGCCGACGCCAAGTTTTTCTGGGATGCCGACCTCAAGACTCCGTTGGCGGACTACCAGGAGCCGCTGAAGAACGTCACCTATCAGCAGGTGCTGGGCAGCCTGTGGGACAAGAGCGTGCGCGTGGCAGAGCTGGCGCGCGTGATCGCCGCGCGTGTCGGCGTCGACGCCGGCGCCGCCACCCGCGCGGCCAGCCTGAGCAAGTGCGACCTGTTGACCCGCATGGTCGGCGAGTTCCCCGAACTGCAGGGCGTGATGGGCCGCTACTACGCGCTGCACCAGGGTGAGGGCGAGGCGGTGGCGCAGGCACTGGACAGTTATTACCAGCCGCGCTTCGCCCGCGATGCCATCGCCGCCGACCCGGTCGGCCAGGTGCTGGCGGTGGCCGAGCGGCTGGACACGCTGGCCGGGATTTTCGCCGTCGGCATGAAGCCCAGCGGCAACAAGGATCCGTTCGCACTGCGCCGCGCGGGACTCGGCCTGGCGCGCACGCTGGTCGAAGCCGGGCTGGAGCTGGACCTGCGTGCCAGCTTTGCCGAGGCGCTGGAGCTGCTGCCGGAGGCCGCGCTCGCGGCCGGCATCAAGCCCGGCAAGGACGGCAAGGCACCCGCGCTCGATGCCGGCGCCCGTCGTGCCACGCTGCTGGGCGAACTTAACGATTTCGTCCTGGACCGCCTGCGCGCCTACTACGCCGAGCTGGGTTTCACCCCCGAGCAATTCGAGGCGGTGCTCGCAGTGGCGCCAGTCACGCTGCCGGACTTCGACCGTCGCCTGCGCGCGGTAGCGGAGTTCGGTCGCCGGCCGGAAGCGGCCAGCCTCGCCGCCGCGAACAAGCGCGTGGCCAACATCCTGCGCAAGGCCGAAGAGGAAACCGGTATGGTGCCGGGCGGGGCGGTCGATCCGACCTGTTTCGAAACGCCGGCCGAGCAGGATCTCGTGGTGGCGCTGGCCGCCGCGCAGGTCGATACCGCCGCGCCGAGCCGAGCGGGCGATTACACCGCCGTGCTGACGCGTCTGGCGCAGTTGCAGGGGCCGGTGGATGCCTTCTTCGAGAGCGTGCTGGTCAACGCCGAGGACGCACGCGTGCGGGCCAACCGCCTCGCGCTGCTGGCCCTCCTCAAGGCGCAATTCGCCGCGGTGGCCGATATCGCGCGCCTGTGACTCAGGCGTTGCTGCTGGCCAGGCGCACGCGCTCGGCCAGCTGGCGGTTGAACACCAGCATCGCGTCGGTATCGACGCGCGTGCCGCCCGGGCCCAGCGCCGCGTAAAGACCCGCCAGCAGATCGCTGTTGTCGGCCAGCGACAGCGGACTGCCGGTCAGATCCAGCTCCGACTGCAGGATGCGCATGGCTGCATTGAGCCGTTGCGTATCGACGGCTCCGTTCGCTGCCAGCACCGATCCGGCCGGGTTGCTGTGGCGCAACCGCAGCCGATGCGTGGTTTCGGTGGTGACTTGCTCGTCGCCGATGCCCGGATCCATGTCCGGCAGGATCGCTCCCTCGCCGGCAACCAGCCATACCAGCGAGATGCCCAGGGTGCGCGCCAGCGTGACGCAGCGGGCGCGCGAGGGGTCGGTGTTGCCGTCGCGCCAACTGCGTACCACGCCTTCGGAGAAGCCGCACATCCGGGCGATTTCCGTGGCGCTGCCCACGCGCTGGATCAGCAGCTTGATACGGTCGGCAAAGGTGGTATCGGGGGCGACGAAACGCGATGCGAGGTTCATGGACTTGTCCGGACGACAGGAAAGCGCCAGCGACTGCCAATCGGCAGCGTGCCGTAGGCCATCCTAGCGCGCCGGTGCTTACCGCGGGCTTTGCCAGAGGCGCAGCCGCGAAGCCAGTGTTCAGGCGGTGTGAACGGGTCGATCGGTCGCTTGCGCCCGGCCATCGGTTGGCTTGACTTTTGCGCCGTACTGCCCCGTTCCGCTACGATTGGAACTTCCCCCCGCGGAAAACGCGGCGCCCGGCGTCAGGCAGTTTTCCGTGCATTCCCCAAGCAAGACTTTTTGATAGAGGTTTCCCCATGCGCAGGATGGTCTGGTCGCTGATGTCGGTAGCTGCACTGGCGCTGGCTGGCTGCAACGGTTCCCATGCCCCGGAACAGGACAGCGGCAACACCTCCGCGGCCGCAGCGAAGGCAAGCAGCGTCAGTGGCACCGTGGCCGTGCGCGGTGACAACGCGGTTTCGTCCGATGCCACGCTGGTGGTCAACCTGGTCGACGTCTCCTCGGCCGACCAGGCGGGCGCCGCGCCGTTGGCCAGCAAGACGATCGCGCCGGTACAGTTCCCGCAGACGTTCGAGCTGACCTTCAACCCGGCCGACGTGAACCCGGCCGACCTGTATGTGGTGCAGGCCGAACTCAATGACGGCGAGCGCCACTACAAGATGGCGCTGCAGGCGCCGGTGCTGACCAAGGGCGCACCCAGCCAGGTGTCGATCGAGCTGGTACCCGAGCAGACCGCGTCGGAGAAGGAACTGGCCGAGTTCCAGACGGTGCAGAAGCAGATCGGCGGCATGAAGATCAGCAACGGCACCAAGCTGGAGAAGGACGTCTCGCGCGCCTGGCAGGTGTTCCGCGCCAACGGCGCCGTGCAGTTCATCCGTGCCCGCGCCGATTACGGCGACAAGGGCTTCACCAGCACCGACTACGCCTACAAGGACGGCAAGCCGTGGGTTGTCGTGCAGCAGAAGAAGGCCAGCCAGGATGCCAAGCCCAGCTCGACCGAGCGGGCCGGCTGGGACAAGGATGGCAATCTTGTGCTCAAGCAGGTGGTGTCCGGTGGCAAGACCGATACGCTGGGCGACGACGCAGCCGCCAGCCTGAAGCAGCAGGCCCAGGACATCCTCAACATGGCCACCGGCGGCAAAGGCAAGTAAGTCCGACCGCCGCACATGGACGTCCAGCCCTCTGGACGTCCAGAGTGAGTAAACAAAAAAAGCCGCCCGAGGGCGGCTTTTTCGTGCGCCGGCGATAGACCTCAGAAGCCGATCTTGACGCCCAGGTTCAGGCTGTCGTCCTTCTGGTTCTGGTCGCTGAAGCGGCCGTGATAGCCGAACCAGCCGGTGACGCTGGGGCTGAACTGGGCCGCCAGGCCCAGGTCGGCGCTGGCCCAGGTCTTGTCAGGCACATAGCCGGCCAGCGCGAACGTGCCCGGCATGCCGACCAGCCCCGCCTCGACCTCGCGCGGGTCGGCCTTGCTGTCGTGGTTCCAGGCCAGCTCCACGTACGGCATCAATGTGGCGCCGCCGGCCTGCCACTGGCCCTGCAGACGCCAGCCCAGCGAGCCGACCAACGCATCGCGCTGCTGGCGACCGAACCACATCGCGGTGCTGTCGCTGCCCGCTTCGGTATAGCCGCCGACCTTCGCCGTCTGCCATTCCACGTGCGCGAACGGACCGGTCTTCAGGCCATCGGTCTGGAACCACCAGCCGCCTTCGAGGCCGCCGCCCAGGTGGGTGCCGTCCGCCTTGCCACCCTCGCTGCGCAGCGCCGTGCCCAGCTGGATGCGGCGGTTGATGTCCTTGAAGTTGGATTGGCCGAAGCTGGCGAAGCCGCCCACGTAACCGCCACCGTTGTGGTACAGCGCGTAGCCGAGGCCGGAGAGGTCCTGCATCTTGTAACCGCCCGTACCGCCGGCAAAGTTGGCGTTGTTCTGGCCCAGGCCAAGCGCCACGCCGACCGAGAGATGCTCGCCGGTACGCACGTCGGCGCCGAGCGTCAGGTTGACGTTGTTGCTGTCGGTCTTGGGCGAGCCGCTGGTCGCATCGAAACGCTGGCGCCCGTAGTCCACGCTGGCGAAGACGCGCGTGTCGCTGCCCTGGCCATCGGCGAGCATTTCGTTGCGGATCGCGCGGTACTGCGCGGCGGTGGCGGCCAGCGGCGCCTCGCCCAGCAGCGAGATCTGGCCCGGCGCCATCAGTTCGGACACCACGTACTGCGCCACCATCGCATGGGCGGCGGTGGTCGGGTGCACGCCGTCGGCGAACAGGTAGGTCTGGTCAGTGCCCGCGGCATACGAGAACGGCAGGCCCGAACCGACCGGGCCACACTGCACCGAGCTGCCGTTGCACGCCGGCGTGGTGACGTTGGTGAAGCCGTAGGCAGCCGGATTGGCGATCACCTCGTTGAGCAACGCAAACGTGTTCACCGGGATCACGTTGAGCCCGTTGGCGCTCAGCTGTGCGATGCCGGCGTTCAGCACGCCGTTGTAGACCACCGAGAGCTGCGTGCCGCCCAGTTGCGCCGACGGGCCGCCCGCCGCGCTGGCCGGCGTCTTGCCGATGTCGGGCAGGTTGTAGACCACCACGTAATGCGCGCCGGCCGCCTGCAGCTGGCCGAGCATGCCGATCTCCGCCTGCGCCGCGGCGGCGGTGCCGGCGGCCAGAACATTCGCGTCAGTGGTGGTCCCGGTCAGGTAGAACAGATCGTTGGCGCCGCCCCAGACCTGGTACAGCGCGTTGGAGTCGGCTGCACCACCGTTCGCGGCCAGGTACATCGCCATCTGCTGCGGCAGCGTCGGCACCGGCGCGACGCCCTGCACCACGCCCGCGCCGCCGAAGGCGAAGTCGGTACCGCCGGCGAGCGAGGGCGCAAGCGTGTAACCCAGCGCCGCCGCCACGTTTTCGGCGGTGGTGGTGCCCGGGTTGGTCGTGAAACGCAGCGGCACCGGCGAGCCCTGCGCAAGCGACAGGTTGCCGGCGTCGCTCAGGCTGTCGCCGAAAACGACAACCTGGCTGAAATCGGTAGCGGCAGCAGCGGTGCTGAACAACAGACCGGCCAGGATGGCGCCGGCGAGACGGGTACGGGGCATGGTGCAACACTCCTGGGGCCGGGATGGCCTCGTTATTTTCCGGTTACGGTAATGCACGCCATACGGAAGCGCATGCTGCGGCGCATCGCATTGGCAAAAGGGCCGGAATCGCCGTGCGCCATCGCCGTTCAATACGGCGGCTCCAACCTGCCGGGCATCGCTTGCGGGCTTGAAGCCGAGGGTGGCGGAGGCTGGAACGCACTGCATCGCGCGCGAGGGTCGATCATGTGCTGCCGCGTTCAGCGTCGCGGAAAACGACCTCAGGCCTGCCTGGCAATCACGTGCCCGATGCCGTGCGCAAGCTCGTCCAGGTCGCCCTGGAACAGGCAGCCGTTGACGTAGAAGCTGGGCGTGCCGTTGACGCCGCTACGCACGCCGCCCATGAAGTCGCGGCGGATGTGGGCGTCGATCTCCGGGCGACCGAGCGTGGCGGCGATCGCCTGCTCGTCCAGGCCCAGTGCGCGCACGCCGGCCTCCAGGCCGGACGTGCCATGGGGCACCCATTGCGGCTGGTACTCGAACAGCCAGTCGTACATGTCCCAGAAGCGGCCCTGCACCGCGGCCGCCTCGGCCAGCCCGGCCGCCTGGGTTGCATAGGGATGGGCCTGGGCCAGCGGGAAATGCCGGAACACCAGGCGCAGGTTGCCCGCATAGCGGCGCTGGATCTGCCGCACCGCCGGCCAGGCCGCGCCGCAGGCGGGACACTGGAAATCGCCATACTCGACCAGCGTCACCGCGGCATGGGTATTTCCCTTGGCGTGGTCGTCACCGGAGACCGGCAGCGCCAGCCTGGATTCTTCCAAGATCATGACTTAGCCCTTCACGTCGGCGGCCGGGGCCTCGAGCACCTTTTGCACGTTGTGCGAAGGCAGCCCTTCGAGCGCGGTGATGATGCCGGCCGCACCCGGATTGACCCCGACCGGCGAGAGGTAGCTCCAGCGGATCACGCCGCCCGCATCGATCACGAACAGCGCGCGCTCGGCCACGCCCTCGCGGGCACGGTAGCCGCCGTAGGCACGCGCGACGGCGCCCTTGGGCTCGAAATCCGACAGCAACGGGAAGTGATACCTGCGCTCGCGCGCCAGCGCGGCGTGACACCACACGCCGTCCACCGAGATGCCCAGCAGTTGCGCATTGAAACGGGCAAACTCGTCGAGCAGTTCGTTGTAGAGCGCCAGCTGGTCGCTGCACACCGGACTCCAGTCGGCCGGATAGAAGGCGAGGACCACGTTGCGCCCGCGAAACTCGGCCAGACGCACGGTCTGGTCGGGGGTGGCGTGCAGTTCGAACCCGGGCGCGGGGGAGCCAGCTGGAAGCAGGGACATGGTTTTCTCGGCAGTGGTCGTCGAGGACCTCGATGGGTGGCGGCTTTTCGTCGGCCGTGAACGCCGCAAGCCGTGACCAGCGAAACGGATCGAGCCAAAGCGCCCTTATGCACCGGGCATGCGCCTCCGGGCCTGCGGGGTGCCGCCTGTCCGAAACATGGGGCGTCCGGCAACTGACGTGGGGATCGGGCCGACAACGCCGATGGTGCGCGGGGGTGCGTTCTCGGTCGGTGAAGTCGGCGGCGGCGGGCGGCCTGGTTCGCGTGAGCCACCGCCCGCGCGCCGCAAAGCATCAGCGCAGCAGGTGACCCTGCCGTTGGCCGAGAATCGAGCCTGGCGCGGGACCGCAACGCCCTGGCCGTTCCACGCCAGGGCGGACGGGGTGCCGGCCTGGTCTAGCGCTTGTCCTGCCGCGCGCGCAGCAATGCCTCGGCAAACGCGTTGTTGGCCGGCGCCGCGGTGGGCTTGGACGCCGGCACGCCACGTTGCGCGCGAGCGGCGTTGCGATTGTCGGCAGCGGGGGGGCGAGCGCCGCCGCGCGCTTGGCCCGGTTCGTCGTCCAGGCGCATGGACAGGCCGATGCGTTGGCGCGGCAGATCGACCTCCATCACCTTGACCTTGACGATGTCGCCAGCCTTGACCGCGTCGCGCGGGTCCTTGACGAAGGTATGCGACAGCGCCGAGACGTGCACCAGGCCGTCCTGGTGCACGCCGATGTCGACAAACGCACCGAACGCGGCGACGTTGGTGACCCGGCCTTCCAGGACCATGCCGGGCCTGAGGTCCTTCAGGTCTTCCACGCCCTCGGCGAAGCTGGGCGCGACGAACCCGGGACGCGGATCGCGGCCGGGCTTTTCCAGTTCCTTGAGGATGTCGCGCACGGTCGGTACGCCGAACGTTGCGTCGGTGAACTGCTCGGGCTTGAGCCCGCGCAGGAAGCCGCTGTCGCCGATGACGTTGCGCACTTCGCGGCCGCACTGGGCGATGATCCGCTCGACCACCGGATAGGCTTCCGGATGCACCGCGCTGGCGTCCAGCGGGTTGTCGCCGTTGGGCACGCGCAGGAAGCCGGCGCACTGCTCGAACGCCTTGTCGCCCAGCCGCGGCACCTTCAGCAGCGCTTTGCGGTTGGCGAACGGTCCATTGGCGTCGCGGTGCTTGACCACGTTCTCGGCCACGCTGGCCGACAGGCCGGCCACGCGCGAGAGCAGCGCCGCCGAGGCGGTGTTGACGTCCACGCCGACGGCATTGACACAGTCCTCGACGCGGGCGTCCAGTGCGCGCGAGAGCTTCACCTGGTTGACGTCGTGCTGGTACTGGCCCACGCCGATCGCCTTCGGCTCGATCTTCACCAGTTCGGCCAGCGGGTCCTGCAGGCGGCGGGCGATGGAGACAGCGCCGCGCAGGCTGACGTCGAGGTTGGGGAATTCCTTCGCCGCGGTTTCCGAGGCCGAATACACCGACGCACCCGCCTCGCTGACCACGATCTTCGACAGCTTCGCGTCCGGCAGCTTCTTGATCAGCTCACCGGCGAGCTTGTCGGTCTCGCGCGAGGCGGTGCCATTGCCGATCGCGATCAGGTCCACGCCATGCTGCTTGCACAACTTGGCCAGCGCGACCAGCGACTCGTTCCACTGCCGCCGTGGTTCCAGCGGATAGATCGTCTCGGTGGCCAGCAGCTTGCCGGTGGCATCGACCACGGCGACTTTGCAGCCGGTACGGATGCCCGGGTCCAGCCCCATCACGGTCTTGGCACCGGCCGGAGCGGCCAGCATCAGGTCCTTGAGGTTGTCGCCGAACACGCGGATCGCTTCGTCCTCGGCGCCTTCGCGCACGCGGCCGAAAAGGTCCAAGGTCAGGTGCAAATGCAGCTTCACGCGCCAGGTCAGTCGCACCGTCTCGCGCAGCCAGGCGTCGGCCGGCCGACCGCGGTCATGTATGCCCGCATGCGCGGCGACGCGGCCTTCGCCTTCGAGATGGCCCTGCTCGACGTCCAGTGCCGGCTGCAGCTCCAGTTCGATCACACCTTCGTTGCGCGCGCGCATCAAGGCCAGCAGGCGATGCGAGGGGATCTTGCCGATCGGTTCAACATGGTCGAAGTAGTCGCGGAACTTGGCCCCTTCGTTCTCCTTGCCCTCGACCACTTTTGCGCGGATCTGGCCTTTGTCCCACAGCCAGTCGCGCAGCCCGCCGACCAGGTGGGCGTCCTCGGCGATCGATTCCATCAGGATCGCGCGGGCGCCATCGAGCGCGGCGCGTACGTCGGCCACGCCCTTGTCGGCGTCGACGAAGCCGGCGGCGAACGTTTCCGGCGTGAGGGTGGGGTCTTCGCGCAGGCCGATCGCCAGCGGCTCCAGGCCCGCCTCGCGGGCAATCTGCGCCTTGGTGCGACGCTTGGGCTTGTGCGGCAGGTACAGATCTTCCAGCCGCGCCTTGGTCTCGGCGGCCAGGATGTCGGCCTTCAGCGCGTCGCTGAGTTTGCCCTGCTCCTCGATGCTGGCCAGGATCGCACCGCGGCGGTCTTCCAGTTCGCGCAGGTAGCGCAGGCGCTCTTCCAGCAGGCGCAGCTGGGTGTCGTCCAGGCCGCCGGTGGCCTCCTTGCGGTAGCGGGCGATGAAGGGCACGGTGGCGCCTTCGTCGAGCAGGGCCACCGCCGCGCGCACCTGCGCGGGCTGGGCGGCGATGTCCTGGGCAATGCGGTGTTCGATGCTGAGCATGGATCTGTACTTCGTGATGCAGGAAGCCGCCGATCATAGCAACCGCAACGCGCCCCGCAGGGCGGGCGCGCCCGTTGCAGCGAACGCGCGCGGTTACGCTTCAGGCAATCGGACGCCAGTCACTCTTTCAGGCGTGGAACGAGCGGTCGTCGCGAGGGGTTTCGTTGCGCAACGCTCTGGCGCGGCCGTTGAGCACCAGGGTGTTGGCGAGCATGTCGTGCAGGCCCTGCTTGCGCCGGGTCCAGGCGATCATCAGGAAACCGACCAGCAGGATCATCACACTGAGGATCTTGGCCGCATAGCGGCCCAGTGCGCGCGGGAAGCTGATGCGACGTCCCTGCAGGTCGGTCACGCGGATACCCATCGCAAGCTTGCCGACGGTGGCCTGCCAGGCCGAGCTTTCGCAGAAGGCGAAGTACAGCCAGGCCAGCAGCGAGGTCAGCGCGATGGCGACGTGCATGATTTCGTAGTAGTGACCGTACGCCGCGAGCATCGCGTCGGGATTGCTGCTGGCCGCGAGTACCGCCTGCTGCAGGGTGGCCTGCGCGGCGTCTTCGCCGAACGCCTTCATGATCAGCATGTTCGGGATGTACAGCACGATTGCATCGATGATGTAGGCGAGCAGCCGCTTCCAGAAACCGGCGTAATCCTCCACCGCGGCGACGGTGCTTGGCGGCGGCATCGGTGCCGCGGCGGAGATCGGCGGCGGCGTGGCCGCCAGCGCGTCGCGGAACAGCACCGACAACGGTTGCCAGTCGGCCAGGCCTTCGTACCAGCCCAGATCCTCGCGGGCGAGCTTGCCGCTGCGCAGCCAATCGCGCACCTCGTCCTCGGTGTAGGGACCATGGCGCTGGCCATCGCGGCCGATCCAGACTTCCATCAAATGTGCTCCGCAGCTGTTCGATGATTCGATCATGCCATGCCAAAAGGCGGTTGTAGGAGCGCACCTGGGCGCGACCGCCGTCCGCGGCGGATACGGGAGTGCCGCGAGGGCGATCCTCTGGATCACGGTCGCGCCCGAGTGCGTTCCTGCCGATGCGCTGGCCGTCGTCGTCTCGAGGGCTGGTGTCAGGGTGTCAGGCGCTGCGGCGCTTCAGGTGCACCAGCAGCAGCGAGATCGCCGCGGGGGTGACACCGCCGATGCGCGCGGCCTGGCCGAGCGTGGCCGGCTGCGTGCGCTTGAGCTTGGCCAGCACCTCGGCCGAAAGGCCGCGCACCTTGTCATAGTCGAAGTCGCCCGGAATGCCGGTGTGTTCGTGGCGGCGCTGGCGCTCGATTTCCTCGCGCTGGCGTTCGAGGTAACCGGCGTACTTGGCCTGCACTTCGACCTGGGCGGCGACATCCTCGCGGGCGACGGCCGGTCCGAGTTCGGGCACCGCGGCCAGCGTGGCGTAATCCAGTTCGGGGCGGCGCAGCAGGTCCAGCGCATGGGTCTCGCGGCTGATCGCGATGCCGAGCTGGCGTTCGATCGCGGCGCCCAACGCGTTGGTCGGCGCCGCCCACAAGCTGGCCAGCCGCTGTGTCTCGCGTTCGACCGCCTCGCGCTTGGCGCGCAACGCGTCGAAACGCGCCTGCGATACCACGCCGAGCGCGTGACCCTGTTCGGTCAGGCGCAGGTCGGCGTTGTCCTCGCGCAGGTGCAGGCGGTATTCGGCGCGCGAGGTGAACATGCGGTAGGGCTCGGCGGTGCCGTTGCTGGTCAGGTCATCGATCAGCACGCCGAGGTAGGCCTCGTCGCGGCGCGGGTACCACGGCGCCTCGCCGCGCACCATGCGTGCGGCGTTGAGGCCGGCGATGAGCCCCTGCGCGGCGGCTTCCTCGTAGCCGGTGGTGCCGTTGATCTGGCCGGCGAAGTACAGGCCGCCGATGGCCCGGGTCTCCAGCCACGGATTGAGCCCGCGTGGATCGAAGTAGTCGTACTCGATGGCGTAGCCGGGGCGCGTGATGTGCGCGCGCTCGAAGCCGGCGATCGAGTGCACCAGCGCCAGCTGCACGTCGAACGGCAGCGAGGTGGAAATGCCATTGGGGTAGATCTCGGCGCTGTCGAGGCCTTCCGGTTCAATGAAGATCTGGTGCGAGGTCTTGTCGGCAAAGCGCACCACCTTGTCCTCGATCGAGGGGCAGTAGCGCGGGCCGACGCCTTCGATCTGGCCGCTGTAGAGCGGCGAGCGGTCGAGCGCGCCGCGGATCAGTTCGTGCGTGCGCTCGGAGGTGTGGGTGATCCAGCAGCTGACCTGGCGCGGGTGCTCCTCGCGCGAACCCAGGTACGAGAACACCGGCGCGGGATCGTCGCCGGGCTGTTCGTCCAGGTTGCTGAAGTCGATGCTGCGTGCGTCGATCCGCGGCGGCGTGCCGGTCTTGAGCCGGTCGGCCGCCACCGGCAGCTCGCGCAGGCGCTGGGCCAGTGTGCTGGCCGGCGGATCGCCGGCGCGGCCGCCGGCGTACTGCGCAGGGCCGATGTGAATCTTGCCGGCGAGGAAGGTGCCGGCGGTGAGCACCACCGCGTCGGCGCGAAACATCACACCCATCTGCGTGACCACGCCAGTGACGCGCCCGCCCTCGATCGCCAAGTCGTCGACCGCCTGCTGGAACAGTTCGAGGTTCGGTTGCGCATCGACCAGACGCCGGATGGCCGCGCGGTACAGCGCGCGGTCCGCCTGGCAGCGCGTCGCGCGCACGGCCGGGCCCTTGGAGGCATTGAGCGTGCGCCACTGGATGCCGGCGCGGTCAGCCGCGTGGGCCATGGCGCCGCCGAGCGCGTCGATTTCCTTGACCAGGTGGCCCTTGCCGATACCGCCGATGGCCGGGTTGCAGCTCATCGCGCCGACGGTTTCCAGGTTGTGCGTCAGCAGCAAGGTGCGCGCGCCGCAGCGGGCGGAAGCCAGTGCCGCCTCGGTGCCGGCATGGCCGCCGCCGACCACGATCACGTCGTAGCGGATGGGATGGATCATCGGAATGGCGCGTCGCGCTCAGCTAAGGAAAAAACGTGCGTATGGTACCGCTTCGCGCCGCCTGCCTGCGCAGAATCAATGGTTTGGCATGATTTCTGCTTCACCTCTCATGCACTTTCCATGGGCAGACGCTGCGCGAACCCGCGCGCCGAGGCTGGGCAGACAGGGGCCCGACCGCGTACCAGGAGAGGAAGCATGACGGCGCCGTGGGTTCCCCACGGCGCCGTCGCCTTTTTCGGCCCTGAAAAAACCAAACCCCGCCGTGTGGCGGGGTTTGGCCTTGCTTAGATCTGGCGCCCGGCGGTCTCAGGAACAGGGGGAATCCAGGATGACCGTGTTGCCGGGCGCCAGAAACCGGAAAGTTGCGGGCGTCGACGCGATCCGTCGCGACTGTGGAAGCGATATTCCCAGTCCACCCGTGAATAAAAAGTGACTAATTCCGGCTTTTTTTTGTAAGGGTTCTGACGCGCAGCGTCAGCTGGCGAGGGCGCCGAAAGCACGAATGTGATGGCAATCACCTTCTGGCACGGCGGTTGCAGAGCTCGCTTCAACCCAGCTGCTACGCCGTTCAAAACCATGAACACCAGCTTCGACTTTCAGCCCGTCTACCCGCGCCACGATCTGATGATCGAGATCGGCAAGATCCAGATGGCGATGGAGCACCTGGCCGTGCGCAGCGAGCAGGAACGCCAGCAGTTGCGGCCGCGCCTGGAATCGCACATGAATCGCCTGTGCAGTGCGTTGAACCAGTTGGCCGCCTGAAGCTGCTGTTCCTGTTCCTGTTGCTCTTGCAGGAGCGCCGTTGGGCGCGACGGTGATGCAAGGTGCGGCATGGCGGTCGCGCCCACGGGCGCTCTTGCAACAACACCATTAGAATTGCTGCCGCCTAGCCCTTGAGCATGTTGTCGACGATTTCGGCCAGGTTGCGCGAAAGCCGCCTGTCGGCCAGTGCCGCCACCGCCGCATGGGCCTGTTCACGACGCCCCGGTTCCAGTCGCTGCCAGCCATTGAACGCAGTCGCCAGTCGCGCCGCCACCTGCGGGTTGAGCGCATCCAGTTCGATCAATCGCCCGGCCAGCAGGCGATAGCCTTCGCCGTCGGCGCGATGGAAGCCGCTGGGGTTGCCGCGCGCCCAGGTGCCGTAGAGCGCCTGCACCCGGTTGGGATTCTTCAGCGTGAACTTCGGGTCATCCTGCAGCGTGCGCAGGCGCGCCAACGCCGCGTCGCCCGGGATCTGCGCCTGCACCGCGAACCACTTGTCCAGCGCCAGCGCATTGTCCGCGTGGCGTTCGCGGTAACGGGCGAGCGCCTCGGTCGCCTGCGGCGCCTCGCTGCGCACCAGCACTGACAGCGCGGCGAGGCGGTCGGTCATGGTGTCGGCGCGGTCGTACTGGGTCGCAGCAAAAGCCTGCGCGGTGGCGGCGTCGAGCAGCACCAACAGCTCCAGCACGCGCCGCTTGAGTCGGCGTCGGGCCTGCGCCGATGCATCCAGCGCGGCGCTCGCCTGGGTGGTCAGCGTGCGGTAGCGCTCGGCCAGTACCGCGGCGCCGATGCGCCCGGCCAGCTCGCGCTGCAAGGTCTGGCGCAGCGCGTGGATGCGCGCGGGGTCAACGTCGGTCTCGCGTTCGGCCAGTTCGATTTCGCCGGGCGGGGTGAGCAGGTCGGCCAGCAGCGCCGGGTCGAGCCCGCTCTGATCGAACAACCCGGCGAGCGTGTCGCCCCACACCGTCAGCGCCTCGTGGCCGGTGCCGTCGCGCAGTTCGGCGTAGGCACGCCAGGCCAGCTGCTGGGCAGCCTCCCAACGATTGAAGCCGTCCGTGTCGTGGGTCAGCAGCAGCGCCAGTTCGGCGGGGACGTAAGCGGATTCGAGGAGTACCGGCGCGGACAAACCCCGCAACAGCGAGGGCACCGGCGCGCGCCCGATGCCGGCGAAAACGAACGTCTTCTCGGCGGCGTCCAGCACCACCACTTGTTCGCTCGCGCCGCCTTCGAGTGGCAGCATGCGGCCGTCCGGATCGAACAGCGCCAGCTTGACCGGAATCGGCAGCGGTCGCTTGTCCGGCTGGCCGGGCGTGGCCGGGGTGTGCTGGCGCAGGGTCAGCGTGTATTCGCGACGGCCCGCGTCGTAGCGACCTTCGGCGGCCAGGCGCGGCGTGCCGGCCTGGCCGTACCAGGCCAGGTAGGGCGACAGGTCGATGCCGTTGGCCTCGCCCAGCGCGCCGAGGAAATCCTCCAGCGTGGCGGCGCGGCCGTCGTTGCGCTCGAAGTAGCGGTCCATGCCGCGGCGGAAGCCTTCCGGCCCCAGCCGTCCGGCCAGCATGCGCACCAGTTCGGAGCCCTTCTCGTACACCGTGGCGGTGTAGAAGTTGTTGATCTCGCTATACGCGGAGGGACGCACCGGATGGGCCAACGGGCCGGCGTCCTCCGGAAACTGGGCCCGCCGCAACAGCGCGACGTCGTCGATGCGCTTGAGTGACGCCGAGTTCAAGTCGGCCGAAAACTGCTGCTCGCGGAATACCGTCAGGCCTTCCTTCAGCGACAGCTGGAACCAGTCGCGGCAGGTGACGCGGTTGCCACTCCAGTTGTGGAAGTACTCGTGTCCGATCACCGCTTCCACCGCGCGGTATTCGTCGTCGGTGGTGGTGTCCGGGTCGGCCAGCAGGTACTTGGCGTTGAAGATGTTGAGGCCCTTGTTCTCCATCGCGCCCATGTTGAAGTCGTGCGTGGCGACGACGTGGAACACGTCCAGGTCGAAGTTGCGACCATAGGCCCGTTCGTCCCAGCGCATGGCGCGCTCGAGCGCGTCCATGGCGTAGTCGCAGCAAGCGATCACGTCGGGTTCGGCCCAGATCACCAGCTTGACGTCGCGGCCGTCGGCGGTGCGGTAGTCGCGCTCGATCCGGTCCAGCCGGCCGGCGACCAGCGCGAACAGGTAGCAGGGCTTGGGGTACGGATCGACGAAGCGCGCCCAGTGGCGCCCGTCCGCCAAGTCGCCGGCGCCGTCGGGATTGCCGCCGGCCAGCAGCACCGGGAAGCGCGCGCGTTCGGCGCGCAGGGTGACGGTGTACTTCGCCAGCACGTCCGGCCGATCGGGGAAAAAGGTGATGTGGCGGAAGCCTTCGGCCTCGCACTGGGTCAGCAAAAAGCCGCGCTCGCGCGAGCCGGACAGGTACAACCCTTCCAGCGCGGTGTTCGCCGCCGGCTGCACGCGCACGCGGGTCTCCAGCACGCTGCCGTCGCGTGCGCCGTCGATTTCCAGCACGTTGTCACGATAGCGGTACGCCTGCGCGTCCAGCGGCTGGCCGTCGAGCGTGATGGCAAGCAACTCCAGGCCTTCGCCGTCCAGCCGCAACGGTCCATGCTGTGCCGGATCGCGCCTGAGCTGCAGGCGCGCATGCACTTCGGTGCTGTCGATGCCGAGATCGAATTCCAGCGCAATCGCGTCCACCTGCCAGGCGGGCGGGCGGTAGTCGGCAAGGCGGATGGGCGAGGGGGTTTGGTCGTCGCGAGCAGTCATGGCAAAGCAGCCGCTGGGGAAGCGCTCAGGCTAACATGCGACGCTTTCGCGACCGGATAGGACATGGCTGCTTTCGACGTCGCCATCGAGTGGCTGGAGGCCCAGCCCGTGGTGGTATTGAACGACGCCGCGCGTGGTCGGCGCGTGCGCATCGCGCGGCACGGTGCCTGCGTGCTCGGCATCGAGGCGATGCTTGGCGGACGCACGGTGGAGCTGGCCGATGGCCACTGCAGCGCGGCCGACGTCATCGCGCGGCCGGGATCGCGGTTCGCGTTGCTGGCGCCGTTCGCCAATCGCGTGGCCGACGCGCGCTATCGCCTCGATGGCCGCGAGTACGACCTCATGCCGGGTGCCGTCGGTGTGACACGGACCAGCCGGCATGGTTTCGTGCGCGATGCGGATTTCGCCATGGCCGCGCTGGGCGCCGACGCGCGTGGCGCGCAGGTGCAATTCGCCACCACGATCGAGCCGCAGCCCGGCTATCCGTTCGTGCTGGACCTCGCCGTGCGCTACACGCTCGATGCCGCGGGCCTGACCCTGGAAACCACGTTGCGCAATCTCGGCGGCACCGCCGCGCCCGCCTTTGTTGGCTGGCATCCGTATTTCCGCGTCGGCGAGTCGCCGCTGGCGTCATGGGAACTGATGATCCCCGCGCGGCAGGTAATCGGCACCGACACCGGCCACATCCCATTGCCGGGCGAGGCGGCGTATGTGCCGATCGAGCAGGCGCCGCAGCTGGACTTCCGCCAGCTCCGCGTCATCGGTGCGCTGGAACTCAACCACACCTACGCCGGCCTGTTGCCGGACGCCGATGGCCGCGCGCGCAGCCGCCTGCGCGATCCGGCCAGTGGCATCGGCATCGCCCTCTGGCAGGAGCGCGGCGTGCTGTTGGCCTACACCGGCGACACGCTGGAACGCGGCGCACGCACCTCGCTCGCGCTCGAGCCAATGGAAAGCCTGCCCGATGCCTTCAACCGCCCCGACTGTGCCGGGGCCCTGCGCCTTGAACCCGGTGCCGCACGCAGCTTCCGTTGCGGCGTGGAGATCGACCCCGCATGACTACCGTTGCCCTGCCGAGCTTTGCCCAGATCCAGGACGCCGCCGCGCGCATCGCCCCGTACGCGCGGGTGACGCCGGTGGTGCGCAGCGACGCGCTCGACGCGCTGGCCGGCGCGCAGCTGCACTTCAAGTGCGAAAACCTGCAGCGCGGCGGCGCGTTCAAATTCCGCGGTGCCTGCAACGCGGTGTGGGCGTTGGATGAAGCCGCCGCGGCACGCGGCGTGGTCACCCATTCCTCCGGCAACCACGGCACCGCGCTGGCGCTGGCGGCGGCCACTCGCGGCATCCGCGCGCATGTGGTGGTGCCCGAGGGTGCGGTGCGCGCCAAGCTCGAGGCGATCGAGCGCGCTGGCGCCGTATTGCACCGCTGCGCGCCGACCCAGGCCGCGCGCGAGGCGACCACCGCGCAACTGGTCAAGGACACCGGCGCGGTGCTGGTCCATCCCTATGCCGACACCCAGGTCATGGCCGGGCAGGGCACCATC
>Ga0308175_100000830_pt1 | contig 20451 bp, 18 predicted proteins | sample PhyCR1_3_FD_203893 | JGI IMG/M metagenome (GOLD analysis project Ga0308175, IMG submission 203893) | Soil microbial communities from UC Gill Tract Community Farm, Albany, California, United States - DLSLS.C.R1 | ecosystem: Environmental > Terrestrial > Soil > Agricultural land | place: USA...
TTGTCCGTAGCGGAGTGGCATGCGGATTGGTGCGAAAAAAAGATTCACTCGATCGAGATGACGGCCAATCCGGAACCCCTGCGGGACCGGATTCCCCACGTGACCGACGACGAGAAGAAACCGCGCGGGCCCTCGGGGCCGCTCCGCGTGACGGCGGGCGCGCTCGCGGGTGCCGTGGCGGGCTTCGCCTCGCTCGCCCTGGCCGAGCTGGTGTCGGCGGCGGTCCGTCCGCAGGCGGGGCCCGTCGTCGCGGTGGGAGGAGCGGCGATCGACCGCACACCCGCCGCCGTGAAGGACTGGGCCGTCCGGAATTTCGGAACCGACGACAAGCTGGTTCTGCGACTCGGAATTCTGGCGGTGCTGACGCTTTTCGCCTTCGCCCTTGGAATTGCCGCACTGCGCTTCCGGCGGGCCGGCGCGGCGGGAGTCGTGCTGTTCGGCGTGGTCGGCGCGCTGGCGGCGATCGGCCGGCCCGACTCGCGCGGCCTGTCCGACACCCTGCCGTCGCTCGTGGGTGCGGGCGCCGGAGCGGCTGTCCTCCTCTTCCTCGCGGGCCGGCTCGCGTGGCGGGAGCCGGGTTCCGCCGAGGAGCCGGGTTCCGGCGAGGGATCCGGTCCGGGTTCCGGCGACGACTGGGACCGGCGTGGGTTCGTGATCGCCGCCACGGCCGCCGCCGTCGCCTCCGCCGGGGCCGGAGCGCTGGGCCGGTCGCTGAACGGTGCGAGCGGCAGGGACGCGGTCGCCTCCCGCGACCGGCTGGTGCTGCCGGCGCCCGGCTCGCCCGCGGACGCCGTTCCACGGGGTACCGGTCTGCGGATCCCCGGCGTGAGCCCCTTCATCACCCCCAGCGGTTCCTTCTACCGGGTCGACACCGCGCTGGTGGTCCCGAAGGTGGACGCCACGACCTGGCGGCTGCGCGTCCACGGCAAGGGCGTGTCCCGGCCGGTCGTGCTCTCCTTCGACGATCTCCTCCGCCGCGACCTGGTCGAACGCGACATCACCCTCACCTGTGTGTCCAACGAGGTCGGCGGCCCCTACGTGGGCACCGCGCGCTGGACCGGCGCCCGGCTGGCCGACCTGCTGGCCGAGTGCGGGGTGAGGCCGCCGTCGCGCGGTGGCCCGGCCGACCAGCTGGTGGCCCGCTCGGTGGACGGCATGACCATCGGCAGCCCGGTCGAGGACGTCATGGACGGCCGGGACGCGCTGCTCGCCGTCGGCATGAACGGGGAGCCGCTGCCGTTCGACCACGGCTTCCCCGTACGGATGGTCGTGCCGGGGCTCTACGGGTTCGTCTCCGCCTGCAAGTGGATCACGGACATCGAGCTGACCACCTTCGACGCCTACGACCCCTACTGGGTGAAGCGCGGCTGGGCCCGCAGGGCACCCGTCAAGACGCAGTCCCGGATCGACACCCCCAAGCCCTTCGCACGGCCCGGGGCCGGCCCGCTCATGGTCGCCGGGGTCGCCTGGGCGCAGCACCGCGGCATCGACAAGGTCGAGGTCCGGGTCGACGACGGCCCCTGGCAGGAGGCCCGGCTGGCCGCCGAGGACAGCCGTGACACCTGGCGCCAGTGGTCCTTCCCCTGGCGGGCCACCAAGGGCGGCCACACGCTCACCGTGCGCGCCACCGACCGCTCCGGCGGGGTGCAGACCGAGAGGCGCACCCGGTCCGTCCCTGACGGTGCCAGTGGATGGCACTCCGTCGTGGTCACCGTCGAGTGACCCTCCGAGCCACCCCTTTTCCCTCGAGACAGGCAGCTCAGGTGCCGCTACCACCAGGAGAAATCTGATGAACACCCGTATCCGCCGTACCGCCGTGACCCTGGCCGCCGCGGCCGTCCTGCCGCTCGCGCTCAGCGCCTGTTCCGACGGCGGCAGCGACTCCTCCAAGTCCGACTCCGCCTCGAAGGCTTCGGCGCCGGCCGGCGCCTCGGACGACGGTATGGGCAGCTCCGCCTCGGCCATGGACGAGCCGTTCGGGCCCGCCTGCTCGGCGGTGCCCGAGAGCGGTGCCGGCTCCTTCGACGGCATGGCCAAGGACCCGGTGGCCACCGCCGCCTCCAACAACCCGGCCCTGTCCACCCTGGTGTCCGCCGTGAAGAAGGCCGGTCTGGTCGACACGCTCAACAACGCCCAGAACATCACCGTGTTCGCGCCGACCAACGACGCCTTCAAGAAGATCCCCAAGGCCACCCTGGACAAGGTCCTGGCCGACAAGGCCCAGCTGACGAAGATCCTGACCTACCACGTCGTCGGCCAGAAGCTCGCGCCCAAGGACCTGGAGAACGGCTCCTTCCCCACCTTGGAGAAGTCGAAGCTCACCACGTCCGGCTCCGGTGAGTCCTACACCGTCAACGGCTCCTCCAAGGTCGTCTGCGGCAACGTCAAGACCGCCAACGCCAACGTGTACATCGTCGACACGGTGCTGATGCCGTCCTCCTGACGGTGCGCCCGACGGGGGCCGGGACCACACGGTCCCGGCCCCCGTCCGCGTTCCGCCGGGTCCTTCCGGGAGTCCGCGCCACAAAGGCGGCTGGGCGGGTCCGGAGACATACAGGCACCAGCAGGCCGGAGGACGGATGGGCCGCGGTGCCGTTCGGTTCACCGCCCGGGCCGGGGGCCGCCTACGCCCGGGCGGTGAACCGCCGGCGCACCAGGATGAGGGCGATCCAGCCGGTCAGCATCACGGCGCCGCCCAGCGGGGGCCACTGGCCGCCCGCCAGGACGCCGAAGGCCGCCAGACCGGCGCCGGACAGGACGACGGCGGCCACCGCCGACTCGGCGCGGAGCCGACGGACCGGGCGCGTGCTCGCCGAGGGTCTGAAGAGTTGGCGGCCGAGGAAGGCCTGCGCGGCGTTGATCACGGCCAGCAGGGCCGCCAGGGCACCGAGGGAACCGAAGGCTATGGACACGGCGTGAAGCTACACCGGCCGGGTGGCGCGCCAGGCCAGAAGGGTGCCCGCGGTGCCGTAGGCCAGGAGCAGGGCGCCGTCGCGGACGTCGTGCCGACGCTCCGGGGGGCCGGTGGCGCCGCTGCTGCTCGTAGGTGCGGGTGGCCACCGCGACGGAGCGTCCGGCACGGAGCACCGGGTGTCCCCGGGGCGCATCGGGCCGGGGTGCTCCTCGCCGTCCTCGCCCACGTTCTCGCCGGGACAGCCGAACTGCCCCGGCGCCGTCAGGGCACTCGCGAGGCTCCGCTCCCCGGAGCGCGGGCACCAGGAAGAACGCCACGAGCGGTACGGCACCCGGACCCCCAGGAGACGTGAGCGTCCGCGGGGCGTCCCGCGCCCCGCCGCATACCTGTCCGATCGGTCAACTGCCCGACGGGTGGGGGCCGGAGGGGGCGTTCCGGGTCTCGGTGGACGGCGTCATCCGGCGGCGGTCCCGGCGGATCAGCACGGCCGTGCAGAGGGCCACGATCAGCGCGGCGGTGGCCGGCGGGATCAGGTACGACGTCATCATCGGGCCTCCCGGGTTCGGACTTTCGCGGCCTTCTGTGCCGGCCGGCGGCGCGGGCGGCACGGTCGACGGCGTCCGCCTCCGGCCCGGCGCCGGGCACCTGCCGGTGTCCGGCACCGGGGCCGTCCGTGGTGCTCCCCGCACGCCATGCTGCCCGACCGGCGCCCGCCGGCGCATTGCCGGTTCCCGGCAATGTTCACTAGGGTCCGCATGCCGGGGGGCCGCTGAGGAGCCGTCACCGGAGCTTCAAGACGCGGGGGGACGGCGTGGCGGAACGGGAGATTCCCGAGCACTTTCTCGAGGGGTACGCCCACATCCTGGCCGAGGTGTCGGCCACCGGGCGGCGCCTCACCCGTCCCGAACTGGAGTCCCGGCGCGCTCTGGGGGAACAGGCCGCCGAGGCCGGGTACGGGTTGCGCGCCCTGGTCGGCGCCCACCTCGCCGCGGCCCGGGTCGCCTGGCCACGCTCACCCGGCTCCGCCGACAGCGCCCTGGCCGCCGTGCAGCAGGTGACAGACGCCTTCGCCGAGGGATACGAGCGTGCCCAGCGTCTCGCCGTGCGCCAGGAGGAGGCGGCGCGACGGGAGTTCATCGACGACCTGCTCTTCGGCCGCAGCGATCTGGGCAGGCTCGCCGAGCGCGCCGAACGCTTCGGCCTGCGGCTGTCCCACGCCCACGCCGTGGCCGTCGCCCAGGGCCCCACCGGCTACGACGAGGGCGATGCGGTGCCCCGGCGGGTGGAGCGGGCGCTGATGACCCGCTTCGGCCACCGCGACGTGCTGCTGACCACCAAGGACGGCCGGCTGCTGTGCATCGCCCCCGGCCACGAGGACGAGGTCCTGCCCTGCTTCGCCGAGCAGGCGCACGCCGCCACCGACGGCGGCCGGGTCGCCGTCGGCCGCCCGCGGCCCGGCCCCGGCGGGGTGCTCCAGTCGTACGAAGAGGCCCTGAACGCCCTGGAGATGGCCGAGCGTCTCGGTCTCGACGCCCCCGTGCTGTACGCGGCCGACCTGCTCGTCTATCCGGTCCTCGCCCGTGACCGCCAGGCCCTGACCGACCTGGTCCTGGGCGCGCTCGGACCACTCACGGCCGCCCGCGGCGGTGCCCAGCCCCTCCTGGACACCCTCGCGGCCTACTTCGACTCCGGCTGCGTCGCCGCCGAGGCGGCCCGCCGGCTGTCGCTGAGCGTGCGGGCCATGACCTACCGCCTGGACCGCATCCGCAGGCTCACCGGCGCCGACCTCTCGGACCCGGCCCACCGCTACATGCTGCAGACCGCCACCATCGGCGCCCGCCTGCTGGACTGGCCGGCGACCGAGCTGTGACGAACGGCGGCCGGCCGCAGGCCCGGGCGCCCTCCCCGTGAGGACGCCCGGGCCGCGGTGCGGTCAGACGACCGCCTCGACCGCCTGGTCCGGCTGGTCCGGCTGGGCCGCCTGCCGCACTACGCGGCGGCGCCGGCTCGGGACGCCGAGCGTCGGGTTGGCGACGCCCCAGGCCGCGCCCTTGCAGACCAGTTCCTTGTAGAAGGCCGCGAGCCGTCCGGTCAGGGCCGCCCGGACGGCCCGGTCGTCGGCGGTGACGTACTGGATCAGACCCTCCCCGCGGCCCAGTGAGACACACTGGTTGAAGTAGCGCAGCGGCACGTTCGGCAGTTTGCCGCCGGTCAGACGGGCCGCGATGGCGTCGGCGGCCTGCCAGGCGGCGGGCACGCCCGAGGCGCAGGACATCCGCAGCGGCTTGTCGCCGGAGCCCGTCGCCATGGCCGCGTCGCCGATGGCGTACACGTCCGGGTGGGACACCGAGCGCATGGTGCCGTCGACCACGATCCGGCCGGTGTCGGTGACCTCCAGGGTGGTGGCCCGCGCGATCGGGTGGACGGCGAAGCCGGTGGTCCACACGGTGACCGCGGCCGGGATGGACCCACCGTCGGCGGTCACGACCCGGTCGGCCTCGACGGCGGTGACGGTGGCGTGCTCGTGCGCGGTGATGCCGAGCCGGCCGAAGACCTTCCGCAGGTGCCCGCGGCCCTTGGGCGAGAGCCAGTCGCCGAGGCCATCGCGGGCGGCGAGGGCGACGTCGAGGTCGGGGCGGGCCTCGGCGATCTCGGTCGCGGCCTCCACGCCGGTGAGGCCGCCCCCGACCACGACCACGGTCTGGCCGGCGTCCAGGCGGGCCAGCCGCTCGCGCAGCCGGAGCGCGCCGGCCCGGCCGGCGATCTCGTGGGCGTGCTCGGCGGTCCCGGGGACGCCCTGGTCGTTCCAGCCGCTGCCGAGGGCGTACACGAGGGTGTCGTACGCCAGTTCCTCGGCGCCGTTCGCGGTCTCGACGGCCACCGTCCCGCCGTCGGCGTCGACGCCGGTGACCTTCGCGAGACGCAGTTCCACGCCGGTGCCCGCGAACATCGCGCCGAGGGGCCGGGGCCGCAGGTCCTGGCCGGCCGCGAGCTGGTGCATCCGGACGCGCTCGACGAAGTCGGGCTCGGCGTTGACGAGGGTGATGGCGACGTCTTCGGGGCGCAGCCGCCTGGCGAGGCGTCCGGCGGCGATGGCCCCGGCGTATCCGGCTCCGAGGACGACGATGCGGTGCTGCATGTCCCTGCTCCTGTCTTCAGCGGATTCGCCCCTTGAACCGGGCGGCCCGCCGTTTCCTGACAGGTTTTCGGTGTGAAGCAGGTCACATCGGGTTCAGAAGATGTTGAACAGGGGTTCTCCGTGGTCGGTGGCCGCCCAGCGCTCGGTCGCGCGTTCGAGCTTGTCGGGGTTGGCCTGGCTGCGGAACGCGGCGATGCCGTCGGCGGTGACCTCAAGGCACAGGACGCCGATGACCCGGCCGTCGAGGACCACCACGACGGCGGGGCCGCCGTTGGCCGTCGCGGCGTGGATCTCGGGCGAGCCGCCGACCAGGTCCCGCTTGGCCTTGCCGGGCTTGAACAGACCGCGCATGAACTTCGCGACCGCGAGGGCGCCCTCGAACGCCTTGGTGCGGGCCGGGACCTTACCGCCGCCGTCGCCGATCGCGACGGCGTCCTGGGTGAGCAGCCGCACCAGTGGCTCGGTCCGGCCGCTGGTGGCGGCCGCGAGGAACTCCTCCACGATCCGCCGGGCGGCGGACTCGTCGATCTCGGTGCGGGCCCTGCCCTCCGCGACGTGCTTCCTGGCGCGGTGGTGGATCTGCTGGCTGGCGGCCTCGGTGAGGTCGAGGATCTCGGCGATCTCCCGGTGCGGGTAGGCGAACGCCTCCCGCAGCACGTACACCGCGCGCTCGTTGGGGGACAGCCGCTCCAGCAGGGTGAGGACCGCGTACGAGACCGACTCGCGCTGCTCGGCGGTGTCGGCGGGGCCGAGCATCGGGTCCCCGGCGAGCAGCGGCTCGGGGAGCCACTGGCCCACGTACGTCTCGCGCCGCGCGCGGGCCGAGGCGAGCTGGTTGAGGCACAGGTTGGTGAGCACCTTCGTCAGCCAGGCCTCGGGCACCTCGATACGGCCGACGTCGGCGGCCTGCCAGCGCAGGAACGTCTCCTGCACGGCGTCCTCCGCCTCACCCGCCGAGCCGAGCAGGCGGTAGGCGATGGCCTCGAGGCGGGGCCTGGACGCCTCGAACCGGTCCACGTCGTGCACGGTCAGCGCCATGGTCCCGGATCCTAGCCCGCGCGGGGCGGGAGCGCCGGTGGCGATCCGATCCTGTACGGGTCCGACGGGCCCGAGACACGCCTACGGCACCGCGGCCCTCGCCGTGCGGCGGCACAACCTCGCTGCGGGGGACGCGGCCTGGGTCAGGACGGCACCCCGCTGGACGCAGTCCCCGTGCCGGACGGCGGGTGACGCGCAGTCACTGCCCGTCGGCGGCGGCAGGCACCGGGGGACCGCCCAACGGGTGATTCCGGCCGCGCGGCGGGGGGCGGCCGGGGCCGCGACGGGAAGCCCCTTGTGCGTAACCGATCACCGAAGTGCAGGGAGCGTCATGCCGAAGTTCCTCATCCAGGCCACCTACACCGCCGAGGGCACGAAGGGTCTGCTCGACGAGGGCGGGAGCGGTCGCCGCGCCGCCGTCGAGCAGGTCGTCACCGGCCTCGGCGGAAGCGTCGAGGCCATGTACTTCGCCTTCGGGGCGGACGACATCGTGCTCGTCGTCGACTTCCCCGACCCGGTGTCCATGGCCGCCGTCAGCCTCACCGTCAAGGCCAGCGGCGCCCTGTACACCCGGGCCACCCCGCTGCTCACCCTCGAGGAGATCGACGAGGCCGCCCGCCGGCAGGTGGCCTTCCGTGCTCCCGGCAGATGAGCCGGACCGGCCCTCAGGGCCCTACGCCGCCGGTTTGATCTCCACCAGCTTCTGACCGGCGATCAGGTCCGGGACGGTCTTGTCCGTCACGTACTGCCGCCCGAGTCCCGGCTGGCCGAACCAGGGCCTGATGGGGCCGGCCTGGACCGGGAAGTCCTCGAGGACCCGGTAGAGGTGGTAGTTGAACGGCGGGCCGGCCGTGTCGTACTCGTCCAGGTTGGTCGGCGGGATGGCCCGCTTGGCGTACGGCGTGCCGGCCGGCGCCAGGAAGTTGCCGCGGCCACTGCCGAAGAGGTCGACGAGCTGCCCCTTCCGGAGCGTCTCCGTCCGCTGCACCGGACGGCCGTCGCGCAGCACGAACCCGTTGTTGTCCGGGTACCACCAGCCGGAAACGTTCTGCTGGTTGGTCTGCCAGTAGCAGCCAAGGAACCAGTACGAGGACGTGCTGTCCTGCGGTTTCCAGCCCTTGAGCATCTTCGCGACGGGGCCGGTGCTGGGGAGGTGACTGGGGCCCAGCCGCCAGTCGTCGCGGTAGTAGTTCTCCAGCCCCGTGGGCGGCGCCTTGGTCAGGTTCGCCGTCCGGTGGGTGACCGGGCAGGCGCGGCTGTCGTGGCGTAGGTGTGCTTCGGCGGCCTGGGCGGGGGCCGGCGTGGCCCCGAACAGCAGGAGCGTCGAGGCGAGCGCGCTCCACAGGAAACGGCGCAGTACGCGCATCCGAGTCCCTTCTCCTCCGGTGCCCGCGGGGCACCGGGTACGTGGGCATGGTCGTGGACGCGCGAAGGGACGGCACGGAGCGGATGCCCCTCGCGCGGCACGGTGCATTCAATGCGCGGCGCGGGGGCGGAGCGCTGAACTGCGGCGGGAGGGGCACCGGAACGGCGTAACAGAACACCCCGGGCAGCCGAGAGCCGGTCCGCCCGGCGGTGGAGGTCTCAGCCCTGGCGCGGGTTCGGCCGCAGGACGGCGAACACGGACTGGTCGGGGGCGCTCAGCCAGGCGATGGTGCCGACCTCCGGGACGTCCACCGCGGGCATGAGCACCGTCGCGCCGTTGTCCCGCCCCGCGGCGACGACGGCCTCCGGGTCGGACACGGCGAAGTACGGAACCCAGCGCGGGTCCCCCTGGCCGCCCTGCAGCGGGGCCACACCGCCGAAGGCGCCCTCCTGCTGGTCGCCGGCCGCGATGCTGAGCACCTGGTACGTCATGCCGGGTGCCGTCATCTCCGCCGAGCGCCAGCCGAACACCCCGGCGTAGAACCGGATCGCCGACGCCGGGTCGGTGGTGTGCAGTTCGACCCACACCAGCGCGTTGTCCTCGGACGTCCGCTGCAGCCCCATGGGGGACTGCAGCACCGCGAACCGGGCGCCCTGGGGGTCGGTGAACTGGGCCATCGACCCCTCGCCCACGCTCATCGGCTCGACACGCACCGTTCCCCCGCCCGCGACCACGTCACGAGCGGTGGCCTGGATGTCGTCGCTGTGGAAGTACGTCGTCCAGGCCGGGGCGGCGCCCGGTTCGGTGAGGTGTCCGAGGGCGGCGACGGTCTTGCCGTCCTTCAGGAAGAACCCGTAGCCCCCCGCCTCCGGGCCGGCGGAGGCGAACTGCCAGCCGAATACGGCGCCGTAGAAGGCGGCGGTCGCGTCGGTGTCCGGGCTTCCGAGGTCGAGCCAGACGGGCGATCCGGTGCGGAAGTCGGTGCCGAGCATGCGTTTCCTCCTGGGTCCGGTGCCAAGCCGCCCGCCACTATGCCGTAAACCGGGTGAAGAAGTGACAGACAGGTATGAAAGTGGTGATAGGAAAATAAGCGGTGATTCATCGCTTTACTGACATAGTGCGGCCATGAAATTCACGAGGGCCGGCAGCCGTGCCCGCACCGCACGCCCGCGCGGCCGCCGTACGGCCCTCGTGCTCGCCGGCACCGTCCTCCTGGCCGGCGCCCTCTCCTGCCAGGGCGGCCACAGCGCCCCCCACCCGGCCCGGCTGGCCCCCGGCTCCGGTGCGGGCACCTCCGGCGCGGCCCCCTCCCCCGGCGCCCGGGGCATCGGCGACCCACTGCTGCCGCTCGACGGCAACGGCGGCTACACGGTGCGCCGTTACGACCTCGCCTTCGACTGGCGGGCGCCGGGCACGCCGTTCGAGGCCGGCGCCACCATCACGGCCACCGCCACCCAGGCCCTGTCCCGCTTCGACCTGGACTTCGCGGGCAACACGCTGCGCACGGTCACCGTCGACGGCCGGACCGCGCGGGCGGAGCGCGACGGCGACGAACTCGTCGTCACCCCGGCGCGGCCGGTCCAGGACGGCGCCGCCTTCACCGTGCGGGTCACCTACACCGCCGACCCCGCCCAGCGCCGCCACCGCCGCGACGCGATCGGCGAGTACGGCTGGGTGCCCACCCCCGACGGCACCGTGCTGTACCCGCAGCCCGACGGCGCCAAGATGATCTTCCCGGCCGACGACCACCCCAGCCTGCGGGCTCCGTTCACCTTCCGCATCACCACCCCGGCGGACCGCCAGGCGGTGGCCAACGGCCGGCTCGTCGAGCGGGCGCGGCAACCCGGCGGACGCGTCCGGTGGACGTACGACTCCGAGGAGCCGATCGCGGCCCAGCTGGTCCAGGTGGCGATCGGGAGGTTCGAGTTCGCCGACGGCACCGGACCGCACGGGCTGCCGGTGCGGGACGTGGTGCCGGCGGACCTCGTCGCGGACACCGGGGAGTACCGCTCCCTCACCCCGGAGCACCTGGCCTGGCTGGAAGAGCGGCTCGGCCCCTACCCGTTCCGCCGCTACGGCGTGCTGGTCGCCGACACCGACCTGCCGGTCGCGCTGGAGACCCAGTCGCTGTCCGTTTTGCCGAGGGACAGCCTGCTGGGCGACCGGGTGCACGCCGAGCGCGACCTGGTGCACGAGCTGACGCATCAGTGGACGGGCGACAGCGTCGCCCTCCGGCGGTGGTCGGACCTGTGGCTGAGCGAGGGTCACGCCCGCTTCTACGAACGCCTCTACTCCGATTCGCACGGCGGGGTCTCCCTCGAGGACGCGATGCGGGACGCGTACGAACAGCACGACCAGTGGCGGCACGACGACGGGGCGCCCGCCGAACCCACCGAGCCGGCCCTCTTCCGGAACATCCGCTACGACGGCTCCGCGCTGGTGCTCTACGCGCTGCGGGAGGAGGTCGGCGAGGAGACCTTCGAGCGGATCGAGCGGTCGTGGGTGACCCGGTACCGGGGCCGGGCCGCCGGCACCGCGGACTTCGTCGCGCTCGCCTCCGAGGTCGCGGGCCGGGACCTGAAACCGTTCCTGACGCCGTGGCTGTACGGGCCGCACACCCCGCCGATGCCCGGGCACCCCGACTGGCAGGTGGACCCGGTCGCGGACTGAGCGATGACGCCGCCGACCGGGTGGCCCGGGCGGGGTCACTGGTCCACGCCAGTGACCCTTGGCGCGACGTGGCGCGGTGGGCACGGCAGCGTACAAGGGGTGGCGGTGGAGCACTCGCTCCCCTGGGCAGCACGAGCGCGGTCGGAGGCCCTTGCGTATGTGGAGTCGTGTCATGTCCCGTGTCCCCGGCGCCGTACGCGGACGCAACGGGCTGATCTGCGCCACCGCCTCGGCGGCGCTCCTGCTGCCGCTGCTGGCGTGGCCGCCGTCCGACGACGGCGAGGTGGAGGACCGGCGGCTCCAGGACGACTTCGCGACCGCCGCGCAGGCCTACCACGTACCGGTGAGCGTCCTGATGGGCGTGTCCTATCTGCAGTCGCGCTGGGACTCCCATCCGGGCGTCCCGAGCACCGGCGGCGGCTACGGGCCGATGCACCTGGTGGACGCCGGCGTCACGGGGGCGGCGGGTCCCTCGCCCCGGCCCGCGGCCCGGCCCGCGCGCGGCCGTCCGGAACAGCAGGCGGCGGACCTGCGCCGGGCCGCCCGCCTGACCGGAGAGGCGACGGACCGGCTGCGGCTGGACGCCGCCGCCAACGTGCGCGGCGGCGCCGCCCTGCTGGCGGCGACCCAGAAGGCGCTCGGCAAGCCGCTGAGCACGAACCCGGCGGACTGGTGGGACGCGGTGACCCGCTTCTCCGGCTCCAGCGACAAGGCGGAGGCGGCGACGTACGCGCACGACGTCTTCGAGGTGATCCGGCAGGGCGCGCACCGCACCACCGACGTGGGTCAGCGAGTCACCCTGACCGCCCGCCCCGAGGTGCGCTGGAACCCCGCCGGCCGGTCGGGCCCGCAGCGGGCGCAGGACCCCGAGTGCCCGCCGGAGCTGTCCTGTTCCTGGCTGAGCGCGTCCTACGACCTGACCGACGACAACGGCGGATACGGCAACCACGACCTGGCCGACCGGCCCCGGGACCAGAAGATCGACTACATCGTCATCCACGACACCGAGGCGCTCCTGCCGAACATGTTCAAGACCGTGCAGGACCCGACGGAGGCCTCCTGGCACTACTCGATCAGCTCCCGTGACGGGCATGTCACCCAGCACATCAAGACCAAGGACGAGGCCTGGCACTCGGGCAGCCAGTTCGTCAACGCCCGCTCGATCGGCATCGAGCACGAGGGCTTCCTCACCCAGCCCGACGCCTGGTTCTCCGAGACGATGTACCGGACCTCGGCCCGCCTGGTGCGCTACCTGGCGCGGAAGTACGGCGTCCCGCTGGACCGGCAGCACATCTTCGGCCACGACAACGTGCCCGCCCCGACCGCCGGCTCCATCCCCGACATGCACGACGACCCCGGCCCGTTCTGGGACTGGCGGCACTACTTCGACCTGCTCGGCGCCCCGCTGAAGGCGACGGCCGGAGCGGACAGTCCGATGGTGACCGTGCTGCCCGACTACGCCACCCACAAGCCGCGGTTCACCGGGTGCACGGGGAAGGGCGACCCGTGCGCGCCGCACGGCTCCAGCGCCGTCCGCCTGCACACCGAGCCGTCCGACGACGCGCCGCTGATCCAGGACATGGGCCGGCACCCGGACGGCGACGACTCCACTGAGGACGTCAACGACCTGGGCTCGCGGGTCTCGGCCGGCCAGACGTTCGCGGTCGCCGGGCGCAGCGGCGACTGGACGGCGATCTGGTTCCAGGGCAACAAGGCCTGGTTCGAGAACCCGAAGAAGCACCCCGTGGCCGTCGGCGCGGCCGGCCGGATGGTGACGCCCAAGGAGGGCCTGAGCGAGATCCCGGTGTACGGGCGCGCGCTGCCGGACGAGGACGCCTACCCGGACGGTGTGGAGGAACAGCCCGAGTCGCCGCTGCCGTACGACCTCCGCGCGGGCCAGCGGTACGTGACCCGGTCCAGCGTCCTCGGTTCCTGGGCCGGCAAGTCCTTCGGCGACGTCCCCAACCCGGTGGTGAAGGGCCGGGAGCGCTACTACGAGATCCAGTTCGGGCACCGGCTCGCCTATGTCCGGGAGCAGGACGTGGACCTGGTGAAGGCGCCGTCCACGAAGTCCCCGAAACCCGCGGCGGCCGGTCCCCGGAACTGACGCACCCCTCCCCGGCGGGTCCGCCGGGGCACTAGGGTCCGCGCATGGCCAGGGTGGGGAAGCGGACGTGGATCACCTGCGCGGCGATCGGGGCGGTGTGCTGCGCGCTCGCCGTGTCCACCGCGCTCGCGGCGGCCCGGCAGCGGCAGGACGCCCGGCGGATCGACGCCGCCCCCCGCCGGGTCACCGGTGTCGTCGAGCACGCGGTGCCCGAGCCCAAGGGCGGCGTGCGGATGGAGATCGCCTACACGGTGGGCGCCCGCCGCTACTCCACCGACCGGGAACTGAACGATCTCCCCTACGGCACGAAGCCCGGGGCGGGCGTCCGGGTGTGCCTGGAGGTGGCCGGCTCCAGGCCCGCCACCAACCGCCTGTGCGGCCAGCGCTATCCGGCGGGCGACGACTGGGTATCGGCCTACGGCCTCATGACGGTCGCGGGCACGATCGGCGTGCTCTGCTGTGCCGGCACCGTCCTCGTCGCCCGCCGGGCACGTCCCGCCCCGGCCGCCGGTGACGAGGTCCTTACGGACCCGTGACGCGCCGTCCGCCGGACGCGGCCCGGGGACGGACCCGGGCCTAGCGTGGGCGTATGCGCGTACTGGTCACCGGCGGTGCCGGGTTCATCGGGTCCCATGTCGTCGACGCCCTGCGGGCGCGCGGGCACGAGCCGGTGGTGTACGACGTCCGGGACGATCCCGGAGCCGACGTGCGCGACCCGGCGGCGGTCGCCCGCGCGCTCGCCGGGGTGGACGCGGTCTGCCACCAGGCGGCCATGGTGGGCCTCGGCGACGGCGTCGCGGACGCGGCGGAGTACGTCTCCCACAACGACCTGGGCACCGCCGTCCTGCTCGCCGCGATGGCCGGGGCGGGCGTGCGGCGGCTGGTGCTGGCGGGCTCGATGGTGGTGTACGGGGAGGGCCGCTACGAGTGCCCGGCGCACGGCGTCGTACGTCCCGGCCCGCGCGCCGAAGCCGGACTGGCGGCCGGCCGCTTCGAACCGGACTGCCCTTCCTGCGGCGCCGAGTTGGCCCCGGGACTGGTCGCCGAGGACGCCCCGCCCGACCCGCGCAACGTCTACGCCACCACCAAGCTCGCCCAGGAGCACCTCTCCGCCGCCTGGGCGCGCTGCACCGGCGGTACGGCCGTCTCGCTGCGCTACCACAACGTGTACGGCCCCCGGATGCCCCGCGACACCCCGTACGCCGGCGTCGCCTCCTTCTTCCGCTCGGCCCTCGAACGCGGCGAGCCGCCGCGGGTGTTCGAGGACGGGCGGCAGCGCCGGGACTTCGTCCACGTGCGTGACGTGGCCGCTGCCAACGTGACCGCGCTGGAGGCCGGGGGGCGCCCCGGAACGCTCACCGCGTACAACACCGGCAGCGGTGAGCCGCACACGGTCGGCGACCTGGCCCGCGCCCTGGCCGCCGCCCACGGCGGCCCCGAGCCGCTGGTCACCGGCGAGTACCGGCTGGGCGACGTCCGCCACATCACGGCCGACTCCTCCCGCCTGCGCGCGGAACTCGGCTGGAAGCCGGAGACCGGCTTCGCGGCGGGGATGCGGGAGTTCGCGCGGACGCGCTGAGCCGTCGCGGAAGCGGCCCTGCGCGAACTCCCGCCGCGGTCACAGGAATTGTTCCGGTTCCCATACAACCCTTGTCTCTCGCGGGCGGTCTCCTCATCGCGCCCAAGGGGCGCCCGGCATCCGCCTCGACTCCGGGAGACACCATCCGTAAGCGCCTCTGCCTGCTGTCCGCCGGGCTCCTGGCCTCCGTCCTGACCCCGCCGGTCCTGGCCACGCCGGCGACCGCGGCCGTCGCGAAGTACGCGGACGACTTCAACGGCGACGGCCACCGCGACCTCGCGTTCGGCGACCGCACCGCGACCGTGTCCGGGAAGAAGCAGGCGGGGGCAGTCGTGGTCGTATGGGGCTCGGCCCACGGCCCCGACCCCGCCAAGCGCTCGCTGATCACACAGAACAGCCCGGGCATCGCGGGCGGCTCGGAGACGAACGACTTCTTCGGTGCCAAGGTCACCGCCGCGGACATGAACAAGGACGGTTACGGCGACCTGGTCGTCACCGCTCCCGGCGAGGACGTCGGCGCCTACCACGGCACCTTCACCATCCTGTGGGGCTCCCGCGCGGGCCTGACCGAGGGGACGTCGTTCAAGAGCCCGGCCTGCAAGGACTGCGGCTTCGCCAAGGACGTGGCGGTGGGCGACTTCACCGCGGACGGCAGGCAGGACGTGGTCTCGATCACCGACGACTACGTCTACGTCGTGCGTGGGCCGTTCACCAGGTCCGGTTCCCGCGGCACGGCCACCAACCTCGACCCGGTCGACGGCGAGGACATCAAGCCGGACCTCGTGGTCTCCGGCAAGGTGACCAAGGACGGAACCGCCGACTTCGCCGTCCTCGGTTACGACTCGGACACCTGGACCAACCGCGCCTGGTTCTACCGCGGCGGTTCCGGGGGCCCCGCCAAGCCGGCCCGCAAGGTCCGGGTGCCGGGCGACTCGGGCCTGGTCGGCGCGAGCGCCACGATCGCCGACTTCGACAAGGACGGCTACGGCGACCTCGCGGTGGGCACGGCCCGGGCCGGCAAGGGCGGTTCCGTGAGCGTGTTCAAGGGCACCTCCCAGGGCCCCGCCACCTCGGCCACCACGTTCACCCAGGCCACCGCCGGAGTACCCGGCACCCCGGAGTGGGTCGACTACTTCGGCTACGACGTGTCCGCCGCCGACACCAACGGCGACGGCTACCCCGACCTCGCGGTCGGCATCCCCGGCGAGGTGATCGGCGGCAACCTCTTCCGCGCCGGCGCGGTCACCGTCCTGCGCGGCGGCCGGGGCGGACTCACCGGCACCGGCTCCCGCCAGTACGACACCGCCACGCCGGGAGTCGCGGGCGACCCCGCCGAGGAGGACGACGCCTGGCTCGGCTCCTCGGTCCTGCTGCGCGACTTCGACCACGACGGCCGCGCCGAACTGGTCGCCACCGCGAACGAGATCGGCCGGCTGCACCTCCTGCCGGGAACCTCCTCCGGCCCCACCGGCGCCGGCTCCGTCCTGCTCACCACCGAATCCCTGGGCCTGGGCTCCCGCTCGTACTTCGGCGCGGCCCTGACCGACTGACCCTGTTCCTCCTCCTGCTGACCGGAGACACGGACGTGAAGCACCCCCTGCGCGGCAGTACCGCGCTCGCCGCCCTGCTGGTCGCGGCCCTGACCCCGCTCACCCTGTCGGGCCCCGCCTCAGCCGCCCCCTCCGGGCTCCAGGGCGACTTCAACGGCGACGGCTACCGGGACGTGGCCGTCGCCGCCCCCGCCGCCACCGTGGACGGCAGGTCGTGGGCCGGGCGGGTGGCCGTGGTGTACGGCACGGCGAACGGCCTGAACCCCACCAAACACCAGTTGATCAGCCAGAACACCACGGGCATCCCCGGTGCCGCGGAGCAGGGCGACGAGTTCGGCGACCAGATCACCACCGCCGACCTCAACCGCGACGGATACAGCGACCTCGTCATCGGCACACCGCGGGAGAAGGCGGGCAGCGCCGAGGACGCCGGCACGGTCGTCATCGTCTGGGGTTCCCACAGCGGGCTGTCCGGCGGTACGACGGTGGCGAACCCGCAGACGCTGTCAGGCAGTTACTTCGGTCTGAGCATCGCGGCGGCGGACTTCACCGGTGACGGCAAGCCGGACCTGGCGGTCTCCGCGCAGAGCGACTCGGGCACCTCCTCCTGGCGGATCCGGCTGATCCGCGGCCCGTTCGGCAAGTCCGGCTCGACGGGCCGGGTCTCGTCGTACACCCCGGGCGTCGACAGTCCCGCGCTCACGGCCGGCCGGGTCAGCGGCGACACCAAGGCCGACCTGGTGGTGACCGGGAAGCAGCCCAACGGCGACCACCTCGCCACGGCCGTCTACTACAAGGGCACCGCCGACGGCATCAGCAAATCGGCGAGCCTGCGGGCCGCGGCGACGGCCGCGATCGGCGACCTGGACAAGGACGGCTACGGCGACATCGTCCTGGGCAACCCCGAGAATCCCGACGACGAGCCCTCGGCCTCCACCGGCGGCAAGATCCACATCGTCTACGGCACCTCGTCCGGCCCGAGCGCCGGCCGTCGGGTGACGCTCACGCAGAACACCTCGGGCGTCCCGGACTCCTCGGAGTACGGCGACCGCTTCGGCCAGGCGCTGGCCATCGGCGACTTCGACAAGGACGGCTACAAGGACCTCGCGGTCGGCGCGCCGGGTGAGACCTTCGGGGACGAGTCCCACTACCTTTCCTCCGCCGGGGCGATCACCCTGCTCCGCGGCTCGGCCTCCGGCCTCTCCACCGCTCGCCCGGTCCTGCTCACCCAGGACAGTCCCGGCGTGCCGGGCAGCCTGGAGCCGGGCGACGGATTCGGCTCGTCCCTCCTCGCCTCCGACGTGAACCGCGACGGCCACGCCGACCTCACGGCCGTCGCCGACAACGAGAACGACCCCGAGGGCGCGGTCTGGTTCCTGCCGGGCGCCTCGTCCACCCTCTACTCGACCAGTGCGTCGACGAGCTTCGGCCCGACGAGGGTGGGGCTGCCGGCCGGGGAGTACTCCGCTTTCGGGGCCGACCTGGCGGGCCAGTAGTGCTTGGTCAGATTCGTTCGCCGGTGGCGTGACCGGGAGGGTTCACCGGCTCGGCGGACCCTCCCGGACACAGGTCGGACGCGCCCACAGACCCGGCCTATGCCCCGGCCGCCGGGAGGGTCACCTCGAAGCGGCAGCCGCCCGGGATGTTGCGTACCGAGGTCTGACCCTGATGCGCCTCCACGATCCCCCGTACGATCGCCAGGCCCAGCCCCGCCCCCGCCGGGGGCGTCCGGGCGTCCGTGCCACGCCAGCCGGTGTCGAAGACGCGGGGCAGGTCCTCCTCGGGGATGCCGCCGCAGCCGTCCGTCACCGACAGCACCACGCCCCCGGGCGCGCGCTCGGCGGCGACGGCGACCGTCCCGTCGGCGGGGGTGCGGCGGATGGCGTTCACCAGCAGGTTGGCCAGCACCCGGCTCATCTCCTTGCCGTCGACCTCCACCGGCACCGGTTCCACCCCGTCCCCGACCAGCCGTACACCGTGCTCGCGGGCGAGCGGTCCGACGCCCGCGAGGGCGTCGCCGACCAGGTCGTACAGGGAGACGCGGGCCGGGCTGAGGGGGAGCGTGCCGGCGTGGATGCGGGAGAGCTCGAAGAGGTCGCCGACCATCTCGTTGAGGCGTTCCACCTCGGTGCGGATCTGCTTGAGGTAGCGGTCCGGATCGGTGGCCACCCCGTCCTCCAGCGCCTCCGACATGGCCCGCAGCCCGGCGAGCGGGGTGCGCAGATCGTGCGAGATCCAGGCGACCAGCTCGCGCCGGGAGGTCTCCAGCGCCCGTTCGCGGTCCCGGGAGGCGGTCAGCCGGGCGCTGGTGGCGGCCAACTCGCGGCTCAGCGCGTCCAGTTCGGCGGTGCCCGGGACGGCGGGCGCGGCGAAGGCACCGCCGTCGCCGAAGTGCCGTGCGGCGTCGGTGAGTTCCCGGCTGCGGGCGACGACCCAGCGGCCCAGCAGCAGCGCGGTGGCCAGGGAGACGACGGCCGCCATCGCGACGACGGCGGTGACGACCCGCAGATCGTGGGCGGACAGGAACATCGCCCGGGCCACGGCCATGGTCCCGGCGAGCATGGCCACCACCCCGACGGCGGCCACCACGGCGAGCGAGGCGGTGAGGGAGCGTCTGCGGATCAGGCGCAGCACGGCCGCCCCCGCGAGGCCGGTGGCGGCGGCGCCGAGGAAGGCGTAGAGGGCGATGAGGAGGTTGTCGCGCACGTCAGACCGCCTCCTTCCCCGTGGCGTCGAAGCGGTAGCCGACGCCCCACACGGTCTGGATGAGGCGGGGCCGGGCCGGATCGTCCTCGACCTTGCCGCGCAGCCGCCGGACATGGACGGTGACGGTCGACAGGTCGCCGAAGCCCCAGCCCCACACCTCCCGCATCAGCTCCTCCCGGCCGAACGCCCGGCCCGGGTGCCGCAGGAAGAAGGCGAGCAGGTCGAACTCCCGCAGGGTGAGCAGCAGTTCCTCGCCTTTCTTGGTGGCGCGGCGGGCCTGCGGGTCCACGGTCAGACCGGCCGCGCCGAGCCGGCCGCTCGGTACGGCGGGCCGGGCGCGGCGCAGCACCGACTCCACCCGCAGCACCAGTTCGCGCGGGCTGAACGGCTTGGTGACGTAGTCGTCGGCGCCGACCTCCAGGCCGAGGATGCGGTCGTCCTCGTCGCCGCGCGCGGTGAGCATGACGACCGGCACCGAGCCCCGCTCGCGCAGCCGGCGGCACACCTCGAGGCCGTCCATGCCGGGCAGCATCAGATCGAGCACCACCAGGTCCGGCCGGTGCTCGGCGGCCCGCTCGAGGGCGGCCGGACCGTCGCCGGCACGGTCCACGGCGAACCCGGCACGGTCCAGATAGCTCGCGACGACCTCGGCGACGGTCGGGTCGTCGTCCACGACGAGGATCCGGCCCCGGGTGTCCGTCCGTCGTCCGGTGTCCGGTGATGCGTATGGCTGCTGCATGCCTCCCACCCTGGCACCACGCCGCCGCCGCGGCCCGGTCCCGGCTCCGACGTCCGGGTTTCGTAAGGAGCGGGTGTCCGGTTCGTCACGGTTCGGCTTCGTAGGGTGAACGCCGTGACCACCTCACCGTTCCCCGCCGGCGTGGACGTCGTCCTGCCCTGTCTGAACGAGGCCGAGGCCCTGCCCTGGGTGCTGGAGCGCATTCCGCCCGGCTGGCGCGCCCTCGTCGTCGACAACGGGTCAACCGACGGCTCCGCCGGTCTCGCCCGCGCCCTCGGCGCCACCGTCGTCACCGAGGAGCGGCGGGGCTTCGGCGCCGCCTGCCACGCGGGGCTGCTGGCCGCCACCGCCGACGTGGTGTGCTTCTGCGACTGCGACGCCTCTCTCGACCCCGCGCACCTGGTCCCGTTCGTCCGCGAGATCCGGGACGGCGGAGCCGATCTGGTCCTCGGCCGGCGCCGCCCGCAGGCCCGGGGCGCCTGGCCGGCCCACGCCCGGGCCGGCAACCTGGCGCTGACCCGGCTGCTGCGCCGCCGCACCGGGCTGCGCCTGCACGACCTCGGCCCACTGCGCGCCGCCCGCCGGGAGGCCCTGCTCTCCCTCGGCCTCACCGACCGGCGCAGCGGCTATCCCCTGCAGATGG
>Ga0308175_100000831_pt1 | contig 20444 bp, 23 predicted proteins | sample PhyCR1_3_FD_203893 | JGI IMG/M metagenome (GOLD analysis project Ga0308175, IMG submission 203893) | Soil microbial communities from UC Gill Tract Community Farm, Albany, California, United States - DLSLS.C.R1 | ecosystem: Environmental > Terrestrial > Soil > Agricultural land | place: USA...
CTTTTCTGTATCGAGCCATTCCGGACGTGAACTGGGTGGGCTTCTACCTGACTAAACAGGGACAATTGGTGCTCGGCCCTTTCCAGGGAAACCCGGCGTGCGCGCGCATTTCGTTCGGAAAAGGTGTATGCGGTACGGCGGCCCTGAAGCAGGAGACGGTCGTGGTCCCCGACGTCGCCAGTTTCCCGGGACATATCGCGTGCGACACCGCATCGCGTTCGGAAATGGTCGTTCCGTTATTGAATTGGGGCCGCGTCCTGGGTGTACTTGACGTGGATAGCGCCACGCTCAATCGGTTTGATGAGGACGATCAGGAAGGCTTGGAATCGATCGCTTCGGTGTTTATGGCCAGCATCGCGACAGAGGATCTTCCCGACTTCACGGAAGCCCCTGCTCCTGTCGAGCAGTAAGGATCACGACGCGAAGGTCCGCCGATTCTAGCCATTACACTGGAATTTGCCAGCAACGACGTCATCGCAGGCTACTTCCTGTGCCAACTGCGGCACCACGTTAAATCCCGGCGCACTCGTCTGTCCCAATTGCCGGAAGTTCACCTATTCCCGCGATCTCGACGAACTCTCGAGACGCGCCCGCCACTTGAGTGCGGCTGGACAGCTTGCGCCTGCACGCGAATTCTGGGCGGCTGCTCTCCGCCTGTTGCCGCCCGAGTCAAATGAATACCGGGCTGTACAGCGCGAGATAGAAAAACTCGACGCGCGTCTTTCTCCTAAACCGGGAACGGATTGGAAGAAACGCCTCGGGCCGGTGGGCGTTGCGGTCGCGGCGCTCGTCAAGTACAAATCGGCGCTGTTTCTCCTGCTGGCCAAGGGCAAGTTCTTCATCAGCATCCTTCTGTTTTTGGGGCTGTACTGGGCCCGTTTTGGATGGTGGTTCGCTTTCGGAATCACAGCCTCCGTTCTCCTCCACGAAATGGGGCATTACGTGATGGTCCGCCGCTTCGGATTCTCCGCCGAGCTTCCCATGTTCCTCCCGGGCTTCGGCGCGTTCGTGAAATGGAATGGAGCAAACGTGGATTTGAGCGTTCGTGCGCAAATCTCGCTTGCCGGACCGCTATTCGGATTCTTTTCGGGACTGCTCTTTTACGGAGTGTTCCTGTCCACTGGGCACCTCGTCTGGCTGGCGCTGGCTCAGCTTGCGGGCTGGATCAACCTGCTGAACATGATCCCCGTTTTCATCTTCGATGGAGCCTCCGCTATGATCGCGCTTGGGGCTCAAGCGCGCCTCGCGGTGCTGCTCGTCAGCATCGTGATGTTCTTTACGTTGGGCGAAAGCCTGTTTCTATTTGTTGCCCTTGCGACGGGCTACCGCTTATTCAAGCGGGATTTCCCTGCGGAGGCGAAACAGGGGATTGCCTACTACTTCATCTTCCTGATTCTGGCGAACGGATTTCTGAGCTGGTTCGCTACCAACGAAGCGCATCTTCGCTTCGGGAGTCAGTTGTCGGTCCAGTAGAGCTCGGCATCTGAGCGGCGAACGTAATTGGCATCGAGTGTCGATGGATCGCCCGCGGCCCCGCTCCGCAGGTCGGCTTCAGCGCACGCGGCAATAGCGCCCGCCAGATTGCGCGGCGTTTGCATTGACTCCGCCGCCTCGAATCGAGTGCCTTTCACGACCGATTGCAGCCAGCCAGTGTTTTCCGTAATGACCTGGTAGTTGTCACCTCCGGGCAGGTTCGCAAGGCAGCGTTCAGGCTTGGTCACTGCTTCTTCTACTCTCAGCTCAAGGCGCTCGTTGTAGACAGCTGCGAAGACCTCGCCCCGGCGTGCATCGAGCAGGACAAGGCGCCTCGTAGCAGTCCCGAAACTGGCCATGGCCCTGAGCTTTGACACTCCCACAGCCGGCTTGCCCGTCACTTCCGCGAGACCTTTGATTGCGGCCAGCGCAACTCTAAGTCCGGTGAATGCACCGGGGCCGGTCGAGGCAGCGAAACATTGGATTTCGGAGAGCTCGAGGCCGGCCTCGGCCAGAATCTTCTCGATAGCAGGGAATACGAGATGAGCGAACCCCGTGCGCGACTCGACGGAATGCTCGATCACGGTTTCGCCTTCACGCCGGATCGCAAGGCTGCCGAATTCTGACGTGAGATCGAGCGCAAGCGTGGTCACGTGAGTCGGTTAACGCGTGAGTCGGTACACTTTGTCGATCTCATACGCCTTCCCATTTGCGTTGAGTGCCTGGACGCGCAGGTTCAACGGAGCATCGGGCCGGGTCAATAATTCGGGCGGAATCTGCAGCGTGCCGGACGACCCGACTCCTAAGAGCCGGACCCCTTCTCCACCGGCCACAACCTCGCCCCACCAGATGTATTGCATAAATCGCGTGGAGCGGTTATTCCGGACCAGCTTGGTTTTGAACGGCGGCGGAACGCGAACGCTGATCTCATCTCCCGGCGGATCAACCAACTGGAACGGGATTTTCGACACATCGGTTTCGATTTCCTGGATCGGCGGATCGACCGACTCGAAGCGGTAGGACCGCAACATCGATTCCTTATGACCTTCGCGCGGCACCTGAAGAATCCAATCGTGCGTGTTGTCCGGCGTTTGCTGGCTGAACGTCTCGCCCTTATAGTCTTTGAGCGGCAGTTCCTCACCTGTGATCGGATTGACCCAAAGCGGGTTGTACTTGTGCTTCGTCAACGATAACTCGACGATGCCACCCGTCTGCGCATAGGCGAGAAACTCCACGTCCTCGAGTCCCACGGCGCGAGCCCCGGAAACGTCGAAGTATGGCTCGAGTTCCCAATGACGGGTATCCGCCAGAACACGGGCCCAGATTTGAACGGCTTTGATGTTGGCTTCGTCTCGCAGAGAAGCGTAGGAAACGGAAGGGTACTCGCCGTTCGTCGTGCAATTCCAAAGCTCACGCCGGAACGCGTCCGGTTGACTTGCGGTGATGACGTGGATCTCCGGCATCGTCGTAAATTGGTGTTCCACGGCACCGAGTTCCGGATAAGAGGAAGCCTCCATCAGGTAATTCATCCACCTGTCGGGCAGCAACGGCGAGGAAGAAACCTGGGCATCGGTGGATCTCGGGTGTCTATACGCGTCGTATTTGTCGAGAAGCGCACCGATGTCCTTCAATAACTCCCGTGTGCCGGGCCGCGACTCAAATTTCTCCACTCCCTGCCAAGTGACGTTCATGCCGCCGTAGCGCGCCACCAGGTAGCGGACCAACAGCTCTCGATTGGTCGCATCGTCGAACACGCCTGCTTTCAGTGCTGCGCTATCTGCCAGAACCAAGTCGAGAACGAACCCGCGGTCGGCGGCTGCCAGCACGGATGTATCGATCGCGTCGAAATAAGCAAAATCAGGTTCTCCGGCCGCATCGAGCAGCTTCATTTTTGCATCGCCCGCCAGAAGCGCGCTTCGGATATGAGTAAAGCCGTCATGCTTGCGCGCGTCCAGCCATGAATCAGTCTGGCTGGTTGCAAGCAGCGGTGGAGCTTCAGCCGACAACCACAGGTGGGGCTGTTTGTTCGTGGTGCGCCAGTGGCGAAGATTCGCCACACCTACGAATCCCGGACTGTTGCTTTGGGCGGCGTTAAAAGTGCTTTCCTTGCCATCGAGTTGACGCAGGGTGCTCGATACCCGATACGTCCACGTGCCGGTTTCCGTCGGGCTAAAGCGCACCTTCAGCAGATTCTTAGCCGCGCGAAACGCACGAAGCCGATAGGTTATTGCAGACGGCGAGCGGAACTCCATCGTGAGGATCTCGTCCCGGAACGCAGGACTCGTCCCGTCGAAGTTGAATGAAAACTCGCACGGATAGAATGTCCGGGCAGCATCGGTGCATGCCGGTAAACCTGCCGCCTGCATTGGAATAACGGCGCTGGAGAAGCCGGCAAGAGCCACGAGGAGGCTCACGAAGCGCATACGTCGATAAGCATAACGTGCACGTAAATTGGGTAATAGGTAGCAGTTAAGGGGCATTGCTGCTAAAAACCGGGTGGTACTTGAAACATTTATTGGGCTTTTGTTACTACATTGGTAGACGCGGTGGAGAGTTTGCTATCGTAAACAATCTTCGTCGTAGCCCAATTGTCGACTAGGTCGTCGCATATATAGCGAGGTTGTCTAATGACTATCGTCGGTGACCGCAAGTTTGTCGAGGTTCCTGGGGGCAAGACCCATGAGCTGCCACCACTCCTGGTCAAGACTGTGCCTGATGTGAAACGGCTCGACAAAATGATGGGGATCGCCTCGGAAATCATCGAGCAGGAGGACATGGTCCCGACCGTGCCCTGCGATGCGATTGCGGCCGAAGAGATGGTGGAACGGCGCAAAATGGATCTGGCGCTGAACCTTGTCGATCAATACCTGGGCTTGCTGAGCCACTGGCACTGGGGCGACGCCGTTCTCGAATGGATCCGGCAATGCGAGATCACGTTCGGCGCGCAACTCGAATTGCGAAATCTCCTGCGGAGCGACGTTTGGCCGCACGCCGGGCGTAGCAGCTTTGTTACCCTGCTCAGAGACAAAGCAGTTGCGGTCAAAGGAGTCGAACTTGCAAAAGCTGTGGGCCTGCGGCTTGCGTTTCGCCAAATGCCGCCCATCCGCTGCTGTTCGGACCAGTTCCTGTTTTACTTGAACAACAGCGTTGCTCAATCTGCTTACCAGACCTGGTTCGACATGACTCCGTCTCCGATCGCAAGCTTTCCCCCGGAACGCTTTCGTTTCGACGTCGTGAATATGTCCGTGGACGTTCACTAGGGTTTGAGCGAGGCGTACCACCTTGGCGAATGGAGAATCGCCCAGGATCCTAATCATCCGTCTCACATCCTGCCGCCTTCCGTTCCGGCCGGTACGCGTGTACTTGACGTGGGATGCGGCGCCGGTCAGACACTCGCTGCGGCTTATCCCCACTTCGAGACGTTCGGGTTGGACATTGACTTCGACGCGATGGCTTTCGGGCGCGATCGCATCGCCTCGAAAGTGCGGTTTACTGCCGGACGTGCAGAGCAATTGCCCTTCGCGGATGCTGAATTTGATCTCGTGATTTCACGGGTCTCACTGGCCTACACCAACCTGCCGAAAAGCGTAGGCGAAATAAGCCGTGTGTTAAAGCCGGGAGGCAAGCTGTGGCTTGCGCTCCACTCCTTCGCGGTTCCGCTCGCTTCTGTGCGAACGAGCAACTGGAAAGGAAAAATCTTTTTCGCCTACATCCTTCTAAACAGCCTTGCTCTCCACTTTCTGGGGCGAGCGGGGAGCTTTTTCGGCCGGTATGAGTCCTTCCAGACGAACCGTGGAATCAGGCGCATCCTGGAGAGTGCGGGCTTTCGAAATATTGTCATTGAACGAGGGCACCACTTCGTCGTCACTGCCACGTTTCGACAGGAGCGATAGCACTCCTGTCGAAACCGCGCAGTCGGTGCCGGCTTATCGCCAATGGCCTTCCACCCAGTAGTACCCGCGCCTTGAGTTGCGCCAGTGACCAGGGACCCAGCGGTGCTGACGTCCGGGAGGTACGACCCAGGAGCCCGATCGCCAGACGTACCGGCTACCCTCGGAGCGGTAATAGCCCGGAACCCAAACGTGGCGTGGCCCGGGACGAACCGGAACGACCTCACGCCGCGGCGGTGGCGGTGGGCCGACCCGTACGTACACTTGTGCGTTCGCTGCCCCCATTGCAAGGCCCATAGCGAGCAAGACAGTTGAAAACAGCTTTTTCATAACGTCCTCTCCGAACGAATATCAGAACTCGGGCTGTTTAACTAGCGGATCCCGTACCAGCTTCGTGGCGTTTCATATGGCTACGACCGTGCTGCACCATGGCATCGTACTGTTGCTTCTGGGTGTCGGTCAGTACGTTTTTGATCTGCGCCTCGCTGTCCTGCCTGAGGTCGCGCAATTTAGCGCGGCGGTCAGTTGGCGAAAGCGTGGTGTCATTCCGGATTGCCTTCGCTTGTTCGGCGCGCTGGGACACGATCGGTAAGAGTTGGCTTTGCTGCTCGCTCGTCAGCTGCAGGCGCTTCGCGAGTCTTTCGACTTGCTTCTGGGGAGTGAACTGCCGCCGTCCGTTTGCGTGCTTGACGTCGGTTTGTGCCGTCTTGTCCTGCTGTGCCGGTGCCGAGGCTTCCTGCGGCGCTGCGGCAGCTGCCGCCACCCCAACCAGGGCCGAAAGCGCGAGAATTGAAATGCTTCTTTTCATTGTTTTTTCTCCAACCTGAGAGGTCGATTACCTCTCACTTCTATGACGAAACAGAAGCCGCTCGGGGTATGGCCTGACCTGTTAAAGTTCCTTTACCGGTACGCTGGTCGGTTGGTGGAAGTGGTGGTGCAAAATGATCAATCTCCTCGTTGACGATCCAAACCTGGCGTTCACGCTCGTTCTGCTCGGAACACTGGCGGTGTTATGGGAACTGCATGCTCCCGGACTGATCGTCCCCGGACTGTTCGGCGTTCTTGCAATGGTTGTGGGCGCGTGGGCTTTGTACCAGAACTCACCAACACCCTATGGGCTAGTGCTGTTGTTACTCGCGACGGTCTTCCTTGCTGTCGAGGTCAGTTACCACACGCACATGATCTCGGGGCTTTCAGGGAGTATCTTACTGGCCGTCGGAGCCATCCTGCTCTTTCGCGGCCCTAAGCACATCGCGCCTGCGCTTGCGATAGCGGCTTCTGCCGCGCTGGCGGTCATTACTACTTTCCTGGGCCTTCTTGCCCTGCGTGCCCGGTCACAGGGGCAGATGACAGGTCCTGAAGCGATGATTGGGGCAACCGGTGTGACTGCAACTCCACTCAATCCTGATGGAACGGTAATGGTTCGCGGCGAATACTGGCAGGCTCATAGTAAGGGCGAGATTGCATGCGGTAAGCCGATCATCGTCGAGGGTATGCGAGACTTTACCTTACTTGTCCGGGAGGCAAGTTAGCATGTTCCTGCCAGTGTTTTCGGGTGCATTCACCATATTTCTGATCGTGCTGGCGTTCTATTTGATCTCATCCGTGAAGATCCTGGCTGAATACGAACGCGGAGTCATCTTCAGACTCGGTCGTGTTCTGCGTGAGCCGAAGGGGCCCGGAATCATCTTCGTGTTTGCACCGCTCGACCGCATGGTGCGTGTTTCCCTGCGCGTCGACGCCATGGAAGTTCCGCCCCAGGATCTTGTCACGCGCGATAACGTCACCGTTAAAGTGAATGCGGTCGTTTACTTCAGAGTTCTCGAGCCGATCAAGGCAGTGATCGAGGTTACGAACTACTTATACGCAACGAGCCAACTCGCCCAGACTACGTTGCGAAGCATCCTTGGCGAAGTCGAGCTTGATGAACTACTCAGCCAGCGGGAACAAATCAACGTACGGCTGCAAGCCGTCTTAGACCAGCACACAGGACCCTGGGGCGTGAAGGTAACGATGGTCGAAGTGAAACAGGTCGATTTGCCGGAGCAGATGATCCGAGCCATCGCGCGTCAGGCGGAAGCGGAACGGGAACGTCGTGCCAAGGTGATCCACGCGGAAGGGGAATATATGGCCGCCGAGAAGCTGAGCATGGCGGCGCAACAAATCCAAAAGGAACCTGTTGCGATTCAACTGCGATACCTGCAAACGCTCGTCGAGATTGGGACTGAGAAGAACACCACCGTCATCTTCCCGCTGCCTATGGATTTCCTTGCCTCCATCAACAAAATTGCAAACGGCCTGGCACAGGACAAGACTGCTCCGTAGTTTGCGGCGCAATGAATGATCAGGCTCGAAGAAACAATTGAGATCAACGCTCCCATCGAGCGGTGCTTTGATCTCGCGCGGAGTATCGAGGTACACGTTCTCGGGAACGTGCACTTCGGCGAGAATGCTCTGGCCGTAGGCGACTTGACCTCCGGCTTGATTGAGATGGGACAAACCGTGGTCTGGCGCGCAAGGCACTTCTGGATGTGGCAAACCCTGACCAGCAGGATGACTGCCTTTGATCGGCCCGTGTTTTTCGAAGACACCATGCTGCGAGGGGCCTTCAAGTCAATGCGGCACGAGCACATGTTTCGATCTCTGCCCGAAGGGCGCACCGAGATGAAAGATGTGCTCTACTTCTCTGCGCCGCTGCCTGTTTTGGGGAGAATCGCAGAGCTCTTTGTTCTCCGCCGCTACATGCATAATCTTCTGCACGAGCGGAACGTTGTTCTCAAGGAAGTTGCCGAATCGGACAAGTGGCGGAAGTACCTGCCCGCGGCCTGACGATTACTGCTTGCTCGAGGGAGGAACCATGCCCTTCATACGCATGTAGGTGACAAGGTTGCCGTAATGCTCGTCGGTATGTGCCGTGTTGAACGTGAGGACGTTGATCTTGGCCAGCTTGCGATTGAAAAAACTGACTTCGTCCGCCGCGTGAGCGTCCGTCATTTCGTCGTATGCCTTATCGCAGTAGGAGAAAGCCGTCTTCAGAGCATCGACAATCTCGCCTTTTGTCTTCTTGGATTTTTCGATCGAGGCGTGTTCCGACTTGTCGCCCAGAGCAGCGGAACAGAACTCATACTGTCCATCGGCAATGTGCGCGAAGAGTTCCCCGAACGTCCTGACCTTGTCGGTCGGTTTGTACGAGTAATCGGCCTCTGGGACCGCATCGGCCGCCTTGAGAACATTGTTTTTTATGGACGTGTACACTCCTTTATTCCCTTTGCTCATCAGGTCGGAACTCTGGGCGTACACATGAGTCGCGGCAGCACAAGCCGCAATTACAAACCAAGTTTTCATGAAGGTGATCTCGGCGGAATGGTACCACTTCTCGCCCGAAGCCGGAACTTCGAATCCGTTATGAGCCTAGGGTCAATCCGCACGACCGATAGATCTCGGCCATGTATTGCATATCGCGGAGCCCTTCTTCGCCATTACTCTTCGGCTCCTTATTGTCGAAGACGCACCGTGCGAAGTGATCGGCCTCACGAACGAATTGGGCCGGATCTTTTTCGGTGTTTGGCTCATCAATGGGCGCCTCACCGTTGATTTCCGCCTTCAGATGCAACCCCTGGTAAGAAAACGCCGGCTCCACGTGCAAAGCTCCCTTGGATCCATGGACACGATAGAAGCCGTTCATGCGCGCGCCGTACGTGGTGCTCACAGTCGCGAGGATGCCCGACGGAAAGCGCATGGTGAAAGTGAGGTTCTCTTCCACCGTGTCGAAGCGCCCGTCCTTATCGATTACGGAGCTATACCCTTCCAATTTCTCCGGCTCCTCGCCGGTAAGATACCGGCAGGCGTTTAGAGAATAGACGCCGACATCCATGAGCGGTCCGCCGCCCGCAAGTTTTCGATCCAATCGCCACTCGCCCAATTTCTCGTTGAACCCGTTGGCGCTTTCGATCGCCTGAATCTTGCCGAGTTTGCCGTCACGAATCAGTTGAATGGCTCGCAGGTTGGTTGGTTCATACTGGCATCGGTACGCGATCATCAGCTTGCGGTTTGCCGACCTGCATGCCGCAATCATCTTCTTACTGTCCTCAACGGAGGTTGCCATGGGCTTTTCACAAAGCACATGTTTGCCCGCCTTGGCTGCGCGGATGGTGTACTCGGCGTGCATGCTATTGGGCAGGGCGATATAGACGGCATCGATGTCAGAATTCTTGGCGATATCGTCGAAGTTCTTGTAGTCGTAGATATTCTTCGCGGGAACACCATATTCAGCCGCGTACTTCTCGGCCTTGTCCCGGTGACCGCTGACGAACGCTGTCACCTGCGCATATTGGGACATCTTGCAAGCCGGCATGAAGTGCTGCAGCGAAATACGGCCGAGTCCGACGATGCAGTATCGGAGTTTATTGCCGCTCCCGCCTTGTCCCTGCAGAGCCCGACCAGCAAATTGTAGTGTGGCCGCACTGGCTCCGATATGAGTGGCGAAAGAACGTCGGCTGATTCTCATAAGGTACTTATGCCTTGGAGTCTAACAGGGCACGAAACGGAGCGGCGCGGAAGTGCCGTTTGTACCGGCGGTATTTGTCAATCCGCGCGTTTGCTGCTTCAATAGACAGAGTTCCCTTACAGTTTCGATCGGAGGATTGCTGTCATTCATGATTCGAGTGGAGCATCTCACCAAGAAGTTCGGTGATTTCTGTGCTGTCGACGATATCTCGTTCGAAGTTGCGCGAGGTGAGATTTTTGCGTTTCTCGGGCCGAACGGGGCAGGGAAGACGACGACGATCAAAATGCTGACGACGTTGCTTCAACCTACGAGCGGCGTGCTGGAGATTGACGGGCTAGATCCGCGCAAAGACGCGACCGAAGTGAGAAAGCGGTTCGGCATCGTCTTCCAGGATCCGAGTCTCGATGGTGAACTGACAGCGCTCGAAAATATGGAGCTGCACGGCGTTTTCTATCACGTTCCGCGAAAGATTCGCGGCGAGCGCATCGAGTATTTGCTCAAGCTGTTCGAGTTATGGCAACGCCGCTCGGAACCCGTGAAGAGTTTCTCCGGCGGAATGAGAAGGCGGCTTGAAATCGCGCGAGGGCTTCTCCATACGCCCAAAATCCTGTTTCTTGATGAACCAACCCTGGGCCTTGATCCGCAGACCCGAAACCAGCTCTGGACGCACGTGAAGAACCTTAGCCAGTCGGAACAGGTCACCGTATTTCTGACTACGCATTACATGGACGAAGCCGAACGGGTGGCGCAGCGTATCGCTGTGATCGATCACGGCAAAGTTGTGGCCCAAGGCTCGCCGCGTGAACTGAAGGACCAGACCGGAACCGATTCGCTCGAGAGCGCCTTCCTCGCGCTCACTGGATCAACCATCCGGGACGAAACCGCTAACGCGACGGATCAGATGAGGCGCATGGTGCAGATGTTTGGGAATCGCCAGCGATGAGCGTTATTTATATTCTTTGGTTGCGCGAGTTGAAGCGCTACGTTCGCTCGCGCTCCCAACTGATCGCTTCCTTCGGTCAGCCCCTCTTGTACCTCTTGGCGCTGGGCTTTGGTCTGGGGCCGGTGTTTCAACAAGCGGGCCGGGGCAGTTACATCCAATTCGTCGCGCCGGGTGTGATCGCTATGACAATCCTGTTCAGCTCCGTGTTTTCAGGAATGGGCCTGCTCTGGGACCGGCAGTTTGGGTTCTTGAAAGAGACCTTAGTAGCGCCGGTTCCGCGCATTCAGATCATGATCGGGCGCACACTGGGGGGAGCTACGGTCGCTGTCATACAAGGTTCGCTGGTTGCGGTGGTGTGCTTTGCGGTGGGATTTCGAGTTGTGGATTGGAAGCTGTTTCCGGTGGCCTTGTTGTTTATGGTGCTGATCGCCTGCCTGTTCGCTGCGCTCGGCACGGCCATCGGATCTGTGTTGCAGAACTTTCAAGGATTTCAGCTCATCATGAGCTTCATGGTGATGCCGATCTTTTTCATGTCCGGAGCTTTATATCCTCTGGACAACCTGCCGAAGGCGTTTAGCTTCATCACGAAACTGGATCCGCTCGCCTACGGAGTCGACGCTTTACGTACGACTCTGATCGGACAAACTCATTTCGGGACAACCCTTGACCTAATAGTGCTGGTGGCGGTCGCCAGCGTTTTTCTCGCTGTCGGCCGCCACCTGTTTTCGCGGATTCAGATCTAAGTGTTGCTTATTGAACCGGAGACAGAGTCCACTTCTGGTTCTCTCCGCCCCAGCACGACCATTGCTGGACAGGCGCCCCGTTGCTCTTGGATATGCCAGCTACATCGAGACACTTGCCGCTGTTCGTGGGATTGATCGTCACGTAACCGTCCGAGGTTGGGTTCACCTGGAAGATTTCATTTGATCCACCCCAGTACGGCCATTGGCTGAGCGGCGCCCCGTCGTAAGTGGCACCAGGGCCTCCAGCGATATCGAGCCCCATCCCGCTGTGCTTCACCGTGACCTTGTAGCCGCCCGAGACGGGTGTGAACATGAACTTTTGGTTGTCGCCACCCCAGCAGGACCACTGCTGCAGGGAGGCCCCGTTGTTGTAAGAGATTCCAGCTACGTCGAGGCAAGCACCGCTGTTCTTAGAGATGATATTTACCCACCCGTTAGGAACTTGGGGAGCCGCCGGTGCCGTTGCAACCGGTGCTGGTGCTGCCGGCACGGGCGCTGCCGGTACCGGTGCTGCCGCCACCGGTGCTGCGCTGACAGGGTGGGCACCGGCGCTGGCGTAAGGACTCCAGCTGTTCAGACTGAAGTTGGCGCCGTTGAAATCTACGAAACCGACTTGGTCAACAGATGAAGGGAAGTAGTTGCCCGCAGGATACCGGTTCCCGTTCGCGCCGATAATTACATTGCCCGTGAGCTGCCCGCCGCCCATATAACCATTCACTGTGGAGGAACCTTCTGCGGTGCCATTGCCCACAACACCCCAGCCTACGTTCGAGATGTTGTTCGTGTAGTTCACGTTGTAGCTTGTACCGTCGTCGTAAACCATAAGGAACCCGGTCTGGAAAGCTGTGTTGTGGTCGATGCTGATGTCGTGTGCGCTACCAGTGATCTGGAAGAGCCGTCCATCGCCGCCCCAATCACCGCTGATGTCCAGGAACGTGTTGTTCTGAATTGTGAATCCGCTGCCCACGCCCAAGCCCTTCGGGTTATCGTCTTGGCCCGTGATGACAATCCCGGCCGCCGAGTGACGGAAGATGTTGTTCGTCACTTTGATGTCCTTGACCACTGACCACGGCATCCGGCCCAGCTCCGTGCGAACGCTGAACACCAGAGCGAAGCCGCGTTGATCGGCACCTACCCAGTTGTTTTCGAAGATGTTGTTGTCGATCGTCATGCGCTGCGCGGTCTTGAGCTCAAGGTGATTCTTCACAAGGATCGGCGTCCCGGCGTAAGACGCGCTGCCCGGTCTCCAGCTCAACGGTTTATAGAAGCTATTGTTTTGGACCAGAATGTCGGAAGGGATCAGGCCATAGATGGCCGGCACTGCTCCGCCGAACGCGACTGTCTCGGTCCCAGCTTCCAGATAGTTGTTAATGATCTTGTAGGGTCCCGGGCCGTTCCAGCCCGCGATCGCCTGCGTGTCCTGCCAATTGCTGGTGAACGCCGACATGTAGGAATTTTCGACTGTCGTGTTGATCCCGTTCATCGCAATCCCGCGCTTCGAGCCGGCCCTGAGATCGCCGTGAACATAAACGCGGTCGAAGTCAGTGTCGTGAGGCAGCTGATCGGTGGATGTCTCGTTTCCGATTCCAACCTGAATGACGTCCTGTGCATAAACGCCCGCGGCCGGAGTGAATTCCAGTCCGATGATGCGGTAGTAATTGGCTCCGCCCGGAACCTGCAATACGGCTCCGCCATCGGGAGTGACAAGCCTGGCCATCGCCGAAGCGTTGTTCGGAGAAACGCGCGTACCGGCGGGCAACGAGCCCGCGCCTGAACTTTGGATCGTAATCCACTGAGACGAAGAATTGGGCCTTAAAAGGTAGTGCCCCGTGTAAGTTGCGCCGGCAGCAAGCGTCACCGTGTCGCCGCCACGGGCCGAGTTCAGGGCCCCCTGTAAATCGCCCCCGGCCGGAACATTGATATTCGCCGCGCAGAGCGTGCCCGTGCACACTGTCATTCTTACAAACCAGGTAAATATTGCTTTCATTTCGCTCCGCAAAGTTAGTGGAGCGAGGGCGGAAACTTCGAAAGCGATTTATATCCAGATTTACCCTACCCCGGTTGGAGTGGCGGCGGGATACTGATATAAGCGATGCTAATGTAATCGAGGAGAAATCGGGATCTGAGACTCCGAATGCATGCCGGCTAAGCCGCTTGACTCGGTGTATTCGCGCTTTTTGAGTTAGCCCGGATACGTTTCTCGGCCGTCTTCTTCGCCGCTTGCTTCAAAGGCCGGATGAGCGACAGCACGAGCTGCTCATATTGTAATTTTTTCCTGCTATCGCGGAACTTCTCGGCGACGGTGTGGAGGGTACCCGCAGTGAAGCTCTCGAGGATTGCAGGATGTATGTAGTACTTCTTGCAAGTGGCGGGCTTATTGCCCAGCTTGCAGGCTACGTTTTTCACCACATCCACGAGAGCTGATTTCGCTGCCTTTGCCGTCGCATCGTCGGGTTGCTGCTCTTGAAGCTCCTCGAGCAGGAAGTTGGCGGCCAGGCAGGTGCCGCCCCACGTCCTGAAGTCCTTGGCCGTGAAGTCTCCGCCGCTGATCTCGCGCAGGTAGGCGTTTACGTCTCCAGACTCGAGAGATTGCGGTTGTCCATCTTCGTCCAGATACTCAAACAGAGAACTGCCCGGAATGTCTTTACATTTGCGGATGATGCGCGCCAGACGCTTGTCTTCAAGCGTGATTTCGTGGTGCTGACCGCTCTTACCCCGGAATTTGAATTTAAGAACTCCCCCCAGAACTTGGCAGTGCTGATTGCGCAACGTGGTGAGCCCGAACGAGCCGTTCTCCTCCGCATATTCTTCGTTGCCAATGCGGATGAAAGTGGTTTCGAGTAGCTTCACAACAGCCGCAAGGACCTTGCGTTTCGGCATGCCCGGGCGGTTCAGGTCGCGATCGACCACGTGGCGAATGCGAGGCAGTGCCTTGCCGAAGGCTTGCATGCGATCAAATTTCACGAGATCTCGCGCCGCCCGGTATTGCGGGTGATACCGGTATTGCTTCCGTCCTTTCGCATCCCAGCCGATCGCTTGAATGTGGCCATCGGCGCGAGGGCAGATCCACACCGAACTCCAGGCGGGCGGAATGACGAGCGCTTTGATACGCGCGAGCGTTTCCTCATCATCGATCGGTTTGTCATCCGGACCGATGTACCGGACGCCTTCGCCGGCAGAAACGCGCCGGATACCCAGACCTTTGGGAATCATGTAGCGCAAGCCCGCCTGTTTGGCGGATTGAACCTCATCGGGCACAGGCAGAGTGGTTACCGTTGGTGCAGACATTCCTTGTTTGTTGGACGCAGTTTCGCGCTAACTACTACTTGAGATGCAACAAAACCGGCCCAAATTGTACTTTTCGCGCCCGGGTTGCAATTTCGGGCTCATGTTTGAAGCAGTTATGAGATATGGCGAGTCCATCGCGTGGAGCCCTGTGATAAAAGCTGTCATTTTCGACATTGATGGAACGATCTTAGATTCGGTCGATCTGCACGCGAAGGCGTGGCAGGAGGCCTTCGAGCATTTTGGCTACACGTTCTCGTTCGAGAGCATCCGCTCTCAGATCGGCAAAGGCGGTGATCAATTGCTGCCTGTGTTTCTTTCCGAAGAAGAACAGAAAACCAGGGGCGATGAACTCAAGGAATACCGGGGCGAGCTCTTCAAAAAGAAGTACCTGAATCAGGTGAAGCCGTTTCCTGGCGTGCGCGATCTGTTCCTCAAAATCAAATCGAACGGACAACGGAACGCATTGGCGTCATCAGCGAAAGGGGACGAACTCGGGACCTTTGCCAAAATCGCCGGCGTCGATGATCTGCTCGACGCCGCAACCTCTTCAGCCGACGCGGAGAAATCAAAGCCTCACCCCGATATCTTCGAAGCGGCGTTGGCAAAACTGGGGGATTCGATTGACCGAGAGAGCGTGGTGGTGGTCGGAGACAGCCCTCATGATGCAGAAGCGGCGAAAAAAGCCGGTCTGCTGATGGTCGGGGTACTATGTGGCGGCTTTGCCGAGGCGGACCTCAGGGCTGCAGGCGCGGACAGTATCTACTCAGGCCCGAAGGAGCTACTCGAGCGTTTCGATGAGACGCCTCTCAGTCGCTGAGTTGGTTGACGAAACTAACTGTTTCCGGCTAGAGGAGGTGGCTGATCCTGGAGCAGACCGCCATGGTGGAGAACATGAAGAACAGCCCGTCATTGTTGAAGAACACGAACGCCGTTAGGAGACACAGAAAAGCAAGCTGAGATCTCGGATCGAGTGACCAATCAAACATGAGGTATTCCCCATAGTGCCTCACTCCGGGGATGTTTCGCATTAAAATCTGCTTAAATTGTGAAACACTTCGCGGAGTTTGGTCCAGGTATCGAGGAGTACCTCAGGAATGATGCGCGTTTGTCCCACGCTGGTCATGAAGTTGGCGTCGCCCTTCCAACGCGGAAGGACATGCATATGGATGTGCTGTTCAATGCCCGCGCCTGCTGCCTCACCCATGTTCATACCCACGTTGATGCCGTCCGGAGAGTAGACTTCTCCGAGTCCTTTCTCGGCAAAACGGGTTAAATGCATCATCTCCCCGGCCGCAGGCTCGTCGAGATGGCTGAGCCGAGACACATGAATGTACGGCGCGACCATCAGATGACCGCTGGTATAAGGATAGCGGTTCAGAATGACGAAACAGTGTTGTCCACGGTGGACGACCAGTGATTCCTGATCGTCCGACCCGCGTACCGCATCGCAGAAAATGCATCCACTGCTCACCCTGGTTTGCTTCATGTACGTGGAACGCCAAGGCGTCCACAGATAATCCATAGCCGGTGCGAGTTCGGATTCCAGCGTCTACTGGTTGAAGCCGTTATTCTGGCCGTAATCCCCAGGCGGTTCGGATACCGCTGAGGTTGTGACCTCCTCACCGGCGCTTCCGTTGACCAGGTCTCGGAGCTCTTTACTCGGCTTGAAGTAGGGAATCCTCTTTGAAGGTACTTCCACCCGCGAGCCTGTTTTAGGATTCCGGCCCACCCGGGGCTGGCGTTGCCGGGTGCGAAAGCTGCCGAATCCCCGGATCTCTATCTTTTCTCCCTTATGCAGGCTGTTTACAATGCTGTCGAAGATCGTCTCGACGATCATCTCCGAATCTTTTCGGGTCATCTCGACCACTTTGGAGACTTCTTCGATCAGCTCAGCTTTCGTCATCGCTGCTTTGTCCTTGCTCCTGATATCTGCTGTCTTCCCACCGGCTGCGCCTCAAAGCACCCCCCACGGTGGACGTGGCTGCAGCGGCTTGCCTGTTGTATTGCTGCAGGCGGCTACGCTCATCATCTTCTGTGATGGCGCGCTGGCTGAGACCAATGCGTTTCTGAGCTTCATTCAGTTTGATGATTTTAAAGGCGATCTCCTGGCCTATCGGCAAACCGGGGAACTCGCCCGCTTCTCCACTATCTCCTGTTTTCTTGATGTTTTCGGCCAGAATCTCGCTCCGATGGCACAGACCTTCGACACCCGGCAGTAACTCGGCAAAAATGCCAAATGCAGCGCAGCGAGTGACTTTCCCCTTCACAACGTCCCCAATCTGGTGTGTGCGGAAGAAAGTCTCCCAGCCATCCGGTTGCAGCTGCTTGACTCCCAATGAAAGCCGGCGGCCGGGAGCATCAATGTTGAGGATGACCGCCTGGATCACCTGTCCCTTTTTGACGACCTCGGACGGATGCTTCACATGCGCATTCCACGACATATCCGAGATGTGCACCAGTCCGTCCACGCCTTCTTCGATTTCGACGAAAGCACCGAAATCCGCCAGTTTTCGCACGCGGCCCTCGACCAGGGATCCGATGCTGTACCGTTCAGCAACGGTGGTCCAGGGATCCGCTTCGAGTTGCTTTATGCCGAGCGAGATTCTGCGGTCCGCGGGCTTGATGTCCAGGACAACAGCCTCTACCTGGTCGCCAACCTTGACGATTTTGGCCGGATGCTTCATGCGCCGGCTCCAGGTCATCTCGGAGATGTGAATCAGTCCCTCTACGCCGGGCTCAAGTTCAACGAAAGCTCCGTAATCGGTGACGCTGACCACGCGGCCGATGACGCGGCTCCCCGGAGGATAGTGAGATTGGATGTCCAGCCAGGGATCGGGCCGCATCTGTTTCAGTCCGATCGAAATGCGTTCCTTTTCGCGATCGAACTTCAGGACTTTGACCGTCAGCTCTTGACCAGCATGCACTACCGCCGAGGGATGGGTCACGTTCCCATAGCTCATGTCACTGACGTGGAGTAATCCGTCGATGCCCCCGAGGTCAACGAAAGCTCCATAGTCGGTCAGGTTCTTGACCACGCCCGTGACTTCCGCTCCCTCACACAAATTGGCGAGCGCTTCCGCCTTTTTGGCGGACTGTTCGTGCTCGAGTAGAACGCGGTGCGAGACAACGGCATTCCCACGTCGACGGTTCAGCTTCAGAATATTGACACTGATCTCCTGGCCGATGTAGCTGTCGAGATTGTGTAGCGGCCGGAGTTCGATCTGTGAGGCTGGAAGAAACGCGACGATCCCGATATCGACGGCCAAACCGCCCTTCACTTTGTTGAGTACCCTGCCTGAAACCTGCGAATTATCGTGAACTGCTTTCTCGAGTTCATCCCAGATATGGAGACGATGGGCTTTCTCATGAGAAAGGAGGATGTAGCCCTCGACCTGATCGCCCGAGCGGTCGAACATCACCTCGATGGTGTCGCCGGCCTTCACCGCCGGCGATCCGTTCACCTGCGGGAATTGCGAAGCCGGCACAAGCCCTTCGATCTTCCGGCCAATGTCGACGATCACTTCCTTATCTGTGACCTTGAGAACTTGACCTTGAAGGACTTCCCGGTCACTGGTAGTGAACTGGTGACTGTAAGTCTCCAGGAAGGCTTGATAGTCGCTCGAATCCGAGGCTGGCAATTCCAGGGTTCCGTCTTGTTGACCTTCCATGCTAATCCGCGATCCCATCTAGCAACCCCGCAAGCGGAATGTGTTCAGGAACCGGACCCCTAACGACAACACCAAGCCGCTCTGGAAGATGCAAGCAAACGCCTCAACTTATTGATAGTTCAGTACTTCAGCACTATACCCGAGGCACCAGTTTATGTCAATGCCGCTCTGCGCGGAAGAATACGTTGTTTTTTCAAACAGTTACGGAAAATCTTCGGGTGAGTCGCTATAATGTAGTTACGCCCGGAAAAGTCCGGGATAACCCGCTTTAAGAGGAGATACTTATGATCGAAGGATTGCTACAACCACAACATTTGCTCCTGATTCTGGCTGTGGCTGTAATCTTCTTCGGTCCGAAGAAACTCCCCGAGCTTGGCCAGGGACTCGGCAAGGGCATCCGGTCGTTCCGCGACAGCATGAAAGCAGTGACCGAAGAGCCGCACAAGAGCGAACCTACACCCTCTTCGCCCGCCAGCGACCGTAAGTAGCTTTCGCTTCTCCCTTAAAAGCTATCCCGGCCAGTAGTGTGCCTAAATCGCCTTCTTGAGGGGCGAGTAAAGGCACGAATTCAACCGCATTTCTTCTAGAGTGAAAACGTTTCGTGAATACCGAGGCGTTCGCGCAAAATTTGCCTCACGGCTGGCGCACGAACTACTGATGCGAAACGTTCGTCGCTCGTCGATCCTCAAGATCGAAACTTATAACCCCATAATTCACAAGGAGATAGACTGGGTGATGTTTCGGGGGCCAAGCCGGTCAATAACTTGGCACGAAAACTGCCTATTGAGAGTGCAGGTGAGCGCGGTACTTCACCGATAGATGATCGCAACAGGTCATCAAACTCGCGGTAAGCAGGCGAGTCAGACGTTTACTTTTAGGAGCGATGTAGCTTTCAATGACAAACGAAGAGTACGGCAGAGCTTATCAGAAGGGTTTCAGTCTTACAGTCCGCTTTCTCGTATCTCGAGGGCTGTCTTATGATGCGGCTCTCGATACTGCACAAGCAGCGTGGGCAAAAGGCTGGGAGCGCCGTGAGCAATTGCGTGATCCCAACCTTGTTCTAACCTGGACCAATAGCATTGCGTTAAATATCCATCGCACTTTTCTACGTAGAGAACCGCAAACACAAACGTTACCGGAACTTCAGGCACCGCCCCGTATGAACGTGGCGGCGATCGATGTGAAGCGAATCCTGGGTGATTGCAAACCGAATGATCGAGTAGTTCTTGAGGGACACTACATCGAGGGGTATAAAGTTCAAGAGATTGCCCGTCAACACGGGTGGTCGGAAACCGCCGTTCGCATCCGCCTGTTGCGTGCCCGTCGCAGCGTAGAACGCAGGCTGAGTCGTCCAAAGCAAGCGAAGCTCCGGAACCTTGCCGAAAAGACTCGCAAAGCGCTGGCAAACGTAATGGATGCGCCGGCATTGGAACCACGAGTCGCCTAACGGTTGTTCGTGGTTTCGAAAAGGGAGCGGTCGAAAGGCCGCTCCCTTTTCGTTTCTAGAGCAGTTCAGCGGCGCTAAAGAAGAAGGGAATTTCAACGGCTGCCGTCTCGGAAGCGTCCGAGCCGTGCACCGAATTCCGTTCGATGCTTTCCGCGTACTTCTTGCGGATTGTTCCTTCTGCCGCGTTGGCCGGATTCGTCGCTCCCATCACTTCACGCCATTTCGAGACGGCATCTTCCCGTTCGAGGACCATCACGACCGCGGGTCCTTCCGTCATGAACGAGACGAGGCTGTTAAAGAAAGGCCTCTCCTTGTGGACGGAGTAAAAAGCTTCCGCCTCGTGGCGCGAAATACGGCGGGTTTTCATCCCGACAATGCGAAATCCATTTTCTTCAACGAAAGCAAGGATCTTGCCGACGTGACCGTTTGTGACGGCGTCCGGTTTGATCATGCCGAATGTTTGTTCTAATGCCATGAACCTGTTT
>Ga0308175_100000832_pt1 | contig 20442 bp, 25 predicted proteins | sample PhyCR1_3_FD_203893 | JGI IMG/M metagenome (GOLD analysis project Ga0308175, IMG submission 203893) | Soil microbial communities from UC Gill Tract Community Farm, Albany, California, United States - DLSLS.C.R1 | ecosystem: Environmental > Terrestrial > Soil > Agricultural land | place: USA...
CCGTGGGCTGCACTCGCCGGCGCCGAGCTGGCGGCGACGGGCGAAACCGCCCGGCGACGGTCACCCCACACCGTCGACGAGCTGACGCCGCAGGAACTTCAGGTCGCGCTGATCCTCGCCGGTGGCAAGACGACGCGCGAGGCGGCCGCCGCGCTGTTCCTGAGCCCAAAGACGATCGAATACCACCTGCGCCACGTCTACCGCAAGCTCGACATCCGCTCGCGGGAGGAGCTTGCAGACGCAATGCGTCGGCGCTGAGACCGGATCGGGTCCGGATAGCCTTGCGCCCATGAGTGCCTTCTCCAACACGAGTGATCTGACTCCGATCAAGATCTGGGACGGGGTTGTGGCGCGCGCCGTCGACGGGGCCGAGGCGACGTTCGCGCTGATCGACCTGGAACCGAACACGCACGTGCCCGTGCATCACCACGTCAACGAGCAGACCGGGATCCTGATCGGCGGCTCGATGAGCTTCACGATCGGCGACGAGACGAAGGAGATCGAGCCGGGGGAGATGTGGGTGATCCCGGCCGACGTGCCGCACTCCGTCGTCTCCGGTCCGGAGGGGGCCAGGCTGGCGGAGCTGTTCGCGCCGCCTCGCGCCGACTGGGCGGGACTCGAACGACTCTCCACGACTCCGGTTACGCTTCCCTAGGAGCACGTGCCGAGCACGCGACGTCTCAGCCAGCGCATCTCCGAGGGAGATGGGATCTCGATCATCGTTTGCGTCGACGACGCAGGCGCTGCCCAGGCGGCCGAAGCCCAGGGTGCCGAAGCAGTCGCCGTCAGCGTGGAGATCGACGGCATCAGGTGCGCGACGAACCTGCCGCTGCTCTGGCTCGGCTCGGGCGCGCCGAGCGACGCCGACGCGGTACGCATCAGGCCGGGCGACGACTCCTCCGAGCACGATCATCTGGAGGCGGTTGTGGACGTGCGCGACGAGGAGGAGCTCGAGCTCGCGCTCGAGCGGCTCGATCCGGAGATCTTCCTCCTGAACGCGCACGACATCGACGAGGACGTCGACCCGCTGGACGCCGTGCTGGAGCTCCTGCCGGACGTGCCGGCGGGCAAGCTCGCGATCGCGCAGGTCGAGGTGGCAAGCCGGGACGAGGTGCTCGCGCTCGAGCGCGCGGGCGTGGACGCGGTGCTCGTCCGCTCGCAGCGCATCGGCGAGCTGGTCGGCGATCAGCCCGTTTCCGTCTAGGAGTCGAGCGGGCTACCATGCGCGCGATGAGAGGGCTGCTCGTGTTGTGCCTGCTCGCGGCGCTTTCCGGCGTGCTCACGGGTTGCGGCAGCGAAGCCAAGACAGCCGAAGCCGCGCCGAAGGTCGCGAAGCCGACGTGCCCCAACCCTGCCGCCTGGCAGAAGCTCGCGAACCGCGTCGGCATCCCGGTGTACTGCCCCGGCTGGCTCCCCGACCCCCTCACCGGCAAGCTCGGCTCCGTCGACAACAACATCCACTCGGTGTCCGCGGATCGCAGCTACCTGCAGAGCTGGGTGTGGCAGGAGACGGGCGGCGGCGCCGCCGGCGGTGAGCTCCACGTCAACCTGCGCGCCTACCCCGGCCGCACGAAGATCCCGACCTGCCGTACCGGCGGCTCCGACAGCCGCAACGTGGCGTGCTTCGCCGCGCCGGTCGGACGCATCTCCGCGAACGGGATCAGCTCGCCGGTCTACACCGTGAACCAGGACGCGGACTCATGGCATTACCTGGTGCTGTGGCGGCGCTACGGCAACCTCTACACGCTCTCGGAGCACGTCGCGCCGCCGCTGACCGGCCAGAAGGTGCGCCAGTACCTGAAGCACGAGCTCGCGTCGCTCGTCCTCTTCCGTCCCAGCGCGAGCTGATGAAGCTCACGCGGCGGCAGGCGGTGGTCGGCGCGGTCGCCGGCGCCGTCGGCGCCGGCGGCATCTACGAGCTCGTCGACCAGCTGACCGGCGGCACGCCGAAGCGCGCCGACGCCGCGGCGCCGTTCCCCGAGCAGCATCTGCTCGACGGCATCAGGGTCGTCCACTCGAACGGGATCGAGGTGCTCGTCCCGCCCCTCCACCACGAGGTGGTGACGGGGCGCGTGACGGCATCGGCGAGCGACGTACGTCACGCGCAAGGGGAGCTGGAGTCACTGCTTGCGTCGCTCGACCAGGACTATGCGCCGTCCCCTGCAGGTCTCGGCGTGACCGTCGCGTGGGGGCTGCCGTACTTCCACCGGCTCGTGCCCGCCCAGATGCAGCGCCTGCTGCCGCACGACCGACGGGCGAGCAAGCCGGTGTTGATCGATACGCGGCGCTTCCCGAGCGACCCGCCGGACACGCGCCTCGAGTCGAACGACGTCGCGTTTCTCCTGCGGTCCGACACGCGCGCGCACATCCTCGACGCGGAGAAGCGACTGCGCGACTCGAAGCTCTTCGAGTTCACGTCGATCCGGCGCGGGTTCGCGGGCGGCGGCTTCGACGGCGCGACGTCGCTGCCGAAGAAGATGGCGCTTGCGGCGCAGATCCCCGGCGCCGACCTGATCCCCGAGACGTCCGAGCTCTTTCTCGGCTTCACCTCGACGCAGAAGGCCGGGATGGGGCCGGGGCCGATCGCGAACTTCGAGACCCTCGGCTACGTCGACTTCCGTGGCTCGGACTATTTCCGGCACGGGACGCACATGCATCTCTCGCACATCCACGAGGACGTGGAGGCGTGGTACATCAACTTCGAGTTCGACGAGCGCGTCGCGACCGCGTTCCGCCCGAACCTGCAGGTGAAGCAGGACACGCAGACGGTGCGGCAAGGCCCGAAGGACGTGTCGTCGGTCGCCGCGGTACGGCGCGACTACCGCAACTCGGGGCGGATCGGGCACAGCGCCGCGATCCAGACGACGTCGCGCCTGCTGAGCGACGTCGTCGCCGCGGACGGAACCGTGTTCCCGAAAGGGACGGCGATTCCGGTGCGTGGCGACTTCAACACCCTCGACAACCCGTTCGCGTGGTCGGAACGCATGGACGAAGTGGGGGTGACGCCGGCGGCGGGTGTGCACTTCGTCGTCTTCAACCCGACCGGCGACGACTTCCACCGGAACCGGCTCGCAATGGACGGCGTCCTGCCCGGTGGCAAGATCCCGTTCAAGCCGCGTGCGCGCGAGCAGGGGTTCAACTCCGTGCTTTCGACGACGCACCGCCAGAACTACCTCGTGCCGCCGCGCCGGCACCGGGCGTTCCCGCTCGCCGAGCTGTGAAAGGTGTCTGACACCGTCGGTGTCAGACACCCGATGCTACGCCGCCGCCGGCTGCACGATGCAGAGCGAGTTGCCGTCCGGGTCGCGGAGCCAGAACATCGGCGGGATCCCGCCGCCGTAGCGGGCCACCTCCGGGTCGACGTCGACGCCCGCATCACGCAGTACAGCGTGGTCGGCATCGACGTCGGTCGTGTCGAGGATGATCCCGGTCTCGGCGCCGCCGGCTTGCTTTCCGGGCGGCGGCGGAGCGAGCGCGACCGTCGTCGGCGTGCCCGCGACCGCGACCTCGACCCACCGCGCATCCGGTCCCATCGGTAGGTCGACGACCTTCTCGAAGCCGAGCTTGCCAACGTAGAAGTCGAGCGCCCGGTCAGTGTCGGCGATGCTGACCGCCACGCGGCCGACCTGGGTGAGATTCAAGCGGGACATTTCAAGCCTCCTTCTCGCTGTCTGTCGAGAGTCAGACCGCGCCGAGCCGGCGAACTCATCGCTCTAGAAGAAGATCACCTTGACGAGTAGCACGATCACGACCACGACGGCGACCATCATCAGGATCGAGGCGAACGCGATCCCGAGACCCCCGAGTGCGAGCTTCGTCGGGATCTGCGGCTGGCCGCCCGAGAACGCGTTCTCGAGCTGTTGCTCGACGTAGCTCTCGATCCGCTCCTCGAAGCGCGAGGCCATCTCGTCGGTGCGCGTCTTGCGCGGCGCCTGCTCCTTCGACTGTGGCTTGTAGCCGGTCGATCGTCCGTCGACCGCGACCTCGTAGATGTGCTCGTGCTGGATGTCCTTCAGATGGCGCTCGCCGAGGTCAAGCACGGCGACACCGTCGGGAAGGACGTTGCCGACCAGCGCGCGGGTCGTCTCGGAGATGAGGATCTGCCCGCCGGCGCCCGCCGAGGCGATGCGCGCGGCACGGACGACGTCGATTCCGAGGTAGCCCTCGTCGCCGACGTGCGGCTCCCCGGTGTGGAGGCCCATGCGGACGCGCACCTCGCGCCCGCCCGGCCAGCCATGCTCGCGGAGCGCCCGCTGTGCCGCGACCGCCGCGTTGACCGCGTCCCGGGCGCGGGGGAACGAGAAGAAGAACGCGTCGCCCTGCGTGTCGATCTCGGTGCCGCCGGCCCGGCCGAACGTCTCACGGACGAGGCGCCGATGATCGCGCGAGAGGGCTCCGAACGCCTCGTCACCGAGCTCCTGGAGGAGCTTCGTCGACCCCTCGATGTCCGTGAACGCGAACGTCACGGTTCCTGCATGGAGACCGCTCACGGCGCAACCGTACTCGACTCGCGCCGGATCCGAACGTACGCTTCAAGAGCGGTGCGCTGCTCTGTCTGCAACCAGGAGAACCCTCCCGGCGCACGGTTCTGCCTGGCGTGCGGTGTGGCGCTCCAGCCCGAGGCGCCGTCGCAGGAGGAGCGGCGGATCGTGTCGATCATCTTCGTCGATCTCGTCGGTTCCACGGCCCAGGCCGAGGCGCTCGACCCGGAAGACGTGCGCGCGCTGCTGACGCCGTACCACCAGCTGGTCCGGCGCGAGATCGAGTCCTTCGGCGGCGTGGTCGAGAAGTTCATCGGCGACGCGATCATGGGTGTCTTCGGCGCGCCGATCGCATACGGCGACGATGCCGAGCGCGCGGTGCGCGCTGCGTTCGTCGTCCGCGACTCCGTCTGCGCGATGCCGGGCAGCAGCCTGCAGATCCGCATCGCGGTCAATACGGGCGAGGCCGTCGTCTCGCTCAACGCGCGGCCGGCGCTCGGCGAGTCGATGGTCGCGGGCGACGTGGTCAACACCGCGTCGCGCCTGCAGTCGCAGGCGCCGGTGAACGGCATCGTCGTCGGTGAGATGACCTACCGCGGGACGCGCGACGTGATCGGGTACGAGGAGACCGAGCCGATCGTGGCCAAGGGCAAGGCCGCCCCGGTCAAGGCATGGGTGGCAACGCACGCCCTGACGCCGGCGGGTGAGCGCCCGACACGCGACCGCCGGCTCGTCGGGCGCACGCCCGAGCTGCGGCTGCTCGATGCGATCTGGGACCGCGTGCTCGTGGAGCGGCTGCCGCACCTCGTGTCGATGTTCGGCCCGGCCGGGGTCGGCAAGACGACCGTCGTCTCGCGCTTTGCGGAGTCTGCGCGCGAGCGGGGTGCCCGCGTCGTGTTCGGCCGTTCACTGCCGTACCGCGAGAGCGGCGTCTACGGCCCGCTCGCCCGTCATGTGGCGGGGATCTGTGGCATCTACGAGAGCGATCCGCCCGAGGTGGTCATCGACAAGCTCCGCAGCCGGACGAGCGAGCTGCTCGCCGGGTCGTCCGCGCCGTCGGAGACGGTGGCCGAGCACCTCGGTGCGATCGTCGGTGTCGACGGCTGGGGCGCCGAAGCGACCGACCGCGACGTTCTCTTCTCCTCCGCGCGCCTCTTCGTCGAGGCCGCGGCGCGGGAACAGCCGACCGTGCTCGTCTTCGAAGACATCCACTGGTCGGGCTCGACGCTGCTCGATCTCATCGACGTGCTCGCTGTCGGCTCGCACGGGCTGCCGCTCCTGCTCGTCACGCTCGCGCGGCCGGAGTTCCTCGACTCACGCGAGAGCTGGGGTGGGCGGCTCTCGAGCTACACGAGCCTCACGCTCGGCCCACTCGCCGAGGACGACGCACGCGAGCTGGCCGTCCGCCGGCTCGGTGCGCCGGATCGCGCGGACGCAGTCATCAGGGTCGCCGAGGGGAACCCGTTGTTCATCGAGCAGCTCGCGGCGACGATGGAGGAGACGGAAGGGGCGCTGCCGACGAGCATCCGCGGCCTCGTGGCCGCACGCCTCGATGCGCTCCCGCAACGCGACCGTGCGGTACTCCTCGACGCCGCGGTCGTCGGCAAGGTGTTCTGGTACGACGCGCTGGTCGCACTGAGCGCCGAGGCGGACGTCGAACGCGTGCTCGAAGAGCTCGAGCGCCGAGACCTGATCCGCCGCGAGGCGAGCTCGTTCCTCGAGGGCCAGCAGCAGTTCACGTTCACGCACGTGCTCATCCGAGACGTTGCCTATGAGCTCCTCCCACGGGCCGACCGCGCGCGTCGCCACGAAGCGGTCGCGCAGTTCTTCGAACGGTCGACCGGGTCGTCGAGCGAGGCGATCGGCGCGCTCGCCCACCACTGGCGCGATGCGGGCGACTTCGATCGGGCGATTGCGCAACTGACTCGGGCCGCGGAGCAGGCGGAGCGCGGCTGGGCGAAGGAGCACGCCGTGCTGCTCTACCGCGAGGCGCTCCAGCTCGTGCCCGAGGACGACACGGAGCGGCGCAGCGCGCTGCGGCGCCGGCTCGCGATGGCGAGCACGGCGTCGTTTCATCTGGACGACGTCAGGCGGCCGGGAAGTCTTCCGGCGTGACGTCGCCGACGATCTCTTCGATCGAGTCGATGCGGTGCTGGCCGAGGCGGCTCGAGTGGTCGCGGACGACCCCTTCGTTCGGGGCCCCGTACACGCAGAAGGTTCGGACTTTGCCGTTGTCGTCGACGACGACGTGGCTGTGCTCCCATGTGATCTCGGGCAGCTCGTTCTCGACGATCTCACGGGAACGGCGACCCACCGCCGGCATCTGGGACTCGCCGACGTCGAAGCTTCGGACGATCATGTAACGAGGCATGGGCGCGATGATAGTGGGAACACCTCTAACAACCAAGAATCGTGGACTCGTCTGAGCTCAAGGCTGCGCAGGCGCCGCTGAAGGCCCGGTACCGTGAGGAGCCGGCGGCGGCGCTCGTGACGCTGCGCGCCGACGGCACGCTCGGCGACGAGAGCGTCTCGTGCAGCGTGTCCACGGGCCGTGCGCTCGTCGAGGCGGGACTGCATCCGGCGACCGGTGGAACGGGCCTGCTCGCCTGTTCCGGCGACATGCTGCTCGAGGCGCTCGTGGCCTGTGCCGGTGTGACGCTCCGCGCGGTCGCAACCTCGCTCGGGCTCGACGTGCGCGGGACCGTGCACGCCGAGGGCGACCTCGACTTTCGCGGCACGCTCGGCGTCGGGAAGGACGAGGGCGTCCCGGTGGGCTTCACCGCGATCCGGCTGCGCTTCGACCTGGAGCACGCCGAGGACGAGGAGAAGGTCGCGAAGCTGCTCGAGCTGACCGAGCGGTATTGCGTCGTCTTCCAGACGCTCAGCGGCGGCGTGCCGGTCGAGGTGTCCTAGTCACCACGGTGCGACCGCGATACCGCCCCATTCCTCGGGGTCGACGTCGCGAACGGTCTGCGTCAGCTCCCAGCGGTGGCCGGCGGGGTCCTCGACGACGCACGAGCGCTCGCCGTAGACGTGCGTCTGCGGCTCTTCGAGCACGCGCGCGCCGGCGTCGCGTGCGCGGGCGAACGCCGCGTCCACGTCGGGGACGCGAAACTTGATCAGCTGCGTCACGACGCCGCCCGACGGCGCGACCTGTGTGTGACGCGCGTCCGCGACGACGAACGATCCGTCCTCGCCCGCGCGCATCTGGGCACGGTGGTCGTCGCCGATCCGCACGCGTTCGCCGAAGCCGAACGCCGCCTCGAGGAACTCCACTGCCGCACGGACGTCGGGGTAGACCAGGACGGGAGAGATCGTGGCCGGAGGCGCGGACCGGTTCGTCTGCATCAGCCGAAGAACGTCCTCGCGACGTCGTACCACTCGAGCGGGACCGTCTTCAGTTCGGCGGTCGCCTCGGCGAGCGGGACCGCGATCACCGCGTCACCGCGGAGCGCGGCCATCTGCCCGAAGTTGCCCTCGACGACGAGGTCGGCCGCCTTGAGACCGAAGCGCGTGGCCAAAATCCGGTCGCGCGCGGTGGGCGAGCCGCCGCGCTGGATGTGCCCGAGCACCGTCACCCGCGTCTCGTAGCCGGTGCGGCTCTCGATCTCCTCGCCCAGCCGCTCGCCGACGCCGCGCTTCGCGAGCAGGCGATGTCCGAACTGGTCGACCTCCCCCTTGTCCTCGGCACCCGGGAGCTCGCAGCCTTCGCTGACGACCACGATCGAGAAGTTCTTGCCGTTCGCGTGTCGGCTTGCGATCTCGTTACAGACCTCGTCGTACTCGACCGGGCGCTCGGGAATGAGGATGACGTCGGCGCCGCCGGCGATGCCACTGTGCACGGCGATCCACCCGGTGTGGCGGCCCATCACCTCGACGACCATGACGCGGTTGTGCGACTCCGCGGTCGTGTGCAGGCGGTCGATCGCCTCCGTGCAGATCGCGACTGCCGTGTCGAACCCGAACGTGTAGTCGGTGCCGGAGAGGTCGTTGTCGATCGTCTTCGGCACGCCCACGACCGGCGCGTCGAGCTCTGCGTGGAGGCGGGCTGCGACGCCGAGCGTGTCCTCGCCGCCGATCGCGACGAGTGCGTCCAGCTCCTCGAACGCCGCGCGAACCGCGTCGACGCCGCCGTCGACCTTGTACGGGTTCGTGCGCGATGTGCCGACGATCGTGCCGCCGCGTGGGAGGATCCCGGAGATCTGCGACCTGCCGAGCGGCTCGAACAGCTGCTCGACCATCCCGCGCCAGCCCTCGCGCACACCGATCACGTCGTGGCCGTGCGTCCAGGAGCGCCGCGCGACGGCGCGGATGACCGCGTTCAGGCCGGGACAGTCGCCGCCGCCGGTGAGTACTCCGATCCTCATCTCGTGTAGCCGAGTTTACGGACGCTCAACACGCGCTCAATCAGTACCCCCTCAGAATCGCGGGCGTGCCGCTCCTCGTCCTGGCGCTTGCGCTCGTCCTGCACTCGAGCGGGCCGACGCTGCACGGTTCCTCGCCCTGCCCGGGCGCCACCAACTACACCTGCTCGACGCTCGACGTCCCGCTCGACCGCACCGGCCGGCGAAAGGGGACGCTTCATCTCCGCGTCGGCGCTGCCGAGAACGTCAAGGCACCGCGCGGCGTGCTGCTCGCTCTCTCGGGTGGGCCCGGCCAACCGGGGCTGTTCCTGCTCGACCGATTCGTGGACAAGGCGCTTGCCGCGGAGAAGAGCCGGTACAGGATCGTGGTCTTCGACCAGCGGGGGACGGGTGCCGGAGCGCTCGACTGCGGAGCCATGCAGCAGCAGATGGGCGCGTCCGACCTGTATCCGCCGACCGCGGCCGCCGTGCGCGCCTGCGCGGCGAAGCTCGGTGACCGGCGGCAGTTCTACGGCACCGACGACGTCGTCGAGGACATCGACGCGCTCCGCCGTGCGCTCGGCGTCGACAAGATCGCGCTGGACGGCGTCTCGTACGGCACGTACGTCGCCGAGCGGTACGCGCTCGCACATCCCGACCACGTGTCGAAGCTCGTCCTCGACTCGGTCGTCCCGCACGTCGGTCTCACCGACCTGGGCGTCGTCGAGTTTCGTGCGACGGCGCGGATCTTGCGGAGCGTGTGCGGGAACCGCTGCGTCGACGATCTTGCGGCGGTCGTGAAGCGCTACCACAACGGCGTCGATGTGCTCGACGCGCTCACCACCGACAGCATCGTCGATCCGACCTACAAGACGGTGTTCGACATCCCGCAGGTGCTCCGCGCCGCGCGCAACGGTGCGCCCGGCCTGCTCGAGTCCTTCATCGTGAGCATGCACGCCGGCGACCAGGCGCCTGCCGAGGCGCTCGACCAGGGCTTGCATGCAAGCGCGCTGTGCGGTGACTGGCGTTACCCGTGGGGCACCTCCGCCGCGCCTGTCGCGGGTCGTGAGGCCGCGTTGAGCCACGCGGTTGCGAAGCTGCCCGCGAAGGCGCTGTTCCCATTCGACCGGAGTACCGCGACCGGCAACGGGTTCATCCGCCAGTGCCTGCCGTGGGCGCCGACGACGCCGACGCCGCTCGACCGCGGGAAGATCACCGTTCCGACGCTGCTCGTGAACGGCGACCACGATCTCTCGACGCCGCTCGAGTGGGCGAGGCAGGAGCTGGCACGAACGACGCACGGCCGGCTCGTCGTCGTCCCGGGCGCGGGCCACTCGACGCAGTCGCGCTCGGCCAGCGACGTCTCCCGGAAGTCCGTTGCGGCCTTCCTGAACGGGTAACGTCGAAGCGTGATTCCCGAGGCGCCTCTCGAAGACGGCGGGCATGGGCTCGTGCCTCGCGGTGAAGGCTGGTTCGTCGTCAACACGCGCGAGGCACGGTGGTGGCACGGACCGAACCGCGGCGCGATGTGCTTCTACGAGGGCGACGTCGGCTTCCCGCAACTCGGCATCAACGTCAGCGTGCTGGAGCCCCGCCAGGTGATGTCGCTGTACCACTGGGAGGCGGACCAGGAGGACTTCCTCGTCGTCTCGGGAGAGGCGCTCCTGCTCGTCGAGGGCGAAGAGCGGCGGCTACGCGCCTGGGACTTCGTCCACTGCCCGCCCGGAACGAAGCACACGATCGTCGGAGCGGGAAGCGGGCCGTGCGTGATCGTCTCGGTCGGCGCACGGGTGCTCTCGATCACCGACGACTGGGGCGCGTACGTGCCGGACGAGGCTTCCGTCCGGCACAACGCGAGCGTTGCCGAGGAATCGACCGATCCGGAGACCGCGTACCGCGAGATCGGCGAGCGAGAGCCGGCCCGCTACGACGGCTGGCTGCCGGGGTAGCCGGCGACGAGCTCTGCTTCGATCTCGTCGGCTGCGAGCGCGGGATCGCCGTCGCGCTCCCCGAGGTCGCGCCACTCCCAGTGTTCCAGGTAGGCGTCGCTGCCGAGGAGCCCCTGCTCCATGGCGACGCGGTCGATCTCCTGCTGGAACCACGCGGGGAGCTGCCGCTTCACGTCGCCGACGCGCACGACGGACGGGATCTCCTGCCAGTAGAGGACTTGCACGCGTGCCACGGGAGACGGAGGTTAACCCGACCCGCGAACACCGGCACGTCCCAGCTCAGTCGCATCCGTGCGGCGGCATGCTTGGCGTGATGAAGAACGCGATCCGCTCACTCGCCTACCTCGCCTCTGCGCTCGTCACCGGCCCGCTCGGCTTCGCGCTGCTGCTCGCCGGCTGGCTGAGCGTCGGCTTGCTCGCGCTCACGCCGCTGAGCGCGCCGGCCCTGCTCGCGTTCCGCTTCGGCGTGGGCGCGCTGGCCGGGCTCGAGGCGCGGCTCGCCCGCCTCGTCGGGGTCGACGTCGGCCCGCAGCGGCGGACGTCCGGCGGCGCCGGCTACTGGGGCCGTGGGAAGGCGGTCCTCGGCGATCGCCGCTTCTGGCGGCAGCACGGCATGGTGCTCGCGCGGACGTTCGTCGGCTGGCCCCTCGCGGTGGCGGCTGTCTCACTCGTCGCCTCGGGCGTCTATTTCGTGTTCCTGCCGATCTACTACCGCTGGGTCGACTTCCACATCGGCTCGTTCGACGTCGACACGATCGGGCGGGCGGCGCTCAGCATCCCGGTCGGCATCGCCGGCACGGCCGTCGCGCTGGGACTGGTGCACCTGGCGGCCCGAGGCTGGGCGCGCGTCGCGCTCCCGTACCTCGGGCCGCCGCGCGGCCCCGCGAAGAGCTTCTTCGTGCCGCACGCCGCAGCAGTCGCGATCGCGGATGCCGTCGTGCTGATCGTCTGGGCCTCGGTCGGCGGCCCGTTCTGGCCGAAGTGGTTGCTCGCGGCGACGACGCTGACGATCTCGCTGCACGCGTGGCTGCTTCGCGCGCCGAGCGCGCTGGCGCGCGTCGCCGGGGTTGCCGTGTTCCTCGAGACGTTCCAGATCGTGCTCTGGGCATTCGGCGGTAGCGGCTACTTCTGGCCCGTGTGGCCGGGGATCGGTCTCGCCGCCGCGGTGGCGGTCGCCGTCCTCGTGCTGCGCCGCGGCCGCCTGGAGCACCGGATCGAAGTCCTCGAGACGACACGCGCCGGTGCGGTCGACGTGCAGGAGACGGAGCTGCGGCGCATCGAGCGGGACCTGCACGACGGTGCGCAGGCGCGGCTGGTCGCGCTCGGCATGAACCTCGGCCTGGCAGAGCAGAAGCTCGCCGGCGATCCCGAAGCAGCGCGCGATCTGGTCGCCGAGGCGCGGGCCGGGGTGGAGCAGGCGCTGCGCGAGCTGCGGGGTCTCGCCCGCGGCGTGCATCCGCCGGTCCTCACCGATCGCGGTCTCGGGGCGGCAGTCTCCTCGCTCGCGCATGCGAGCGCGATCCCCGTCGCCGTCGAGGAGGACGTTCCGGAGCGGCCGCCGGCCGTCGTCGAGACCGCCGCCTACTTCGTCGTCGCGGAGGCGATGGCCAACGCGGCGAAGCACGCCGCCGCGTCGCAGATCACGGTGCGGATCGTGCGCGAGCCGAGTCGTCTCGTGGTCGAGGTCGCCGACGACGGCCGCGGCGGCGCCGACCTGACCGGCTCCGGCCTGGTCGGTCTCCGCCGTCGGGTCGAGGCTCTCGACGGTACGCTCGCCGTCACGAGCCCGTCCGGTGGTGGGACGGTGCTGCGTGCCGAGCTGCCATGCGCGTCCTCATCGCCGAAGACCTTGCCCTCCTCCGCGACGGACTGACCCGTCTCCTTCGCGACAACGGGTTCGACGTGGTCGACGCCGTCGACAACGCCGATGCGCTCGTGCACGCGGCGAAGGCGGAGAAGCCGGACATCGCGATCGTCGACGTCCGCCTGCCGCCGTCGTTCCGTGACGAGGGCATCCGCGCGGCGCTCGAGCTGCGCGCGACCGTCCCGGAGACCGCGATCCTCGTCGTGTCGCAATACGTGGAGCACGAGTACGCGACGGAGCTGCTCGCGAGCGGGGAGGGCGGCGTCGGCTACCTGCTGAAGGACCGGATCATGCACGTCGACGACTTCGTCGACGCGGTGCGCCGCGTGGCGGGCGGCGGGACGGCGCTCGACCCCGAGGTCGTCGCGCAGCTCTTTTCGCGGCGCGCCTCGCTCGAGGGCCTCTCACCGCGGGAGCGCGAGGTGCTCGGCCTGATGGCGGAGGGCCGCTCGAACGCCGCGATCGCGTCGTCGCTCTACCTGAGTGTCGGCGCGGTCGAGAAGCACATCGCGAGCATCTTCACGAAGCTGCGGCTGCGCCAGGCGCCCGAGGATCACCGACGCGTCCTAGCGGTGCTGGCGTTTCTTCAAACCGAAGGCTGATCGCCATCGGATGGGAGGACGCCGGCGCAGCCGAGTGGATTGAGCGCGGTTACGCTGGGTGATCGCGATGGAGCCTCTTCGTAGACCTCCCACGCTGACCGTGGATTCGATCTGTGCTGCGTTCCCCGAAGGGATCTTCGGACTTCGCGATGGCGCGAACGTCGCAAGAATCGCAGGCCACGGTTCCGGCTCCTGGCCGCCTGGCCTTACTCAGATCGATCTTGGCTTTGACGGTGTCCGCGTGCAGACAGCGCGTGATCAGGGACTGCCGACGTCGCTCGTGGTCAACGACCTGGTCTTTCATCGACTCACCGAGGCCGCTCTCGCCTTCCCGTTGACGATGCGGATCGATCTCTATGGACAGAGGTTTCCTGTTGACGGCGTCTCGACCGCCTTCGACACATACGTTCTCGAAGGAGAGGCCGTGGCTGTTGCGCAGTTTGGCGAAGTCTGCGTGACCGTCCGGTGTTCTGAGGAGAGGCTTCGCAAGGTCGAGATCGTCCGCTTTGATCGGAACGACGTCGAGCAGATCGCGGGCGGGGCTTTCTAGCCCGCTCGTCTGGCGTCATTCCTGAACACTGGCGCAAGCCAGTTCCACACGTCACGAGCGATACTGCGTGCATGAATCGTGGCGACTGGTTCAGACCGGGGAGATGGGTAGCCAGATGGCGAGGTCGAGGACGCCACACTCCGCTTGTCTACTTCGACGAGCAGGGACCGCCGCCAGCAGGAGTCCGAGAGCCGCGACGCCCACGCCCCGGCTCAGGGTCCGGAAGCGTTCGCCTCAATCTTTCCGAGTAGGTTCACGGTTCTGGCGTCATTCCGGAACGCTGGCGCACGCCTCGCGCGTACGATGGCAATGTGGTGACCAGCTGCTCGTCGCGAACGCGGCACGTTCGTCGGGGCCGTCGCGGCTCGGACCAGTCGCGCGTCGGACGTAGAGGGAGCATGAGACTTCTTGTCGTTACCGTGTGCGTGGCCGCGATCACTGCGCCCGTCGCGCTTGCGAAGGGACGCCTCTCAGTCGCGCTTGGAAACTCCACACCCCGTGTCGGGCAGCCGTTCACCGTCTACGTCCGCACCGGGTGGGTCGTCCCGAGCAACGACTGGCTTCGACTTATCGCGGTCGCCCCCGAGAAGGACTGGTACCAAGTCGTCGGAACCGTCACTGGAGATCCGTCTCGGACGCACGCGAACATCCCGCGCGACGGCTTTGAGATCAAGCTTGTTCGCGTCGCTCTGAGGAACTGGCGTGCCACCGTCCGGCTCCCACGACCAGGCCGTTGGCGGCTGGTCATTCCGAATGGGACGCATCTCGGTTTCATGGTTCCGCCGCCGACAGCATGGATGCCTTGGGTGCAAGTTCGCCGCTGAAGTGCACGCTGAGCTGAGGGCGGATCGGCGCTGGCGTCATTCCTGAACACTGACGCAGGCGTCGGAGCGGGATGCTCTTCTCGATTTCAGTTCCGCCGTTCAGGCTTCGGGGGACGATCGCAGCAGGTGCCCGCCGAGCATGCGGATTCAGCGTGCGGCCGAACTCACCTGTTTGACGGTCGCTGAGAGCCTTAGTAGGTTCCCGACGCGCACATTTCGCTGCGCAACGAAAGGGGAGGAGTGCTATGCGCAAGAAGTTGACCGCTGCGGTCTGCGCAGTCGCATTTGCAGCCTTGGCTGCGGGTTCTGCTTTTGCTGGTGAGGTGATTGGCCCCCCTGGTACGCAGGCTGATCACAGCGTGCCGGGTTTTGGCCATGCAGCCTCGATCTGTTCGTCGAGCGGGCTGAACGACATGGTCGTCGGCGAAGGACAGACTGACTTCCAGGTGCAAAACTTTGGCATCGACGTTTCAGGCAAGACATCCGAGACCGCAGATCCGCACGTGTTCAATCCCGGCACCGGGTGCAACCCGACGGCCGGAGGGTAACGCGTCCGACACAGCAGGTTCACCGTCGAACTCGGGCGGCCCTATCGGGGGCCGTCCGTTTTTTCATGGCGGCCCCTAGCCCCCGGGCGCAGAATCACCTCGTAGACGGCTCCTGCCCGTAGCGCCCCCTGCTCGCCCCTCGTTACGGGGAGCCACTCTCCGACGCGAGGGCGGAACTCGAACCGCCGTTCTCGTTCGGCCGTCAGGCGTCATTCCGGAACTCTGGCGCAGGCGGGAGATCGCGGTCGACCTAACGGCGCGGCCGGTCGCCTGCTCACGCATCATTCCTGAATACTGGCGCGGGCAGGCGCTTGGTCAGTCGTCCGGCAGCGTCAGTCATCCGGCAGCCAGCCGCGTCGATACCTGACGAATCGCGAACGCGGAAGCTTCGCCCACACCCTCGCGTACGCGATCGCCGGTTCCGCGGTCTCGCGCGCCACGCTCGCTCCGTGGCGCGCTGCCGCCTTGCACACCGTGTAGACGACGCCGCCGCCAACCCCTCGGCCACGCGCGCCGACCGCCAGCACGACCGCCGATTGCTCGGCCGCCGCGACGATGATGTGCTCCGTCTCCGGCGGGCAGTAGAAGAAATCCCAAGCAACGAGCTGCCGTTCGCGGCCCTCGACGATCAACGTGCATTCGCCAGCAAGAACGAGAAACGCCTCCTGCGCCTTCTCGCGGTGGTACATCCCGAACCGCTCACCCGGCTCAAGCACTGTGACGTTGATACCGAAGTGTGGGAAGCGCTTCTTACCCTCGAACGTGCAGTAGGCGCCAAGCGGCCCTTCATCCCTCCAGCGGGACCCCCGCGCGTTCACGACGAACCAGCCTTCGCCGTCGACGACCAGGCCGTTCCTACTCGTGCGCATCGGAGCTTCAGCCACACCGCGAGTTTCACACCCCCGACGGACGCCTCCAGCTATCGCTCACGCGTCATTACGGAACACTGGCGCAGCCCAGTCATTGCACTAAACAAAACGTCGCGGTCGGAGGATCATGTTCGCGATGGCTCGCAGTCGGGTGTGGCTGGAGATCGAGGAGCTTTACAGGTCCCGTCTGTCGGTGTTCGTGCGTGTGGCGCGGGCGGTCACGGGCGAGCGCGAGATGGCGTTGGAGGCGGTGCAAGACGGTTTCGCTGATGCGCTCCGCCACGCCGGGGATTGGGATGGCCGCGGGGCTTTGGAGGCGTGGGTGTGGCGGTGCGTGGTCAATCGCGCCCGCAAAGCCGCTCGCGCTCGCCCGCGTCTTGTTTTCCCTGCGGCGAGCAAGGGGGCCGACGAGTCTGGGACGGACGAGCTTCGTGCTCGGATCGCGGAGCTGCCGGAGCGGCAGCGCCTGGTGGTTTTCTTGCGCTACTTCGCTGATCTCGACTACCGCGAGATCTCTGAGGTGCTCGGCGTGCAGGTCGGGACGGTTTCGGCGACTTTGCACGCTGCGCACCTGACGCTGCGTAACGCGCTTGAAGAGGTGTCGGCATGAGTTCGTTCGACCTGCGTTCAGAGCTGGCGGCGCGCCTCGATCAACTCGTTCCGGTCGAGCACTGCAGTCCGCGTTGGGACGACGTGCTCAAGCGTGCGAGTGTTACGCGGCCTGGCAGGGCAAGGAGAGTGTTCCTGACCGTAGGCGTCGCGGCGCTTGTGATGCTCCTCTTGGTCGGGGTCGCCGCGGCGATCTATCGACTGTTGCACCGCCCATCGGTGCACCACTACCCGTCGGCTGGTGCGCTGACCATTACCGCGGGCGGCTACAACGCGAAGTGGCCGGTCGAGATCATTGAAGTCAAGCCAACTGGACGGACGCTGCTGCTGTGGCGCTGCCCGATCGCCACCAGCTGCGGTGAGCCCGAGGGGATCGCCTGGTCACCGGACGGCCACCATGTCGCGTTCACGCTCGCAGCGTTCAACTCGCGGAGCAGCTACCTCGGCCTACACATCCTCGATGTGCGCACCCGGCGTGATCTCCATCCGACCGTGACGAACTGCACACCTGGATCGGTGGCGTGGTCACCGAACGGCCAGACGCTCGCCTACGACTGTGCGGTCTGGTCGACCAGATCGTCCCGGATCCACCTAATCGACGCAGTCGGAAGCCACGATCGGGTTCTCACCCTTGCGGGCGTGGGAGCAAACGCACCGACGTGGTCTCCGGACGGATCCCGCCTCGCCTTCGCCAGACACGACGCGATCTACATTCTCCGGCTCGGGACGCACTCTCTCAGCCTGGTCACACATTCGGGTACCGCTCCCGACTGGTCTCCGGATGGACGGGTGATTGCCTACCGTTCTGCAAACGGCGTACGGCTCGTCGCCCCCAAGGGCGAACCGATGCGGGCCTCGAACGGCGCCCTGATCGTTGGCCCTATCGGCTGGCCCGCCTGGTCGCCGGACGGCGGCAAACTCGCGATCAACGGAAGCGGCCTGTACGTCGTCGACGCAGACGGCCGACACCTGCACCGGCTGCCGGTGGGAAGCAAGCTCGGTTCCGTCGGGCCGCGGCCGGCCTGGTACCCGACGAACCATCGAGCACGGGGCACCGCTTCCGAGGATGGCTGCACCTCATGTTGATACGCACGATCGCTGGCGTCCTCGGGCTGGCGCTTCTGCTCGTATTGCCGCCAGCGAACGCCACCTCGCCCGGGAAGGACGGTTCCATCGCGTACATGCGCAAGGACACAAGAGGCCACTGGCAGATTTGGATCGCAAGCGCCAGCCTCAGGGGCGCCAAGCAGATCACCCGGGGCGATGCGGACAGCGGCTGGCCGGTCTGGTCACCCGACGGCAACAGCATCGCCTTCGGCAGTTCCCGGACCGACCGCACCGGTACGGGCGAAGTCAACGACGTCTTCGTCATGAATGCCGAGGGCGCTCACGTTCGCAAACTCACCGGATCGACCGGAATCAGCGAGAACCCCGCGTGGTCACCAGATGGGAAATGGATCGCCTTCGACACCGACCGAGGCGGCGGATCGAGTAGACAAGACATCGTTCTGATGCCTAGTACCGGCGGCAAGCCGCACCGCGTCACATCGCTACCTCACAGCGATGCAGGCGACGCCGCTCCGCGCTTCTCCCCCGACGGCACCCAGCTCATCTTCACCCGCTACCGAGGAAGAGGCCAATCAGAGAAGGCCGCACTCTTCACCATTCGTCGCGACGGAACACATCTCCACCAGCTAACACCATTCGCCCTCCACGCAGGAGACGCCGACTGGTCAACTGACGGCACCCAGATCGTCTTCGAGGCCTACCCCACACCCGACGGTTACGGCGACATCTACGTCGTCCCCGCGAACGGTGGCACAGCCGTCAACCTCACCCACGATCCGACCGGCCAGGCAGACCCCTGCTGGGCACCCGACGGCAAGACGATCCTCTTCCTCGACAACGGCTACGTGAACGGCGTCGGCCGCACCGGACTCGCAACAATGAACCGCAACGGCTTCGATCGCACCTTTCTCTCCCGGAACAACCAGGAACTGCACCAACCCGACTGGCACTCGATTCCCTAATCGCAGCTCAGGCGTCATTCCGGAACACCGGCGCAGGCGGGCGTTCAGCGCGACGCGTTCCAACCAACCAGGCGCGGATAGTCGGCTCCGGTGAAGATCGCGATGGTACGGGTCGTCTTGTGCTGGAGGTCGGTGATCACGATACCGCGAAGGTCGACGCGGTAGGCGATCGAGTTGCCGTTCGGAGACCAGGCTGGGCTGAAGGCGTTCCGGTTGATCACGAGGCGGTGGAAGTGGCGGCCGTCTGTGTCCATCACAGCGATAGCCGCAGGTCCGGCCACGGTAGTAAAGGCAATTCGTCTCCCGTCGGCGGACAGCGAGAGATCCTCTTGATTGATGTTCGCGTGGACGTGCGGTGGAAGTGGCCCGACGGTGTGCGTTTGATCGGTCAGAAGGTCGAATGCGCATAGGTCGGCGACGCCACTCCAACAATGGCCGGCTGGGGTGCGACTGCCGCCCGTGTAATACAGCGTGCGGCCGTCGCCAGACCAGGCGATCCAATGCGCGACGGTGTCTGAGACGAGTGTTCGTGGTTCCGACGCGACACCTAGCTTGACCATCAGGATCGCGCCTTGCGGCGAGAGCAGCGCGACGCTCTTGTCGTCCGGGGCAACGGCGAACGAGGCCGAGTTCGGCAGGCGTGCGCGCAAGATCTGCTGGTGTGTCCCGTCGAGACGCATACGGATCAACTCGACGGTCTGGCTGCTCGGCGGTCGCCTCATCACATAGATCGCAGCTCCGCCGTGTGCGTATGCCGCATCAACAACATTGGCGATCCGCAGGTCACGGCGTGAGAAGGGTGCAGAGGTCTCGACGCTGAAGAGCTGTGCCTGCTGTTGCGGATCGAGGATGTAGAGAATCGTCCCAGCCGAGGACGCGGACGAACCCGCACTCACATGCGCCACGACGGCAAGAAGAAAGACCACCCACACAGCAAGCAGCGTCCGCATTGCCCCGGCCATTGTCCCTTACCCCGGCAGCGGAAGGATCCGCTTAGGACGATTCCAGTCAACGAAGGCTGACGCCGCTCTGGCGTCACTCCGGAACACTGCCGCATGCCATCACTCAGGCACGCAGTTCGCGTTCCTCGTACTCGCCCGTCTCGGGATTCCAGTTCTCGGGGGGCAGTGCGTCGATGACGTGGTCTGGCTCGAACTCGACACGCTGGCCTAGCGAGATCGGTGCGCCTTCAAGTCTCGGCTTGTTGTTCAGCGTGCCGACGTAGCCGGTATCGGTGTAGCCGGTGACGCGAACCCACATCCGTTCGACCTGAGTTCCATTGAAGCCGCGCAGCGTGAAGATCAGTTTGGCGTCGCAGTCAGGCACTAGGCGCGATCTGATTGCTTCGTCTGGGATATCGAAGGTGTCCGGGGCTTCGGCGTGCCGCTCGACGCCGCTCTCCAACTGCCAGCCGTCTTCGTCCAGGGTCGGCACACGGAGAGCATGCCACGGCCCCTCTGGCGTCATTCCGGAACACTGGCGCAGCCGAGAATCTCGATTATCGACCCGCCGTCGCGTCGGACGTAACCACGCTCGCCCAGGCGAGGGGCTACCCGTTCACAGCGCGTGCGAGATCATCCAGTGGTGCCCGAACGGATCGACTACACGTCCCTGTCGCAAGCCGTAGGGCTGATCGGCGACCGCGAACATCTCGCGCGCGCCGGCTGCCACCGCACGCGTCTGCGCAGCATCCGCGTCGTCGACGTGCAGCGAGATCCGGACGGTTGTCGCGCCGACCGTCTCGGGGCTCGGCGTGTCGAGGTCGGGCGCCTC
>Ga0308175_100000833_pt1 | contig 20438 bp, 15 predicted proteins | sample PhyCR1_3_FD_203893 | JGI IMG/M metagenome (GOLD analysis project Ga0308175, IMG submission 203893) | Soil microbial communities from UC Gill Tract Community Farm, Albany, California, United States - DLSLS.C.R1 | ecosystem: Environmental > Terrestrial > Soil > Agricultural land | place: USA...
CTTCTATTCATTCCCGTGTTCCCCAGTTCTATTTTGATCGCCAAGCCCCGGCACTATGCTTGAGCTTCCCGAGCGAGTGTCGCAGCGCACGCCGTCCACCAGTTGGTATTATGCTGCGGGAGCACCACATTGAGCAACAATTCCGACGAACCAATTACACGTCGCAACCTGCTGGGCACGGCCCTTGGAGCTACGATGCTTGGAACCGCCTTTTTGAACACTGAGGATCAACTTAACGCGCAGACGCCGCGCCCCGCTCCACGCGTACGTGAATCGATCGACTTCGGCTGGAAGTTTTTCAAGGGTGATGTGCCTGGTGCGCAGGCGCCCGGCTTTGCCGACGCTCAGTGGCGAGCGGTGGACTTGCCGCACGACTGGAGCATCGAAGGCCTCTTTGGGGAAAACGAATCCACCGGCGGACCGGGTGGCTATCTGCCGACGGGCATCGGATGGTATCGAAAACACTTCCGAGTGCCCGGCGCATCCAGCAACCGAAAAGTGGTGGTGGAATTCGACGGCGTTTATCAGAACAGTGAAGTATGGATCAACGGCCACTATCTCGGGAAAAGGCCGTTCGGGTACATTACGTTCTCCTACGATTTGACGCCTCACCTCGAGCCCGGTAATAACACGCTGGCCGTGCGGGTGGATAACTCGCATCAGCCGAATTCACGTTGGTACTCGGGTTCCGGCATTTACCGCCATACTTGGCTCATTGTGACGAATCCGGTGCATGTTGCGCAGTGGGGTACGTTCGTTACCACGCCGCATATCTCGGAGACAGCTGCTACGGTCCGCGTGAAGACGCGAATCCGCAACGACTCCGCATCGCCACAAACCTGCGCTTTGCACAGCGCGATTGTCGATTGGGGCGGTCAAACTGCTGCGAGCTCCGAGACAATGCAGGAAGTCTCCGCCGGCGGCGAGTACGAATTTGCACAAAACCTGCAGTTAGAAAAGCCTGCGCTCTGGACCGTGGAAACTCCGAACCTGTACGCGATGCGCTCCACGGTGCATGTGAATGGTGAGGTACTGGACGAATACAACACCCCGTTCGGCGTGCGCGAGGCCTCATTTGACGCGGATCGTGGGTTTCTTTTGAATGGCCGGCCAGTGAAACTGAACGGAGTCTGTATGCACGAGGGGGCAGGCTCGGTCGGATCTGCTGTTCCGGAGCGCGTTTGGGAGCGTCGTCTGGAACTCTTCAAGGAAATGGGTGCGAATGCTATTCGCACGAGCCATAATCCACCCGCGCCTGAGTTTCTGGATTTGTGCGACAGGATGGGGTTTCTGGTCATGAACGAAGCCTTTGACGAATGGCGCGTTGGCAAGGGCCAGATCGGTCCATACGGCTATGCGCTGTATTTCGATGAATGGCATGAACGTGACGTGATCGATTTTGTGCATCGTGATCGGAATCATCCATGTGTCGTACTCTGGAGCGCAGGCAATGAAATTCCCGATCAGACGCATCCTGGCGGGGTTGAGACACTGCGCGAGCTCCTCAAAATTTTCCATCGCGAGGATCCGACTAGGCCTGTAACCGCCGCTTGCGATCAAATCGCCGCGGAGCCGAAAGCCACTCCGGCTGAATTCCTGGAGCTCCTCGATCTCGTGGGCTATAACTATGTCGATCGCTGGCGTGACCGCAGAGAGAAATATTACAGCCTCGATCGGCACGCCTATCCGCAGCGGCGGTTCATCGGTACAGAAAGTTCGGGGATGGGCGGAGTTCGCGGAGACTACAGCTGGCTGTGGCCCGGCGCGGCTCCCAGTCCTTTTGGATTTAGAAGCAACTCCTGGCTTGATACCGAACAGTTATGGAAGTTTGTGCATACCTACGATTACGTGTCCGGCGATTTCATGTGGGCCGGTATCGATTATCTGGGTGAGGCTCGATGGCCCTCCCGAAGTTCCAGTTCTGGAGTCCTGGACACGTGTGGCTTCAAAAAGGACGGGTTCTACTTCTATCAGAGCCAGTGGACGGAGAAGCCGGTGCTTCACCTGTTTCCACACTGGAATTGGAAGGGCAGGGAAGGCCAATTTACGAGGGTTCTTTGTTACACAAATTGCGACACTGTGGAGTTGTTTCTCAACGGCAAGTCCGTTGGGACAAAGGGATTTGAGTTTCCACGGCTGGGCATGGAGAAGAAATACGGAAGCTATCCGGCACGCGCTCGTGTTTTGAGGACGACCGACGATTTGCACCTGGCCTGGGATGTTCCGTACGAACCGGGAACGCTGAAAGCCGTCGGCGTGAAGGTCGGGAAGATCGCAAAGGTCGCGATAGAAACTGAGGTCTCGACGACAGGCGAACCGGCCGCTATTGTGCTCGCCGCTGATCGGAGAAGTATCAGAGCTGACCAGCGGGACGTGGTTCATGTCACTGCTCATATTACGGACGAACAAGGCCGTACTGTGCCGGAAGCGGACAATGAAATCACCTTTGCCATTCAAGGCGAAGGTAAGCTGATTGGCGTGGATAACGGCGATCCGCAGAGTCATGAAGATTTCAAATCGAATCGCAGAAGAAGTTTTCACGGATTGTGTTTGGCAATTGTGCAATCGACCAGGCGGTCGGGCGAAATTCAAATAGCGGCCTCGTCGACCGGTTTGAAGCCCCATAACGTAAAAGTCGAGAGCACCGCATAACGCCGTCGGTTTCGCAGGGCAGAATGTGGGCAAGGGAGTCCCCGTCATAATGACAGCAGAGCCTGTCATTATCCTGGAAGGACCAATGCCCGAAACTCTTCCGCTCTTTGATTTGCCGCCTCTGGAAATGAGAGACCGGCTCCAGGCGAAGTTGCGGGCGCTGGCCCGTCAAAGGTTATATCTGGGCACGAGTTCCTGGAAGTATGAAGGATGGCTGAACCAGATTTACACTCCGGAACGCTATCGGGTGCGCGGTAAATTTTCACGCAAGAGGTTCGAGGCCGAGTGCCTGGCGGAGTATGCAGAGACATTCCCTATCGTCTGCGGTGACTTTTCCTTTTATCAGTTTCCGCCTCCGGATTTCTGGCATAAACTGTTCGCCTCTGTCCCTCCGCAGTTTCTGTTTGCGTTCAAAGTGCCGGAGGATATCACGGTGTTCACGTTTCCGCAGCATCCTCGTTATGGTGGGCGCAAGGGAACGCGGAACCCGCATTTTCTGAATGCTGAGCTCTTTGCCTCGCAACTTTTGGAGCCTTTGTCGTCCTACCGTGAACGTGTGCCGGTGATCCTGTTCGAGTTTGGGGCCTTTCCCCCAAGTTTGTTTGCGGAGGCTGGCGAATTCGCGGAACTGCTCGCCGCGTTTTTTGCCTGCCTGCCCGATACCTTTCGATATGGGGTCGAGATCCGGAATCCCGAGTTCCTCGATGAACCCTTTTTCGCGGCGCTCCGGCATCACCGGGTGGCATACGTTTTTAATGCCTGGACCCGCATGCCTGAGATCGGAGCGCAGATGCAACTGCCGGGCGCCTTCACTGCTGACTTCACCGTGGTCCGTGCCCTGTTGCAGGTAGGCTGCCCCTATGAGGACGCGGTTCGGCAGTTTTCTCCTTATGAAAAGCTGCAGAATCCCAATCCGGAAATTCGGCGTGCATTGCGGCAACTGCTGGTACGGGCAAAGCAACGGAGCGAACCAACGTACATCTTTATCAATAACCGCCTGGAAGGCAATGCACTCAGTACGGTGGAAGCGATTCTCGAAGAGTTCGAAGCTCAATGAAAATCGTGCGAGGCCACCGTTTGCGGCCCTAAGCGTAGCGCTTCTACCTGGACCGCTTTAACCGAGATCACCGTCCAGGTATTTTGTAGGAGTCCCTCGACGCGTAGGTAAGGCTCTGCCGAGCACTCGATGCGCTTACGGTCGAAGAGATCTGGATTAACGATAACGTTGATGATGCCCGTCTCGTCTTCCAAGCTCAAAAAGACGAATCCCTTGGCAGTGCCTGGACGTTGGCGGCAGATTACACAACCAGCCACTTTTACCATGCGGCCATGCGGCTGGAGTTTTGCCGCTTCGGCAGCCAAAATACCGGCCGACCGTAAAAAGTTGCGGTGAAAGGCCATGGGGTGCTTTCCAATAGTGAGCCCGCTGTTCTGGAAGTCGGCGACGGTGCGCTCGGATTCTGTTAAAGGGACCAGCGGCGAATGGGCATTTTCTTCAGCGATATTCTCCAGCAATGGGCCAACTGGGCGTGCAGCAGCGCTTGCTTCCCAGAGAGCGCCGCGCCTGTGGCGGTTGGCCTTTTTTCGCGGCAAGCTGTTGAGCGCACCCAGGCTCGCCAAAGCCGCCATTTCCTTTTTATTGAGCTGCGGAACACGGCGTTGGAGGTCTTCAAGGGAGCTGAAGACCCTCTCCCCGCGTACCGCTACGATAGCCAGTGCTGTTTCATTGCCTAGTCCGCGAACGTAGTTCAAGCCCAAACGCACAATCTTTTGATCGCGCTTCGTTTCGATCGTGCACTGGACATCGGAATAAAGGATATCGACGGGATAAAAGTGCTGGCCATGGCGCTGCGCATCTTTCACCAGGGTGGCCGGACTATAGAATCCCATGGGCTGGTTGTTCAACATGCAAATGGTAAAGGCCGCCAGATAATGACACTTAAGATAAGCACTCGCATAGGCAAGCAAGGCGAAGCTCGCGGCGTGGGATTCCGGAAAGCCATATAAGGCAAACGACGTAATGGATTGGATGATTCTTTCCTGCACGCCGGGCGCAATTTGATTCTTGGTCATCCCGATCCGGAGCTTGGTTTCCACTTCCTGCATGCGCTTTTCGGATCGCTTGAATCCCATCGCGCGACGGAGATCCTCGGCTTCGCCTCCCGAAAAGCTGGCGACGATCATGGCCATGCGCAACAACTGCTCCTGAAAGAGCGGTACTCCTAGGGTGCGCGCGAGGACTTGGTCGAGAGAAGGATGCAGCGATTCCGGCTCTTCCAAGCCTTGCCGCCTGCGCAGAAAAGGATGCAGCATCTGGCCGACAATGGGACCAGGCCGGATGATCGCCACCTGGACGACGAGATCGTAGAACTTGGTGGGCTTCATCCGCGGCAGGATGGCTTGCTGAGCGCGGCTCTCCACCTGGAACAGGCCAATAGTGTCGGCCTTCTGCAAGGTCCGATAAACCTTTGGATCGTCCTGCGGCAGATGAGCGAGATCGACTTCGTCTCCATAGTGCTCGCGAATCACATCGATGGAATCCTGCAGTACAGCCAGCATTCCTAAACCGAGAAGATCGACTTTCACGAGGCCTAAGTCCGCGCAATCGTCCTTGTCCCATTGCACGACAACACGGTTCGGCATGCTCGCCGGTTCCAACGGCACGATCTGATCCAGCCGGCCCTGGCAGAGAATAACGCCGCCGGAATGTTGCCCCAGGTGCCGGGGCAGACCTAAAATCGCATTCGTCAAGGCGAAGAACTGAACCATCCGGCGGTTGGTGGGGTCAAGACCGCACTCTCTGAATCTTCGTTCGAGCGTGTCTTGCGGATCTTTCCATTCAAAGCGCGGCATCAACATGGCCAGTCGGCCGAGTTCTTCTTCTCCGAATCCCAGTGTCTTTCCCACATCGCGTACTGCGGAACGGCCACGGTACGTGATGACGTTCGCGGTCATGGCGGCCCCGCGCTCACCGTAACGCCGAAAGAGATATTGAATGGCCTTCTCGCGTTGCGTATCGCTCGGCAGGTCGAGATCGATATCGGGCCACTCGCCACGTTCTTCGGAGAGAAAACGTTCAAACAGCAGTTCCATGCTGACGGGATCGACTGCCGTAATCCCCAGCGCGTAACAGACGGCGCTATTCGCCGCCGAACCACGGCCTTGCACCAGGATGCCTTGATGCCGGCAGAACTCAACAATGTCCCAGACGATCAGAAAATAGCCAGGCAGGTTGAGCTTGCCGATCAGCGCCAGTTCATGCTCGATCTGCTGCTGCGCCTTCTTGTTGTTTGCTCCATAATGGCGGATCATTCCTTCGTAGGTGCGCTTGCGCAGAAACTCGATCTCCGGCTCTCCCTCCGGCGTGGGGTAGCGGGGAAATTCGTAGCCGAGATTGGTGAGAGTGAATTGCAGGCGTTCGGCGAGAATTACCGTATTCTCAACTGCCTCGGGGAGTTCGGCAAAGAGCCGGTGCATGACACTGGCCGTCTTGAGATAGCGCTCGCTGTTTCGCGAGAGCAGCGTTCCCGCTTCATCAAGCGTGGTGTGATGATGTACACAGGTGAGGACGTCGAGCAAGGGCCGTTCGCGTGCCGTGGCATAGGTGACCGCATTGGTTGCAAGAAGCGGAAGCTGAAGGCGCTTCGCAATGTCCAGTGCAACTCGATTGCGGGCTTCCTGTTCGCGGCAAAAGTGCCGCTGGAGCTCTACATAGACACTTTGGGTGCCATAGATATAGCAGAGCCGCTCCACTTCTCGCTGCGCGCGGAGCACACAGTCCCGATTGCCCGCCTCGGTGCACTGTCGAGCTAGGGGGCCTTCGACTCCGCCGGTTAAGCAAATCAGCCCTTCTGCGAACTGCGCCAACTCGTCTTCGGTTGCTGCCGGGCTTTCTGGTTTGCCTTGCAACCCCTCGCGAAAGTTTATTTTTGTAATCAGACGGCAGAGGTTCTGATAGCCGGTACGGTTCTCCACAACAAGCGTGAGGCGAGCGCCGCTGACCAGATCCACTTCGGCTCCGATCAGAGCGCGCACCCCTAATTTCTTTGCAGCTAGATGAAAGCGCGGTGCTCCGTAAACGCCGTGAGCATCGGTCAGCGCCAGAGCCGGTTGGTCAAGATCGGCGCATTTTGCGGCCAAGTCCTCGGGCACGGATGCCGCTTCCAGAAAGGAAAATGCCGACTTGGCATGGAACTCGACATAGGCGGGTACTCTCATTGCGGCGACCTTTCAGTCGTACACACCGCGCACGAACCACTGACACGTTTGCAATTCCCGAAACAGGCGATACACGGCGCCGCCTTCCAGAGCAACATCCCATTCTTCGCCCGCCCACCGAGAGGTGGTCCACCATTCACCGGAAGATTTCCAGGGACCGGATGCCCGCACAATCGGTCCTGCCGCGATTCGCGAGAGGAAGAAATCCGGTACGTGTTTCTGAAGACGCACCCGCGCAGCGAGTGGGGGCCGGAACATTCGGAGAGCTAATTGCAGCCGGGCTCCGAACAGATCCTCAATGGCCTTCGGTCTGCCGGGATGGTCCTCCGCCGGCGGAAGAAGACGGAAGGCATCTGGACGGAACGTATTCAGCAGTTCGGGAGTGCCGACATTCGTCTCTCCCACCATAGCTGCAATGCGGGACAAGGTGAGCTGAAGCTTATCAGGAGCAGGCACCGGTGGCAGAAGCAGATGATGCTGTACGCGACGTGGGGCGACTGGCTCCAGGCGCAAGGTAAATCCTTTGACAGGAGCATGGGGCGGATGGCGATCCAGATCGAGTTGCAAGAGCTTCAACATGGGCCTGTGATCCTGGAGCGGGACTGCAAACTCTAAACTCCGAAGGTAGGGCTGGTTTCGTTCCAGTTCCAGTACGATGTTGAGTTTTCGCGCGGCATACATCTGGGAGCGTAGCCGCTCACAAAATCCGATGAGAATGCGGCTTACCAGGAACAACAGCGGTTCCACGCAATCGAGTGCGTGTTCGAGTTGCACCTGCTCCTCATAAGGAGATTCGATGGGAGTGACACGTAAAGGGCGGTGGAGTTGACCTAAAGCTATGCGCCGCAAGCGTAGACCGGCGGTTCCGAGCCTCTCTACCAGGCCATTTTCCGGCAGTTGCGCTAGATCGCCGCAGCGGGACAAGCCCCAGCTCTGGAGGACCGGAAGTAGCTCGGGGGGAAGACTTGGGTCGTGTTCAAAGAGCGCGGATAAGGGCAAGGGTGCCAGCTCCGCAGCATCGTGCCCTACCCTCACCACCACCAGCTTTCTTTCCGAATACCGGGCCAGCAGAATTGCGGTGTCCGGGGTAGATGCTATCGCTGCATGCGCCCGGATACTCTGCTGCTTCTGACGTTGAACAATGGCGACTGCTATTCGGCTGGGCGGCCCGATGGTGCGCTGGAGTGCATCAGTGCCGAAGACGACCGTTGCGGAAGCTGTTTGCTCCACAAACGGTGCAAACGAATAGGCGACCTCGAGAAGCCCCGGTGCACGCTCGCTCGCTTCTCCGGAAGACGGCTGATGCAGACACGCGTACATCAGGACACCGCCCGGATGGACAACGAGGTGGCCGGGCGGCCCGCCGGCTTACGCAGATGAGCGAGCGTTTCGAAACGCCTGAGCAGAGCAAAGCAGCTGGTGCCTCGCCACTCCACCGAAGGCGACGTGAGCTCGATACTGATCTGGGCACAGGCTCGGGCTTGTGGCTTCTCGGTACACAGCACCAGAATGGTGGGCGTGTGCTCGGCTGCCCTTTGGAAGCGATACCACCAGGAGGTCGGAATGCGATTCCAGACTGCGGCCGCGACCTCCGGCAGATCCAGCACAATCACGCCGAAGCCGCCTGCGTGCAACAAAAGATCAGCTGCCCGCAGCATATCGTCCGGGCGATTCTGCCCACGAACCCAGACCAGCTGTGGCAAAAGCACGCCGGCCGCAGCCGCCGAATGGGGCGCAAACTGATCGTGAGTATCGAGCAAGGCGCAGACTTCTCCCCGGGAGGTGGCCTGAGCAAGCACATGCAGCAGGACAGCCATGCGGCCCGACGAACGAGGCCCGGTGACTTCGGCAATGCCGCCCCGAGGCAGTTCCGTCAGAAGCGGAGCCAGGCCCGGCACCGGAAGCGCCGGATGCAGAACCGTTTGCTGCTGCTGGGCCAGCGACGAGCCCGAGCGCAGATACGACGAGAGATCCGCAAGCAGGCGAGCCATCGTTCGTCCTCAACTGCCGAGTAAGGCTTTCAACTCCGCCCGAAGAGAAACCTCCCGAGGCGACCCTCCTGTCTGCTCGACCCACGCCTGCAGGTCCTTCAGGAAGATCTTGTATCTCACTTCCGGAGCCTTAATGGTCAATTCCAGGCAGCCGGTAGAACCTATTGCTTCCGCAGACCAACTCTCCTGACGAAAGGCCTTCAAGGCCTTAATAGCGACTTCGTACTTCGATTCTCCGGTGACCTCGACCGAGAAAATGCCTTCGCCTTTCGGATCGTGAAAGGAGGCACGACAGGTGCGCAGATTACCCACGCGAGTCAGCTTAGCACAAGTATTCGCCTTTTGTTCGCTATAGGCGTACTAGCACGTGATCCGCGCCCGTCCTACTTCTTTTCCGTTTCTCGAAGGAACTCCCTCAGGTAGTCCTTCCACACAGCAGCTTGCGTGTGAGTACCGTGTCCACGGGTAGCGTCAGAGATGGGAATGAGGATGAACTTGGCATGAGGCATTTTCTTAACCAGTCTTTCGGCAATACCAAGCTCGGGCGGGTTGATGAAATCGTCGGCTGAGTTGATCCACAGAACGGCCGTGGTGATCGTATTCAGCTTGGGCTCCGGGTTGTAGTTGCGCGAGGCGTTGACGTAATAAAGGAAATCGTTCGCGTCAGTGTGAGCGATGAGAGCATTAAGGGTTTTGTCGACGTAAGCCTCTGCCAAGGCACGCGTAGGAAAGTTTTTCTGCATTTGTAGCGGAGCCGAACCAGCTATCAGGATCAGATCATTGGCGCCTCGCAGGCCTTCGACTGGTTCAGTGGTGTATTCGCCATTTTTCCAGGCCGGATCATCGCGGATGATCTGCATGGCCATGTAGCGCCACATACGGTTACGGCCGGCCAACTCGACGGGCAGGCAGGCAAAAGGGGCGAGAGCATCGGAGAACTGGGGAAAGGTCTCGCCCCACACAAAAGATTGCATGCAGCCCATCGAGGTGCCAAGAATGAGGCGGAGATGGTCGACGTGGAGGCCGTCGAGAAGCATGGCGTGCTGGGAAGCGACCATATCGTTGTAGTCGTACTGGGGAAAGTGCATGCGCAGCCCATCCGAAGGCTTGCTGGATTCCCCGTGGCCGATGTCATCCGGAAGAATGATGTAGAACTTGGTGATATCGAGAGGCTGGCCGGGGCCGAAGAGAATGTCGGAAAAGACCGGATTGAGAAGCGAGTGGGCATTACCACCGGTCCCGTGCAGGAGCAGGACGGCGTTATCGGTGTGTCCTGCGGCATCGCGGTGCGGTTGGCCGAGCGTGAGGTAGTGGAGCTTCAACTCGGGGAGGGACTCGCCGGTCCCAAAGCGGAAATCTTTGATGATGTAGGTGCCGTCCTTGATAGGCCACTGGGTGTGGACCTTGGACGTCTGAGCGGCGGCGAGCGTCGCCAACAGCGTGAACAGCAAGAGATGACGAATCAATGGGGTTCCCTCAGGCAATGAATAACGGCTTTCACCGCATCATAGAATGTACACCGGCTGTTGCATAGTGCAGTTCTCCCCGGTTCTTACTTGTGGACGAAATACAAGTGTTTAACTTCCACTGAGCAGCCTCAATCCGGATTGAAGCACTTGTCTCTATCTGGGAGTAAGAATGCTCACCTCAGACTGGCGGCGGTCCAGTTCGGTTGAATAGCCGCTGCTTTCCTTGATCGCAACGGCAAGCGTCCAGAAGTAGATCGGAAGTACCCGCCAATAAGTAATCAGATCCCCAGATAACATTTGGACCAGTTCGCCGATCCAGAAGCAGAATATCCACATCCCAAAGAATTGAGCTTGAGGCCGGGGAGCGCGAGCGGCACGGAGCGCATGTCTCAGAATCTGAATGTTCAGGAAAACGAACGATAGCAAGCCCAGAAATCCTGTCTCTATGAAGAGAGTCAGATACGTGTTATCTCCGATAACGGTACTTCCCACGTAATTTGAATAGGGAAGTGTCTTATAACCAACGCCAAAAAATGCGTTCCATGGCTCACCCGCAATGAATTCGGTAAGAGTTCTCCAACTGGCGACTCGTCCTGACAAGACGCCTTCGGGAGCTGACCAAAAGTATTGAACCGAACCCGTGAGCCGGGTCCAATAGCTTTCCACGAACGATGGGAAAATCAAATCGGCCAGCACGGCGGATGCAGCGGCTCCAGCCACAAGGATCAGCACCTTACGGCGAGCCTTGGGGACGTTCAAGCAGGCCAACACACAAACCGAGACCAGCAGATTTAACAGCGATGCTCTCGAGTAGGAGAAAATGAGCGCGGTTCCGAGAATCGTTCCTCCGGCAATCAACCAGGAAATGGAGCAGGGGCGCTCAGAACGCGGGCGGAATAGCGAAACAGCGATCATGACGAGAAAGAAAGCACAGAAATTGCCCAAGGTGCTGGCTTCATAAAAAAGCCCTTGAGCCCTGCGGAAGACTCCTTCGGCGAGCCAGACAAACTGCGGTCCATAACCCCCCGGCGCAGGAAATTGAAAGTAGAAATCCAGGCAGGCGAACAATGCTGCGGCAACGGAAATCCCGAAGAGCAGGCATGCGAACCGCAGGTTGTATCGAGGATCCGAGTGCTCTTCTGCGTTTAGTGTGTAGAAAAGAACGTATGGTCCGATGGAGAAGAGAAGAATGCGAGCGAAGCTTGCGGACGCGATATCCGGGCCAGAGTAGATTGCTGCGGGAATCAGGCTCACCAGCAGAGCTGCCGTGAATGCCACAAAACCGGCACTGAGCCCCGCAGGCCATGAGCGCGACGGCCGAAATCGCAGGACACCAATGAAAATACCCAGCAAGGCCCAGAACAATGAAAGATGCGGGCTGCGTTCTCCAATCAGAACCGGAAGGGGCGGCAGCAGAACGGCAGTGGCAAAGAAACACTTTAGCCATAGCTGTGGATTCAACACCGACCACCACAGCAAGGGCAAGACAAGCCCCGCGCCAACAATGACAAGTTTCAGACCCGGCGACGGAGCAAGTGAGAGGACGGCGGCCCATATGCCTATGAGCACGGCAGCGCCGAATTCTCCCGTCGCGGCCTGCCGGGACAGTATCGTCATTCAGTCACTCCGTCCCGTACATCGGGGCTTGTCTCGCTTGAAGCAGGCGCGAGTAGCTGAAGCCAATCGTTACATAGAGCAACCAACCCACCACGGACAGCGAGAACGCCAGGACAATATTGAGCGGGAGATTGGGAGAACTGGGCTTTTGAGGAACAACTCCGGGGTCAATAACGTCCAACCGCTCGCCTCGAAACGCCGATGACGACAGTATGTCGTTGGCCTTTGTACTGGCCGATTCAAATTGGGCCCGCGCTGCGCCCAGCTCGGAATCCAGCCCGTCACGCTCCTGCTTGCGCCGTTCTAAAAGGTCCGCATTTTTCGCAAGCTGTCCTTCCAGTTCTTTCGCCTGCTGCTCAAGAGCACTGATGTTCGCATGCTCAGAAACGATGCCTTGACGCAGTGTTGCGGGCGACGCCGCCGTGGTGCTGTCTGACCGGCGCGCCAGTTGCGCTTCATATTGTGCCAGCTCCGCCCTGGCATAGCTCAGGTCACTTTGAACTTGCGATCTCAGCTTTAGGCTGGCCGCTCGATCGTCTTCCAGATAGACGATAGGGTTTTGGGCCAAAAAATGACTCCGTGCTTGTTCGGCTTTACGCAGCCGGGTGGAAGCAGCATCCCTGAATCGCTGGGCCTGCTCGCTCAATTCGTGTTCGGACTGGTCATTCAGAGATCGATTGAGATCCACGGCACTCCGGGCAATGTATTCCGCGAGCGCCTGAGCCTTAACGGGATCTTTCAATGTAGCGCTGATTTCAAGGATCTTCGTGTCGCGAAGCTTGGAAACTCGCAAGACTTTTTTCTTTAGGGATTCCAGCGACTCTCCTTTGTGAGCATCCCACAGCTTAAGGTGAGTGAGCGCCTGCGCAAATAAAGTATCTGCGGAAGCAAAGTGCTCATAGGTTTTCAGCGACTCCAGGTAAATGGGGCTTACCGCGGTCGCACCCCGAGGGTCATTGCCTGCCGGAGGCTCGATCAGAATGCTGGCTGTTGCCGTGTACCTGTGGGGAAGCATCGCCGTAGCGGCAGCAGCAAGCAATACCCCGACGGTCGACGAGATCAATGCCGTTCGCCAACGTCCGCGTGCATAGCCAAGAAACTCAACTACGTCGAAACTTTCCGCTCTTTTATGCTCGAAACCTGGGGCCCGTTGCTCAATGGGTTCATAGGTAACGCGACGCTCTTCTTTCAGGGTCATCCTTGTCTTTGAGTCCGATCGGCGGTGAGCGGCACGTTTTTGTTGCGCTGGCGCCGGTTTTTCCGGGTGTGGTTCGATGCCCGGGAGTTTACAAATTCTTTACGATGCGAGAACATCTTTGCCTCTCAAAGTGCTTACACTTCAGACAGATCCGTAGGAAGCGAACCGATAGATGCTCTCCACTGCCCACCGCTCGCGACTGGCCGACATGTTGGTGCTGAGCAATCAGCGCCAGCTTTCGGCCTGTTTGGATGATCGGCCAGACAGTGAACAAAGCGCTAGCCGAGAGAGAACTATAGAACGGGTGGCATTCTACCTGGGCTGGGGGTCGGCAGCTTCGATCATATTTTCCATCGCACTGTCCCAGATTCTGCTGGGCCTCGCGCTCGTCGTGATTCTTGTGTCCGGGCAACGCCTGCGCTTTCCGCCTGTCAAACTCCCCCTGGCTTCATTCTTTTTCGCGACTGTGCTGGCCGTTTTGACCTCGGTTGATCCGGTCGGAGGCTGGCCTCAAATCCGCAAATTCTTTGTATTCGGAATGTTGCTGGTCGTGTTCACCGCGTTCAAAACGCTTGGTCAGATCCGTAGCCTGGTCTTGGCCTGGGCTGGGCTTGCGTTGTTGTCGGCTCTGGCGAGCTTCGTGCAACTGGAACACCGCCACCGGCTCGCACTCATACAAAACGCCAACGACTACGGCTTCTATCTCGACGGCCGAATCACGGGATTTGCCAGCCATTGGATGACGTTTGGCGCCGAGCAAATGATCGTGATGTTGATGTTGCTTTCCCTTCTGCTTTTCTCTCCAGAGCAGAAGGGAAAAACGCTAGCGCTCGTCAGTTTACCCGCTTTATGGCTCTCGATTGTCCTCGGCCTGACGCGCAGTATCTTTATTCTCGGAGTTCCTCTTGGTGCGCTGTACCTGTTATGGAACCGGAAGCGTTGGACTGTGGCCGCCATAGCTTTGAGCCTTGCTCTTGCCTCGGTTATAGCTCCGTTTCACGTGCGTGATCGCGTACTGTCAGTGGTGGAGCCCCACAAGGAGGTCGACTCCAATTTGCGCCGCCTGATTATGATCCGGACCGGCTGGGAAATGGTGAAGGCGCATCCATTGCTAGGCATCGGGCCCGAGCAGATCAAACCTCAATTCATGAACTATGTGCCGAAGGATGTATCACGGCCACTTCCGAAAGGTTGGTACGGGCATCTGCACAATATGTACCTTCAATATGCGGCGGAACGTGGGATTCCGGCATTGCTGTTAATGATGTGGCTGATCGGGAAAGTGATCCGCGATTTTTTACGATCGCTTCGGTCCGGCCTCCTCACTGCCGACGGCTATTACTGCCTCTACGGTGCTGTCGCCGTAGTCCTGGCGCTCCTTGCGGAAGGACTGTTCGAATACAATCTGGGCGATACCGAAGTACTCACCATGTTTCTGACTGTCGTGTCCTGCGGGTACATAGCCATTGAAACCTCCAAACGAACAGGTCCCGGCATTTCGCGCCCCGTCACAGCGGCAGCAACATGATCCCTGGAGGCAGGATACGGATGCTCTGCGAAGAATTTCAAAGATTTCTTACAAGTCGGTGATTCCCTCAGGACCAAGGTGCTCGTATGACCAATTCAATATTTGTCCCGGCAGGAATGCAGCCCATAAACCTGCAAACGTCAAGGCCGGCCATAAAAGACGGGCGCGTAACCAAGCCGGAGCTGCTCTCCGATGAAGAGTTGATGCGCGAGCTGCAGTGCGGGCCCGTTCTCGAACGGTCGGAGGCGTGTCTGGGGGAGATCTTTCGGCGATACCAGGCGCCCATGAAAACTTGGTGTTTGCGATTCAGCAGGAACCGGGAGGAGGCCGTTGATCTCGCGCAAGATGTTTTCCTAAAGGCCTTCGTGCATCTGCATAGTTACCGTGGCGAATCGAAGGTCTCAACGTGGCTTTACGCAATCGCACGCAACCATTGCCTCGCATTCCTCCGGCAGCAGCGGCGTATGCCTATAGATCCCACCGGAGGCGCACGCGGAACACTGGAAGACTCCAACGCGATGAAAGCATTCGAGACCGTAGAAACTGAGGAACTGCTGCGCTGGATACGACAGGCTATGTCCACAACCCTTGATCCGCTGGAAACGCAAGTGGTCAACCTTCATTACATGCAGGGTCTGCCCTTGGAAGCTATAACTCAAGCGCTGGAGCTTACGAATGCTACCGGGGCAAAAGCTTATCTCTTGAGAGCACGCCGAAAACTGGTTTGGACTCTTCGCAAGCGCCGGACCCAGAGCGGGCGGCGTAATTAGAACGGAGCTCGGCTGAGTCGAACCTTGCTGACGGATCAAAGCATCGCCGAAAGGAGAGAGCAGGCGTCTCGATCAACCGGTCGGCTCATTCTCCTGGATACGTGCGCGATCGCAAGCCTCACGCTTCTGGTGAAGCTGGCAGGAGCAGCCAAATCCGTCATTGCCGCACGATTTTTTGGCACCGGCAATGCCCTTGATTGCTACCTCGTGGCATTTTTGATTCCGTCCTTCTTCTCGGACGTGCTGGCAGGCGCAATCAACCCTGCGCTGGTTCCGAAGCTGATCGAAGCGGCAGAACACGATGGAGAACGTGCGTTTCAGGGCGTCTACGCGCATGCATTCTATCGAGGAACTCTGTTGCTCTCTGCGGTAAGCCTCTTTGTTTTAGCCTCTGCTCACTTTGTAATCCGCCTGTTGGGGTCGGGATTTAGCCCGAGCAAAATCTCGCTAGCTCAGGCGTTGATGATTGTGTTGCTTCCCGTTATGCCCTTGAGTGCGATTGGTGTTGTGTGGCGGAGCGCCTTGAACGCCAGAGGTCGGTTCATAGCGGCTGCGACTTCACCTCTCCTGACCCCACTCGTACTCATTGCGTGCGTGATGTTATTTGCCACACAATACGGAATCTTCGCTCTCGGTGCCGGCACTACGATAGGTTGCGGAGCTGAGCTGCTCTCGCTGGGAATCGCCATACGACATGCGCACATCCCCATCTTGCCGAGTTGGAGGCTTGCCCGTATATCCTATCCGCAACTCTGGCAGCAATATGCGTCAATCGTCATCAACAATCTGGCGCTGGGCAGTATCGCCGTAGTCAACCAGGCCATGGCAGCAACGTTGGGTCCGGGCAGTGTTTCCACCCTGGCGCTAGCTAACAGGGCAACCGGCCTGCTGCTAACCATCGGGCCCAGCGCATTGATGATTGCCGGCCTACCGAGGCTGGCTAAAATGGCGGCTCTTCATCAATGGGCCGCGCTCCGGCGCATAACGCTTCACCTGATGCTGGTCAGCATGTTGCTGGCATCAGCTCTCAGCACCATACTGTTTGTCCTCTCGACGCCAATCGTGAGATTTCTGTTTCAGGGCGACCATTTCACCGCTGCTGACACGTTGGCAGTGGCACACCTGCAGGCGCTCTCGGTCCTTCAACTGCCATTGGCGGTAGGTTCGGCGATATTGGCGCGCATCCTTGTGCTGCTTCAGCTCAAGAAATTGCTGATCTATATCTCGGCCGGTTCCGTGTTTCTCGGGTTGTTGCTCAATTACATACTCATGAAGCCATATGGCATTTCCGGAATCGCTATCGCGACTGTTGTAGGGCAGGCACTTGTCCTGATTGTCCTTATCGCCGTCGTTTCCAGGCATCTCCAGGAACTATGCCGGCGGGACCTGTCGCGGGCATCGGAGGAAACCTTCTCAGAATTGTGAAACTTTCGTAAATGTTTCCTGCCACACGGAATCGGACGTGTTTTTGACCCGAAGTTCCCTTACCCTAACATCGAGATCATCTGATGGTTGAAACTCAACAGGCCGAAGTTGCCGCGGAAGACCCGCTGTTAACTGGAAGAGAATTGCTGCAGCTGCGCGCGAGATTCTTTCCGCTTGGCTTTCCCCTGGAGCTTGCCACCAATTCCCCTGAGGTCCTGGAGGCTGCGAGAAAAAGCTGGCAGTTCTTTCCGCGGCTATTCGATGTGTCGCCCATCGAAGTGGAGCTGGGCGTTGAGAACACGTTAAGCGGTCCAATGCCGAATCCGCCCATCTTCCGATCCCGCGGGCATCTCATGTCCATCATTTCCGACGCTCAGAACTTTTCTCACTGTGACTTCAGCCGGGGATTTGCCTACGGCTGGATCACGAAGCGAGTTGCTTCCCAGCCGGATTTCTTCCGGTACAACTTCCTGGAGCCGGCTGCCCTTGTCCTGCTTGGACAGCGCTATTTGGCTCCTATTCACGCAGCGCTTGTCACCAGAAACGGGCGCGGAATCATGTTATGCGGAGATTCGTTTGCCGGCAAAAGCACCCTGGCTTATGCGTGTGCCCGCACTGGATGGTCGTTTGTCGCCGACGATGCGGTCTATCTTGTTCGCGAGGATCCCACGTGCTTCGGGATAGGCAATCCGTATAGCATACGCTTCCGCGAAAGTGCAAAGTCGCTGTTTCACGAGTTAAGCGCCTGGCAAGTGACCACTCGTCCCAATGGCAAGGTCGGTTTTGAAATCTGTACGAAAAATCTTGCAATAAAGACCGCGCTCGGCAGCAAAATCGACCATGTAATATTCCTGGATAGGCGTCCAATGGGACCCGCACTCCTGAGTTCGTTCCCGAAGACTGATGCGCTTCATGTATGGAAGCAGTTCGTTAACCACGGTGAGGATCGAACGAGGGCCGAGCAAATGGAAAGCTATGAACGGTTACTGGAAGCACATATCTGGGCATTGACATACTCCAGCCTCAACGCCGCAATATCACGACTGAACCATTTGGCCGATTCGGGCAGCTGACGTTTGGAGCGCCTTCATACATGCATTGGAAGGGATACGGGCCGGTAAAGCATAGTCCAAGAATTCCTGCATACGCGTGGGCCGTAATAGATTGCTTAAAGCTCTCCGGCGAAAGAGACCGGGCATTGCCCCAGCTAAGTGAGGCCGAGTGGAGGAATCTGCTCCAATTCTCAGATCGGGCCCAATTGACGCTCCCTTTCGCCCAAATCTGCGGAGAGGGCGTGCCCGCCTGGGTGAAGCGCAGGCTCGAGAGAAATCTGGCGCAAAATGCTCGCCGCTGGGAAAAAGTCAGGGAGGCGTTTAACGAGTATGCATTGGCGCTTTCTCTTGCAAATATCCCGTACGTTCTTCTGAAAGGATTTAGCCACTGCCCTGAATTGGTCGCCGATCCTCGATTGCGGGTTCAGTATGACCTCGACTTGCTTTTCTTGCCGCAGGATATTCGGCGGGCGTACGATGTGGCAATTCCTTTGGGGTTCGAACCGCTTGCCGGCTTCGATCAGTACCCCACGGATCACTGGCCAACAATGATTCGAAAAACTGGATGGGAGTGGAGTGGTGATTACTTCGATACAGAGATCCCTGTATCACTCGAGCTCCACTTTCGATTCTGGGACGAACGCAGTGAGCGCTTTGCGGCAGACGGGCTGGAGCAGTTCTGGGAGCGTCGGCAGAGTCGATCGCTGGAGGGAGTCAGCTTCACCGCGCTTCATTCAGCGGACATCCTTGGCTACGCATGTCTGCATGTCCTGCGGCATATGTTGCGTGGCGCGCTCCGCCCAGCCCACGTCTATGAACTTGCTTTGTTCCTGGACCGAAGGTTTGATGACGACGCGTTCTGGACGGACTGGGAAGAAATGCACGCACCAAGTCTCCGGCGCTTGGAGGCAGTCGTTTTCGGACTGGCATCCATATGGTTCGACTGTCGATTGCCCCTATGTATCCACGATCACGTAAAGCGCTTGCCTGTCCAGATCCGAAGATGGCTCACCATGTACAGCGAATCTCCACTCGTGGGCCTGTTCTGTCCAAACAAAGACGACCTCTGGCTGCATTGGAGTCTCGTCAACTCTTCGCGGTCCCGACTCGCAATATTGGCCAGGAGGCTGCTGCCGCGCACGCTTCCCGGGTCCGTGAAAGGCTTACATGTTCCGCAAGGAAGCATGTCGTGGAGCGGTAGAGTGAGTCGATACTGGGCGTATATGCGGTTTGTCACTCATCGCGCCAGCCATCATATGGGTGCGCTGCTTCCCACCGTTTGGAGTGCATATCGTTGGTGGCGCGCAAGCGTACGTTAAAACAGAAACCGGTAGCCGACTCCGTGAACAGTAATGAAATGCCGCGGAGCGGCCTGATCCGGTTCCAGCTTCTGCCGAAGGTGAACAACTTGAGCATCAACGGTGCGAGTGTTGGGGTAACAATCAAATCCCCACACCGAATTCAGGATGAGATCACGTGACAGCACGTGACCTGCATTTCGAAGGAAGAACACAAGCAGGTTGTATTCGCTTGGAGTTAACTTCACCTCTTCGTTGCGCCGGGTAACAACCCGGCGGTCCAGGTCCACCTCGATCTCCGAAAACGTTATCAGCGTCTGAGCCCCTGGAGCACTACGCCGGAGAAGTGCCCGAATCCTCGCCAGCAACTCACGCGTGCCGAACGGCTTTACCACGTAGTCGTCAGCCCCGATCTCAAGCAAAAGAACCTTATCGATTTCTTCGCCAATGGCGCTTAAAACAAGAATCGGAGTGTTGATCCGCTCTGCACGCAGCGTGCGGCATACATCTACTCCGCTCATTTTGGGCAAACGCAAATCCGCAATGATCAGCTGCGGCTTTACGGAGCGGGCCTTCTCAAGTCCCGACTCTCCGTCTGCGGCCAGAAACGGGATGAAATTCTCCTGTTCCAGCATGACTGTTATCGTCTCGCGGACGGTCTCGTCGTCGTCAATTACAAGGATTTTAGTCTGCACGGTGCTGCACCCTACACAGCCAACTACCAACTACTTTCTACATTCTAGGTGCCGATTTTAGGTAGTTTGTTCATAGCATGTAAAAGGTTTGTGAACTCGTCCTGCACACCCTTCCAATCTGCTCAGGGCGCCGGTCCGCCAATTTCACAACAACTTTACATCTCTTGCACAATTCAGGGCTAGATCCTCCCGTAAACTCCAAAGTGCCAGGCATCAGCCGAGCCAATTGATATCGAAGGACAGGGCGTTGAAGAGTAAGAAAGTAGTATTTTTTTTCCCCGCATTTTCGAGCCTGGAGGCGACGGCGCCACTTGGGATTCTCGCAGTGTCGACGCCGCTACTCCGGGCTGGTTACCAGGTTCGCATCATAGATTCCACTATTACGCCCGGCTTTCAGGCGCGAGTTCTCGAAGAGCTGGACGATGCGTTGTGCCTTGCTGTTTCGCTGGTGACCGGTCCCATGATTCGCGAAACCGTTCAAATCGCGAAAGCCGCAAAACAGCTGTATCCAGATAAACCCGTCGT
>Ga0308175_100000834_pt1 | contig 20434 bp, 18 predicted proteins | sample PhyCR1_3_FD_203893 | JGI IMG/M metagenome (GOLD analysis project Ga0308175, IMG submission 203893) | Soil microbial communities from UC Gill Tract Community Farm, Albany, California, United States - DLSLS.C.R1 | ecosystem: Environmental > Terrestrial > Soil > Agricultural land | place: USA...
CCGGCGGGGTTGTCCCGCCGGCCACCGCGGCTGCCTTCACCTTCCTTCGGTGCAGGACGTTGCTACGTCACAGCTGCGTCACACCGGGCTACTGCTTCACACCCAGGGCGATGTAGTCGTACATGTTGTAGGCGTTGGTGACGAAGACGTTGGTCAGCGTCGGCGGCCGGTAGTCCAAGGTCTTCGACCACACGCCCGGCAGGTAGTACGCCGCCTCCATCACCTTCCGGTCGATCTGCGGCCAGATGGCTTCCCGCTTCGCCGTGTCGGTCTCCACCACGGCCTGGTCGAGCAGCTTGTCCACCTCGGGCAACTTGACGCCGAGGTTCGTGTTGCCGGCCGTGTGGATGGCGCGGCTGTCGGTGATCTGGGCGAGAAAGCCGTATCCGTCCGGCCAGTCCGCGGCCCAGCCGTACACCATGATGCCAAGGTTGTTCTTCTTGGCGAAGTCGGGCTTGCCGGCGTAGAGCTTGAAGTAGTCGCCCTGCGGGTACGGCTTGAGGGTCAGCTTGATCCCGATCCTCGCCAACGACTGCTGCAGCGACTCGGCCAGCGCCTTCTCCCGCGGGCGCTCGGCCCGGTAGGAGATGTTCGTCGAGAAGCCGTTGGGCTGGCCGCAGGCCTGCAGCGCCTTCTTGGCCGAGTCCACGTCACCGGTCGGCTTCGAGGCCATGTTGTAGAGGTCGAACTTCTGCGCACCCGGGATCAGCGGCGGGAGCAGGTTCGTGGCGATGTCGCCGCCGGCCGGGCCGCCGTAGGCGTTCTGGTAGCCGGTGTGGTCGGCCCCGAACTCGATCGCCTTGCGGCACTCGACGTTGTTCAGCGGCGCCACGTCGGCGTTGATCGCGGTGAACCAGTTCCGCAGGGTCTCCGCCGAGTCGGCGTTCTTCTTCAGGTTGGGGTCGCCGAGCACCCGGCCCTGCGTGGCCGGCTGCACACCGGTGCCCTCGACCGCGACGTCGAGGTCGCCGGCCAGCAGCCGGTTGTCGATGTCCTCGGCGTTGACGTTGAGGCTGACCTCGATGCGGTCCGGCAGCGGCTTGCGGATCGGGTCGGTCGCCTGGTCCCACTGGTCGTTGCGCACCAACACGAACTTCTTGCCCAGCTGGTAGGACTCGAACTTGTACGGACCGGTCGAGACGACGTGCTCCTTGTACTTCGTCCCGGTGTCCTTGGCCCGCGGCACCGGCGCCGTGGACGGGATCTGCGTGAGGTAGTCGAAGCCCGAGTACGGCTGCTTGAGGTGGAAGACGATGGTCTGGTCGTCCGGCGTCTCGATCGCCTTGAGACCAAGCTTGTCCGGGGTGGGGTCCTTGTACGGGCTGGTGTAGCCCTGCAGGTCGAGGAAGTCATTGAAGTAGGTCGGGCCGTTGGGGAAGGTGTCCTTGTCCAGCGTCCGCTCGACCGCGTACTTGACGTCCTTGGACGTCACCGGCGTGCCGTCCTCGAACTTGACGCCCGTACGGATCTTGTACGTCCAGGTCTTGGAGTTGTCGCTGGGCACGCCCAGGGACTCGGCCAGGTCGGGAACGAGCTTCGACTCGCCCGGCGCGGGCGCGAACGTGGTCAGCGTCCGGCCGTAGAGCCGGAAGAAGTCCCACGAGTAGCCGTAGTAGGTGTCCGCCCCGTCCAGCGAGTCCCAGTCGCCGGAGTGCGCCATCCGCAGCGTGCCGCCCTTCGTCGACGACGGGTTGAAGACCTTGTCGACGCCGGCGTTGTAGGTGGGGCTACTCGAGCCGTTGCTGCCGCTCTGGCCGCTCGTGTTCGATCCTCCACAGGCCGCGAGCGCCAGTGCGAGTGAGGCACCGAGCGCCACGACCCCGGTCACGGGTCGTCTTCTCATCTGGTCGAGCACCCCTTCGTGTCGTAGGAGTCGGCGGTTGCCGACGGGTCTCATCGGGTCCGCGGATCCAGTGCGTCGCGCAGGCCGTCGCCGAACAGGTTGAAGGCGAGGACCGTAACGAAGATCGCCAATCCCGGGAAGATCATGAAATGCGGCGCGATCGTGTACCACTGCACGGCGTCCGAGAGCATGCCGCCCCAGCTGGGCGTCGGCGGCCGGACACCGACGCCGAGGAACGACAAGGCCGCCTCGAACAGGATGTTCGTCGGGATGAGCAGCGTGCTGTAGACCAGGATCGGTGCCACCAGGTTGGGCAGCAGTTCCCGGAAGAGGATGTAGGAGTTGCGCGCACCGAGACTGCGCGCGGCGTCGACGAACTCCCGCTCGCGCAACGACAGCGTCTGCCCGCGGATGATCCGGCCGATGTAGGGCCAGCTGAAGAACCCGATGATCACCACCAGCGTGGCCACCCGCAGCGAGTTGCCGTTGAGGCCGAACGCCGAGTCCGGGATCACGCCGGCGATCGCGATGGTGAACAGCAGCAGCGGGAAGGCGAGGAAGACGTCCATGGTCCGGCTGATCAGGGTGTCCACCCAGCCGCCGAAGAACCCGGCGATCACCCCGGAGACCGTGCCGATGACCATCGCCACCACGGTGGCGAGGAACGCGACCAGCAGCGAGATCCGGGCCCCGTAGACCACCCGGCTGAAGATGTCCCGCCCGTTCTGCGGCTCGAGGCCGAACAGGAACTCCTTGCTGATTCCGCCGTACTTGCCCTTCGGGATCTGCAGCGACGGGTCGATGAGGTCCTGGTGGAACTCGTTCGGCGGGTGCCCGAGCAGCTTGACGACCAGTGGCGCGAAGACCGCGACCAGCACCAGCAAAAACACCACCGCGCCGCCGGCCAGCGCGACCTTGTCGCGACGCAGCCGCAGCCACGCGATCTGACCCAGGGACCGGCCCTCGACGGCCTTGGACTCGACGCCGGCGAGGCCGGCTTCGGGCTGTGCCTCGGTCGCGGTTCCGGACACCTCGAGCGGAGCGGTCATCTACTTCCCTTCGGACCGGGGTCGGTCGGCGCCGAGGCGCGGCGCCGGCAGCCCGGCTGCACCCGGACTCTCTACCAGGCGGGATGGTCCGCGCCATAGGGTCGCGGATCCTGTGTTGTGAATGAGATGAAGTCGATCCCCGCCGAACACGCGGCCTCGGGCGTTCCTCTGTCCGACCCCGCTGGCAGCGTCCGACAAGGACGGTGCGGGTGCGGGTAACACGACGTACACATGGGTGCGGCAGGCTGAGCGCCGGAGGTGACCCTGGCGTGTCCTATCTGCTGCGCGTGCTGCTGCCGGACCGCCCCGGCATGCTCGGCGCGGTCGCGACCGCGCTGGGCGCGGCGGGCGCGGACATCCTCGGTGTGGACGTGGTCGAGCGCGCGGCCGGCGTCGCCGTCGACGACCTCATCGTCGAGCTGCCGCCCGGCAAGCTGGCGGACTCGCTGGTCAGCGCCGCGGTGTCGGTGCCAGGGGTGAGCGTCGAGTCGATCCAGCGCTACTACGCGGGTGCCGGCGACGCGCACCGGGAGCTCGAGCTGCTCGACGCGCTGGCCGCCGCGCCGAACCGGGCCGCGGAGCTGCTGGTCTCCGGCGCGCCGCGGCTGTTCCGGGCCGGTTGGGCGGTGGTGGTCCGGCATGGCGAGCGCGGGCCGCTGGTCGAGGCGGCGTCGCCGGCCGCGCCGGACGTCCACGAGGTCGACCTGCCGTTCCTGCCGCTGGACCGGGCCAGGGTGCTGGACCCCACCGCGCGCTGGGTGCCGGCGGACTGGCGCGCGCTGGGCACCGAGCTCGCCGCGGCGCCGCTCGGCGACCCGGACCGGGTCGTGCTCGTCGGCCGCCCCGGCGGACCGGCCTGGCGCCCTGCCGAGCTGCTGCACCTCGCCCACCTCGCAGGCATCGCGGTCACCGTGTCGGTCCGCGACGCCCCACCCCAACGCAGCCACCACTAGCCTTCGCGCTCGCTGCTCCCGGCGCCACCTGTCTGGCCGCCGCGCCGGTCCGCCTGGTGATCGACCGCGGGCGCTCGCGGGTCCGGGACGCTGCCGGCCGGCGGGCACGGTCACGGCCCCGGAGGCCGTGCTCCGGGCCGGTGATCGGTCAGGGGGTGGGCGCTTCTTTCTTCGGTTTCCGGGGCGGTTTCTCGGGTGGGGTGGGCTTGGTGGCGACCTTCAGGGCGGCGTCGGGGCCCTCGGCGAGCAGCACCGCGAACCCGGCGTCGTCCAGGATCGGGACGCCGACCTGCAGCGCCTTGTCGTACTTGGAGCCGGGGCTGTCGCCCGCCACCACGAAGGAGGTCTTCTTCGACACCGAGCCGGTCACCTTGCCGCCGCGGGTCTGCACCGCGTCGGTCGCCCCGTCGCGGCTGTAGTCGGTCAGCGAGCCGGTCACCACGACCGTCACCCCGGCCAGCGGCCGCGGCCCGTGGTCGGCACCGGCGTCCTCCATCCGCACGCCGGCCTCGGTCCAGCGGCGGACCACGTCGGCGTGCCAGTCGACCGCGAACCATTCCCGGACCGCCTCGGCGATCGTCGGCCCCACCCCGTCGGCCGCGGCCAGCTCCTCGACCGAGGCGGACCGGATCGCCTCCATCGAGCCGAACTCCCGGGCCAGCGCCTGCGCCGCCGTCGGGCCGACGTGCCGGATCGACAGCCCGACCAGCACCCGCCACAGCGGCCGCTCCTTGGCCGCGGCCAGGTTGTCCAGCAGCCGCAGCGCGTTGGCCGTCGGCGTGCCGTCCTTCTTCCGGAACAGCTCCGCCCGGATCAGCCGGTCCGCGTCGAGGAAGAACAGGTCGCCCTCGTCGCGCAGCACCGGCTCGCCGCCGTCGTCGGGCCGGGTGGTCAGCGCGATCGCCGCCTCGTAGCCGAGCGCCTCGATGTCGAACGCGCCGCGGCTGGCCACGTGGAACACACGCTCCCGCAGTTGCGCCGGACAGGACCGCGCGTTGGGGCAGCGGATGTCGACGTCGCTCTCCTTCTCCCGGCGCAGTGTCGTCCCGCATTCCGGGCAGGACGTCGGCATGACGAACTCGCGCGCGCCGGGCGGGTGCTCGCCCACCGGCGCGACGATCTCCGGGATCACGTCGCCGGCCTTGCGGACCACGACCGTGTCGCCGATCCAGACGCCCTTGCGGCGTACCTCGTTCTCGTTGTGCAGCGTGGCCAGGCCGACCGTGGAGCCGGCGACGACCACCGGCTCGAGCTGCGCGTAGGGCGTGACGCGGCCGGTGCGCCCGACGTTGACCTTGATGTCGAGCAGGGTCGTGTTGACCTCCTCGGGCGGGTATTTCACCGCGATCGCCCACCGCGGCGCGCGCGAGGTCGACCCGAGCCGGCGCTGCAGGGCAAGCTGGTCGACCTTCACCACGACGCCGTCGATCTCGTGCTCGACGTCGTGCCGGTGCTCGCCGTAGTGGTCGATGTAGGCCTGCACCTCGGCGAGGGTCGTGACCACCCGGAACCGGTCCGAGACCGGCAGACCCCAGCCGCGCAGCAGCTCGTACCACCCGCTCTGCCGGTCTGGCGCGGTGCCCTTGTGCGCACCGACGCCGTGCAGCACCAGCCGCAGCGGGCGGGTCGCGGTCACCCGCGGGTCCTTCTGCCGCAGCGAGCCGGCCGCCGCGTTGCGCGGGTTGGCGAACGGGGTCTTGCCCGCGTCGACCAGTGACTCGTTGAGCTTCTCGAACCCGGCGACCGGGAAGTAGACCTCGCCGCGGACTTCGAGCAGCTCGGGCACGTCCTCGCCGGTCAGCCGGTCGGGCACGTCGTCGAGGGTGCGGAGGTTGGGGGTGACGTCCTCGCCGGTGCGGCCGTCGCCGCGGGTGGCGCCGCGGGCCAGCCTGCCCTTCTCGTAGACGAGGTCGACGGCCAGCCCGTCGACCTTGAGCTCGCAGAGGTAGTCGACTCCAGCGCCGGCCTCGCGCTCGACCCGCTGCGCCCAGCCGGCCAGCTCCTCGCCGGTGAACGCGTTGTCGAGACTGAGCATCCGCTCGACGTGGTCGACCGGGGTGAACAGGGTCGAGTAGGTGCCGCCGACGCGCTGGGTCGGCGAGTCGGGCGTGCGCAGCTCGGGGAACTCGTCTTCGAGCGCCTGGAGCTCGCGCATCTGCGTGTCGTAGTCGGCGTCGGAGAGGGTCGGCCGGTCGAGCACGTAGTAGCGGTATTGCGCGTCGTCGATCGTGCGCGCCAGCTCGGCCGCGCGCTCCCGGGCCGCCGGCGTCGCAGCCCGCGGCTGATCGCCGGCGGACACCGCCGGCAGGTCCTCCCCGATCTCGCTCACCCCCGCACCGTATCCGCCGCACCCGACACTTTCCCGCCCCAACCCTCCCCGACCGCCCAGCCTCGCCGGCCCCGCCGGCGCACGGCCTCGCCCACGCTGCCGGCGCATGGCCCCGGCCGCTTGGCGGCGTTGCGTCCCGCCGCGGCCGGTGGCGCGCGGTCGGTGTCAGCCGACGCTCTCAGGCAGCGCACGCTGCCCGGACGGGGACCCCGCCCGGCTGGTCAGCGTGGCGAGCGGGGGCGCTCAGGGTTCGGGGTCGTCGACGATGGCGCGGGCGGCTTCGCGGACGCGGCGGAGGGCGGCCCGGGCGTAGGCGGGCGAGGTGCCGGCGAGGCCGCAGGCGGGAGTCAGGACCACGGCGCCGGGCAGCAGCTCGGGAGCGAAGCCGAGCCGGCTCCACAGGCCGCGTACGGACCGGACCGTGTCGCCGAGGTCACCGAGCACGGCCGGGTCGTCGGCGGACCCGGCCGGGACCGCGCCCAACCACAGCCGGACGCCGGCCTCGACCGCGGTGCCGAGCGCCTCGTCCTCGACGGCGGACAGCAATCTCATGTCGAACGAGATCGCGCCGGCTCCGGCCTCGCGGATCAGCGTGATGGGCGGATTCGGCGCGCAGCAGTGCACGACCGTCTGCACCGCCCCCGCGCCGGCCGCCGCCTCCAGCACCTCCGCGAGCCCGCCGCGCACCACCTGCTCCTCGATCGTGCGCAGGGTGCCGAAGCCGCTCGCCGTGGGCACATCGCCGACCAGCACCGCGGGCAGCGCCGGCTCGTCCAGCTGCAGCACGATCTGCGCGTTCGGTAGCCGTCCGGCCATGTCGGCGACGTGCCGGCGGATGCCCTCGGCCAGCGACTGGGTCAGGTCGCGGGTCGCGCCGGGATCCGAGACGGCCTTGTCGCCGTAGTGCAGCTCGACCGTGGCGGCAAGCGTCCACGGGCCTGCGATCTGTAGCTTCAACGGGCCGGCGTAGTCCTGGGCGAGGTCCTCGAGGGTGTCGAGGTCCCGGGCGAGGAAGTCGAGCGACCGGCGCAGGTCCCGGCCCGGCCGGTCGACCAGCCGCCAGCCGGACGGCTGCAGGTCGACCGGCATGTCGACGAGGAACGCCGCGCCGCGGCCGATCATGTCCGCGCCGGCGCCGCGAGCTGGCAGCTCGGGCACGTGCGGCAGGTCGGGCAGCTCGCCCAAAACGGCCTTCGTCGCCTCGGCCGGGTCGGTGCCGGGCATCGATCCCACGCCGGTCGCGACGCCGGCCAGCTGCTGCTCGGTCACGGCGGCGACCCTAAAGCATGTCTCCCCACAGTCCGGCGGCGCCGAAGCCGCCCGGACGCCGCCGGCATCGACCACCCATGGGGAGACCGGCCGAATTGTCGGTGACCGGCGGAAGCATCACCGGCATGTACGCGGAACGTGCCCCGGCGGCCGACCTTGCCGGTCACCTGCGCTGCTCGTGGACGCGGCTGACCGTCGGGTCGGGGTCGGTGCTGCCGGACGGCTGCCTCGACCTGATGTGGATCGGCGGCGAGCTGGTCGTCGCCGGGCCGGACACCGTGGCGACGCACGCCGAGCTGTCGGCCGGTGTCGAGATCGCCGCGGTGCGGTTCCGGCCCGGGGTGGCGCCGGCCGTGCTCGGGCTGCCCGCGTCGGAGCTGCGCGACCAGCGGGTGCCGCTGACCGAGCTCTGGCCCGACGCGCCCGCGCTGGGCCATCGGGTCGGCGCCGCCGCCGACCGCGTCGCGGTGCTGGAGGACGCGGTCCGCCGGCGCCTCGCCGACGCCCCGCCGGTCGACCAGGTGGCGGTCGCCGTCGGCCGGCGGCTGGCCCGCCGCACGGGTGGGCCCGCGGTGGTCGCGGAGCTGGCGCGGCGGGCGGGGCTGTCCGAGCGGCAGCTGCACCGCCGCTGCGTGACCGCGTTCGGCTACGGGCCGAAGACGCTCGACCGGATCCTGCGGCTGCAGCGCTTCCTCGCACTCGGCCGGGCGGAGCCGACCACCGGCCTGGCCCGGCTGGCCGCCGACGCCGGCTACGCCGACCAGGCCCACCTCGCCCACGAGTGCCGCGCGCTCGCGGACGCCACCCCGGCCGAGCTGATCGCGTAGGGCATGTCTCCCCATTGGCGGTGGATGCCGGCGGCGTCCAGGCGGCGCCCGGCAAGCCGGCGGGGCCGGCCGATACCGGGGTTGTATCGGCCGGCCCCGCCAACGCGGCCGGGCGTCGTCTGGGCGTCGTCCGGCGCCGCCAGGCAGTGGGGAGACATGCACCTAGAGGACGACCTTGTCGGCCGGGCAGATCTCGGCGCCCATGTTGAGGTCCATCATGCGGAGAGCGGCCTCGGCCAGGTCCGCGTGGATGTGCGCGACCGCGTCCGGCGGCACGCAGACGTCGAAGTGCCGGACGTGGGCGTCGAGCGCGGAGTAGAGCACGCACTGCTCGGTGACCTGGCCGACCAGCACGAGCCGGTCGATGCCCTCCTGGCTGAGCAGGTATTCCAGCGGCGTCTGGAAGAAGATCGAGTGCCGCACCTTGACCACGAACAGCGAGTCGGCCTGCGGCCGGATCGGCTCGACCAGCTCGGGATGGTGCCCGCGCAGCGCCGACTCGACCAGGTCGTCCCGGTTGGACCGCCACGATCCGAAGTTGTCGTTGACGTAGATCACCGGAACGTCCGAGTCGCCGGCCCGCTCGAGGAGGCCGCCGACCTGCGGCAGCACCTCGCGGACCGACCCGACCAGCTTGTCGGCGTCCGCGTGGTCGTACGGGTTGATCATGTCGATGACGACGAGGGACGTACGGCTCATCGGCCGATGGTGCCCGCCGCGGCCGGCTCGACACCGGCGGGCACGGTGGCAGGCGCCCCGGCGGGCACCGTGCCGGCAACGGTGGCGGAGCCGAGCACGACGTCGTTGTCGTACAGCACCACGGCCTGCCCGGTCGCGACGCCGCGAACCGGCTCGTCCAGCCGCACCCCGACCTCTCCGGCGCCGACGGTGGCCACCGCGGGCACCGCCCGCGCGTGCGCCCGCAGCTGGGCCAGGCAGCCGAACGACTCCGCCGGCGGCGACCCGGCGGTCCACACCGGCCGCGACCCGGTCACCGCACCCACGTCCAGCAGCGAGCCGGGGCCGACGGTCACCGTGCCGGCCACCGGCTCGATCGAGAGCACGTACCGCGGCGCCGCGCCGGGGTGGTCCAGCCCGAGCCCGCGCCGCTGCCCGACCGTGAAGCCGTACGCGCCGTCGTGCCGGCCGACCTCGGCCCCGGTCTCCCCGTCGACCAGCGTCCCGGGCCGGTCGCCGAGCGCCCGGCGCAGGAAGCCGCGGGTGTCACCGTCGGCGACGAAGCACACGTCGTGCGAGTCGGGCTTGTCGGCCACCGACAGCCCCCGGGCGGCGGCCTCGACCCGCACCTCGGCCTTGGTCGACCCGCCGAGCGGGAACACCGCCCGCGCCAGCTGGTCGCGGGTCAGCACGGCCAGCACGTACGACTGGTCCTTGGCCAGGTCGACCGAGCGCCGCAGCACGCCGTCCTCGAGCCGGGCGTGGTGCCCGGTGACGACAGCGTCGAAGCCGAGCGCCAGTGCTCGGTCGAGCACCGCCTCGAACTTGATCTTCTCGTTGCAGCGCAGGCAGGGGTTCGGCGTGCGGCCGGCCGCGTACTCGGCGACGAAGTCCTCCACCACGTCGGTGTGGAACCGGTCGGCCAGGTCCCAGATGTAGAACGGGACGCCGACGACGTCGGCGGCCCGGCGCGCGTCCCGGGCGTCCTCCAGCGTGCAGCAGCCGCGGGCGCCGGTGCGGGTGGAGGCGGGGTTGCGGGCCAGCGCGAGGTGCACCGCGGTCACGTCGTGCCCGGCGTCCACCGCCCGCGCCATCGCGACCGCCGAGTCGACCCCGCCGGAGACGGCTGCGAGAACCCTCATCTCACCGGCCCGCCGCGCGCACCGCCCGACGCGAGCACGGCCCGCCGCGACCGCTCGACCGCGCCGGGCAGCGCGTCGAGCAGCGCGGCCACGTCGGCCCGGCACGAGCTGTGCCCGAGGGAGAACCGCAGCGAGCCGCGGGCGTGCTCCGGGTCGAGGCCCATCGCGACGACCACGTGGCTCGGCTGGGCCACACCGGCCGAGCAGGCCGAGCCGGTGGAGCACTCCACGCCGCGGGCGTCGAGCAGCATGAGCAGCGAGTCGCCCTCGCAGCCGGGGAACGCGAAGTGGGCGTTGCCGGGCAGCCGGTCGACCGGGTCGCCCGACAGGACTGCGTCCGGCACCGCGGCGAGCACGCCGGCGACGAGCTCGTCCCGCAGCGCGGTTACCCGGGCGACGGTCTCCGGCCGGGCCGACACCGCCGTCTCGGTGGCCACCGCGAGCCCGACGATCGCCGCGGTGTTGACCGTCCCCGAGCGGACCTCCCGCTCCTGGCCGCCGCCGTGCAGCAGCGGCGCGCAGTCCACGTCCCGGCCGAGCACCAGGGCGCCCGCGCCGACCGGGCCGCCGAGCTTGTGCCCGGTCAGGGTCAGCGCGTCCACGCCGGCGCCGGCGACGTCGACCGGCAGCACGCCGACCGCCTGCACCGCGTCGGTGTGGAACGGCACCCCGTGCTCCGCGGCGACCGCGGCCAGCGCGGCCACCGGCTGCACGGTGCCGACCTCGTTGTTGGCCCACATCACCGAGACCAGCGCGACGGTGTCCGGGCCGGCCTCGTCGAGCGCCGCGCGCAGCGTGTCCGGGTGCACCCGGCCGTGCCGGTCCACCGGCAGCCAGCTCACCTCGGCGCCTTCGTGCCGGGCCAGCCACTCGACCGAGTCGACCACCGCGTGGTGCTCGACGGCGCTGGCCAGCACCCGGCGGCGGCGCGGGTCGGCGGCCCGCCGGGCCCAGTAGATGCCCTTGACCGCGAGGTTGTCGGACTCGGTCCCGCCACCGGTGAAGACCACCTCGTACGGCCTGGCGCCGATGGCCGCGGCGACCCGTTCCCGGGACTCCTCCACCGCGCGGCGGGCCTTGCGGCCGGCCGCGTGCAGGGACGAGGGGTTTCCGGTGTCGAGCAGCGCGGCGGCGACGGCCTCGGCTGCCTCCGGCAGCATCGGGGTCGTCGCCGCGTGATCCAGGTATGCCATCGCAGGCAAGCGTACGGCGTGTCGCCCGGGCCGGCGGCGCGCGCCACCCGCCCCGGTATCTCCGTGCGGCGACCGGACGCCGCCCCGCGACCGGCGGCAGTCCCGGTCCGCGCCGGGGCGTCACTGCCCGCCGGGAGCCGCCGCGCGCCACGGTCCCACGGACGGCGACACCCGGACAGCGGACCGACCGAACCGCGGCCGACCGAACCACGGCCGACCGAACCGCAGCCGACCGAACCGCAGCCGACCGAACCACGGCCGACCGAACCGCAGCCGCGGGGCGACCGGGTCAGGCGGCGCGGGTCTCGGCGGGGGCCGGGGCGGTGCGCTCGTGCGGGACGGGGCGGCGGGCCTGGCCGGCGAGCGCGGCGCCGGTCAGCGCGACCAGGACCATGACCAGGTCGAGCGCCCCGGCCGCCTGCTGGATCGGCAGCACCCCGCGGGCGCTGGCCGCGACCAGCGCGCCGGCCAGTCCGATGCACAGCGCGCTGGCCACCGAGTCCGACAGCTGCAGGGCCGAGGAGTTCACCCCGCGCTCGGCCGGCGGGCTGAACAGCAGCAACAGCACGGAGAGGCTGGACATCGCCAGCCCCATGCCACAGCCGCCGGCCACCCACACCGGGTAGATCAGCCAGGCCGGCGACCACGGCTGGGTGACCACCGCCATCCCCGCCGCGGCCAGGCCGACCAGCACGAACCCGACCCGGACCAGTACGTGCCGGGCCGCGTCCGGGCGCCGGCCCTGCCAGAACGACCCCGCCGCCCAGCCGAGCGCGCCGAACGTCAGCGGGACGCCGGAGGCGGTCGGCGAGTAGCCGTGCACGAGCGTGAGGGTCAGCGGCACCAGCGACTCCACCGAGAAGAACGCCCCGGCCAGCACCCCGCGGAAGCCGACCACCGCCGGCACGCCGCGGCGCAGCACGGCGGTGCCGCGCGGCAGCAACACCCGCAGCCCGACCGCGAGCAGCACCAGCCCGCCGACCAGCACCGGCACCCGTGGCCAGCCGAACTGCTGCAGCGACCATTGCACCGCGGCCACGCCGACCGCGGTCGCCACCGCGGCCACCAGCCGGCCCGGTCGCGGCGGCGGCGGGTCGGCCGGCCGGCGGGACCGCCGCAGGGTCGGCACCAGCGCCGCGACCGCGGCCGCGACCAGCGGCACCAGCCCGAGGAACACCCATCGCCAGCCGGGTCCCTCGGCCAGCGCGCCGGCCACCACCGGTCCGACCAGCGACGGGATCACCCAGGCCGCCGAGATCGCGCCGAACACCGTCGGCCGCAGCCGCTCCGGGTACTGGTCGCCGACGATGACGTACATCACGACGATGAGCAGCCCCACGCCGAAGCCCTGCAGCGCCCGCCCGACCAGGAACACCGCCATGTCCGGGGCCAGCCCGGCGGTGACCAGCCCGGCCAGGAACGTGCCGACGCCGGCCAGCAGCGGCAGCCGGCCGCCGGCCCGGTCGGTCACCTCACCGGAGATCACCATCCCGATCACCGACGTGACCAGCAGCGAGGTAAACGACCAGCCGTACCAGGACAGGCCGTCCAGCTCCCGCACGGCCGTCGGGAGCGCCGTCGCGACCGCGATCGCCTCGAACGCGATCAGGCTGATGAGACCGAGGATCCCCGCCGTCGCCGCCCGGTACGGCCGGGCCAGGATGCCGTCGCTCACCTCCCGACGGTAGCCCGGCCGTGCGTGGATGCAGGCGGCGTCAAGGCGGCGTCCGGCACGGCGCCGGAGCCGGCCGATACCGTGGTCGTGTCGGTCAGCGACGCCCACGCCGACGCCGACGCCGCCGACGCCGCCGCTCGCCGTCCTGGCCTCCGGCCGCGCCGCCGGACGGCGCGGCGGCACGCCCCGACCCTCAGGCCTTGCGCTTGGTGACCTCGTCGGTCAGCTGGGGCACCACGGTGAACAGGTCGCCGACGACGCCGAAGTCGGCGAGCTCGAAGATCGGCGCCTCCGGGTCCTTGTTGACCGCGACGATCGTCTTCGAGGTCTGCATGCCGGCCCGGTGCTGGATAGCGCCGGAGATGCCCACCGCCACGTACAGCTGCGGGGAGACGGTGACGCCGGTCTGGCCGACCTGGTTCTGGTGCGGGTACCACCCCGCGTCGGTGGCCGCCCGGGACGCCCCGACCGCGCCGCCGAGCGAGTCGGCCAGCGCCTCGACGAGCGCGAAGTTGTCGCCGGAGCCGAGCCCCCTGCCGCCGGAGACGACGATCGAGGCGTCGGTGAGCGCCGGCCGGCTGCCCTTCTCCTCGACCACCCGCTCGAGCACGGTGGCCGCGCGCGCGGCGTCGTCGAGCGTGACGTCCACCGACCGGGTCTGCGCCTGGGTCGGCGCCGGCTCGGCCGACACCGAGTTGGGCCGCACGGTGACGATCGGAGTGCCGCCCCTCACCCGCGACTTCACCACGACCGCGCCACCGAAGATCGACTGGGTGGCGGTGCCGTCGCCGTCGACCCCGACCGCGTCGGTGAGGATCCCGGACCCGGTACGGATGGCGAGCCGGGCGGCGACCTCCTTGCCCTCGGCCGAGGAGGCGATCAGCACCGCGGCCGGCGACTCCGCCGCCACCAGGTCGGCCAGCACCGCGACCTGGGGGGTCGCCAGATACTTCTCGACGTCCTCCGACTCGGCCGCGACCACGGTCGCCGCGCCGTACTCGGCCAGCGTGTCGACCAGCGGTGCGGCCGAGCCGGGTGCACCGACGACGACCGCGACCGGCTCGCCGAGTGACCTGGCCGCGGTGAGCAGCTCCAGGGTGACCTTCTTGACCTTGCCCTCGGCGTGCTCGACGAGGACGAGAACGGATGCCATCGGGGCTGTTCCTCCTAGAGCAGCTTCTGGGCGGCGAGGAAGTCGGCGAGCTTCACGCCGCCGTCGCCCTCGTCCTTGACGATCTGGCCGGCCTGCCGCGGCGGCCGCGGGGTCATCTCGACCACCTCGCTGGTCGCGCTGGCCAGGCCCACCGAGCCGGCGTCGAGGCCGAGGTCGGCGACGGTGACCGTCTGCACCGGCTTCTTCTTGGCGGCCATGATCCCCTTGAACGACGGGTATCGCGGCTCGTTGATCTTCTCGACCACGCTGACCACGGCCGGCGTCGAGCCCTGCACCCGGTCGAAGCCGGTCTCGGTCTGCCGCTCGATGGTGACCGTCGACCCGTCGACCTCGACCTTGCGGGCGCCGGACAGCTGCGGGAGCCCGAGCTTCTCGGCCAGCATCGCGGCCATCACCGAGAGTCGGGCGTCGGTCGACTCGGAGCCGAGCACGACCAGGTCGTGCGGGATCGTGCCGAGCGCGGCGGCCAGCGTCTGCGCGGTCTGCACCGCGCAGGCGCCGTGCAGCGCCGGGTCGGACACGTGTACGGCCTTGTCCGCGCCCATCGACAGCGCCTTGCGGATCGTCTCGGCCGCCCGGTCCGGGCCCATCGATAGGACGGTGACCTCGCCGCCGTGGGCCTCCTTCAGTCGGAGCGCCTCCTCCACCGCGTACTCGTCGATCTCGTTCATCACCGCGTCGACCGACTCGCGGTCCAACGTGTAGTCCGACTCGGACAGCCGGCGCTCCGCCCAGGTGTCGGGCACCTGCTTGACCAGTACGACGATGTCCACGTCCTCGGTCCTCCTCCAACCACCCTGAGGTGCCAGGATGTTACTCATCAGTAGGCCTCTGGGTCGCGGTGATATCCCTCACCGGTAGTCACTTCCAGGCTATTTCATGGGCGGGACTTCGTCGCGCGGGCCCGGGCGCGTCACCTCCGCCCGCCGGCTTGCGGCGCATGCGACGCTTCAGCGGTGCCACCGACCCTTGCGCTGACCGGAGAGCGCACGATGCCCGGTATCCCGGCCGAGAACTACTGGTTCCGTCGCCACGAGGCGGCGTACGACGCGGTCGTCCCGTTCTGCCCGGGCGCGGTCGTGCTGGAGGCGGGCTGCGGCGAGGGGTACGGCGCGGACCGGCTGGCCGAGGTCGCCCGAGTGGTGCTCGGGCTCGACTACGACGCGGCCGCGGTCGGGCACGTGGCGGCGGCGTACCCGCGGGTGGCGGCGGTCCGGGCCAACGTCGCCACCCTGCCGGTACGGGACGGCAGCGTCGACGTGGTGGCCTCGCTGCAGGTGATCGAACACCTGTGGGACCAGCCGGCGTTCCTGGCCGAGTGCCGGCGGGTGCTGCGACCGGCCGGCACGCTGCTGGTCACCACGCCGAACCGGCTGACCTTCACGCTGCCGAACCGGCCGATGAACCCGTTCCACTACCGGGAGCTCGACCCGGACGCGCTGGCCACGCTGCTGGAGGAGGCCGGTTTCGAGATCACCCGGCTGCTCGGGCTGCGGCACGGGCCGCGGCTGCGCCGGTACGACCGGCTGTTCGGCTCGCTGGTCGACGCGCAGCTGGCCGGGCCGCCGGCGACCTGGCACCCGCAGCTGCACCGGGCGGTGGCCGCGGTCCGCACGACCGACTTCGTCCTCGCCGCGGACAACCTCGACGCGTGCCTCGACCTCGTCGCGGTGGCGGTCCGGCGGACACCGTGAGCGAGCGCGAGGGCTCGCAGCGCGAGGGGACGTTCTGCCTGGTGCTGCACACCCACCTGCCGTGGGTGGCGCACGCCGGCGCGTGGCCGGTCGGCGAGGAATGGCTGCACCAGGCGTTCACCGGCTCCTGGCGGCGGGTTTTCGCGCTGCTCGACCGGCTGGCCGCCGAGGGCACCCGGGACGTGCTCACGCTCGGCGTGACCCCGGTGCTGGCGGCGATGCTCGACGACCCGTACTGCCTGCGCGAACTGCACACCTGGACCGGCAGCTGGCAGCTGCGCGCGGTCGAGGCGGCGCCCCGGCTGCCGGACCTGGCCGGGTATGAGTTCCGGGCGGCCACCGAGTGCCTGGCCGACCTCGAGGACCGCTGGCTGACCGGCGGGCTGTCGTCGGTGCTGCGGCCGCTGGTCGACGCCGGGGTGGTCGAGCTGCTCGGCGGCCCGGCCACCCACCCGTTCCTGCCGCTGCTGGAGCCGCGGGTCGCTGCCGGCGCACTGACGGTCGGGCTCGACGACGCGCGGCTGCGGCTGGGCCGGGCGCCGGCCGGGATCTGGGTGCCGGAGTGCGGGCACGCCCCGGGCCAGGAGCACCTGTACGCGGCCGCCGGGGTCGAGCGGTTCCTGGTCGACTCCCCCGCGCTGCACGGCGACACGGCCGCGGCCCGCCCGGTCGGCGCCGGCCCGCTGCTCTGCTTCGGCCGCGACCTCGAGGTCACCTACCGGGTCTGGTCACCGCGGGCCGGCTACCCGGGCGCACCGGACTACCGCGACTTCCACACCTTCGACCACGCCTCCGGGTTCCGCCCGGCGCGGGTGACCGGCCGGCACGTGCCGCCGGAACGGAAGAAGCCGTGGGAGCCGGACCTGGCCGCGGCGGCGGTACGCCGGGACGCGGCCGACTTCGTCGACACGGTGCTGGCCCGGCTGCGGCTGCTCGCCGATCGGGACGGGCGGCCGGGGCTGGTCGTCGCCGCGTTCGACACCGAGCTGTTCGGGCACTGGTGGCACGAGGGCCCGGCCTGGTTGGCGACCGTGCTGCGGGCGCTGCCGGCCGCGGGCGTGCGGGTGACCACGCTGCGCGGCGCGGCGGAGGCCGGCCACGTCGGGCCGCCGGTCACGCTGGGCCGGTCGTCCTGGGGGTCGGGCAAGGACTGGCGGGTCTGGGAGGGCCCGGCCGTGCAGGACCTTGTGCTGGCCGCCAAGAGCGTGCAGGACCGGCTGCTGTCCACGCTGGACGGGCACCGCGGGCCGGCGCGCGACCCGGTGCTGGACCAGCTGGCCCGGGAGGCGCTGCTGGCGCTGTCCAGCGACTGGGCGTTCATGATCAGCCACGACACGGCCGCCGGATACGCCCGGGACCGGGCGGCGACGCACGCGGCCCGGCTGCACGAGCTGGCCGACCTGCTCGACGCCGGCGACCGGGCCGGCGCGGCCGCGCTGGCCGACCGGCTGCGCCCGGTCGACGGGCCGTTCGGCCACCTCGACGCGCGGGTCTTCTAGAACACGCCGCCGCCGCCCTGGTGGTGGGTGCGCATGTTGTAGTCGGCCTGCGCTGCCCGGCTGGCGTCGAGGGAGGCCTTCCTGTCCACGCCGCGGACCGGCCGCCCGCTCCGGCGCGCTCGCAGGTCTATCCACCCGGCCACGCAGAGGAGCACGACGACCACTCCGATGCTGATCCAGAAGAAGATCATGTCGCACCTCCGCGTCTGCAGTGATCGAAGCCTACGGCCGGGGCCTTACCGCGAGACCCCAGCGCGATCGCCTAGGGTCGCCGGCATGGAGCCAAGACTGCGTGCGGTCTGTGACCTCGGCGTGGCCGAGGCCCGCGAGGGGGCAGGCCGGCACGAGTACGACGGCCGGGTGCAGGACCTGTCCCCCGGCGGCGTGCGCCGGGGCCTGGCCGCGCTCGGCGGCGACCCGCTGCCGGATGCGTACGACGAGGCGCTGGTCGTCGCGCAGGAGGCGGGCCTGCGGGCGTTCTACGGCGAGCTGCGGCTGCACCGCCGCAACCCGATGCCGCACCTGGCGAACCTCGACGTCAGCGGCTACGACCGGGAGTACGCGCCGGCCGGGCAGCGGACCGAGGCCAGGACCAGGCACCTGGCTGCGTGGCCGGCCGCGGTCGACGGCTCGGTCGCCGCGCTGGACGAGATGGCCCCGACCATCGCCACCGCCACCCTGTCCGCGGCCCGCGGGCTCTCGGTCGGCCTCGACGCGGACGACCCGGTCGAGAGCGCGGCGCTGGCCGCGCATGCCCGGCTGGTCGCGCACCTTGAGGCGGCCGCCGGCTCCGGCGACGGCGGCGACGGAGCCGACGGCGCCCTCGGGCCGGCGGCGCTCGGCGCCGATGGGCTGACCCTGCTGCTGTCCGCCACCGAGGCCACCGAGGTCGACCTCGCGGCGCTGGCCGCCCGCGCCGAGGCCGAGCGCGACCGGCTGCGGGCGATGCTCGACGAGGCCTGCGGCCGGCTGGCCCCCGGCCGTCCGGTGGCCGAGCTCGTGCCCGAGCTGCTGCGCGACCACCCCGACGCCGACGGCGTGATCGCCGAGGCGCAGGCGCTGACCCACGAGGTGATCGCCTGGGCCGCCGAGCGCCGGCTGGTTCCGTACTCGGACGGCACCTGCGTGGTCGCGCCGGCCCCGGAGTCGCGGCAGTGGGCGATGGCGATGATGGCCTCTGCCGCTCCGGGCGAGCCGGACACGCCGTCGTTCTACTGGGTGACCCCGCCGCGGCCGGAGTGGCCCGAGCACGAGCAGGCCGAATGGCTGCAGGTGTTCAGCCGGACCACGCTGCCGGCGATCACCGTGCACGAGGTCGCGCCGGGGCACTTCTCGCACGGGCTGGCGTTGCGGCACGCGCCGACCGAGCCGCGCCGGCTGTTCGGCAGCGAGGCGTTCATGGAAGGTTGGGCGCATTACGTCGAGGAAGTCGCGATAGAGGAGGGTTTCCACGCCGAGGACCCTCGATACGTGATCGGCGTCTCGGTCGAGGCCCTGCTGCGGGTGACCCGGCTCGCGTGTTCGATCGGCCTGCACGCCAACGGGATGACCGTCGCCGAGGCGGGCCGCCGGTTCGAGCAGGACGCGTTCCTGGCCGGTCAGGCGGCGCTGTCCGAGGCCAGGCGGGGCACCTTCGACCCGACGTACGGCCGCTACACCTGGGGCAAGCTGGAGATCCGCGACCTGCGGGAGCGGGCCCGGCGGGACTGGGGCGCCGAGTTCGACCTGCCCCGGTTCCACGCGGCGATGCTGGAGCTCGGCGCGCCGCCGCTCGGGCTGCTGCCGTACGCGCTCGCGGGCGGTCCGGCACCGGCTGACGGCTCGCGCCGGTCGGGGTAGTGTCCGGCGCCATGGCCTACGGATATGCGGGTCAGGTCGCCGCGCGCCGGCCCGAGCAGCGGGTCAAGGCGTCCGACGTGCGCGCCGTGCAGTTCGGCAAACCGCCGTTCGGCCGCCGCGGGTACGACGAGATCGAGGTCGACGACTTCCTGCGCAAGGTGACCGACGCCCTCGCGCAGACCCGCGGTGTCCCACCGCTCGACCCGGAAGAGGTGCACCAGGTCGCGTTCCGCAAGCCGCGGCTGGGCAGCCGCGGCTACGACGAGGACGAGGTCGATGCGTTCCTCGACCTGGTCGAGGCCGAGCTGCGCTGGCGGTCCAGTCCGGAAGGCCAGGCCGAAATCGCCGGCTCCGTCGGCGGCTCCGGATACGCGCCGCCCGCCGGGATGGTCGGCCTGCCCGGCGGCCCCGGGCCGGTCGCGCCGGCCGGTCCCGCGGTCCGCGCGGTCGCCGTGGCGTTGCTCGCCGACCGGGGCCGCATGCTGGTCACCGAGCTGCCCGACCCGACGACCGGCCGCACGGCATACCGGCCGCCCGGTGGCGAGATCGCCTTCGGCGAGCGCGGCCACGAGGCGGTCCGGCGGGCGATGCGGGACGAGTTCGGCATCCAGCTGACCGAGGTGCGGCCGATGGCGACGCTGGAGAGCGTCCACCGCTTCGCCGGGCGGGACGCGCACGAACTCGTGCTGGTATACGAGGCGACTACCGCTGACCCGCAGGTGTGGTCGCAGCCGCGGCTGCGCAGCCGGCGCGGCGACGTCACCGCGATCTGGGCCCCGGTGGACATGTTCCGCCGCAACGAGGCCCAGCTGCTGCCGGACGGGCTGCTGCCGCTGCTCGGCTGAGCCGCCCGCTCGCCGGGACGGAGCGTCAGCGCGACTCGGCGCCGAGCAGGATCGCGGTGCCGATCGCGCCGACGACGATCGCGACGATGCCGAGCGTCCGCGCGGTCCGGGACGCCCGCCGCGCGCCGTCGATGTCACCGCGGTCCCAGCGGCGGCAGACCTGGGCGGAGAAGTAGATCGCGAATGCGCCGAAGATGACCGAGAACAGCACCCCCACGATCGACAGTGGCCAGTACGCCGGCGGCTTGGGGGTGCCCGGCGGTGCGATGCCGTTCGGGCTGCCGTAGCCGGGGCCGGTGTAGCCGGGTCCGCCGGCGTAGGGCTGGTAACCCGCCGGGCCGCCCGCGTAGGGCTGCTCGGCCGGCGGTCCGCCCGCGTTGGGGTGGTGGGCGGGCGGGGAGGGCGGCGCCGGCGCGTCCTCGGCC
>Ga0308175_100000836_pt1 | contig 20418 bp, 12 predicted proteins | sample PhyCR1_3_FD_203893 | JGI IMG/M metagenome (GOLD analysis project Ga0308175, IMG submission 203893) | Soil microbial communities from UC Gill Tract Community Farm, Albany, California, United States - DLSLS.C.R1 | ecosystem: Environmental > Terrestrial > Soil > Agricultural land | place: USA...
TCAAAGGGGCGCTTGGGATCGGGTGAGATGACCGGCTCATCTACCCTCGGCCCTCGTGTGCAAGCTCGAGCGCGCGTGACGTCTCCCTTGAGAACCTTCTCGGGGGAGTCAACATGCGTGGTGCTTCGTGGGCTTTTGGGGCGTTGATTGGTGGGCCGATCGCGGCAGCTGGGCAGGGGTGGGTGGTGGCGCGGCCGTGTGGGGTTGCGGTGGAGGATCGGGCGCAGATCAGCGTACCGGTGCGGCCGTGCGACGCGAGCGTGGTGCGCGTGCGGAGCGACGTGCGGGCGGAGCTGGTCGGGAACGGGGCGTCGCGGGTGGTGCGATACGAGATCGATGAGCGTTTCGTAAACCGCGGCGGGCGCATCGGGGAAGCGGACTATCTGTTTCCGCTGCCCAAGGGCGCGGCGTTTCAGGACCTCAAGCTCTCGATCGACGGCGAGCTCGTAAGCGGCGAGACGATGAGCGCCGGCGACGCGCGCCGGATCTACGAGGAGATCGTGAGGCGACAGCGCGATCCCGCGCTCGTGGAGTGGATGGGGTACGGACTTCTTCGCGCTCGCATCTTCCCGATCAATCCCGGCGAGGAGAAGCGCGTCGTCGTGCGCTTCCAGATGGTCGCCGAGCGTGAAGGGGACGCGCTGCGCGTGGACTACTTCCGCGGCGCGCGAACGCAGGCAGGTGTCGGCGAGCGGACGACGCCGGAGGCGGCGCGCACCAGCTTCGCGCTCTCGTACGCGCGCACGCCAGAGCTGGGCATGCCGTATTCGCCGACGCACTCGATCGAAGTCGACGACGAGGGGAACGTGCGTCACGTCGACGTGCGCGGCGACGCGAGTGATCTCACGCTGCTGATTCCCGTGCGGGCGCGCAACGAGGCAGCGATCAGCGTGCTCGCGAACGCGCCGGGAGGTGAGGACGGTTTCGCGCTCGTCTCCCTGGCGCCGCCGGCGTCGCTGGCGCGCGACGAGCCGACGCCGCGCGACGTGACGCTCGTGCTCGACGTGTCGGGATCGATGAACGGGCCGAAGATGGAGCAGGCGCGCGCGGCAGGGCGGCAGCTGTTGCAGACGCTGCGGCCGGCCGATCGCTTCCGGCTCATCGATTTCTCGAGCGACGTGCACACCTTCCGCGACGAGTTCGTCGCCGCGTCGCCGGAAAATCTGCGTGCGGCCGGGCGATATCTCGACGCACTCGAGGCGCAGGGCTCGACGAACATCGCCGGCGCGCTGCACGAAGCGTTAGGCGCCAACCGCGGCCGCGACGCGGGCGAGCGTCTGCCGGTCGTCCTCTTCATCACCGATGGCGAGCCGACGGTGGGCGAGCGCGATCCGGGGCGGATCGCCGACGGCGCCAACCGCGAGCGAGGGAGCGCGCGCGTCTTCACCTTCGGCGTCGGCGCCGACGTCAACGTCACATTGCTCGAGCAGCTCGCGCTGCAGGGGCGCGGCACGGCGCAGTTCGTCCGGCCCGACGAATCGGTGGAGCGCGCGGTTGGTCTGGTCGCGACGCGCATCGCCGACCCGGTGCTCACCGACGTGCGCATCCACACGGAAGGTGACGTAAGACTCTCGAGAGTGCTCCCGCAGCAACCCGTCGATCTCTTCGCCGGCCAGGACCTCGTGCTCCTCGCTCGTTATGCAGGTCACGGCAGCACGCGCGTCGTCTTCGAGGGGAAGCATCGGGGCGAGACCGTGCGCTGGGCGTCGACGATCGACTTCCCGGAGCGCGAGCGAGAGAATCCGTTCGTGGCGCGATTGTGGGCGACGCAGCGCATCGGCTGGCTAGCGGCGGAGAAACGCAAGAACGGCGGTTCGAGCGAGATCGACGACGAGATCCGGCAGTTGGGGGAGCGCTTCAGCATTCCGACCGAGTTCACATCCTACCTCGTGCAGGAGCCGAACATGGTCGCCAATGGCGTGCGTCGCGGTGCGCTGGGCAACGCGACGGGGGCAGTACCGCCAGCAGCGGCGCCGATGCCGGCGCGCGATCGGGCGTTCGAGTCGGCTAAAGCCGCGTCGGCACAGCGCGTCGCGACCTCGATGGCCGTGCTCGACTCGATGTCGGTCGGGTACGCGGGCGCGTCCACGGCCGTGAAGCGTGCTGGATCACATACCTTCATCTTGCGAGACAGCATGTGGACCGACGTCAAGCCGGCAGACGCGGCGACTGCGCGCACGGTGCGGATCAAAGCCTTCTCGAAGGCGTATTTCGATCTGATTGACGCCGTGCCCGATCTTCGCGCGATCTTCGCGATCGGCGATCGGGTGACGGTGCGGGGACGCGCCGTGACGGTAGTCGTCAGTGAGAGTGGGGCTGAGACGCTGAGCGCGGCAGAGGTGCGGCTAGCGGCTAGCGGCTGGTAGCGGTAGACGGTAGTCGGTTGGCGGTGGACGGTGATCTCCGTCAACCGTCAACCGACCACCGACAGGAGATTCCTCATCTGAACGAAATCGACCGTCTCTTTCACACGTATCACGAGCCGCTCGTCCGCTATCTCGTTAGGCGGCTGGGCGATCGCGACTGGGCAGAGGAAATTGCCCAGGAGACGTTCGTGCGCGCGCTGAGGCAGGAGCAGATCGTGAGCGAGCGGTCCTGGCTCTTCGCGGTGGCGACGAATCTCGTGCGAGACGAGGCGCGGAAGGACGCGCGGCGGCGGCGCCATCTCGAGCTGCTGCGCGAGCAGGCGAGGGCGGAGGAAGCGGTCGAGCCCGAGCCAACGTCGCTGGAGCGCGCGCAGGAAGCGGCAATGGCGCGACGCGCGCTGGAGTGCCTGAGCGAGCGCGATCGCGAAGCGCTGCTGATGCGCGAGGAAGGTTTGGACTATCAGGAAATTGCCGCGGCGCTGGAGCTGTCGGTCGGTTCGGTGGGGACGACGCTGGCGCGCGCGCGCCGGCGTCTCGTGGAAGCGATGGACGAGCTGACGCGACAGCAGCAGCGTCGCGAGAAGGTCAGTGCGCGAGGGAATCATGCATCTTGACGAGGGAACGATTCACGCCTGGCTCGACGGCGCGCTCGACGCGGAAGAAGCGTCGCGCGTCGAGCAGCACGCGGCGGAATGCGCGGCCTGCGCGGCGTCGATTGCCGAGGCACGCGGGCTCGTGGCTGGAGCGTCACGCATTCTCACGGCGCTCGACGGCGTGTCCGCGGGGATCGTCCCCAAGGCGGCTGCTTCCGGCGGGCCGCGGTCGCGGCGAACGCGGTCGCTCTGGACGACGCTGCGTCTGACGCCGGCGCGCGCCGCCGCGGCGGCCATCGTCGTCGTTGCCGCGGGCACGGCGCTGGTACTTCACAATGCGCCTAACGCCGCTCGGTCCGCGGTCAAGTTGGCGACCTACCCAGCCGATTCCGTGATGACCATCCAGCCGGCTGCGCCGATGATGGCACCACACGCAGCGCCCGACACGACGCCGGCGAACCGAGTGCTGCCGTCGCCGACGGCCAGTCGCCGCGCCGTCGTGGGCCAGCGAGCAGCAGGGCGCGCCGGTGGCTTCGCGGTCGCCGAGAGAGCAAAGGCTGTGCACGCGGACGTGGCGGCACTGGCGGACTCGACGCGTGCCGAGCGAACCGTGGACAGCATCGCCAGGCAGAAGGAAGCGCCGATGGCGCGCAAAGCGGTCGCGGACAACGCCGCACAGGGCGCGGTGGCTGGAGCCGCGACTGCGCCTGCCCCCGCTCCGCCGTCCGCTGCGAGTCGGCAGTATGCGCCCATCCTGGCCGCGGATGCGCAGTCGATGGCCGGGTGCTATCTGGTGACTACAGATTCGGCCATCGCGGTGCCGCCGCGGCTCTGGCTCGACAGCGCCCTCGTCGCGCGAGGGGCAACGCTGCAGCAGCAAGCCGTCGATCGCCATGGCGTGAGCGAGATCGTGAACGACACGAGGCGCTCGATCGTGGGCGCCTACTGGACGCCGCGCCGAAATGGATCGATTCGGTTGTCGCTGCCGGCGAGCGCACTGAACCTGGATTTCTTTACGGCGTCGACCTCCACGCTCGTTGGCACGACTATCATCGGGGATCGATCGGTGACAGTCACGCTGCGTCGCGCGGAGTGTGGGCCGTAAGGGAGCGGCACGAATCCTGACATTCGTTGAAGGATGAAGGAACCGCTGAGACCCATGGCGACGAGCATCGATCGAGAGGAATTGGCGTTCGCCGCGCCGACACGCGAGTCGAACAGGCGCACTCGCCGCACGGTCCTGCTTCGCATCGCGGCGCTCGCCGGGCTGATCGTCGTACTCACCATCACGGGCTACCTGTTCGGCTGGTTCGACCTCGCGCGCGTGACGAAGACGATCGAGGAGCTACAGGGTGGAAAAAACGCGGTGACCATCGCCGTGATCTTCTTCGCCCTTTACTCCGTGCTGACCGCGATCGGATTTCCTGCGCTGCCATTCACCGTGGCTGGCGGCGCGATCTTCGGCCATGTGCGCGGAACGCTTCTGAGCTGGGCCGCCGCCATTGTCGGTACGATGCTCGGCTACCTCCTGGCGCGCGGCATCGGCCGAGAGACGGCGCGACGATGGATAGCGAAGCGCAAGGTTGGCGAGGCGCTCACGCAGTCGACGAGCTTTCTCACATTGTTGCGCCTGCGGCTCATTCCCGTGGTTCCACTGAGCGTCGTGAACTTCGCCTCGGGTCTCGCCCGCACGCGATTCGGCGTGTACGTCGGCGCGACGGCGATCGGCATCCTGCCGGTGACGATCGTATTCACGTATTTCGCGGACAGCCTGATGCGCGGCCTCGAGGGCGCGCGCACGCATGCCTACTGGGACGTCGCGATCGCGAGCGGAGTGCTGATGACGATGTCGTTGCTGCCGCTCATCGTGAACCGACTGCGCCGAGCCTAACGCTACTGAGGGCGGCCCCACGCGGACGACACGCGCGCGGCTCTGATGGCGTGTAGCAGCTGTGCCTGACCGGCGATCGTAGTGGCCTGCGCCTCGATGCTGATGTCGGGCGCGTCCTGCACCTTGATCACGACGTGCACGCCGCGGCCGTAGCCGGTGGTCAGAAGATCGACGTGTGCGGGCGAGCCGGAGATGAAGACGTCGCATTCGCTCGTGATGAGTCCGGACCAGCCGGCGTGCGCGTCCCCGGAGTGGCTCGATGCGCGGAGCCAGCCGCCCGGTCCGTTCCAGCGGGCGAGCTGATTGGTCTGGCTGGTGCCCGAGTATCCGTCGGGCAGCTCGAGCTCGATGATGCGCGACGCGAAGCTCTGCCAGCCACGCGAGTCGACATGGTCTTCGCAGGCGGAGATGCTCTCGACCGGAGTGCCCGCCTGAGAGGCGAGGTAGCCGCGGCCAGGCGCGATCGAATCGGCGAGGGCGGAAGTGAGGCTGTCCGATGCGGCCGCCGCCAGCGCAGCTTCAGCCGGGTCGAAGCGTGGCGGGCGCTGGCAGGCGCTCGTACCGAGCGCGGCGGCGCCGAGAAGCGCGAGACGCCAGGCGGTGATCACTGAGACTGCACGAGCGAGCAGCTCGCGTCCGTGTAGTTGCCGCGAAGTGTGCGGCCGCCGTCGAACTTGCCGACGAAGCCGATGACGCTCGTCATCTGCGGTCCCCTGTCGCGGTCGGCGACGGTCGCGCGGTGGTCCGAGATGAGCGCGAGGCCGCCCCGCTCCTGGGGCGTTGCCCAGACCTGGACGTCGCGCAGCCGCTCGTCGTCGGACGTTCGCATGCAGCCCTCGCGAGGGGGCCGGCGGAAGGTGAGGCTCAGGGCCTGGCCGATGTCGGAGGCCGCGTTCGGCTCACCGCTCACGATCTCGACCGCGTCGATGCGGGCCTTGGCGGGATTGGGGTTGGGGAGACGGCGCGTCGCTTCGTCGAGGAGCAGGCGAACCTGGGCGAACTTCACGCTGTAACCGTTAGGCAGGTTGACGCCGCGGCTTCCCGGTATTCCGACGTAGCCAAGGTGCGGTACGTAGGTCATCGCTGCGACGTAATGCCGCACGTCGGTGACCTTGGCGCCGATCGCGACGCCGGGCGCGAACTGATCGACGACGATTGCCACCGGCCGCGGCACATCCGGTCGCGTGAAGATCCCGTAGACCTTGAAGAAGAGGATGGCGATGGCGATGCCGACGAGCGTCGCCGGAATGCTGAGAAGGCGCATGAGGGGCGTCGAGGGTGATCGATTGCGCGGCCGTCATCCTGACTGGTACCAAACGATTGGCGTCACTTTGGTATGGAGCGGAGGGCAGAGAGTAGAGGATGACTGTCCTCGCCCTCTACCCACCGACCTCTACCTTCTACTATTTCAGTTCAGTGGGACAGGAGTCAGTCCGTAGCTATCAGTGAGTTCGGGCTGATGGATGGAAGAGCGACGCTCTCCGCCCATCATCGCATCGTTATTGCTTGACAACCGACGCGGAAATCGGTCGGCCTCTCACCCCTAGCGGAGCACGATGGACGGAAGCGCCAGCACCTCGTCGACGACCAAACGATCACAGTTCCCGCACCCCTATCCCTTGGCACCAAACCCGGCTCTCAACAAAAGAGATCGACGGACGTCCGCTCGCGGTCTCGACCATTTGACGATCGAATGCGTGACCCCCGAGCTCGATGCCGGACGCTATGCGGTGAAGCGCGTCGTCGGTGACACGGTCTGGGTAGGTGCGGACATCTTCAAGGAAGGCCACGACCTGCTGGCGGCGCGCGCGATTTACAAAGGTCCCGGGGACACAGGCTGGTCGGCGGCGCCGCTCCGCTTCGACTTCGACAGCGATCGCTGGTATGGTGCGTTCGTCGTGGACCGCATCGGTCTCTGGACATTCACGGTCGAAGGATGGACGGACGCCTTCGGCACGTGGCGGTCCGAGCTGCGCAAGAAGGTGGACGCGAATCAGGACGTGCACGTCGAGCTGCTCGAGGGCGCGCTGCTGGTGCGGTCCGCGGCACGCCGAACGAAGTCGCCGGCAATTCGTGCCTCGTTGCTGCAGACGGCGCGGATGTTCGAGGACCGAGAATCGACATCCGCGGCGGCGCGGACGGAGCGTGCCTTCGATGAGGAACTTCTCATCGCGATGAACGAGCTCTGCCCGCCGCGCGATCTCACCTGCTATTCACGAGAGCTCTCGATCTACGTCGACCGGCCGCGCGCGCGATTCGCCTCGTGGTACGAGCTCTTCCCGCGGTCCCAGGCGGCGGACGGTCGCCATGGCACCTTCGACGACACGGCGAAGCGAGTGCCGCGTCTCGCCGAGCTGGGCTACGACGTGATCTATCTGCCGCCGATCCATCCCATCGGCCGCACCTTTCGCAAGGGCAAGAACAACAGCCTCACCCCAGAGCCGGAAGACGTCGGCAGCCCGTGGGCGATCGGAAACGAGAGCGGAGGCCACACCGCGATCGAGCCCGCGCTCGGCACCGTCGAGGACTTCGAGCGACTGGTGCGCACGACTAACGAGCACGGCATGGAGATCGCGCTCGACTACGCGCTGCAATGCGCGCCGGACCATCCATGGGTGAAGGAGCATCCGGACTGGTTCCACATCCGGCCCGACGGCACGATCAAGTACGCCGAGAACCCGCCGAAGAAATATCAGGACATCTATCCGATCAACTTCTGGTGCGAGGACCGGCAGAATCTCTGGAACGCCTGCCGCGACATCTTTTTGTACTGGATCGAACGCGGGGTCAAGACCTTCCGCGTGGACAATCCGCACACGAAGCCGCTCGCATTCTGGGAGTGGGTGATCGGTGAGGTGCAGCGCGATCACCCGGACGTGATCTTCTTCGCCGAGGCGTTCACGCGACCGAAGCGGATGAAGAGCCTGGGAAAGCTCGGGTTCACGATGTCGTACACGTACTTCACCTGGAAGAACTCGGCCTACGACCTCCGCGACTACCTCGAGGAGCTGACGGACTCGCCGATGGTGGAGTACTTCCGCGGCAACCTCTTCGCGAACACACCGGACATTCTCAACGAGTATCTCGTCCACGGCGGGCCGGCGGCGTTTCGCATACGCTTATTGCTGGCGTCGACGTTGCTGCCGCTGTACGGGCTGTACAGCGGCTACGAGCTGTACGAGAACGTGCCGCTCCGGGCCGGCAGCGAGGAGTATCTCGACTCGGAGAAATATCAGATCAAGCCACGCGATTGGGATGCTCCGGGCAATCTCAATCCGATGATCGAGCTGGTGAATCGCATTCGCCGCGAGAACGGCGCGCTGCAGCAGTATGAGAATCTTTCCTTTCACACGAGCGAGAATCCGCACGTGCTGTTCTATCGGAAGGCGGCACGGGTGCGGCCGCGCGAGTGGACGGGAGGGCGCGCCTCGTACTACACCGTACCCGCAGCGGACGCCACGGTCGCGGTGCGGGACGACGCCGACCTGCTCGTCGCCGTGACGCTCGATCCGCGCGCGGTGCAGGAAACGATGGTGCACGTGCCGCTCGCCGATCTCGGCATCGCCGAGGATGCGAGCTACATCGTGCACGATCTCCTCAGCGGTGCGCGCTACACCTGGCGCGGCGCGCGCAACTACGTGCGCCTCGATCCGGTGTCGGGGCAGATCGGCCACGTCTTTCGGGTGGAGAATGTCAGGGCCTAGGGGTTAGGGGCTTGGGGTTAGAAACTGCATAACAACGAATCGAATACCGAAGCCAAACCCAGCTCATACCAATCCAACACCTAATCCCGAACCCCGTACCCTAGCCCCTCAATGCAAACCGATCCACTCTGGTACAAAGACGCGATCATCTACCAAACGCACGTCAAGTCGTTCAAGGACTCGAACGCGGACGGCTACGGGGATTTTCGGGGACTCATCCAGGGGCTCGACTACATCCAGCAGCTCGGGGCGACGTGCGTCTGGCTGCTGCCGTTCTATCCATCGCCCTTGCGCGACGACGGCTACGACATCTCGTCGTACGAGTCGATCAATCCGACTTACGGCACGATCGAGGATTTCCAGAGCTTTCTCGACGCCGCGCACGAACGCGGGCTCAAGGTGATCACGGAGCTCGTGATCAACCACACCTCGGACCAGCATCCATGGTTCCAGCGCGCGCGTCGCGCGCCGAAGGACTCAGCCGAACGCGCGTGGTACGTGTGGAGCGACGATCCCAACAAGTACGAGGGAACGCGCATCATCTTCACGGACACCGAGACGTCGAACTGGACCTGGGATCCGGTGGCGCAGCAGTTCTTCTGGCACCGCTTCTTCAGTCATCAGCCCGATCTCAACTTCGATAATCCGGAAGTGCTGGAAGCGGTGAAGAACGTCATGCGCTTCTGGCTCAAGATGGGCGTCGATGGGCTGCGACTGGACGCGATCCCCTATCTGATCGAGCGCGACGGCACCAATTGCGAGAATTTGCCGGAGACGCACGAAGTCCTGAAGGACCTGCGGCGCGCGCTCGATGCGGAATACCAGAACCGGATCTTCCTCGCCGAGGCGAATCAGTGGCCGCCGGACGTGCGGCCGTACTTCGGCAACTCCGACGAGTGCCACATGGCGTTTCACTTTCCGGTGATGCCACGGATGTACATGGCGCTCCGCAAAGAGGACCGGACGCCGATCGTCGAGATCATGCGTCAGACGCCGGAGATACCTAACGATTGCCAGTGGGCGATCTTCCTTCGCAACCACGACGAGCTCACGCTCGAGATGGTGACGGACGAAGAGCGTGACTACATGTACAAGGAGTACGCCCGCGACATGCGCCATCGCATCAACGTCGGCATTCGACGGCGATTGGCGCCGCTGATGGACAACGGCCGCCGTCAGATCGAGATCATGAACGCACTGCTGATGTCGCTCCCCGGTACCCCGATCATCTATTACGGCGACGAGATCGGCATGGGCGACAACGTCTACCTTGGCGATCGCAACGGCGTGCGCACGCCGATGCAATGGTCGACGGACCGCAACGCCGGATTCTCCGAGGCCGACAGCGCGGCGCTGTACAGTCCCGTGATCGTGGACCCGCCCTACGGATTTCAGGGCATCAACGTGACGGCGCAGGAGCGGACGTCGACGTCGTTGCTGAGATGGATGCGCCGCCTGATCGCCGTTCGCCGGGAGTTCAAGGCATTCGGCCGTGGGACATGGGAGCCTCTTCATCCCGACAACCGGCGCGTGCTCGTCTTTCTCCGGCGCTACAAGGACGAGATGATCCTCTGCGTGAACAACCTCTCGCGCTTTGCCCAGTACGTGGAGCTCGACCTCCGGGAGTTTCACGGGATGGTGCCGGTGGAGCTCTACAGCAAGAACAGCTTTCCACCGATCGGTGAGCTGCCCTATTTGCTGACGATGGGTCCGCACAATTTTCTCTGGTTCCGGCTCATGCCACCGGAGCAGGCGAAACAGTACGTCGCAAAGCGGAGCTGACGTGACCGAACCGCGCAGGGAGGAGGAGGACCGTGACGTGGCGGAGCGGAGACGCGGCGCGCCCGATGCGCGCGCGAGCGGTGTGATGCCGGCGCTTCACGTGCACCGGCTCGCCGACGCGCTCGCACCTAACGAGTTGGCCAAGCTGGGAACGGACGAGCTCGTGCGCTTTCTCGCGCCGCGGCGCTGGTTCGGGGCAAAGGCAGGGGCGCCGTCGTCGGCTCGGGTTCGGGACGCCATCACACTGCCATGGGAGGATGGTCGGTTCGCCATCGCACGACTGGAAGTGACGACGGGAACCTCGGCCGAGCCGAGGCTCTACCAGCTGCCGCTCTCCGTGCGCAGTACCGATGAGATCGGCGGTACGCCACCGCGGAGCACGCTCGCGCGCGTAATCGCCGGCGAGGGCGAAGGCCTCCTCTTCGACGCGGTCGAGGACGGTGCGTTCCTCCGCGCGCTCGCCGACTCCTTCCAGCGTGGTGGCTCGTTCGGCAACGCCGATTCGCGCTGGGTGATCGAGTCGCTCGGTGCTGCTCCGCTCGTCGTCCCCACATCGGCCGAGCTCCGCGTCGGGTCGGCGGAGCAGAGCAACACGTCGCTCGTGATCGGCGACCAGGCCATCCTGAAGTTGTTTCGCAAGCTCGAATCGGGCGACCATCCCGACGTCGAGCTCACGCGCTTTCTCACGCTCGAGGCGCGGTTTCCGCACACGCCCGCCCTCCTCGGCGTCATCCGTTTCGAGGATGGCGGCCGTCCTACCGTCGCGGGAATGCTTCAGGAATTTCTCCCTGGATCGACCGACGCCTGGGCGTACGCGCTCGCGAAGGGGCGACCCTACTTTCAGGCCGCGCGCGACGGTAACCCATCCCATGAATTCGTGGGTGATGCCGAACAGCTGGGTGTGGTGACGCGCGCAATGCACGAGGCGCTCGCGACAGGTCGCGGCGCCGCGCTCGCACCGGAGCCGGCGGATCAGGCTGCCGTACAACGGTGGGCATCAGGGGCGAAGGATTGGATCCGCAACGGCTTTGCGCTGCTCGAGAAGCAGTTGCGCGCGCGGGCGGTTCCCAAGGAACGGGCGCCGGAAGCCGAGGCGCTCGTGCGGCGTGGGGACTATTACCTTGACGTTGTTGATGAGATCGTAAACACCGTTCGTGGCGACGCCGGCCTCGCCATCCGCATCCATGGCGACTACCACCTCGGCCAGGTGTTGCGAACCGCAGGCGACGATTTCATGGTGATCGATTTCGAGGGCGAGCCAGCACGGCCGCTCGCCGAGCGTCGCGAGAAGGCGAGCCCGCTGCGCGACGTCGCGGGGATGCTGCGGTCGTTCGCTTATGCCGCGGCAACGCTCGGCATGGAAGCAAAGGCGCTCGACATGGGGACGCGTGAGCTGCGCATCGGTCGCTGGGAGCGCGACACGCGCGACGCATTCTTGCGCGGCTATCTGCGTGATACTGCGGCCGATCGCGGTGCGAGCCGCATTCTTCCGTCCGATAGCGGTCACACGCGGGCACTGCTCCGTCTCTTCGAGACGGAGAAGGCGTTCTATGAGCTGATGTACGAGTTGAACAACCGTCCTGATTGGACGTGGATTCCGATGCGTGGAATCGCGAAGAGCAGTCAATAGCAATCAGGGAACGGCCTGTCATTCCGAGCGCAGCCGGCCTGTCATTCCGAGCGCAGCGAGGAATCTGCTTTTGCGACCAACGCGGAAAAGCAGATCCCTCGTCGCTGCGCTCCTCGGGATGACACCGACATCAAGGGTCCACTTGTTGCTTACGTCACAATTCCAATGTCGAATCTGTGGCAATTGCAGCGTGGCGCTTCGGTGATTCCCGGAGCGGGTGTTCGATTCTCGGTGTGGGCTCCGCGCGCGTCGCGCGTTCGCGTCCGCCTCACGAGTGAAGGAGAGGGAGAGTACGAGCTCGCGCGCGACGAGAACGGAGTCTTCGCGACAACTGTCAACGAGGCGACGGCGGGCACAGAGTACGGTTTCGTACTCGATGACAACGACACGCTCGTACCCGATCCCGTGAGCCGGTTCCAACCGCATGGCGTCCATGGACCGTCGAGCGTCGTCGATGCGAGCGCATTCTCGTGGAGCGACGGCGCGTGGCGCGGTCTCGCGATGCGCGACCTCGTCATCTACGAGCTGCACGTCGGGACGTTCACACCCGAAGGCACGTTCGCGGCGATCATTCCCTATCTGCGCGGCTTGCGCCACGAGCTCGGCGTCACCGCGATCGAGATCATGCCGGTGGCGCAGTTTCCGGGTGCACGCAACTGGGGCTACGACGGTGTGGAGTTGTACGCCGTGCAGAACAGCTACGGCGGTCCCGATGGACTGAAGCAGCTCGTCGATGCGGCGCACGCCGCGGGACTCGCGGTGATTCTCGACGTCGTCTATAACCACGTCGGGCCGGAGGGCAACTATCTGCCGCTCTACGGACCCTACTTCACCGAGAAGTACAAGACACCGTGGGGACCCGCGCTCAATTACGACGACGCCGACAGCGACGAGGTGCGTCGTTATGTAGTCGACAACGCACTCTACTGGGTGACGGAATATCACGTCGACGGGCTGCGGCTCGACGCGGTGCACGGCATCTTCGATTTCAGCGCACAACATCTCCTGCAGGAAATCGTGGAGGCGGTGCACGCGCAGGCCGAGCAACTCGGACGACACGTCGTCGTGATCGGTGAGAGCGATCTCAACGACCCGAAGCTCATTCGTCCCATCGAGCAGTATGGCTACGGACTCGACGGCCAGTGGAGCGACGACTTTCACCACGCGGTGCACGCGCTGCTCACCGAGGAGACGCTCGGCTACTACGCCGACTTCGGCACGGTTGATCACCTGGCCGCATCGCTGCGCGAGCCCTTCGTGTACGCGGGATCCTTTTCTCAACATCGTCGTCGCCGCCACGGTGGAAAATCGGACGGTCTGCCGCGCGAAAAGTTCGTCGTCGCGATTCAGAACCACGATCAGATCGGCAATCGCGCTACCGGCGACCGGCTCTCGACGGTGCTCGCGCCCGATCAGCTCCGACTCGCCGCGGCGCTGCTTCTTCTCTCGCCGTACGTGCCGCTGATCTTCATGGGTCAGGAGTACGGCGAGACGAATCCGTTCCTGTATTTCGTCAGCCATGGCGATCCGGATCTGGTGGAGGCGGTGCGCGCCGGTCGCCGGAAGGAGTTCGAGTCGTTCGGCTGGGGCGACGACGTTCCCGATCCACAGTCGGAGGACACGTTCGAGCGTTCGCGGCTCGACCGCGTGCGCGCGTCGCGGCCGGAGCATGCCGCGGTGTATCGACTCTATCGCGACCTGCTCGCGCTCCGCGAGGAGGAGCCGATGCTGCGCCCTGACGGCGCCGTGGTCGCGATCACGGAGACGGACGGCTGCATAACGATGCTGTGGCGAGGCGCGGGACGCGGGATACGGGACGCGGGCAGCGGGGACCTGCTCGCCGTCTTCAACTGTACTGGTGTGCCGCGAGAAGTCGCGCTCCCCGACGGAAGCGACGGACGGTGGACGCTGCGCCTAACGACTGACGCGGCCGGCTACGGTGGCGAGGGACGCATCGCCGAGGAGATCGGGGGCGAGGAGCTGGCCGTGAGCGCCGCCGGGAGTGCTTGGCGCGCCGAATCACATGCGTCAGGCGGCGGCACGCGAGAGTCCGACGCTCCACGGCGGCTGATGACCTCCGAGTCGGCATCGCGGCGAAGCTTTACGATGCCGCCGTGGAGCGCGGCCCTCTATATCCGCGCCTCGAGTCACTAGTCACCAATCACGAACCACCAACCACCAAGTACGTGCGCGTCTGGCCTGGACAACCCTACCCACTCGGAGCGACGTGGGACGGCGAGGGCGTCAACTTCGCCATCTTCTCTGAAAACGCGACCGGCGTCGAGCTCTGTCTCTTCAACAACGAAGACGACGCCATCGAGAGCGCGAAGATTCAAGTTCGCGAACACACCGATCAGGTGTGGCACTGCTACTTGCCCGACGTGCGCCCCGGGCAATACTACGGCTATCGCATCCACGGCCCGTACAAACCCGAGGAGGGCCACCGCTTCAACCCGGCGAAGCTCCTCATCGATCCGTACGCGAAGGCGATCACGGGTGCGATCAAGTGGAGCAACGCCGTGTTCGCGTACAAGGTTGGCGGGCCGAAGGAAGATCTCGAGCCCGATCCCGACAACAGCGCTGGCGGCGTGCCGAAATCGGTCGTCATCGACAACGCCTTCACGTGGGAGAGCGATCGCCATCCACGGACGCCCTGGAATCGCACCGTCATCTACGAGTGTCACGTCAAGGGAATGACGGTGAAGCATCCCGACGTGCCGGAGCAGCTGCGCGGGACCTATCTGGGATTATGTGCCGATCCCATGATCGACTACTTCAACGCGCTCGGTGTGACGGCGGTGGAGCTGCTGCCGGTGCACCAGTTCGTGATCGACCGGCACCTGCCGGAGAAGGGCCTGACGAACTACTGGGGCTACAACTCCATCGGCTTCTTCGCTCCGGATGTCCGCTACGCGACGCGCGGCCTCGGCAATCAGGTATACGAGTTCAAGTCGATGGTGAAGACGTTTCACTCCGCCGGCATCGAGGTGATCCTCGACGTCGTGTACAACCACACCGGCGAAGGGAACCATCTCGGTCCGACGCTGTCGTTGAAAGGCATCGACAACGTCGCGTACTATCGCCTCGAGCAGAACAAGCGCTACTACACGGATTTCACCGGCACGGGCAACAGTCTCAACATGAGCCACCCGCGCACGATCCAGCTGATCATGGATTCGCTGCGTTATTGGGTGAGGGAGATGCATGTCGATGGCTTTCGATTCGATCTCGCGCCGGTGCTCGCCCGCGAGCTCTACGAGGTCGATCGCCTCTCCTCGTTCTTCGACATCATTCATCAGGATCCCCAGCTCGCGACAGTAAAGCTGATCGCCGAGCCGTGGGACGTCGGCCCCGGTGGTTATCAAGTTGGCAACTTCCCGATCCGGTGGGCGGAGTGGAACGGGAAGTATCGCGACGCGCTCCGGCGCTTCTGGCGCGGCGATCCCGGCGTCGTGCCGGAGCTGGCGTCCCGTCTCACGTGGTCGAGCGACATCTATCAGTGGAGCGGCCGCGACGCGTACGCGAGCGTCAACTTCATCGTTGCCCACGACGGCTTCACGATGAACGACCTTGTGAGCTACGAGCAGAAGCACAACGAAGCCAATGGCGAGAACAACCAGGACGGGGCGAACGACAATAACAGCCGCAACTGGGGCGCTGAAGGGCCGACGGAGGATGCCAGGATCCTCGACCTGCGCTATCGGGTGATGAAGAGCATGCTGGCGTCGCTGGCGTTCTCGCAGGGCACGCCGATGATCGCCCACGGCGACGAGGTCGCGCGCACCCAGCGCGGAAACAACAACGCCTATTCGCAGGACAACGAGATCACCTGGATCGACTGGACGAGCCTCAATGACCGGCAGCGCGACCTCCTGGGGTTCGTGCAGCGGGTCGTCGCCATCCGGCACGCGAATCCGGTGCTGCGCCGCCGCCATTTTTTCCGAGGCAAGGACCCTAACTCACCGTCCGGAAAGGACGTGATGTGGATCCGCACCGACGGCCAGGAGATGCAGGAGGGAGACTGGCAGAACGGAAACAACCATTTGCTCGGCATGCTCATCAGCGGCCAGGCTACGGACGAGGTCGACGATCGGGGTCGACCGATCCGCGGGGATACATTATTGCTCATCCTCAACGGTGGCGAATCGGACTGCCGCTTCACCCTGCCCCAGGTTCACGAGGAGGGTTTCTGGATGATGCTGCTCGACAGCGCCCATTCGGAACGCGAGCGACATGGTCCGCCGGACGGCACATCGGTGATGGTGGCCGCGCACTCGCTGGTGCTCTTGCGGCACGGAACGGAACGCCGGTTCTCAGCGACGCCACCGGAATCGGAGACCGCGGTACCAGCGCCGGAAGAGAACGCTGCCTAACGCGGGACGGCGCGAGCAGGAGGTCAGATGAGCCCCGAAGACCGAAACGACGACAGCGATGGGAGCGAGAGCGAGCATCCACGCACGAAGACAGGAAAGAGTGGCAAGACCAAACAAGGCAGCGGGGCGGTGGACGCGGGACGTGGCAACGCCCCCGGGCGTGCTGGAAGCGATGACGTCGAGCCACGCCAGGGAGCCGGGAGTGCCACGGTCGAGCGTCCAAAGCGGACCGCCGCCAAACGATCCTCGACGCGCGGAACCAGTGAGCCACCACAGACCAAACCAACCGCCCCCATTCCGATCGACCCACAAGACGAGCTGCCACCGCATGGCGACCCGCTGATGAGCCACGAGACGACGAAAGCGCCGCGGGCGTCGAAGCCGCGAGCCGCTGCCGCATCTCCAAAGCCATTGGGCGCCGAGCTGCTTCCCAATCCAAACGACCTCGGCCGTCTGCTCGCTGGCGAGTACGCCGAGCCGCACGCCATCCTCGGCGCGCACGCCCTCTCTGCCGGTGGCGTCAACGGCGTCGTCATCCGCGCGTTGATGCCCAACGCGAGCACCGCCGAGGCGGTGCTCGAGGATGGCCGCGTCATTCCGCTCGGCGTGACTGTCTCGGGTTTAGCAAATCTGTATTGCGGGTTCGTCCCGGACGCGACGGTCCCGCTCCGCTATCGCTTGCGCTTTCACTTTCCGGACGGCGCGACCTGGGAGCACGATGATGCCTACCGATTCCTGCCGACCGTCGGCGACGTCGACCTGCACCTCTTCGGCGAGGGAACGCACCGCCGGCTCTGGGAGAGGCTCGGCGCGCACCTCCGCAACATGGACGGCGTCGCTGGCGTGAGCTTCGCCGTCTGGGCGCCTAACGCGCGGCGCGTGAGCGTCGTCGGCGACTTCTGCGGCTGGGACGGACGCATCTTCCCGATGCGGTCGCTGGGCGCGTCCGGCGTGTACGAGCTCTTCGTTCCCGAGATCAAGCCTGGCGCGCTCTACAAGTACGAGATGCTCACGGCCGAGGGCATGATCCGCGTCAAGACGGATCCGTTCGCGTTCAAGCTCGAGCAGTCGCCGGGCACCGCATCGATCGTGCAGGCCGAGGGCGTGTACGAGTGGAGCGACAGCGAGTGGATGAATCGTCGTGCGGCAAAGGGGCACTGGGACGTGCTCCATGAGCCCGTGCTCATTTACGAGGCCCACCTCGGCTCGTGGGCGCGCGTGCCGGAGGAGGGAAATCGCCCCCTCAGCTACCGCGAGATCGCGCCACGGCTCGCCGAGCATGTGAGCAGGCTTGGCTTCACGCACGTCGAGCTGCTGCCGGTGATGGAGCACCCGTTCTACGGCTCGTGGGGCTATCAGGTGAGCGGCTACTTCGCGCCCACCTCTCGTTATGGGACGCCCGACGATTTCCGCTTTCTCGTCGACACGCTCCATCAACATGGCATTGGCGTCATCCTCGACTGGGTGCCGGCGCATTTTCCGAAGGACGACTACGCGCTGCGACGCTTCGACGGCACGGCGCTCTTCGAGCACGAGGATCCGCGGTTGGGCGAGCACCCTGATTGGGGAACGCTCATCTTCAACTACGGCCGCAACGAGGTGCGGAATTTCCTCGTCGCCAACGCGCTCTTCTGGCTCGAGGAGTTCCATGCCGACGGCCTGCGCGTCGATGCCGTCGCGTCGATGCTCTATCTCGACTACAGCCGCAAGGCCGGACAGTGGATGCGCAACCGGTTCGGCGGGCGCGAGAATCTCGAGGCGATCGAGTTCCTCAAACAGTTCAACGAGACGATTCGCGCCGAGACGCCCGGCTGCTTCACCGTTGCCGAGGAGTCGACTGCCTGGCCAAACGTGACGAAGCCCGCAAACGAGGGCGGTCTCGGGTTCACGTTCAAGTGGAACATGGGGTGGATGCACGACACCCTCGAGTATTTCGCGAAGGATCCGATCTATCGCGGCCATCACCACGATCAGCTCACGTTCGCGATGATGTACGAGTACAGCGAGCACTTCATCATGCCGCTGTCACACGACGAGGTGGTGCACCTCAAGGGCTCGCTCTACAAGAAGATGCCGGGCGACCACTGGCAGAAGCTCGCGAACCTGCGACTGCTGCTCACGTACATGCTGACGCGCCCCGGCAAGAAGCTCCTCTTCATGGGCACCGAGCTCGCCACGCCCAACGAGTGGAACCACGACCGGAGCCTCGATTGGCACATGCTCAACGAGCCCGATCGCGGGGCATTCGCGAACTTCATCGGCAAGCTCGGGCATCTGTACAAGCAGGAGTCCGCGTTCTGGCGCGACGATCCGAGCTGGGAGGGATTCTGCTGGGTCGACGTCGCCGATCGTGAGAACTCCGTCATCTCGTACGTCCGCCGGGATGGTGACCGGCACGCCGTCGTCGCGCTGAACCTCACGCCGGTGCCGCGCGCGAACTATCGCGTCGGCGTTCCGGAAGGCGGCACGTACGTGAAGCTGCTGTCGACCGACGACCACGAGTGGGGTGGCAGCGGCTACGGCTGGTTCGAGAGCGTCGAGGCGGAGGCATCACCATTTCACGGATACCCGCAGTCGGTGACGCTCGCCTTGCCGCCGTTAGGCGCGGTCGTCATCGGGCCGAAGGGATAGTGGCAGGATGGGGAACTAGGGTGGCAACGAAGGTGCGCAAGTCGCCGGTGGAGCGGTTGGCCGACGCCGTCGGCATCGTCCCGAAGTATCTCGACCAGACCGGCAAGGAATGGCGGAAGACGAGCGCGGAATCGCGCATCGCGCTCCTGGCGGCGATGGGGATCGACGCCGGCGACGGGTTCAGCGCCGAGTCGGCGGTGCGCGCGACGCGCGCCGCCGAGCGCGCCGAGCTGATCCCGCCGGTGCGCGTCGTCGAGGTGAGCGACGAGACGGCGACACGACACCTCGCCGCCCGGCTCGCCTCCCCGCCCAACGGCGAGGCCCGCTGGCAGCTCAGCCTGACCCTCGAGTCGGGCGACACGAGCACGGCCGAGGGCCGCTGGTCGCGCGGCATGCGCGCCGAGCTCGCGATTCCCTGGCCGGACGATCCGCCGTTAGGCTACCACGACCTGAAGCTGTCGGTCACTGTCGGCGGCCGCGAGCGCACCGCCGCGCAACGACTCATCCTCGTGCCCGGACACTGCGTGCGGCCGAGCGACAAGCTGGGCGATCGGCGCGCGTTCGGTCTCGTCGCGAATCTCTACACGGTGCGCAGCGACCGGAATTGGGGCGCAGGCGATTTCACGGATCTGCGGCAGCTCGTGCAGTGGGCCGGCGAGATTCACGCCGGCTTCGTTGGCGTGAATCCACTCCACGCGCTCGCGAACGAGGGCAAGGACATCAGCCCGTACAGCCCGGTGAGCCGTCTTTTCCGGAATCCGCTGTACATCGACGTCGAGGCTGTCCCCGAGCTGCACGTTGCGCCGCACGTCGCGGCGCGCATCGATCATCCCGAGTTCGAGGGGGAGCTCAGCGCGCTCCGCCAGGATCCCCACGTCCGGTACGAGCAGGTGATGTCGCTCAAGATGCCGATTCTCGAGGAGCTGCACCGCGTGTTCGTCGAGCGCGAGCGAGGGGCGGGGAGCGCGCGCGCGAAGGCCTGCGACGAGTTCGTGCGCGAGCAGGAGCCGGAGCTCACACGCTTCGCGACCTTTGTCGCGATCGCCGAGGTGCAGAAGTCCTGGAACTGGCGCGAATGGCCGGAAGGTCTCCAGGACGCAAACGGCGACGGCGTTAGGCAGTTCCAGCGCGAGCACGCGACGCGCATCGACCTGCATCGCTGGATTCAGTTCGAGCTCGACCGCCAGCTCGGTTCCGTTGCCGACACTGCCCGAAAGTCACGTCTGCCGATTGGGCTCTATCAGGACCTGGCGATCGGCACGTCCCCGACCGGCGCGGACACATGGGCCCAGCCGGAGCTCTTCATCCAGGGCGCGAGCATTGGCGCGCCGCCCGATCCGTACTCGGCAACGGGACAGAACTGGGGACTGCCGCCGATCGACCCGCGGGCACTCCGCGCCGATCGCTATCGCTACTTCATCCGGCTCGTCCAAAGCGGATTCCGTCAT
>Ga0308175_100000837_pt1 | contig 20409 bp, 14 predicted proteins | sample PhyCR1_3_FD_203893 | JGI IMG/M metagenome (GOLD analysis project Ga0308175, IMG submission 203893) | Soil microbial communities from UC Gill Tract Community Farm, Albany, California, United States - DLSLS.C.R1 | ecosystem: Environmental > Terrestrial > Soil > Agricultural land | place: USA...
CCGGCAGCGACATCTCCACCACACTCGCCACCGCCCGCAGCGCCCCCGGCAACTCCCCCTCCGCATCGATCATCACCAGGTGCCCACCCACCTTCCCAAACTGCGCCACCACCTCCCGCGCAAGCCGCAACACCCGCTCATTCTTCAAATGCGGCCCCAAATCCAGCATGACCGCAATCATCCGCCGATTCTGCTGCAACAAATACATCAGCGCCGCCCCCGCCTGCTCCGTCTCCGGCACAATCGCCCCCCCCGCCAGGAGCCCATCCCGCACCCCCAGCGACGCCGACCAAACCACCACATCCAGCGGCACCGACAACGCCACCTCATTCACCAACCGCACCGCCTCTTCCTCTTCGAAGGTCGGAATGGCGATGCACCCCCTCCCCGCCAGAATCGCCTGCTCAAGCTGTTGCCCCGGAATCGGACATGTCGCGGATCGAACGAAATCGCATGTTACCCCGAATCACGAGGATCGCGGTTACAAACCTCCACTGAGTTTCAATACGGTCGCCCGCTGCGCCCCGCGACGTTCACACAACTCCAGAAGCGGAGTGCCCACAATTCTCATTGTTGATTGTTAGCTTGAAGTTACCGGGGGGCGTCAATTGGCGTGTTTCGCATGTGCTCGGCGACCTCGGCGAAGGTCGAGCCGTTGGCCCGGATCTGGGCCGCCATCAAATCGGCGACTTGGCGCGCCTCTTCCCCGAAGATGCCCTTCGCGATGTCTCCGAGTTTTCCGCCGCCCGGCCCCCACCAACTGCTGCATGACCTTGTCGTGAACGAGCGAGGCCAGGGCCGCGCCAGGCTTCCATTCCAGACACGCCTCCCGCACCGCAGCACGGGACAGGGTTCGACGTCAGCGCCATACCGGGCAAGATAGCCTTGGTCGTACATGGGCGCCATGTGACCGGCGATGTAGTCCGCCGCCCCCTGCGTCAGGGAACTCGGGGCTGTAACGCCGCAAGCGTGTGGGCGCCCGTGAGGCAACCTCGTCGCCCAGCGTCAAGACTGATTGTCCCGCCTCCGCCGCCCGTCCGAGGCTCGCTCGAAAAAATCGAGAATCCGGCGATGAAAAGTGCTTGACAAGACGTTCGTGCTCAATACTCTTTTACACTGCTTGAATTCTCAGCTCTTTGGCGTTCGCCTTAAAAAGAAATTCGGGAAACTTTCACGAGGGAAGCGTGCGCTTACGGGACTCCGCACGTCGACTCCTCGCGAGCGTCCCGCGGGGTGCCCAATGGGTCTGTTGGCCTATGCCCGTTACCCGTTGAGTCAGTGCAAAACACGGTCGCTTAATGGCACTAAAAATGGAAGGACGATTTCATGCAGTTACTTAGCTTTCTAATGCGCATTGAGAGTGTTCGAACATTCCGAAATTGCCCGCGACCGGCGGCGCCCACCAAGAAATCACGGCTCATTCGCAACGCGTGGGTACTGGGCTGCGCATTGGGTCTATTGGGCTCTGGCTTTGCGATTCCCTCAGCAAAGGGAGACGTGTTTGCTTTTATCGGGGAGGGAAACGGAAGGTTTGACAGGCTTGATATAACCACCGGCGCCGTCTCGGTCATCGGCAATGGCGGTTCCGCCTACTTCGGCTTGGCTTACAACGCCAATGAAAGCGTTCTTTATGGACTCACCGGCGCGTTAATAGGGGGCCCAAGTTCGCTGGTCACTGTCGACCCGACAACCGGGGCCAGCACCCTTGTCGGCGCAAACGGCGTTCCCCTCGTCACGATCACCAGTTTAGCAAACGGCAATCTTTATGGCGTTGGAATTAACAATAGCCTGTACCAGATCAATCAAAATACCGGCGCGGCGACGCTCGTCGGCGCGACGGGGTTAGCTCCGCTGGGTACCTTTGGCTGGGAGAACAGTTTCGCATCGGACGGCACTTCCCTTTATTACACTCTGGGTACCACCGGTAATGATCAGCTTTATACACTGAGCACCAGCACCGGTGCCGCCGCACTGATTGGATCAACTGGCGTGACCGGAATCGTTGGGTCCGTTTTCGCCGGCCCGACCTTCCTGAGTGGAAATCTGTACGGCTTCCGCACCAACGGACAAACCGATGTCATCAACACGACCACCGGCGCGGCGACGTTCTTGAACAACAATGGAGTCACCGACATCTTCGGGGGTGTTGGCGTCGTAACATCCGCCACGGCGCCATTGCCCACCGTAGCGCGGCTGGGCATGCCGATTTTCTGCGTGCTGGGCATGACACGTTTAATTCGAAGGTCGCGCTCGCGCGCGTTGCCGAAACAAATTTAGAACCGCAATAAGGGTCGCAAACGTATTCGGTGACGGGCCCGACCAAAGAGTGGCCGCGCCCCGCGTGCTGAGACCCCCGCTTCGCGAGCGGTTTACTCGACCGGTTCGCCTTGATTGTTAGCCTGAAGTGTGGCACGCTAAGCCCCGACTTAGAGGGGGGGTTATGCACTGCCAGTTGTTCATCCCATCAGCCTTGGACGTCCGAAGCGCGCCCTCACCCATCCATCATCGCCAATCTGACGCTACAACTTTCACACTCTGCCTCAGCTTTCGCAGTTTCCCCTCCGCCATCTTCACATCCCCTGCCCCCGATTGTGCAAAACAGTGCGAAATAGTGCAAAAACCGCACAATTTGCTCCCCCATCTTCACACCGCCACACCCCCTGCAAAAGCCCCGCCCCATCAAGCACTTATCGCCTCCAACGCGACTTCCGCCACCACTTTCGCCGCCCGCGCAGTTCCGCAATCACCTCAATCGGATTCCGCCCCGGCCCCTCCGCGCGCCCAGTCCCCGCCGCGGCACCCGTAAGCTGCAACCGCGCCGGCACCGGTGCCACATCCCGTTCCACCTCCCGGCCGCTCCGTTGCGCCTCCTTCGCGCCGTTCACCACCACCCCCAGCACCCGCGCCCCCACCGCCCCCATTTCATCCCTCACCGCCGCAATCCACTTCCCCGTCGCCCTCCCCGGCCGCGCAACCAGGATCGTCAGATCGCACATCGCCCCCAGCACCGCCGCGTCCGCGCCGGCCGAGGCCGCCGGGCAGTCCACCAGCACGTGCTCGTACCGCCCCGCCAGCGCCCACAGCACCTCCGCCATCGCACGGCTGTTCAGCACCTCCGCCGGGTTCGCCGGCAGCGGCCCGCACGGCAGCACGTCCACCCCCTTCACCACCGTCGCCTGCACCCCCGCCTCCAGCGGCAATCGCCCCGCCAGCACCGCCGACAACCCGCGCTCGCCGTCCACCCCAAAGATCCGATGCATCACCGGCCGCCGCAGATTCGCGTCCACGACCACGACGCTCGCCCCTTCACCCGCCATCACCGTCGCCAAATTGGCCGCTACCGTACTCGCCCCCTCGCCGCAAGACGGCGACGCCAGCACGATGGTCCGCGCCTGCTCCCGCGGCACCCCGAAGTACACCGCCCGCCTCACCTCCCGGCACGCCGCCCCCACCGCCGAGTGCGGGTCATTATGCGCCGCCAGCCCCCGCGCCCAAGGCCGCACAAACCGCCCCTTCATCCGCGGCACCACCGCCAGCAGCGGCAAATCCAACCCCTCCGATACCTCGCCAGCCGACCGCGGCTTCCGATCCGCCAGCGAGACGAGTCCGCCGGCCATCAGCCCCGCCGCCAGCGCCGCCAGCACGACCACAACTTTCGAAGGCGACGCCGCCCGCGTGTACGGCCCGTCGCCGGCGATCGACACCTCAACCACCGGCGCCGCCGCCGCGCGATACCGCGCCGCCAATTCCGAAATCTCCCGCGCCGCCCCCTGCCGCCGCGCCAACTCCGTCTCCAGTTGCCCCACGCGCGACTCCGCCCCCGCCCACCGCTTCCGCGCCGCCGCCGCGTGCGCGGCCGCCAGCCCCTCCACCGTGGCCTCCGCGGATTTCACCGCCGGGTGGTTCGGCAGGTACTGCCCCCGCGCCTCGACGAGCCGCTGCCGCGCCTTGGCCAATTCCCCCCGCAACGTCGCCTCGTCCCCGGCCGACACCGCCGACTCCGCCCCCGCCGCGCCGGACGATTCTTCGGAAATCCCCTTCGCCTCCCCCGCCTCCACCCGCGCCGCCGACAGCGCCGCGTTCACCGCATCGATCTGCTTCCCAAGCGTCTGCGGCACCCCATCGCCCCGCGCCAAATCGATCGGCCCCTGCTCCCGCTCCAACTCCCCGCGCCGCCGCTCGATCTCCGCCAGCTCCCGCCGCCGCCCGCCCCGCTCCTCCGCATTCCGCGCCACATACGCCCCCGCCACCACCCGCGCGATCCCCTCGGCCCGCTGCGGCGAGTCGGCGTCCATGGACACAATTACGCCGCCGCGATCATCCGCACTCACCTTCACCCCCGCCCGGATCATCTCCTCCTCCACCTTCGCCAACCCGTCCCCGCGCACCTCCAGCCGCACGCTACTTCGATACACGATCGGCCGGCGCCAAACCCAAGCCGCCCCGGCAAGAACCGCAATCGTCGTCACCACCAGCACCAACCGCCGCCGCCGCCAGATCACCCCAACCGTGCCGCGTCGCCGCCGCCTCCGCTCAGGCACCACCACCGCCGGGACTCCAGCCCCTTCCGCCGCCGGCAGCTCAATCCGCTCGAGTGCCATCCGCCCCGCGCGCGCCACCGCGCCCTCCTCCGGCTCCAGCCGGCACTCAATCTCCTCAGGCTCCCGCGGCAACATCGACATGGGCTCCGTCCCGTCAAACCTCGTCCGTCCCCAACCGATCAGTCTAATAAGCCTTTCGGCCGGGAAGGTTCTTCCACTGCTCGAAAATGCCCGCACACTCCTCCCGCAGCACGCCCCCGACGACCTCCACGCCGCTGCCGCCCAGCCGCCTCATCTGCTCGTTGGAGATCGTCAGCTCATGAAACCCCGCCGCCGCCGCGTCCGCGATCGACGCCCCATAAACGATCCGCCCCAGCCGCGCCCAGTGACACGCCGCAAAGCACATCGGGCAAGGCTCCGTCGTCGAATAAATCCGGCACCCCGACAAATCAATCGTCCCCAGCTTCCGGCACGCCAGCCGGATCGCATTCACCTCCGCATGGGCCGTCACGTCCGTCGTCTCCCACACCACGTTATGCGCCGCGACAACCAGCTCATCCCCCCGAACAATTGCCGCCCCAAACGGCGTCTGCCCCGCCGCCACGCCGGCCAGGCAAGCGTCAATCGCGACATGCATCCAATGGTTGTCGTCCGGCATTGCGGCGCGTGTCCAAAACCCGCGAGCGGGCCGCCCATGCCACATCAAAGCGGCAGCTTACGGGCGGTGCCGAGATAACTGTCGTAATTCGCCCTCATCTCCGTAAGCGAATCCCCCGCGAACTTTTCGACCAGCGCCCGCGCGATCTCGAACGAGACAACGTTCTCCAGGATCACGCTCGCCGCCGGCACCGCGCACGCGTCGCTTCGCTCGTACGCCGCCTTGTCGGGTTGCTTCGTGTTCAGGTCCACCGATTCCAGCGCCTGCCGCGGCCCCAGCGTCGAAATCGGCTTCTTCGCCCCCCGCACGATCACCGGCTGCCCGTTGGTCATGCCCCCTTCCAAGCCCCCCGCGTTGTTCGTCCGCCGCACGAAGCCCAGCGTCGGCGTGTCCTTCAGCGCCGAGTCGTACGCGATCTCGTCATGGACCTTTGTCCCCGGCAGGAACGCCGCGTCCTTGCCGAGGCCGATCTCGACCCCCTTGAACGCCTGGATCGACATGACCGCCATCGCCAGGCGCGCGTCGAGCTTCTGGTCGTACTGCACGCACGACCCCAGCCCCGGCGGGCAGCCGAACACGCGCGCCTCGACCACCCCGCCGAGCGTGTCGGACTCTTCCTTGGCCTTACGGATCGCCTCGCGCATCTTCTCCGCCGCCGCCGGGTCCGGACACCCCACCCAGTCCTTGAACAAATCCCCCTGGTCGCGCTGCGCCCGCAGCGTCTCCAGCGGCAGCGAGAAATCCACCTTCCCCACCACCGCCCCAATCGACAGCACGTACCCGAACGTCTCGACGTTGAACTGCCGCAGCAGACACCGCGCCAGCGCCCCCGCCGCCACGCGCGCGGCCGTCTCCCGCGCCGACGCCCGCTCCAGCACCGGCCGGCAATCGGTCGTCAGCCACTTGAGCGACCCCGCCAAATCCGCGTGCCCCGGCCGCGGCCGGTGCAGCGCCGGCGCCTCGTCCAGCCGCGAGTCCTTGTTCACCACCTCCAGCACGATGGGCGACCCGATCGACAACCCCCGCCGCACGCCCGAGAGGATGTTGACGGTATCGGTCTCGATCTTCTGCCGCCCGCCGCGCCCGTACCCGCCTTGGCGGCGGCGCAATTCGCTGTCGATGAATGCTTTATCAACAGGCACCCCCGCCGGCAGCCCCTCGACCAGCGCAATGCAAGCCGGCCCGTGCGATTCCCCGGCGGTTCGGTACGTCAGCGTGGACATAGATTGCGGATCATAGCGGAAACCGTGGAGGATTTCGCGGGCGGCGGGAAGCGATACAACGACAGATGAACGCGAACGAGCGCGGACCGCGGCGCGGCCAATGGCGCAACACGGACGCCGGCCTCGCACGCCCGGCAAGCCAGAGGACTAGCGATTGCGCCGCCGTCGCCGTAGCGGCAGGAGGGCGGCGGCGGTGAGCAGCGCCAGGGACGCCGGTTCCGGCACGGTGGTCACGAAGTAGCCGTCGGTGACGGTGCCGCCGCTGAAATAACCGTGGAAGAGCACCTGCCCGGAATCGTTCATCACGGTGCTGGAGCCGACCTCGTTCTGACGGCTCGTCTGGTCATTGAGGGTGAGGCCGAACATGTTGCGGAAATCGCCGCCGCCGACGTCGAACGGCTCGTTGGTGATTGCCAGGAGCTTGATGTCGCCGGGGCTCCCGCCGAACAGGCCCCACCTCGCGGAGGAGAGGGCGTTCACGAAAGCCACCTGGCCGGAGTTGTTGACGACCCACTCGGTGAAGTTGCCGCCGAACGTGTCGGAGAGGCCGGGTGCGGGGTCCCCCTCGCGGGCCACGAGCTTCAGGGCGTCGGGCGGGCCGAAATAAAGCGCCTCGTCGTTGAACGCAGTCACGCCGGTACCCGACAGTGTCGCGGCGAACGCGACACTTCCGCTGTCGGTGATCCGCGGCGCGCCGAACAGGTGCAACGACGTTCCGACCTTGGCGGCGGGCGCCTGGTCGCCGGCCCGGAACGCGGGCGCGAGCGCGCCCGGCTGCCCGAGCCAGATCGTGGCGGCGTTGGCCGGGTCGATGCCCGAGCCGGAAACCGAGCCGAGCAGCCCCACGAGACCCGCACGATTCATGCTCATGCTGTCGCCGTCGAAATCATACTTGACGCCGGCCGGAAACCCGGGGGCGGGGTCTCCGTTGTATGCGAAGAGCTGGGGGGAGTCGGGCTGCCCGACCCAGAAGCCGTGCGCCGAAGGGGCCGGGTCGTTCGTCAGCCCTTCGGCGAAACTCACCCTGCCGCTACCGTCGATGCCCGGGTGGCCGAAGAAGACCGAGCTCGTGAGCGTGGTGCCGACGGGGCGGCCGGGGGCGGCGCCGCCCTCGCGCGCGACGGGCTGAAGCGAGCCGGCCGGCCCCGCGTAGATCACGGTATTGTTGAAGGACGTCACGCCGGTTCCCTTGACAGTGGCGGCGACGGCGACGCGGCCGTCGGCGTTGACGGCTTCATTGGCGAAGCTGACCAGGGTCACGCCGGCCCCGAGACCGGGGGCGGCGTCCCCCTCCTTGGCTACGAGTTGGAATGCGCCGGGCGCGCCGACCCAAAGGCCATCGATGAACGTCAGGCGCGGCGAGCTGACAGCCTCGGTATGAAACGCCAGCTTCCCCGAGGAACTGAGCTGGATGCTCTGAGTGCTCGTGGTGTTAAATACCATCCCCGGCATGCCCGGCGCGGGGTCGCCGGCGCGCGCGACGGCGTGCAGGGAACCGGGCAGCCCCATCCAGATGCCCGTTCCATTGGTGATGGAGTTCACCCCCGTTCCCCTGATCCGTGCGGCGAAGGCGACATTTCCGGCGCCGTCGATCCATGGCGGGGACAGGAAGAAATCGAACGTCGCACCCGCGGGCAGGTCCGGGACCTGGTCGCCAAGCAGCGCGACGCGGCTGTGCGGGGCCGCCGCGTAAGTATCGGCGGATAAAAGCGCAACGACGATGGCGATACCCAAGAGACGGCGTCTGGCAGAATTCACCTGGTGCTCCGTCAGCTTCACCGACCGGAAGGCGAATCAAGGACCGTATCGTCCTTTCATCCGCATTGACAAATGACTATACGACGCCAAGCCTGCGTTTGTTGTGGTCAAGATGAGCAATCCGCAGCCACGCGATACACTCTCATCTCATGCCGCCGAGTCAACCGCCCCTCCGCATCATCAACAGCGTCGCCCCCATCCGCATCTGCGACAACGGCGGCTGGACCGATACCTGGTTCGCCAAATACGGCAAGGTCTTCAACATCGCCGTCTACCCCTACGCCGAGGTGCAGCTCAACGTCTTCCGCCAGGAGGAACGCCAGCCGCGGATCACGATCCATGCGGAGAACTACGGGCAGCGGTACACGATCGGCAAGCCGCGCGGCCTGTACGACAAGAACCCGCTGCTCGAAGCGGCCATCGACTTCATGCACATCCCCGACCACCTGTCCCTGGAGGTCTCGATCTACAGCGAGGCGCCGGCCGGCTGCTCGACCGGCACCAGCGCGGCCGTCAGCGTGGCGCTGATCGGCGCGCTGGATCACCTCACGCCGGGGCGCATGACGGCCCACGAGGTGGCGCGCACCGCGCAGCGGATCGAGACCGAGATGCTCAAGCAGCAGTGCGGCATCCAGGACCAGATCGCCTCGGCGTACGGCGGCATCAACTTCATCGAGATGTTCGACTACCCCAACGCCGCCGTCAGCCCGGTCCAGATCCCCAACAGCCTGTGGTGGGAGCTGGAGAGCCGGCTGTCGCTGGTCTTTGTCGGCCAATCGCACAGCTCGTCGGACGTGCACCGGCTGGTGATTCGGGAGCTGGAGGGGGCGGGGCCGGAGGCGGCGAAGCTGAAGCCGCTGCGCGCCACGGCGGAGAAGTCGCGCGACGCGCTCTTCGCCGGCGATTTTGCCGCGCTCGGCCGCGCGATGGTCGAGAACACCGAGGCGCAGGGGGACCTCAACGCCGCCCTCATCGGCGGGCACCACGCAAAGATCATCGAGATCGCCAAACGTCACGGCGCCATCGGCTGGAAAGTCAACGGCGCCGGCGGCGACGGCGGCTCGGTGACGATCCTCGGCGGCCCCAGCGCCAGCGGCAAACGCGCCATGATCAAGGACATTGAGTCGGCCGGACCCGGATTTCAGAGCATCCCGATTTATCTCAGCCGTTTCGGCCTGCGGGTGTGGGAGACGCGGCCCACGTGAGCGGGCCAGCGCCCGGGCCGTTTCCGCGCGCGAGCTGGTGGATCAGGTCGATGCCCCGGGCGATCGCGAATTCCAGGTCCGGGCAGAGGTTTTCCGGCTCGATCAGCTCGGGGAGGTTGTGTTCGTCCAGCGCCTTGTATTGCGATTGCGTGATGCCCGAAATGACCAGCCGGCGGTGATTGGCATGGAGCTTCTCCGCGGCCGTGCGAAGGTCGAGCACGGCGTTGGCGTCCAGCCGCGTGAGGGGACTGACCGCGAGAATGATGACCCGCCAGTGCTCCGGCAGGCGCTCCGCCCAGTGCTGAAAATGTGGCGCGCGGTGCTGGGCGTCGCCGCGGTGGTGGGAGAGGCGGTAAATCCCCAGCTCCGGCGGCAACAGGGCCTTCACCAAGCCGTACGCCCGCAGCTCCGGGTCGGACAGCAGGTCCAGTTCCTTCACGTCGGCGATCGGCGTGCGCCAGTCCACGATCAGGATGTAAAGCAGGAAACAGACCGGCACCGTCAGTGACAGGCTCGGCAGGCGGGCATGGACCAGCGCCCCCGCCACTACGCCGAACCCGAACGATCCCCAGATGCTCGCCAGCAGCGCGATGCGCAGGAACGACGGGTGCCGCTGCGAGACCTTGAGCACGCGCCCCGCGCGCGACCACCGCCGGCCGCGCGTCATGTCGCGGCACCAGAGGAGGAACTGCACGCCTTCCAATCCGAGGTCGGTGATCACGCCGGTGACGTGCGTGGTGCGGACGACGGCCCCTGAGATCTGCGTGATCGTCGCGTTCTGTAACCCCATCGCGAACGCCGCCATTGCCAGCAGCGGGTACAAGGCCGCCGGCTTGTCGTGACCTATCTGCAGGTGCCGCTGGACGAAGAGCATAACGAACGACAGCAGGCACGCCTCGAACGCCATCGGCAGGATGTACTTCGACCGGAAGCCGTACCGGCGGGCCGACTCGGTCATCATGGCCGACGAAATCGCCCCGAGGAGGAACATGACGAGGATGAAACCGAAGACTGCCGCCATGCCCCAATCCGCACCGGCCAGGCGCTGGCCGAAGTAGGTGCTGTTGCCGGTCATGTGCGACGCCGTGTACCCGCAGACGAGGAAGCACACGACGTTGGTGTACCCGCCGACCCAGGAAAGCGAGATCGCCAGGCGGGTCTTGAGGCGGAAGGAGTATGCGGCTGCGGAGAGCATGTCAGGGACCTTCCAAATGTCGGCGTTGGGTTCTGGTAAGACGTCAGCTGTTGCCCATTATCGGCAAACGGCGTGGGGGAAAGCAGGTCCGTGATGCAGGAGTTTCGCCCACCGTCTGTCATGTGTTATGCTCTAAGCCAGGTGGTGAATTATGCAGGTACAGCTCAAGCCCGAGCTCGCCAGGTTCATCGAGGATCAGGTGAAGTCCGGCCGGTACGGCTCGCCGGAGGACGCGGTGAACGCCGCCGTTGCCAAGCTTCAGTCCGAAGAAGAATTGCTGGCGGATGAGCTCGACGACGAGGACCTTGCCCGCATCGAGGAGGGGCTTGTCCAGGCCGGGCGCGGGGAAACCCGACCATGGGCGGAGGTGCGCGAAGAGCTCCGCGCGAAATACCTGAAACCTTAGCCGCTCGCATGCCCGTCCGATACCGCGTTGCAATCACCCGCCGTGTGTCCTCAGACCTGGAACAAATCCACAGCTACATTGCGAAAGACTCACCGCAGAACGCCGCGAATTTCATTTCGGAATTGCTCAAGGCGATCGACAGCCTCGAACTATTCCCGCACCGTATCCCGTTCATGCGGGGCGGCGCCAGCCCAGTGAAGCGGTGCGCCGCATGCCGGTCGTGCCGTACCTCATCTACTATCGCGTGAATGACAACGCCCGTGCCGTAGATGTCGTTACGATTCGCCATGGGAAACGACGGCAGCCGAGGCGTTTTTGACCACAACGGGCACGGGCGGTGCACGCCGGGGATCGTTTGCCCTATCATGTCGGCATGACGCGTGCTGAGACGACCGGGGCGAAGGTGTTGGATTACAAAGGGCCCGCACCGCCAGTGGCGGCCGCCGTGGCGGCGACCGGCAGCGCCTGGAGCCCCCTCCGCCATCGGCTGTTCTTCTGGATGTGGCTGGCCACCACCGTCTCTTACGTCGGCGCCGAAGCCCTCAGCACCGGCCGCCAGTGGCTCATGCGCCTCCTCACCGCCGACCCCGCCATGGTCGCGCGCACCGTCTCCGCAGCGACGTTGCCACTGGCGCTGCTGGCCATCATCGCCGGCGTGTTGGCCGACGTGCTCGACCGCCGGCGGCTGCTGATCGTCACCCAGATCTGGATGTGCGTCGCGTCGGTCCTGCTCGGCGTGATGTACTACCTCCACTGGATCACGCCCGGCGTGCTGCTGGCGATGACCTTCCTCTTCGGCATCGGCTGGGCCCTCAGCGGGCCGGCGTTCCAGGCGATCATCCCGGAGCTGGTGCCGCCGGGCGAGATGGCGCTGGCGATCGGCCTCAACAGCGTCGCGCTGAACGTCGCCCGCGCCGTCGGCCCGGTGCTGGGCATGGGCATCATGGCGTTGGGCCGAAAGTACGAAGCGTTTGGCCCCGGCGCCGACTTCATCATCGGCGGGCTGGCGTACATCGGCGTGGCCTGGGCGCTGTACCTCTGGCAGCGCCCGCCGCAGGTCTCCAAGACGCGCCGCGAGCAGCTCTGGGAAGGCGTCCGAACCGGCGTCCGCTACACCGTCCACTCGCCGGCACTCCGCGCCATCCTCGTCCGCGTCCTGGTCTTCATCTTCTGCGCCAGCGCGCTGTGGGGTCTGATCGTCCCGCTCGGCAAGGACCAATTGCACCAGCGCGAGATGGGCATCGGCATCCTGGCCATGTTCGCCGGCGTCGGCGCCATCGTCGGCGTCTTCCTCATGCCCTGGCTCCAGCGCGAGCTGGAGGTGGACGGCATGGTCAACCTCTCCACCGCCGTCTTCGGCCTCTGCATGCTCGGCGTCGGCATGTCGCGCTATTACTGGCTCGATTGCGCCCTGCTGTTCTTCCTCGGCGTGAGCTGGGTCATCGTCCCGACCAACTTCAACATCGCCACGCAGAAATCGTGCCCGATGTGGGTCAAGGGCCGGGCGATCGCGATGTACTGGACCGTCCTCTGGGGCTCGATGTCGATCGGCATGTCCTTCTGGGGCCTGGTCGCGCGGTGGACGACGATCCCCGGCGCCTTCTTCATCGCCGGCGTCGGCCTGATGGCCGGCCTGCTCCTCGTCAAGAAATATCCCCTGACCCTCGCCGCCGGTACCGACTTCCGCCCGGCGGGAAAGTCCGGCTCCTGGCCCCAGGCCGCCGCGGATCTGGCCGAGGACGGCGGGCCCGTCATGGTCACGGTCGAATACCAGATCGACCCCGCCCGCACCGCCGAGTTCTCCCAGGTCATGCACGAGCTGCGCCTCCAGCGCCTCCGCGACGGCGCCTACCACTGGGGCCTCTTCGGCCAGGCCCGAGGCGCCGAAGGCGACGGCGGCCGCTGGGTCGAGCAGTTCATCGTCCGCTCCTGGGTCGATTACCTGCGCACGCACGAGCGCATGACCAGGTCCGACGCCGCACTGGAGGAGCGCGCCCTCTCCTTCCACCGCGGCGACGCCCCCCCGGCCGTGAAGCACTGGGTCCACGCGCCCGATCCGCGGAGGGAACGCGGTTCGACGCGGGGTTCGACGTGGGCGAGCCGGGTTGATTTCGGGGAGTTCTCCGTCTTCTCCGCCGAATCCCTCAAGGGCCTTAAGGAACGGTTTGCGGCCGAGCGGGAGCTGTTCCTCCGCCGCTGCGGCGGGCGCGAGGCGGGCAACGGACGACAACGCGGAATGGGGGCCTAAAATCCGTCGCGGCGTGATTCACGCGTGATTCACGGAGGTCCCGACATGGCAATCGTCGCGTGTCCGAACTGCGGCGCGAAGAACCGAATCGATGAATCCAAGGCCCGCCGGGCGACGCCCGTCTGCGGCAAGTGCGGCGCCGAACTGCCCCCGGGTGGGAGCGAGTCCGCCGGCGACGGCGTCGTCGAGGTCACCGACGCCACTTTCGAGCGGGTGGTCGCCACGCCGGGCAAGCCGGTGCTCGTGGACTGCTGGGCCGAGTGGTGCCCGCCGTGCAGGATGCTCTCGCCGGTGATCGAGCAGCTCGCGACCGAAAGCGGCGGCCGGTTCCTCGTCGGAAAACTCAACGTGGACCACAACCCCGAAGTCGCCATGCGCTTCCGCGTCGAAAGCATCCCGACGATGCTGATCTTCAAGGACGGGAAGCTCGTGGACAAGCTCGTGGGCCTCCAGCCGAAGCAGGCGATCGCGGCGAAATTGAACGGCATCGCGTGATGACGTGAAAACGTGATTACGTGACCAGAGAAGGGCGCTAACGAGGCCGGGGCTCGGGCGTAATATGGGTTGTCACGGAAAATGGCCCAGCCCGCCTATTACATCCCCGAGGAAGAGACGCTCGCCCGGCCTGAATTGGAGGCCTTGCAGCGCCGCAAGCTCTCGGCGATGTGGCGCGAGGTCACTAGCGAGCGGTCGTCCAACCAGTTTTACCGCCACAAGTTCGCCGGCATCTCCTTCGACCCGCTCACCGACCCGCTCGATACGCTCCCCCTCACCACCCGCACCGAGCTCGAAGCCGACCAGCTACAGAACCCCCACTACGGCACCAACCTCACCTACCCGCGCGACCGCTACTGCCGACTCCACCAGACCTCCGGCAGCAAAGGCGTCCCCCTGCGCTGGCTCGACACCGCCGACACCTGGACGTGGTGGAAGCGCTGCTGGGGCATCATCTTCACCGCCGCCGGCGTCACCCGCAGCGACGTGCTCATGTTCCCGTTTTCGTTCGGCCCGTTCATCGGCTTCTGGGGCGCGTTCGAAAGCGCCGTCGCCCTGGGCATGCTCTCCCTCCCCGCCGGCGGAATGACCACGACCGCGCGCCTGCGCTTTATGAAGGACAACGCCGCGACGGTCGTCTGCTGCACGCCGACCTACGCGCTGCGAATGGCCGAGGTCGCGCGGGAAGAAGCTTTCGACCTTCCCGCCGCCGGCGTGCGCCGCCTGGTCGTCGCCGGCGAGCCCGGCGGAAGCATCCCCGAAATCCGCAATCGCATCGAATCCGCCTGGGGCGCCCGCGTCTTCGACCACACCGGCATGACCGAAATGGGGCCCCTCGGCTTCGAGTGCGAGCAGGCCCCCGGCGGCGTCCACCTCATGGAAAGCGAATGCATCGCCGAAATCCTCGACCCTGCTACGGGAAAGCCCGTCCCGGATGGCGAACCCGGCGAGCTGGTCCTCACGAATCTCGGCCGCTGGGGCAGCCCCCTCATCCGCTACCGCACCGGCGACCAGGTCCGCGTCACCCGCCAGCGCTGCGCCTGCGGCCGATTCTTCGCCCGAATGGTCGGCGGCATCGCCGGCCGAATCGACGACATGATCGTCGTCCGCGGCAACAACGTCTTCCCCACGGCAGTGGAAGCCGTCATCCGCCGCTTCCCCGAGGTCGCCGAGTTCCGCGTGGTCGTTGAGGAGGACGGCGCGCTCACCCAGGTGCTCGTCGAGTTGGAGCCCGCCCCGGGGACAAATTGCCAGAACAATGGGACCCCAACGTTAGCCGACCGCGTCGGCAAAGCCCTCCAGGACACTTTGAACTTTCGCGCCCAAGTGCGTACGGTATCCGCAGGCGCCCTGCCCCGCTTCGAGATGAAGGCGCGGCGGTTCGTGCGCCAAAGGGGGTCGTCGAAAACGGCGTAGCAGACGGGAACGAGATATGAACCCTCGATTCACAACCCTGGCGTGCGGCCTCGTGGCCACGGCCGCGACCTTGGCCGCCTCCCTCCCCGCATCCGCCAACGACTGGTACCAGTGGCGCGGCCCCGAGCAGTGCGGCGACTCGCGCGAGACCAACCTCCCCGACCACTGGACCCCAGAAGGCGAAAACGTCGCCTGGAAGGCCCCCGTCGGCGGCATGAGCGCGCCCGTCGTCTTCAACGGCCGCGTCTACGTCATGAGCCGCACCGGCGAGGTCCCCGCCCAGGACACCCTCATCCCCGGCCCCCACACCCAGGAGGCCTACGTCTGCCTCGACGCCGAAACCGGCAAGGAACTCTGGCGCCACAACGAAAACATGACCCAGACGGACAACCCGTTCTGGCGCATCGGCTGGGGCAACCCCTGCGGCGACCCCGTCACCAAGCGCGTCTACTTCGTCGGTTCCCAAGGCACCTTCCTCTGCCTCGACGGCGAATCCGGCAAGGTCCTCTGGAAGCGCCAGATGACCGAAGAGTTCGGCATGATCACCACCTTCGGCGGCCGCACGCCGTCCCCGGCGGTGGACGAAGACCAGGTTTTCGTCGCCGGCGTCAGCTTCGGCTGGGGCGAAAACGCCCGCGGCCAGCACCGCCTCTACGCCTTCAACAAGAACACCGGCGAGTTGAACTGGACCAGCCCCAGCGGCGGCGTGCCCGTCGATGCCCCGCAGAACACCCCGACCATCGCCGTGATTAACGGCGTCCGCACGGTGATGTTCGCCGGCGGCGACGGCGGCATTCACGGATTCGAAACCCGCACCGGCAAAAAACTCTGGACCTACAAGGCCTCCAAGCGCGGCATGAACGCGTCGGTGATCTGCCAGGGCACGCGCGTCTACGGCTGCTACGACCTCGACAGTTTCGACACCACCAAGCGCGGCCGCGTCTTCTGCATCGACGTCGCGGGCGCCACGCCGGCCAGGGACCCCAAGCTCGTCTGGAAGATCGACGGCATCGAGGCCGGCTTCCCCTCGCCGTGCCTGTACGAGAACACCCTCTACGTGCTGGACAACATGTGCGTCCTCCATGCCATCGACGCCGAAAAGGGCAAGGAAAAGTGGAAGAAAGTCTGCGGCCGCATCGGCAAAGCCTCCCCCGTTTACGGCGACGGCAAGCTCTACATCTGCGAAGGCAACGGCCGGGTCACCATCCTCAAGCCCGGCGACCGCAAGGCCGAGGTCCTCGACCAGCAGGAGGCCGAGGGCAAGCTCGGGCGCGAATACGACATCTACGGTTCCCCCGCCATCTGCAACGGCCGCATCTACATCCAGGCCGCCAACGTGATGTACTGCATCGGCCCCAAGGAGCCGAAGAAGCAGGACGTGCCGGTGCCGCAACTGGCCAAGGAGGAACCCGTCGGCCAGGGCGCGAAGGTGACGCAGCTCGTCGTCACCCCCGCCGACATCGTCCTCCGTCCCGGCCAGAAGGCCACCTTCGCCGCCAGGGGCTACGACGACAAAGGCCGGCTCGTGAAGTCGTACACGCCCGACGAGGTGAAGTGGTCGATCGGCCAGCTCACCATGCCCGCCGCCCCCGCGCCCCCGGCCGGTCCGACCGCCAAGCCCGCCGAGATCCCGCGTGAAGCGCCCAAGCCCACGGGGGCGAGCGGCCGCGCCCCGTCCTCGCCCGACGGCAGCGCCCGCGTCGTCCTCGCCGCGGACGCCCCCGCCCCGACAACCCCCGGCAGCCGCAGCGGCCAGACCGGCGGCGCCATGACCGCCTCCGCCGGCCAGAAAATCGGCAACCTCAAAGGCAACATCGACGGCGGCGGCACCTTCACCGCCGAGAACGGCCCCTTCCAGGGCGGCGCCATCGACGCCTCCGCCGACGGCGCGAGCGGCTTCGCCCGCGTCCGCGTCCTGCCGAATCTTCCATGGAAAATGGACTTCGAGCAGGTCCCCGTCGGCAGCCCGCCGCTGACGTGGCTGGGCGCCGGCGGCAAGTTCGCCGTCCAGGACCTCCAAGGCAACAAGGTCCTGGTCAAGCTGATCGACCCGCCCGGCCACGAATCCATCCCGCCCAAAGCGTTGTACGCCCGCGCCCGCACCAACTTTGGCGCGGTGGACATGCACGACTACACCGTGCAGGCCGACGTCCGCGCCACCGAGATCATCTCCGGCGAGAACAAGATCCGGAAAATGCCCAACGCCGGCATTATCGACAGCCGCTACGTCCTGGAGCTGCGCGGCCCCGACCAGGAGATGGTCCTGTTCGTCTGGCCGACCGCGCTGTGGTACAGCGTCCACGCCCGAGCCCCCCTCACCTGGCAGGCGAACAAGTTTTACCGCCTCAAGCTCCGCGTCGAGCAGGCCGGTGACAAGGCCATTGCCATGGGCAAGGTCTGGCCGGCTGACGGCCAGGAGCCGGCGGACTGGGCGGTCAAACTCGAAGATCCCACCCCCAACCGCAACGGCAACCCCGGCCTGTGGGGCTTCTCCAACGAGAACGAAATCTACTACGACAACATCGTCGTGACGGACAACAAGGCTCAGTAAGGCGACCCAATATGATGACCCGCAATCTCAGAAAACTGGCGTTCGCGGCAGCCGCCGGCTTGCTCATCGCGCTGCCCTCCCGCGCCGACGATTGGCCCATGTTCGGCCGCACGCCGCAGCGCAACATGTACACGCCCGAGAAGAACCCACCCACCGACTGGGACGTCGCCGACAAGAAGAACATCAAGTGGGCCGCCGAGCTCGGCTCCCTCAGCTACGGCAACCCCGTCGTCGCCAACGGCGTCGTCTACATCGGCACCAACAACGAAGCCAAGCGCGACCCCGCCTTCGTCAAAGACGCCGGCGTCCTCATGGCGTTCCGCGAGAGCGACGGCAAGTTCCTCTGGCAGCGCATCAGCCCCAAGCTCGGCAGCGGACGCGTCAACGACTGGCCCTACGAGGGCGTCTGCTCCACCGTGTACGCCGAGGGGAGCCGCATCTGGTACTGCACCAACCGCTGCGAGGCCGTCTGCCTCGACTACAGCCCCGGCGGCGGCCCCCAGCCCAAGGTCCTCTGGAGCGTGGACATGATGGCGGCCCTGGGCGTCTTCCCCCACAACATGACCGACTGCTCCATCACCGCCTGGGGCGACTACATCTACGTCACCACGGCCAACGGCGTGGACGACACACACAAGTACGTCGTCGCCCCCCAGGCCCCCGGCATCGTCTGCTTCGAGAAGAACACCGGCAAGGTCATCTGGACCGACAACTCCCCCGGCGAAAACGTCCTCCACGGCCAGTGGTCCAGCCCCGCCATCGCGGAGATCAACGGCCAAGCCCTGTGCCTCGCCGCCCTCGGCGACGCCTGGCTCTACGGCTTTGATGCCAAAACCGGCAAGCACGTCTTCACCTTCGACCTCAACCCCAAGGCCTCCGTTTATCCCCAGGGCGGCCGCAACGAAGTCATCGCCAGCCCCGTCATCTGGGACAACAAGCTCTACATCGGCACCGGCCAGGACCCCGAGCACGGCGAAGGCGACAAGGCCGACCTCTGGTGCATCGACCTGGTCAAGGCCGTCAAGACCGGCGGCGACGTCAGCGAGGAGCTCGACGCCAACCCCGCCCAGGGAAAGCCCCAGCCCGGCCAACAACTCATGGTCCCCGCCGGCGCAGGGCAGCGCAAGGGCAAGCCCAACCCCAACAGCGCCGCCGTCTGGCACTTCCACGCCACCGACGCCAACCACAACGGCAAGATCGAGCCCGCCGAACGCATGCACCGCACGATCTCCACCGTCGCCATCGACCCGTCCACCGGCATCCTGTTCGCCCCCGACTTCTCCGGCTTCCTCCACTGCATGGACGCCCGCACCGGCGAAATCTTCTGGAACAAAGACCTCGAAGGCGCCGTCTGGGGCTCCCCCATGATCTCAGACGGCAAAGTGTACATCGGCGACGAAAACGGCTTCGTCCGCATCTTCGAAGTGAGCAAAAAGCTCAAGATGCTCTCCGAACACGACATGGGCGGCAAAGTCTACTGCTCCCCCGTCTTCGCCAACGGCACCCTCTACATCATGACCGTGGACAAGCTCTACGCCATCGAGGAGAAGAAGTGAGCGCCCATTCCGCCGACACCACCAGTCCCGCCACGCAGAAGAAAGTCCAGCAGGCCCGCGAGCGCCTCGACGCCCACGTGCGCGACATCGTCGCCTGGCACTTCTCCCCCGAAACCGGCTGCCCCTTCTGGCTCAACTTCGCCAAGGAGCACAACCTCGACCCGCGCAAGCAGGTCAAGGGCTTCGACGACCTCAAGATCTTCGGCCACTTCGAAGACGAGTGGCTCCGCGGAGGCCCGGTTCGCCGCTGGCTCCCCAAGGGGCTCGAAGGCAAACCCATGTACGTCTTCGAGACCGGCGGCAGCACCGGCGTCCCCAAGAGCCGCCTCCAGATCGACGACTGGAAGATCGACTACGAGGCCTTCAGCCAGACCCTCTCCGACAAGACCTTCCCCCGCGGCGCCGACTGGCTCATGCTCGGCCCCTCCGGCCCCCGCCGCCTGCGCCTGGCCATCGAACACCTCGCCCAGTTCCGCGGCGGCATCGCCTTCAGCATCGACCTCGACCCCCGTTGGGTCATCAAGTGCATCAAGCGCGGCGAAATCCAGGAGGCCAACCTCTACAAGCAGCACGCCATCGACCAGGCCCTCACCGTCCTCCGCGCCAACCCGAACATCAAGTGCATGTTCACCACGCCGAAACTGCTCGAAGCGCTCTGCGAAAAGATCGACCTCGTCCGCTACGGCATCACCGGCGTCTTCTGCGGCGGCACCGAAATGACCAGCCAGTTCCACCGCTTCGCCCGCGAAGAGCTCGTCCCCCGCATCGACTTCGTCCCCACCTACGGCAACACCCTCATGGGCCTCGCCACCCACAAGCCCTTCGACCCCGCCGACAACTACGAGATCATCTACCACCCCCCCCACCCCCGCGCCGTCATCGAGATCATGGATTTCAACGACCCTGAAAAGAAGGTCGATTACGGCCAGCAAGGCCGCGTCATGCTCACCACGCTGACAAAGGAAACCTTCATCCCCCGTTTTCTGGAACGCGACCAGGCCATCCGCCGCCCCCCCTGCGACCCCTACCCTTGGGACGGCGCCGGCAACGTCCAACCCTACAGCGGCTTCGCCGGAACCGTCGTGGAGGGGGTCTATTAGGAGTGGACAATGCCGGTCATCAGCACAGCGAGGATGACCGCGCGACAGTTCCTGGAA
>Ga0308175_100000838_pt1 | contig 20404 bp, 22 predicted proteins | sample PhyCR1_3_FD_203893 | JGI IMG/M metagenome (GOLD analysis project Ga0308175, IMG submission 203893) | Soil microbial communities from UC Gill Tract Community Farm, Albany, California, United States - DLSLS.C.R1 | ecosystem: Environmental > Terrestrial > Soil > Agricultural land | place: USA...
CATCAACCTCGTCGTTGCACCGGAAGTGAGCTCGATCGATCCCTCGGCCGCGATCGTCATCAATGGTCTTTCAATCCCCGGTATCCAGACCCGGCGTGCGAAGACTGTGGTGGAACTCCGCGACGGAGAGTCGTTCGCGTTGGCAGGCCTGATCCGCAAGGACTTCCAGGACACGATCCGCCAGGTGCCACTGCTCGGCCACATTCCGATTATCGGAGCGCTGTTCCGCTCGACGGGCTTCCAGCATCAGCAGACGGAGCTGGTGATCATCGTGACGCCGCGGCTGGTGCGCCCCGTTCGCGCCGGGACCCTGAAGCTGCCGACCGATCGCGTAGGACCGCCTAGCGAGGCCGACCTCTTGCTGAACGGGCGCACTGATACAGGTGCACCGGCGACGCCATTCACCATGCAACCACCGCTGCCGCCACCTCCGCGGGCAGTGCCTGGCGGCAGCGCACAGAACAAGCCGATGGGCTTCGAGAAGGATTACGGACATGTCCTCTGATCGCTCTCACGTGAAGTACGCTGCGATCCTCGGCGCAGCGCTCATGGCGCTGACCGGCTGCAACACGGCCAACAAGCATATCGGCGAGGTCGACCCGTACTTCGGCGACGCAGTGAAGTACGACACGGCTCTGCAAACGATTAACCCGGACCCGGTCTACCCGGCATCCGCCGCGCAGCCTGGCAGCAAGGGGGACAAGGGTGCGCGGGCAGTGCTTCGGTATCGCACCGACGCCGTGAAGGCGGTTGAAGCAACGCAGACCAGCAGCGGATCGCGCTGAGCTCCCGCTGAGGATGAGACCAGATGTGGGGCATCGTTTCGAGACTTGGCCGCGACACTAACGGCACAGTCGCGCCCACCGTGGCGCTCTCCCTCATCGGCCTCATAACCATCGGCGGTGTCGCCTTCGACTACGCGCACCTCGCAGCCATGGACACCGAACTGCAGCAGGCTGCCGATCAGGCCGCCCTCGCTGCTGCGACCCAACTTGATGGTCAAACGGGAGCGATCGCTCGAGCGACGGCCGCGGCGAACAGCCTCGTTTCCAACAGAACCATGCTTGCGGGCGGCGGCGCTTCCCAGAGCGTGACGGTGCCGACGATAACGTTCTGCAAGACGTTCGACGATTCGGTCGCGGACACTACCACCGCCTGCACCGCGACGACCGTCGATAAGGATGCTCACGTTGCCTGGGTGAAGGTTGGCGGCCGGACCGCGAACTTCACGCTGACGCCGATTGTCGGAGTCCTCAACTCGGGCACCATCGGCGCCGAAGCGGTCGCAGGGCTAAGCTCGGCGGTCTGCAAAGAGCCGCCCGTGATGATGTGCAATCCCAACACCGACCCGGCGAGCTTCAACGTCAACAGCTACATCGGCAAGGGCATGCTCCTGATCGCGACCGGGAGCGGCGGGAGTTATGCACCGGGGAATTTCGGCTTCCTCGACGTCGGCGCCGGTGGCAGCGACCTGGCCAAGCTGATGGGATATGGGTCCCCGCCCGACAAGTGCGTGGACGTATCGCAGCCTCAGACCGAGACTGGCGCGCTCACGTCGGTGATCAACGAATTCAATACTCGCTTTGACATTTACGAGAGCGGGGACAGCATCGGCTGCTTCAGTGGGGGCAAGTGCCCGCCGTCACTGAACAGCCGAAAGGATGTCGTCATGAACGACACCGCACCGTTCACCAAGAACAACTGCGGCATCGTAACCGGCGGCGGACAAAAGGGCTGGCAGGTTTCGGCAAGCCCGTATCGACCGCTTAATAGCAGCACGGCTTACCCGTCGACCCCTGACGCAATGGGCTACCCGCGCGACAAGTGCCACGCTTTCAACAGCGCCGGAGACTGCCTGACCAAGTACGCGACCCCGAGCGATCGGATCGGTACGGGCGACTGGGATATCGACACTTACTTCAGAGTGTATCACCCGGCAGCCACAGTGCCAGATCCATCAGGCGGCCCGAACGTTTACGACCCGTCCTTGAACAACACCATCAGGGCCGCTTTCCCATCGCCAGCTGACGCCAGCCGAACCTATCCGACGCGATATCAAGTTTACCGGTGGGAGATGGCCAACGCTGCTACGCAGCTTACGTCAAAATCGACAAGCGTCGGCACCTCCTACGGTCAGCCCGTCTGCCAGCCGCCCGGCTGGGCTCCTGCAGGAACGACGCCGGACCGCAGAACGCTCCCGATAGCAGTGGTCAACTGCACTGGCCTGAACGGCAAGAAGCCCGTGAACCCGATTGACTGGATCGACTCGTTCCTGGTCGAGCCATCGATGCCGAGGACCGGCCCGAACGGCACCTATACGCAAACCGGCGACATTTACGTGGAGGTGATCGGGCGGACGGGAAACGGCACCGGAGGTTCAGCAGCGCAGTTCGTGCGGCACGACAGGCCGTACCTGATCCGATGAAAAAGCCAGCGCTCCTCAGCGTGCTTCGCGACCGCAGCGCCAATGCGGCCGCGGAAATGGCGATGGTCATGCCATTGCTGCTCATTCTGATGATGGGCTGCGCGGAGCTCGGCAATTACTTCTGGAACGAGCACACACTGCTCAAGGCGGTCCGAGACGGTGCGCGGTTCGCTGCGCGCCAGAGCTTCACCAATTACACGGCCTGCACGGGCTCGCCCGGCGGGACGGTCGTAACAGACACTACCAATGTGGTCATGTACGGGTATCTGACCGGCACCAACCGCCTGACGCCGAACATTACCGCCGCCAACGTGACGGTCACGACGGCCTGCGCGACCACGGTGGGCGGACAGACGATGTCCGGGATGTACAAAAATGATCCGAACGGCGCGCACACTGTGACGGTCGAGGCGACTGTGGCCTATCGCCCAGTGATCGCGATGGCACTGGGGTTTTCAGGCGTGAGCAAGTCGCTTTACGCGGATTCTCAAGCCGCGGTGACAGGCCTATGATCCTCCGCAAGATCAGTTCCGATCAATCCGGATCGTCGGCGGCCGAGTTCGCCCTCGTGCTTCCGCTTCTGATGCTGCTGATGTTCGGGGTCATCGATGCCGGTCGCTGGATCTGGACCTACAATCAGGCGGAGAAAGCGACCCAAATGGGCGCCCGGGCGGCGATCGTCACGGACATGATTTCGCCGGGCATCTCAACCTCGTACGTCGGCGTGAGCGGGCTTACCCAAGGCGACGTGATTCCCGCATCGGCGTTCGGAAAGATCACATGCACGAGCACAGGCTGCGCTTGCAGCACTGCGCCCTGCCCGACACTCGGCACAGCAAACACGACTGCGTTCAACGCCGTCGTGACAAAAATGAAGTATTTCCTGCCATCGGTCAAAGCTGCAAACGTGACCGTCGAGTACTCCTCTTCCGGTCTGGGGTACGCCGGCAGTCCCGTGCTTCCCGATCTATCGCCGATGGTAACGGTCAAGATCGGTACCCCCACCGCTCTTCAGTTCAGGCCGTTGACCACGCTAGCCATCGCGAGCGTGAACATGCCTCCGTTCACAACCACGCTGTCCGCTGAAGACCTCAGCGGTGCGGTGTCCAATTGAGGTACCTGTGGTGAGCGTCATCAACCCAAATGAGACGAGCACCGGCTGGCGCAGCAGCAAGCGCGAAGCTGCCGTTCAGCTGTATCTCAGCAGCATCGACGTCGCAGCAGCTGAGCTGGTTGGTGGGCGGGTCGCGGGTATATCGCTCGCCGTCGAGATCGTGCCGGTGACTGACTGGATTGATCCGGAAGAGATCTCGAGATCCGTGGCCGCCATCATCCAGGTCGATCCCGACAACGCCGCTTCGATCAAGCGCTTCCAGAAGCTAGCGGCAACCGTCGAGACGCCACTTATCGCCGCAGCCTACGACCCACCGCTTGCCCTCGTGCGATCGCTGGTTCGCGCGGGGGCGCACGACGTCATCCCGCTCCCTGTCACCATCGAAGAGCTGGACGCCTCGTTGGCGGTGCTGAAGGAAGAGCTCGCAAAAAGACAAAGCGTCGCTGCCGCAAGCACCGGCAAGCTGGTCAGCATCATCAAGAGCGTAGGCGGCGTCGGAGCCACATCGCTGCTGACGCAGCTCGCGATCCGCTTCGTCGAACGTGAGGCTAAGGCGGGCAGGGATGCGTGCCTGATCGACCTCGACGTGCAGTTTGGCGATGCCGCGTTCCAGCTCGGCTTGCGCCCCAAGTTTACCCTGATTGAACTGCTGGAAGCAGGTCCGAGGCTCGACGGCGAATTGCTGCGCGCGACCTGCGCCGATCACGCCAGTGGCCTGAAAGTGATCGCCGCGCCGACACAGATGATGCCGATCGAAGGCATGCCGACCGACCACCTTCTTCGAATCATCGAGCTCGCCCGCCGCGAGTTCAACACTGTGTTCGTAGACCTACCCGCGAATTGGACGAACTGGTCGCTTTCGGTGGTTGCCCAATCGGACCTTGCGTTGCTCGTCACCGAACAGACCGTGGCCGGCATCAATCGGGCGAAACGACAACTACAGCTATTAGACTCGCAGGACCTCTCCAACGTCGATGTCCGCGTAATCGCCAACCGGTTCGAGAAGAGCGCCGCGCGCGTCGTTCGTCCGGCAGATGTGCAGAATGCGCTGGGCCGGGAGATTGCTTACACGATTGCGAACGACTTCCCGCTGATGCGCGCCGCCATCGATCGCGGAGTACCCCTCGACGGCCTCAAGCGAAAAAGCGCTTTGGCGAAAGACCTGGACACACTCGATGCCGGCATTGCCGCCGCGCTCGGATTGGAGAGATAGCCCATGTGGCAGATTCGTAAGACCGCCCAGGTCGAGGAGTTCGACGAGGCGCAACGCCAGCGGGCGATGGAAGAACATCGCCTGGTCACGCTGGGCGATGCCGGAGCGTTCGCCAAGCGCGACCTTCACACGGACCTCAAGGTCGAACTTCACCACCGGCTGCTCGACCTCATCAATTTGCAGGCCCTTGAGCAGATGTCGCGCGAGCAGATCGAAGACGAGGTCGGCGACATCGTCGCGGAACAATTGGCGAAGCAGAACCAGGCGCTAAATCACGCCGAACGGAAGCAGCTCGCCAGTGACGTGCTTGATGAACTGCTTGGGCTTGGGCCGCTGGAGCCGCTGCTAAAGGACCCGACGATCACGGACATCCTCGTCAACGGCCATTCAAAGGTCTTCGTCGAGCGCTTCGGCGTTCTCGAGCCAAGCCCGGTCGTGTTCAAGGACGAGAGGCACTTGTTGCGGATTATCCAGAAGATCGTGTCGGCGGTCGGCCGCCGGATCGATGAGAGCTCGCCATTGGTCGACGCTCGCCTTGCCGATGGTAGCCGCGTTAACGCCGTGGTTGCCCCCCTTGCGATCGACGGTTGTCTTCTGTCGATCCGTAAGTTCGCCAAGGTGCCGATCAGCCTCGATCGGCTCGTCGAGATCGGCAGTGTTCCGATGCAAGTCGCGGAGGTACTTCGGGCGGTCGTCGCTGCGCGGAGGAACGTGCTCATTTCCGGCGGCACCGGCTCCGGCAAAACCACGATGCTGAATGCTATGTCGGCCTTCATCGCGGATCACGAGCGGATCGTGACGATCGAAGACTCTGCTGAACTTCAGCTGCAGCAGCATCACGTCGTCCGCCTCGAAACCCGTCCCCCGAACATCGAGGGCCGCGGCGAGATCACCCAACGTGACCTCGTGAAGAATGCGCTGCGCATGCGGCCCGACCGCATCATTCTGGGCGAGGTCCGCGCCGGCGAAGCGTTCGACATGCTGCAAGCGATGAACACGGGTCACGATGGTTCCATGACAACGGTTCACGCGAACACGGCACGTGATGCCTTGTCACGCATCGAACAAATGATCGGCATGAGTGGCGTCGACGTTCCACCCCGTTCTGCTCGCGCGCAGATCGCATCAGCGATCAACGTGGTCATCCAGGTTGCGCGTCTGTCCGACGGCCGCCGGAAACTCATCGGTTTGTCCGAGCTGACGGGAATGGAAGGCGAAGTCATCACCATGCAGGAGATTTTCCGTTTCCGGCAGACGGGGATCGCTGCGGACGGAGTTGTCCAAGGGCGCTTCGAGGCAACCGGCATCCGTCCTCGCTTCCTCGATCACGCGATGTCACACGGCGTCAGCCTATCGGCAGATCTCTTCCGCCCGGATGCGAAGTTCGAAGCATGAACCCATCTTGGATCCACGCACTGGTCTTGGTTTGCGTCTTCGGCGCTGTCGTCCTCGCTGCGGAAGCGGCGCTAAGGTGGGCAGCGCGTAATCGGCAGGCGAGCCACGCCATTCAGAGCCGCCTTCAGACGATCGCGCGACCGAGCAACCGGGCCGAGCAGATTAACTTCCTGCGTAGAGCCGGCGGCAGAATACCGGAGGGGCTACCACGGCCTGTCCAGAAATTCGCCCAGCGGATCGATCGGATGCTGCTGCAGGCGCAAACCAGCCTGGAAACGCCACGGCTGCTGCTTATCATCCTGATTGCGCCAGTTGCTATCTTCTTCGGGCTGCTGCTGTTGATGGCGTACTGGTGGGGTATCGGCATCAGCCTTGGACGACTGATCATCAGCGCAACCTTCGCCGGCGTGTTAGGTGCAGTGCTGCCGCTGATGGTCGTCAACTTCAAGGCGACTCGAACCCGCAAGAAGATCGAAGAACAATTTCCGGTAGCGCTTGACGTCTTTGTCAGGGGTCTTCGCGCCGGCCATCCGATCGCCGCCGCGCTCGATCTGCTGACCGTCGAGATGCCGGCGCCGATCGGGCCGGAGTTTGGGATGGTCGTCAACGAAGTGACCTACGGTTCCGAGCTTCGAGACGCGCTTCAAAACATGGCGGAGCGCTGGGACCTCGAGGACATGCGGATGTTCGTTGTGTCGCTCTCAATTCAGGCGGAGACCGGCGGCAATCTCGCTGAGATCCTCGAGAACCTCTCCAAGGTCATCCGCGAACGTCACGCGATGATGATGAAGGTGCGCGCGCTGTCGAGCGAAGGCCGCATGACGGCGGTGATGCTAACCGTCCTGCCCCTTTTTACCTTCACGCTCTTGTTCGTGGTGAACGCGTCGTTCTTCCTTGATGTCGCGAACGACCCTTGGTTCATCCCGGGCTTCTCGTTCCTGATCATCCTGTATCTGATTGGCTATTTCACCATCCGCAAGATGGTGAACCTGAAGGTGTAATCAAATGCTTGAACTCGTTGCGCAGAGCCCAGGACTCAAGTTGTTGTTGTTGTTGCTCCTGTTCGCGGTTGTGGTCGCACCGGCTTTTTTCATCGGTCAGGCGGTCAGCGCGCGCGAAGCAACCCGGCGGCGCCTGCTCGAAGGAGCAGCAGATAGCCAGGGCACTGCGGCGCTGGCATCCATTCGCAATGAACAAGTGGAGAGCACGTGGCTCAAGCTCGTGAACTCACTCGAGCAGACGGGAATCAGCCTCGTCGACACCAAGGACGCCGCACTGCGACAACGGCTCATCGCCGCCGGTTTCACTGCTCAATACGCGCCGCGCCTGTACACGATGGTCCGCTTGGTTCTCGTCATCGGTCTTCCCGTGTTCGTCTTGGTCTTCTTCGGCGCATCGGGTTCAAGCCCCAGTATGCTGAAACTCTACCTTTCGCTCGTCATCGCAGCTGCGATGGGCCTCTACCTACCAGCGCTATTCGTCCGCGCGAAGGCTGACAGGCGGCAACAGGAACTGGTCAACGGGTTCCCCGATGCACTCGACTTGATGCTGGTCTGCGTCGAGGCTGGGCTCGGCCTCGAGGCGGCCTTCTCCAGAGTCGGCATGGAAATGATCACCTCCCATCCGTTGCTCGCCGAGCAGTTTGGCGCCGTGGTCCTCGAGCTGCGTGCCGGGCGAAGCCATGACGATGCGTTGCGCCGCATGGCTGACCGCGCCGGAGTTGACGATATCCGCGCTTTCTGCACTCTTCTGATCCAGTCGACGAAGCTTGGTTCGTCCATCTCCCAGACTCTTCGGACATATGCATCCGAAATGCGCGAGAAGCGCCGGCTTCGGGCGGAGGAGCGGGCGCACCGTCTTCCAGTATTGATTTCGATCCCACTGGTCGCGTGCATGCTGCCGACGATGATCGGCGTGTTGATGCTACCGGCGGCGATCAGGGTCGTTCGAGCTGTTATGCCGGCACTTCACGGAGGCTGATGATGACAACGGGGGGCAAATTACTTTTGTTGAGCGGCTGCCTGGCTGCCTCTGGATGCACAGCGGACCAGACCGTTCAGATCCGTCCCATTTCTGATCCGAACGGCAAACTCCATTACAGCGGCGGCTTGCTCGCCGAAGCGCGCGGGCAACTCGCAATCGGCGCCGTCGGATTGGCGCTGGAGAGCTTCCGAACGCTGCAGCGCCAGCAGCCGGACAACTCCGACGTCTATGCGGGCATTGCGGCGTGCTACGCGCAGATGGGTCGCTTCGATCTGACGCGGACGAACTACGAGCTTGCGCTTGCCTATGCTCCGAACGATCCGGCTTTGCTGCAGGCTCTCGCAAGCACGCTCGACAGCCTCGGCGAGACCGAGCAGGCAGCACAAGTGCGCGAGGAAGTGCGCACTGCTGCAGCGAAGACTGCTCAGCCGCAATTGGCGGAGGCGCAGGTCACGCGGCTCGGGGTTCCGAGGGCAACGACGATGACGGTTAAGCTGCCGGATGCGCCGCCGCCTGCGAAGATCGCGGCCGCCGCAGAGCCCCGCATCGCCCCAGCAGTGTTGAGTTCTGCCGAGGTAAGCTTCGCCTCCTCAAGCCTGGTAAGCGCGAACAAGCCTTTGCTCGTCGCTGCCGAGGTGACCTTGCCTGTCGCTGAAACGCGAACACCGGTAGTGGCGCTCCTTGCACCAGTTTCGCACACTGCAGCCCAACCGCTGCTGCTTCCTGCCGCCGCGGTTGACGTCACAGCGCCGCGCCTCAGCGAGGTTGCTCAACGCAGTGTTTCAATTGAGGCGCCTTTCATCGATACTGGCAGCGAGGTCGTGGCAAAGACCGTCGTCGCGAAGGCTGAGCTGGCCCTAAGGCGAGATGTCGCACGCCTTCCGGAGGTCACGCCGGATCGGGACCTAAATTCGCGTGGGCCGTACCTTGAGCGGACGTCACTACGCGAAGTAGCGCTCATCACGGTGGCTACGCCAAAGAAGCAAAGCAAACTCGAATCACGTCCCACGCAGCTCCCACAAGTTGCCGTGATCGACGCTCCGCCAGCCGATCGGCCGCCGGCGGCGCCGGCCCCCCGTACGCTTCTGGCAGCTTCGGATGTGCGATGGGTGCCACTGCGTTACGCCTCGCGCACCCAACCGATCCAGCTACTAAACGCGGCGAGGACAGACCACCTGGCCGCGCGCACCCGCGTCGCGCTCATCGATCGCGGATGGCGCAAGGTTTCGATCGGCAATGCGCGCGCCGCCCGGCAACACAGCCTTGTCCTTTACTCGCCGGGCCGATGGCACGTCGCCGCTCGCCTGGCGGCGCAGCTCCGCTGCAAGGCTGTACGAGTGGCATCTGTGAAGAACGTCGTCGTGTTGCTCGGCCGCGATGCAGCTTTGAGGCGCGGAGCGATATCGCGCGCATGATTGCGCTTCAGCTGCTTGCGGCCGCGGTTACGGTCGTGCCGGGTCCAGCGCCGAACAACGCGCACGATCTCATCGCCGGCGCGGAACACGCGATCAAGGTCAACCGGCTGGAACAGGCCGGAGTCATGGCCGCCCGCGCGCTCGGCTCGGGTGCATCCGGCCGTGACATGGACCGCCTGCTTGCCGACCTCGCCTTTGCGAAGGAGAGATACGCCGAGGCGCTTGCCCGCTACCGCGTCCTTCTCAAGAGCGAACCCGCCAACCCTGACTTTCTGGAACACGCCGGGATCGCGGCCATGAAGACTGGGCAGACCGATGGTGCGTCGCGCTATCTATCGGCTGCAACGTCATCCGGTGGTGCGACATGGCGGGCATGGAACGCGCTTGGCGTGGCTGCGGACCTGAAGGGCGACTGGGACGAGGCGGACAATTCTTATGCGCGGGCGATGCAGCTTGCGCCGAGCGAGTTCGAGCCGCTCAATAATCATGGCTGGTCGCTTGTCCTCCGCGGTAAGTGGCGCTCGGCACTTCCTTTCTTCGAGCAAGCGGTTGCGCTCGAGCCAAAGTCCGCCCGCGCGCGTGACAACCTCGACCTGGCGAAGGCAGCGCTGTCGTCCGGGCTGCCGGGCCGCCGACCCGGTGAAACAGAAACCTCCTGGGCAGCGCGCCTCAACGACGCCGGACTCGCGGCCGCGGCCCTTGGGGACAAGGTGCGCGCCAATGCCGCATTCACGCAGGCGCTCGAGGTCAGCGGCACCTGGTACGCGAGAGCAGCGAACAACCTGAAGGCCTATGCCAACCGATGAACCTTGTCCTCAACTCACCTGTGTGGCTCACCATTCCTCTGATCCTCGTGATCCTCGCTGCGGCCACCGAAGATGCGCTCCGGCTGAAGATCTCGAATGTGACCTGCGCCCTGGTTTTCGTGGGCGCCTTGGTCGCCATGGCACTACACGGACTTCAACTGAGCTATTGGCAGAACGCGGTAGTTTGCATCGCGATCTTGGCGCTCGGCACGCCGGCGTTCGCTGCTGGATGGCTCGGCGGCGGCGACGTGAAGCTCCTTGCAGCGCTCGGTCTTTGGTTGGACTTCCAGGCTGCCCTTGGGCTCATATCCGCCGTGTTCATTGCCGGCGGCTTGCTCGCAATTGTCTCAATCGGCGCGCGACGAGCTGGCATCTGGCACCGGCACTTAAGTGCGAAGGAATCAAGAATTCCGTACGGTGTGGCCATAGCGGCCGGAGCCCTATTCGTCTTTGGCATGCAACTGCAACAGCGGCCAACCAATGCGTTTGTGGAGCATATCCGAGCACTCGAAGCCCAAGAACGTTAGGCCAATCATGAGGAAGCACATAATAGAATGCAGACGCCCGGGACGACCGATTTGCGTTAGGGATGGTGTACACTCCTCACGAGTGAACTAACCGCATGATTCCGCAGCCGAAATACGATGTCACGGCTGGCAAAGATTGTGAACCCTGCCGCCGCATGAGATACTCCTCGAATGAAAAGGGCCAGCGACTCGGCATGGGTAGTTTTCACCCTAACGCTCGTTGGCTCCGGCCTCGTGGTGATTGCCTTCACAGCCCTTCTAATGAGTGCTGACCAGTGCTCATCGAACACCGGCTACTGCGGCGGCGTCGGCAAGACATCGGCTCAGGTCATGCTCCTTCTGAGCGCAACATGGTTCTTCTACTTGGTGATCCGCTTCGCTCGTGATCCCGACAAGTTCTGACGGATTACCTCGCCTGAAGCTGCTCGGATGCGGCCCACTCGCCGAGGCTTTGGCGGAATCATGCACCTGGCCGGAACCTTAGCCGCTCGCCCAGTCCAGCCACGCTACCGATCTATGTCTCGTTCGCAGTTGTGTACGGAAATGGCGGAGAGGGTGGGATTCGAACCCACGGTACGGTTGCCCGTACGCCGCATTTCGAGTGCGGTGCTTTCGACCACTCAGCCACCTCTCCGCAGGGTGTCGCTCTGGCCGGCTAGGTGCCGGCTCCGGTCGGACGCGGCGCTCTAGCAGCGGCGGTCCGGGTTGCCTAGATAGTATGCATGACCCCTTTTGAAGCTTTCGAACGTTCTTCCTCCACGATGGGACAACAGCTCGACATCCCCCTCGCCCGCTTCGCCATCGGCGACGTCGTCCGGCATCGGCTGTTCGACTTTCGCGGCGTGATCTTCGACGTCGATCCAGTCTTCGCCAACAGCGACGAGTGGTACGAGGCCATCCCCGAGGCGCTGCGCCCGTCCAAGGACCAGCCTTTCTACCACCTCATGGCCGAGAACGCCGAGACGACCTACGTCGCCTATGTCAGCCAGCAGAACCTGATCGTCGACGACAGCGACGAACCGATCGAGCATCCGGCGATCGGCACGATGTTCGATCGGATGGAAGGCGGACGCTATCGCCTGCGCCCCGACCTGACCAATTAAGCGAGGGAAGAGCCGAAGCTCTCCCCTCGAGCCTTAGAAGTTTACTGCCACTCGCCCGTAAACATACCGTCCTTCGAAGCCGAAGGGCGAGAAGATCGAATAAGGCGTGTATTCCTGGTTGGCAGGATAGAAGCCGCCAACTGACGCCGGGCGCGCTCCGAACGGCGAACGATCGGGGTAGACGTCGAACACGTTGTCCGCCCCGACAGCGAGCTCGATCCGGTTCATCAGCTTGTAGCGGACCTCGAGATCGGTGATCCACTTGGCGCGCAGGAAGATGTCGTCAGGCCCATTGGCGGTGAGACTCGTCGGGTCGGAAATCGGCGCCGCGGCGCCGGGTGAGACAACCTTGCCGTAGCGGGTTGTCCTTGCCGTAATCCCGAATTTGCCGATGTCGCCATCGGCGCTCAGAACCACCTTGTCGCGCGGCTGGCCGTTGGTGAAGCGGAGGCCCTCGATACGACCGAACAGCACCAGGCCCGGAATCTGCGCGAGGCCACCGAGCTCGTTGATGCGGCGGTCGATCCGCGACTTGTTGTAGTTATAGGCCGCCGTGAGGTTCCAGTGCCCGAGCGAGCCGGCGCCGAACTGGTAGGTACCGACCAGGTCGATGCCGTGGGTCGTGGTGTCGAGGCCGTTGATGAAGAAACGAGCAGCGCCGACGCTTGCGAAGCCGTTCGCGTCGAGGATCGCCTTGACCGCGGCATTCTGGGCCGCGGTGCCGCTGCCGGCCGCGCCGAGGTTCTCGGTCAGGACGATCCGGTCCTTGATCTTGATGTGGTAATAATCGGCCGTGACCGTCAGGCCGCGGAGCGGGTTGGCGGTCGCGCCGAAGCTGAGGTTCGTCGACTTTTCCGGCTTCAGCGGCTTGGACCCGAGTGCCTGCGCGACCGGGCTGTTAACCGCGACGGTCGAAATGTCGACAGGAAGGCCGCCGATGAAGTTGGTCGAGGTCGTGGTGAAGAACTGCTGGTGAAGCGAGGGCGCCCGGAAGCCGTTGGAGATCGAGCCGCGAAGCGCGTAGCCATGGATCGGCTCCCAGCGCGCCGCGAACTTGCCGTTCCAGGTGGATCCAAAGTCCGAATAATGCTCGTAGCGGCCGGCCAGCGTAGTGGTCAGCCCCTCGATCGGGTCAGTGTCGAGTTCCGCGTAAGCGGCATAACTGTGGCGGTGAGCGTCGGTGGCGCTGTTGTCAGGGATGCCGGGGAAGCCCTGCGCGCCCACCGGCGCCTGCCGGCCCGGGAACGTGCAGGTGTTCGTCGTGCTGCTGAACACGCCCTGCTGCCCCGCGCAGTTGGCCGCCGTCGTGTTGGGGATCGCCGCCCGGAAAAACGGCCCGATCGCCCAGGACTGGCTCTCGCCGGGGCGAATGCCGAATTGCTCCTGGCGATACTCGGCGCCCGTGGCGATCGTCAGCGGCTTGGCGAAGCCGACCGCATATTCCTTGGATAGGTCGAGGTTGAAGATGTTTTGCGCGTACCGCAGCCCGCCGGCGTCGAACTCATGCTGGCTCTGCGGCCCGAACGAGGCGTTGAGCGTGTCCGAGACGTCGTAGTCGAAGCTGTCGTGTCCCCTGCCCGCGGACAGGTCTGCGTTCCAACCGGCCACTTCGCCCTTGATGCCGATGGTTCCCGCGTAATCCTTCAGCGTGGTTCCGATCAGCGGCAGGAACCCTTCAGGGGTCAGTGCGACGAAGTTTGCGTTCGTCGGGGCCTGGTTCGGCGCAAGCGCACTCCAGTCGCGGTTTGCGCCGTTGCTCTCCTGCCGATAATTCGCGGCGCTAACCGTACGGCGGTGCCCGTAGGAACCGAAGGCGTAGAGCTGCCAATCCGGCGTGATGTCGTAGCCGCCGTTGAGCATCAGCTCATAGTCATGCTCGCGCGGGTCGCCGAACTGGAATTCGAGGCGGTTGAAGGTGACCTCACGCGGATCCCACGTCGTGGAGGTCGGCCGGATGAAGTTCGGTCGAAGATCGAAGCCGGCCCGGTTGCTCAGGTCGCGGTGGTGGTACTGTCCAGTAAGGTTCAGGAACCCGTTCGGGCCGAGTGGAACACCGACATTGACGGCCGACGTGATCTGTTTGCCGTCATGAACCCGCCGGTTCCCGTCGGCGTTCGCGAGGAAGTAGCGATTGTCCGTCGGATCGAGCACCGGCTGTCCATTGGAAAGCTGCAGTCCGGTTACGTTCGCGACATTGTCGATCGTCGAGATGTATTCGCCCGCCGTCACCGTCGCGCGGCCGCCGTGGCTGGAATTCTTCAGCTGGATGTTGATGACGCCGGCAATCGCATCCGATCCGTATTGGGCGGCGGCGCCATCGCGAAGAACTTCCACACGGCTGATTGCCAGCGCCGGAATGAGGTTGAGGTCGACAGCGGCGCTCCCGCGCCCAACGGTGCCGTTGATATTAAGCAGCGCAGAAACGTGCCGGCGCTTGCCGTTGATCAATACGAGCGTCTGATCCGGGCTGAGCCCGCGCAGGGTGGCCGGCCGGACCGCGTCCGAGCCGTCGGCGATAGACGGCTGCGGGAAGTTGAACGAGGGCACCAGCTGATTCAGGACCTTGTTGGTCTCGGTCTGGCCCGTGTTGTTGATCGCCTGCGCGCCGATAACGTCGACAGGGACAGGGCTATTCGCAACCGTGCGGTTTGCTGCGCGCGTGCCGGTGATGACGATCTGCTGGCCGTTGGCGATCGTGGGCTGCCCTGCTGCGTTGGCAGCAGCTTGCTGCTGCGCCTGAACATTCTGCACGGCTGCCGGATTCTGTTGGGCGGTGGCCGACGTCGCAAGCGCGACAGAGCTGAGGCCGGCAAGCAGCGTTGCCCGGTTGGCTTTAAGCATCACAATTCCCCTGTTCGAACCTGTTGCGTTCAGGGAACGGCGAAAGCGCAGCGGAGGCAAGTACTTGGTGCGTCTGCCCTCGAAGTGGCTCCCAACTGTTGCCGCAGCGCAACAATCGCCGATCGTCCGCGGTGCGGTTGACAGTGTTGGGCGGCTGCCATAGTCGGCTCGCTTTCCGCGCGGGCTAGTGGCTTTTTGCGCCTGCACGCGCGTGGAACCGGATTTCTACGGGAAGAAGAGAAGAGCCAATGTTCGCAGTCGTGCGCACGGGCGGCAAGCAATATCGCGTCGCCCCGGGAGACAAGATCGTCGTCGAGAAGCTCGACGGCAATGCGGGCGACCGCGTCACTTTGGGCGACGTGGTGCTCGCCGGTGAAGGTGGGGACCTCAAGTCCACGGACGGGCTGACCGTCGCGGCGGAGATCGTGGCGCAGGCCAAGGCCGACAAGGTCACGGTGTTCAAGAAGCGCCGCCGCCACAATTACCGCCGCAAGAAGGGCCATCGCCAGCAGCACACCATCCTGAAGATCGTCGCGATCGGCGATCAGAAGGAGCAGAAGCCGGCGAAGACCGCTCCCGCAAAGGAAAAGCCGGTCGCTCCGGTGACGCCGGACGAGGGCGCTGGCGACGTTGCCGGCAAGCCGACCGAGAACCCGGCACCCGCCGGCGATCAGGCCGCAGGCGCCGATGCCGCGCCGAAGAAGGCCGGTGGCAAGAAGAGCGCGGCGAGCGACGAAACGTCCGCCGCTGCCTCGACAGAAAATGCTGCACCTGCTAAGGGCGGTGCAAAGAAGGCCCCCAAGGCCAAGTAATCAGGACCCTATTTCGCCATGGCACATAAGAAAGCAGGCGGCTCGTCCCGCAACGGCCGCGACAGTGAGAGCAAGCGCCTCGGCGTGAAGCTGTTCGGCGGCCAGCAGGCGCGCGCCGGCAACATCATCGTGCGTCAGCGCGGTACGAAGTGGCACCCGGGCGACAACGTCGGCCTGGGCAAGGATCATACCCTTTTCGCGCTTACCGACGGCGCCGTCACGTTCCGTGACGGCAAGCTGGGCCGCAAATACGTGCATATTATGCCGGCATTTACGGAAGCAGCAGAATAGGAACGGTCATAAAGGGACCGTTCCCAGAAGGGGCGGCCCGGACGAGATCCTAAAAGGGTCGAGACCACAAAGGGAGAAGGGGAGCCCCGGAAGGGGTCTCCCCTTTTTCTTTGCCTTCTCCCCAAAACTGTCACGGGCGGCGACTAGTCGTCCGGACTTGAGGAGAAGACGAGATGTTCGCGAGAACGCCAAGATTGCTGCTGAGGCCGGGCTTCCCGGAGGATGCACCGGCGCTTGCCGCCGCGATTGCCGACGAGGCGATCGTCCGCAACCTTGCAACGGCGCCGTGGCCCTACTCGATGCGTGACGCCGAGGCGTTCCTTGCGAGCCCGCGCGATCCGATCCTTCCCTCGCTTCTAATTTTCGAACGCGGCACAGGGGCGCCGCAGCTGGTCGGTGCGTGCGGCCTCGGCCGGCGGCCGTCCGGCTCGGTAGAAATGGGCTACTGGATCGCAAAGCCGTTCTGGGGCCGCGGCTACGCGACGGAGGCCTGCTCGGCGCTGGTCGACATCGCCCGGACGCTCGGGTTCCTGAGCCTCGAAGGATCGCACTTCCTCGACAATCCCGCTTCGGCGCGGGTGCTCGAGAAGCTCGGCTTCCAGCCGCTTGGCATCGTTGCGCCGCGGATGAGCTGCGCCCGTGGCGAACAGGTTCCGGCAAGGCTGATGCGCCTCGAGCTCGCCTGCAGCGGCTGCGACGAACAGGATGAGAGTGAGGCGCTCGCAGCCTAAACCGCGCGCCTCACCTTCCTGGCGGTCTCCGGCACAGTTCCCGCGCTCGCCTCATAGCGGCGCAGCAGATGGCGATCATCCTCGTTCCACGGGTGGAAACCGGGAAGGAAGAACTTGAGCCAGGCCCCGCCGATCTTTCGGAACATGCCAGGACGCACCCACAGATAGCTCAGCAGTAGCGACCACGCCCTGAGCCCCGTGACGCCATCCTGCCGCATCAGCTCGAGGGAGCCGGCGGTCCGGTCGACGACAAAGTTGCGGGTGACATAGAGCATCACCTTCGCCTTGACGCTCCAGCGCTTCCGCCGCGGCCAATGGCGCGTGGCGTGCAGCCAAGTGTCGTAGGCGACGCCCTTGTGCTCGATTTCCTCGGCAGCGTGCCAGCGCCACAGGTCCGCCGTTTCCTTTTCGGCTCCTTCGAGGTGCCGCGGATCGGCCAGCAGTTCGTGAGCCAGGATCGCGGTAAAATGCTCCAGCGCCATCGTTGCCGCGAGACTCACGATCCGCGGCTTGTCCCGCGTGATCGCGAGGCGCTTCTCGACCTGCGCCTCGAGCTTCGAAAGGTCGTAGCCGGAGCGGCTCGCTCGCTTGTTGAAGGCGTCATGCTCGCGGCTGTGAATCGCCTCCTGCGTGGTGAAGGCCTTGATCTCCTCGGCAAGCTTCGGCGGGGTGCCTTCGCGGAACGCGCGGACGCTCTCCACAAAGAACGCCTCACCGGCCGGGAAGGTGGTCGATAACGCGTTGTAAATAGCGGTCGCTTCGACGCGTCCACCGTGCCACAACCGCGGAGCGGCAGCTTCGCGGCCGAAGCGGCGGTCGCGCGGTGTAATGCTGAGGTCGGCTGGCGTCGGCAAGGTCGTTGTGGTCATGGGAACAAGATAGTTTAACTTACACACGTGTCAATAAGACGGACCCGCCTCTCCCCCGAAGAAAGCCGCTCGGCAGCACTCGCCGCCGCGCGCAAGCTGCTTATCGAGCAAGGGCCGCAGGCGGTCACGCTCAAGGCAGTCGCGGCTGAGATCGGGCGCACCCACGCCAATTTGCTCCACCATTTCGGCTCCGCAGCGGGACTTCAGGGAGAGCTGGCGAAGTCCATTGCCGACTCCGTCAACGGAAGCATCGCCGATGCCGTGGAGCGTGCTCGAGCAGGCGAAACCGACGCCAGGGTCATCGTCGACCAATGCTTCGACGCATTCGGCAACCAGGGTGCCGGCGCCCTTGCCGCCTGGATGATTCTGACGGGCAACCGAGACGCACTGAACCCGATCCTGGATTCGATCCGCGGCCTCGTTGCCCAGCTCGCAGTTGGTCACGAGGAACATCACGTCGCGGAAAGCACCTTGTCGCTCGTACTCAACGCGCTCGGCGACTCTCTGCTCGGCCCACCGATCGCCGAAGCGCTCGGCCTGCCGCGAGACGCCGCCCGCGACCTCGCCGCCCAGCGCTTGCGGCATCGCCTCGATGTAGAGCACCCGCACGGTTAAACAGCTGTAATCCCGGCACCGTTTCGTTGCATGCGCGTTACGGGCAGCATGCGGCGCTTTTTCAACATGTGCGCGACGAAGGTCTCAGCGGCCGCTGGGCACCCCGTGACCTTCGGCCTTGCCGTCGGGACGATCCTCGTCTGGGCCGTGACGGGCCCGCTATTCCACTATTCCGACACCTGGCAGCTGGTCATCAACACGGGCACGACCATCATCACGTTCCTGATGGTGTTCCTCATCCAGAACAGCCAGAATCGTGACGGTGCCGCCATGCAGGCCAAGCTCGACGAGTTGCTGCGCGCCGTCGACAAGGCGCGCGAGCAGTTCATAGGCATTGAACATCTCACCGATCAGCAGATCGAACTCGTGCGTTCCGCGCTCGAGCGACATGCGCAGGAGCTGCGAAGTACCAAGCAAAAGACTGCCGGAGACACTGTCGACCGCCTGCTCGAACGGTTCTGATCTATACTCGGGGCGCTTCTACCCCGTTTTGGAACCGCCGGTCCGCGTCGTCGATAGCGCGCAGCAGTTCGTTGAACGCTGGAGCGTCTTCGACTGGCCACGCGCGATCGAACGTTGGACCCAACAGGTTCAAGTCGCGCCTGGTAAGCAAGCCGACGGCCACGATGCGCTCTTGCATAAATACGCTCCGCAGCCTGATTTACGTTAGAAACGCCCCTAGAAGGCCGAAGTGCCTAGCGTTTCACCTGAGAATCGTTCGGGCGGGTTGAAGCGGGCAGCGACCGGACCGAAATCGGCAGCTTGATGTTGGTAAGCTCTATGCCGCACGCCGCGCCCGAATGGCAGCACCTCGCCTTGTACGCGATCGGCGCGGCCGTCATTATCATGGCGCTGCAGCGGATCCCTTACATCGGGCGCATCATCCGCTTCGCCTTCTCCGCAGGCCTGCTTGCCTTTCTCATCTTCGTCCTGCTTCAGCAGGCGCCGTATCAGCCCGAGCTCTCCCATCTCACGCAAAAGCTTGGGCTCGACGACCAGCAGGTGTCAGGCAGGGAGCTGCGGGTCAGGATTTCGCCGGACGGCCATTTCTGGGTGATTGCGACCGTCAACGGCGTACAGCGCCGGATGCTGGTGGACAGCGGCGCCACGGTGACCGCGATCTCCCAACGGACCGCGAACGACGCGCGCGTTGATGTGGGCGCCGGGCTTGCACCGGTCATCCTTCAGACTGCCAACGGCGCTGCGCCGGCGCAAACGGGTAAGGTGGACGAGATCCGCGTCGGCAACATCCTCGCGCGCAACCTCAGGATCGTCACCGGGCCGGGCCTCGGCAATCTCGACGTCCTCGGGATGAACTTCCTCTCGAGGCTCGATTCCTGGCGCGTCGAAGGACAAACCCTCATCCTCGTCCCCCATCACCCGCAGGACCGGGTGGACGCGGGCAACCCTCCAGCTGAGCGCACCCCCAAGCCTGCAGCGCTGGTCTAAGAGACGGCAACAGCCTCCGGCTGACGCACCGCTTCCATCAGCAGCTCATATGAGCGCAGTCGCGCTTCAGGGTCGTAAATCTGCGAAGTCACGATAAGCTCGTCGGCTCCCGTGCGATCGACGAACTCGTGCACCTGCCGCCGCACGGTTTCGGGCGACCCAACGGCCGAGCAAGTGAAAATATTCTGGAGCATCGCCCGTGCTTCGAAGGGGAGCGTCTCGGCGTATCCGGCCTTGGGCGGCTGTAATTTCGTCGGTTCTCCAGTCCTGAGAGCCACGAATGCCTGCTGGATGGACGTTGAGAGCAGCGCTGCCTCCTCGTTCGTATCCGCCGCGAAGCAGTTGAAGCCGAGCATGACGTGGGGCCGATCGAGTTGCTCGGAGGGCTCGAACCGCTCGCGATAAAGACTGATCGCCTCCATCATCATCTGCGGCGCGAAGTGCGAAGCGAAGGCGTACGGCAGCCCCAACATCGCCGCGAGCTGCGCTCCGAAGAGGCTCGATCCGAGGATGTAGAGCGGCACATTCGCGCCCTCCCCCGGGATCGCTCGGACCCGCGCGTTCTCCCCTCGGAAGTACCTAATTAGCTCAACCACGTCGTTCGGAAACTGGTCGGCATCGGATGATAGGTTGCGCCGCATCGCGTAGGCGGCAGCTTGGTCGGTGCCCGGCGCACGACCGAGCCCAAGGTCGATCCGCCCTGGGAACAGCGCCTCCAGCGTCCCGAATTGCTCGGCGATGATAAGCGGCGCATGGTTCGGCAGCATCACGCCCCCCGATCCAATCCGGATCGTCGAGGTGTGCGATCCGACATA
>Ga0308175_100000839_pt1 | contig 20402 bp, 20 predicted proteins | sample PhyCR1_3_FD_203893 | JGI IMG/M metagenome (GOLD analysis project Ga0308175, IMG submission 203893) | Soil microbial communities from UC Gill Tract Community Farm, Albany, California, United States - DLSLS.C.R1 | ecosystem: Environmental > Terrestrial > Soil > Agricultural land | place: USA...
TCAATGACGAATGACGAAGCCCGAATGACGAAACAAAGACGCATTTCTATTTGGCGGCGCGGTTGAGCTCGGAGAGGGAGACGACCCTTGGAAGTTGGTTGGAGATCTGAGGGTCGTGGCTGACGAGGATGAGGCTGGAGCCGACTTCGGTGCAGAGTTTGCGGATCAAATCGAGGACTTGTTGGGCGTTGGTGGCGTCTAGGGCGCCCGTCGGCTCGTCGGCCAATACCAGTCGGGGGCGGTTGGCCAGCGCTCGGGCGACGGCGACGCGCTGTTGTTGGCCGACGGAGAGCTTCTGGGGCTTGTAGTGGAGGCGGTCCTTGAGGCCGACTTCTTCGAGGAGGTGTCGGGCCCAGGCGGGGTCGTGGGGGCGGCCGGTGAAGCTCATGCCGAGCAGGACGTTTTCCAACGCGGTGAAGCCGGGGAGGAGGTGGTGGGTCTGGAAGATGTAGCCGATGTGGCGGCCGCGGAAGACGTCGCGGTCGGCTTCGGGGAGTCGGGTGAGGTCGATGTCGCCGTTGTTCTCGGCGCTATAGACGATGCGGCCGCGGTCGGGGGTGAGGATGCCGGCGATCATGTGCAGGAGGGTGGTTTTGCCGGAGCCGCTGGTGCCGATGAGTGCGACCTGTTCGGCGTTGCCGAGGCGGAATTCGGGGATGTCGATGACGGGAACGACGCTGCCGTCTGGGCCGACGTATTGCTTTTCGAGGTGGTCGAGGAAGAGGGCCATGTCGTCGCTGCTCTGGAGTAGGAACGCACGAAGTATACGGAAGTCGCAGGGGCGGGGCGAAGTTGACGGGACCGTTATCTGACGCGGAAGTGAAAAAGCCGGACGGCGGTGGTCCCGTCCCGCCCAAGTGTGATCATGGGCTGCCCGCCTCGAGCTCGCGGAGAAACGCGGCCGGGCGCATCACACGGGTGGACGGTAACCGGTGGCGGAATCGCCGCGCGGCGTCGTCGTGTCCGTGCGCCAGCGACAGAAGATCGTTGTCGCTCGTCACGACGTGTGACGCCGCTCCGGCGATGGCGAGCTCGATGAACGGCTCGTCGTCGCGGTCCCGCTCGAAGCGAAAGTTGGCCTTGACCTGCCCCAGGTACTCACCAACGTATCGCAATCGGCGGAGCACGAGCTCGATCGCCTCGCGCGTGATCTCCGGGTTGCGGCGAAGCATTTCTGCCGAGCCGAGCACGCGGCGGTACTCGGCCTGAACCGGACGGCTCAGCAGCAGCAGCACGCGGCGGTTCTCACAATGCTCCAGGAGGCGGCCGGACGCGGAGTCCCGATTGGCCAAACCGCTGAGCAGCGTATTCGTGTCGAGGACCAGGCGAAATGGATGGGGCAAACTCTTCTCTTTGATTCAGCGCCGGCGGCGCGAGCGAGCTTTTGCGACGATGCGGGCAATGTCCTTTTCGCTCGAACCCTTTAGCGCTTTGCGGAACGGGGCCGCCAATTCGTGCAGAGATGCGCTTCGCGCCGTCCGATCGAGCTCCAAGTCGTCATGAATCAATTGCTTGACGTAGTCGCACGCCGAAAGTCCGAGGCGTTCGGCCTTTCTCGTCAGCGCCGAGGCCTGCCGGCTAGGCAAGTCGCTGATTCGAATTTGCGTTGGCGTCGGTCGCATCCGAGCCGCTCCTTCGGGTCCGTTTTTCGTCGCGGGTTCGCCATCGCCATCGCCGTCGGCCGTTGGCGCCGCTAAACGCATTGTACGCCGATCAAGTGAACGCGAACAGCCGGAGGACGGTGGTCGGTCCGGCTCATGTCACCGGAAACCCCACCGCCGCCCTCCCCCCGGCGTACCGGGGGAGGGGGGAAATGGCTGGTATTGGTGGAATCACTTCATCATTTCCGCGAGCGTGGGTCCGACGGCGTCGGCCCAGATCTGGTAGCCCTTGGCGTCGGGGTGGAGGGCGTCGGGCATGATGTCCTTGGGGAGGGTGCCGTCGGGCTGGAGGAACTTGTCGCCGATGTCGAGGTACTTAACGTGCTGGCCGTCGTCGAGGCTGGCGATCTGGGCGTTGATGTCCTTGATGCGCTGGCGCAAGACGGCGACCTTCGGGTCCTTGGGGTCCATGCCGCGGGGGAAGATGCCCAGGAGCAGGATCTTGGTGTCGGGGAGCTTCTGGCGGATTTCATGGACAATTTTGGTGATGCCGCGGACGATTTCGTCGTTCGTGTTGAGCGGCTTGTCGGCGGGGCCGAGGTTGTTGGTGCCGATCATGAGCATCAGGACCTTGGGGTGGATGCCGTCGAGTTCCCCGTTGTCGATGCGCCAGAGGACGTGCTGGGTGCGGTCGCCGCCGATGCCGAGGTTGAGGGGCTTGTACTGGCCGAAGGCGCTGTCGTAAACCTTTTTGCCGCCGCGTTCCTGGCCGGGGGGTACGGCCTTCTTCGACTTCTTGGCCGCTACGTCGGGGTCGGTGCGCCAGCCGTCGGTGATGGAGTCGCCGAGGAGGACGAAGCCGACGTCGTCGTGCATGGCCTCCTTGTCCTTCAGGAATCCCTCGTGGCGCTTGACGAAGCCGTTGTTGGGGCCGGGGGCGCCCTTGATGGCGGGGAGGTCGGCGGGTTCGGCCTTGGAGGTCTGTGCGGCGCCGGTCGAGCGCATCGCCTCGGCCATGGGCTGGGTGGCGGGCTCTTGGCGGGAAACTTCGGGGGGTTTGGAAGTTGTCTTGTCGTGGTGGGCACATCCCCAGAGGCACAGGGTGATGGCAGGGCATGCGAGCAGTCGGAAGATTCGCTTCATCGGTTTTTCTCCTTCGCTATTCTCCCCCCGCCGGGTGTTCTACCGCAGAATTGTACCGGGCGTGCAAGAAACGTGTTGATCGGCGACAGCGTTCGGCGCGGCGGGGCCGGTCGAACACGAGGTTCGCCCCCTACTCGCGGGCGAAGTATTCTTCCTCGAGCTGCTCGAGCTTTTTCGAGAGCTGTTCGTATTCGGACTGGATCTTTTGGCCTCGGGCGGGTTCTTTGAAGGCATCGGGGTCGCCGAAAAGCTGTTGGCATTCGGCGATTGCGATCTCGGTATCGGTGATCTGCTGCTCGAGTTCGCGGAGTGACAGACGACCGAAGGGGCGGAGGTAGGGGTTGTCCTTCTTGGGCTTGGCGGTGGTCTGAGTCTTTACGGCGGTGGGTTGGGCGGGTTTTGATTTCTCGTCGTGGTTGCGCGCCTGGTCGGCGAGCCGCGCGGCCTCCTCGTCGGCACGGACCTTGGCGGCGTACGCGGAGTAGTTGCCTTGAACGTCGGCGATGCCGCGCGGCTGGAGGACGAGCAGCCGGCCGATGGTCTGGTCGAGGAAGTAGCGGTCGTGGCTGACGCAGAGGATGGTGCCCTGGAAATCGCGCAGGGCGCCTTCGAGGGCTTCGCAGGAGGCGATGTCGAGGTGGTTGGTCGGCTCGTCGAGCACCAGCACGTTGGGGTGGTCGAGCAACAGCTCGGCCAAGGCGGCGCGGGCGCGTTCGCCGCCGCTGAGGACGGACATGGGCTTGTGCACGTCTTCGCCGCGGAAGAGGAGGGTGCCGAGGATTCTGCGGAGTTCCTGTTCCTTCACCTCGGGGCGGTCCTCCGCGACTTCCTCAATGACCGTGTTGTCGGGGTTGAAGTCGTCGAGGCGCTGGTCGTAGTAGCCGATGTTGAGGTTCGCGCCCCACTTGACCTGGCCGGCGTCGGCGTCGCGTCGGCCGAGGAGGACTTCGAGAAGCGTGGTCTTGCCGGAGCCGTTGGGGCCGATGACGCCGATGCGCTCGCCGCGCTTGACGTGGAAGGCGATGTCCTGCCAGAGCTGTTTTTCGTCGTAGGCCTTGGACAGCTCGCGGACGGTGAGGACCTGGTCGCCGGCGCGCTGGTCGGTGTTGATCGAGAGCTTGATGTGGCGTTCTTGTGAAACCGCTTGGATCAGGGCGTCGCTGCGGAGGAGGCGATTGAGGCGTTTCTCGCGGCCCTTGGCCTCCTTGCTGCGCTGGCCGGCGCCGAATCGGCGGATGAACTCTTTCTGCTTCTCGATGTCCTCCTGCTGGCGGTCGAACTGGCGCTGCTGGGTGAGCTCTTCCAACTCGCGCTGCTTCACGAAGGCGGAGTAGTTGCCGTTGTAGCTCTTGAGGCGGCATTGCGTGAGCCAGACGATGCGGGTGGCGAGGCGGTCGAGGAGGAAACGGTCGTGGCTGATTAGGACGACGGCGCCGCCGAAGCCGAGCAGGTACTTTTCTAGCCACTCGATGGCGGCCAGGTCGAGGTGGTTGGTGGGCTCGTCGAGCAGGAGCAGGTCGGGCTCGGCGATAAGGAGCCTTGCGAGCGCGAGGCGGGAGCGCTGGCCGCCGGAGAGGGTTTCGACGTTCTGCTGCCAGGATTCGCGACTGAGGCCGACGCCGAGCAGCGTCGCTTCGAGACGGTGGCGCCAGGCGTAGCCGCCGGCGAGATCGAACTCGTGCTGGGCGGTCTGGTATTGGCGGAGGACCTTCTCCAGCGCGTCGCCGGTGGCGCCGGCCATGTCGTGCTCGAGTTCGCGCAGACGGTGGGAGAGGCGGTGGAGGTCGGCGAAGGCGAGCTCGGCCTCGTCCATGACGGTGTTGGCCGGGTCGAAGGTGGGATCCTGGGAGAGGTAGCCGACGCGAATGGATTTTGAGATGGCGGCGACGCCGTCGTCGGGGGCGGCGTCGCCGATGAGGACTTTCATGAGGGTGGACTTGCCGCTGCCGTTGGGGCCGATGAGGCCGATGCGTTCGCCGCGGTAGATGTTGAGGTTGAGCTTGTCGAAAAGCACCCGCTTGCCGAAGGTTTTTTCGATGTTGGTGAGCGTGGCGATGGGCATTGGGGCGGGAGGATTGTCGGGGAATGATACGGCGGTTCAAGGGCGGCCGGCGGCGGCGGAATACGCCGCAGGACTGTCATAAACCTCACGCCCGCAGCGGCGGCGGGCCGAGCCTGTACGAGGCGTCGCCGTCGTACCAGGCGGGTCTGGGCTACGCCAAGCGGGCCAATCCCGACGTGGCGTACGACGCGGATGGGAACACCGGGTTTTACGTGTACGACACGTACTACAGCGGCGGCGGCGGGTGGTTTGCCGTCGGGGGCACTAGCGCGGGCTCCCCGCAGTGGACGGGGCTGGTGACGATTGCCAATCAGATGCGCGGCACCAACGGGTCGCTCGACGGCCTCTCGCAGACCCTGCCGGCGCTGTACGGCGCGGCATCGGGCGGGGCATTCCACGACATTACCACCGGAAACAACGGGTACGACGCGAAATCGGGGTATGACCTCGTGACCGGGGTGGGTAGTCCGTTCGCAAACACCGTGATCATCGCGCTGGTGAATGCGACCGCGACGGCGAGCGGCTCGTCGGCGATGGCGTCGGCGTCGCTCAACCCGTCGGTCAAGTCCGGTTCGGCCGACGATCCGGTCCTTGACCATGAGATGCGGCCGCAGATTCACGTGGCGGCGGCGGACGTGAGCGACGACGTGGTGACCGGACACGCCGGCCACCACGGGCGCCACGCTAAGCACGACGCCGATCTGACGCAGTCGTTCGGACTGCGGCGGTACATCGCGTAAATCGGACCGCTGGCGAGAAACGGCAATGCCGGCCGGTGAATGCCGGCGGGCATTGTCATGCGCCCGCTCGGCCGCTAGCGAGCGAGGACGGGAGTTCTTGCGGACGCCCCGAAGATCTGGCGGGTGGCGCGGTGCTGGAGGAAGACGACGACGTTGACGTTGGGGCGGCTCCAGCCCTCGCGCAGGACCACCGTCGCTTCGCCGGTGAAGGCTTTTGCGGGCGCGGCTTGGCCGATGACGCGCAATTCCCGCACGACCGCGGTATGGGCGAGTTGCCTGCCGGCGTTTTCGCCGCGCGAGACCTGCGTGTGGAGGGCGTCTTCGGTCACCGCGAGGAGGACGTCGATTGGCCCGGCATCGAGCCCCGCCGGGACGTCGGAAACGCTCACGTTAAAAACGGCCGCGTCGCCGACCTTCGCGCCGGTCTTTCGGGCCAGCTCGACCCTGGCCTTGGGGCTGTGGGCGCTGGAGGCGAGAACCGCGCCGGCCTTGGCGCGGTCGCTGCCGACGAAACCTTCCCGCCCGTCAATCACCATCTGCGGCGTGTAGACCTGCTCGCTGCGGAACGCGGCGGCGTAGGCGTGCTGCCGGTCGGACCAATCCTTGCTCGAAAACGGGTCGCTCCAGCCGAGGTGGTTCCAATAATCGACGTGGAAGGCGAGGGGGACGACGCGGACCCCGTCCACCGGCGGGTTTCGCAGCAACTCGGCGAGGAACTCGTCGGCCGGGGGGCAGCTCGAGCAGCCTTCGGAGGTGAACAACTCGACGATCACCGCCGGTGTATTATCGGCCGAAGCCGCGTCGGCGCTGGGAAGCGCCGGCGACCACATCGACATCATAATGACGCCGCCGATCATCAACGCCATCACCAGCAAGCCCGCGACGCGCATGCGACCTCCATGATCAGGATCGACCAGAGCAGGGCCGCAGTGGAGAAAGCTCGGACCCGCCGCTTTATTCCGCTTTATCCCGCGCGCGTGGCAACGGCCGGCGCTTTCATTACACTTCCCGCACCCCATGGCCCTTTACTCCTTCGACACTTACGGTCAACTCGAACCATTTTTGCAGTTGGAATGGCTGCTGACCAACGGCCTGGGGGGCTTTGCGCTGGGGACGGTGGTGGGGTGCAACACGCGGCGGTACCACGGGCTGCTGGTGGCGGCGACGATGCCGCCGGTGGGGCGGATGATGATGCTCAACCGCCTGGGAGAGCTTCTGGTGCTGGACAACAAGCCGGAGCAGACCTGCGAGCTCTCGATCAACCAGTTCGGCGACAAGTTCCACCCGCGCGGGGACAAGTACCTACGGCGGTTCGAGCTGAATGACACGGCCGCGTGGGAGTACGAGGTCGAGGGGCTGCGGATTCGCAAGGAGGTGCAGCTCCTGTGGATGCGGAACGTGGTGGGCATCCGCTACACGCTGATCGATCCGGGGAAGCACAAGCGGGTGCAGCTTTCGGTGCTGCCGTTCGTCAGCCTGCGCGATTTCCACGCGGAGCGGCGCGCGGGGGACGCCCCGCTGCCATCCAGCTCCTTCGGGCGGAAGGTGGTCGTGGGGGACGACAACCTGTCGCTGCACGTGCAGGCGGACAGTGGCGTCTTCGAGGACAACCCGGACTGGTGGTACGGCCACACGTACGCGGTGGAGACGGAGCGCGGGCAGGATGACACCGAGGACCTGTTTACGCCGGGGCGGTTCGTCTGCGAGATGGGGGCGGAGGCGACCAACGGAACGCCGGCGAACGGCCCGACGGCACGCGTGCTGACGTTGTGGGCGTCACTGGAGCCGGCGCCGCGGCTGGACTGGGACGCGGAATTGAAGCGGCGCCGAACCGAAGCGGCCAAGGGCGAGGTCGTGGCGGAAATGAACGCGACGGCGGTGTTGCCGACGATGCGCAAGGCGCAGTCGATGACGGTGCACCGGCTGCTGCGTGCGGCGAACGACTTCGTCGTCTCGCGCGCCACGCCGGACGGCGAGCCGGGGACGAGCATCATCGCCGGCTACCCGTGGTTTGCCGACTGGGGCCGGGACACGATGATCTCGCTGCCGGGGCTGCTGCTGGTGCCGGGGCGGTTTGAACAGGCCAGGCAGGTGCTGTGCGTGTTCGCGCAATACGTCAGCGAGGGGATGATCCCGAACCGATTTGATGATTACACGAACGAGCCGCACTACAACACGGTGGACGCGAGCCTCTGGTTCATCCACGCGTGTTACGACTACGCGCGGCGGTCGGGGGACCAGGCGACGTTCGAGCAGAAGCTGCTCCCGGCCTGCAAGGCGATCATCCGCGGCTACCGGCAGGGGACGCGCTTCGGGATCATGATGGACCCGGCCGACGGGCTGATCACGCAGGGGGACGAGTCCACGCAGCTCACGTGGATGGACGCGAAGATCGGGGACACGGCCTTCACGCCGCGGCAGGGCAAGCCGGTGGAGATCAACGCGCTGTGGTACCACGTGCTGGTGCTGATGGGGAACAAGGACCTGGCCGCCAAGGTGGCCGAGAGCTTCCGGCGGGCATTTTGGATCAGCCCCTTCCGCGGGATGGCGGACGTGGTGCGGTCCAGTGACAGCGGCCCCAAACCCGGCGACCTGCCGCCGGGGGCGGTGTCGCCGGGGGCGGCGGCCAAGGCGGTGACCTATTGGCGGGACATGGCCGTGCGGCCGAACCAGATCTTTGCCGTGTCGCTGTCCAACAGCCCGCTGGAGCGGGAGCAACAGCACGCCGTCGTCGAGACCGTCCGGCGTGAGCTGCTGACGCCGTACGGATTGCGCACGCTGGCCCGGTCGGACCCGAAATATTGCCCGCGGTACACCGGCCCGCAGCGGCAGCGCGACGCGTCGTATCACAACGGGGCGGTCTGGCCGTGGCTGATCGGGCCGTTTCTGGACGCCTACCTGAAGGTCCACGACCGCTCGACCGACGCCGTGGACCAGGCGAAACGGTGGCTAGCGCCGCTGATCGACCATCTGGAGGAGGGGTGCGTCGGGCAGATATCGGAGATCTTCGAAGGCGACGCGCCGCACCGGCCGGTGGGCTCGCCGGCGCAGGCGTGGAGCGTGGCTGAAGTGCTGCGGTTGGCGGTGGAACTGGGGATGTAAGGGCGAGGACCATGGCCGAGCGGCACCGGCGGCGGGGAATGGCGGCGGCGGCGGTAATCCTCGCCGTCGGACTGCTGCTGACGCTCTCGCCGCTGCTGTGGGGGCCGTGGTCGATGAACAAGTACGTCGTAGCGTTTGGGGTCCTCGCGCTGTGCTGGGGAATGAGCGCGCTATTGCTGGCGGTGATCGACGGCATCTTTCGGCGGTGAAGATGGTCGGCCGGATCGTGTTGCTGGCGTTGGGCGTGGCCTGGGCGGCATCTTCCGCGGCCCAGGTGAGCGTGTCGCTCCCGCTCAACGGCTATTACCGCCCGGGGAAGTACATGCCGGTGCGGGTGTCGGCGGCGTTTGCCGACGCGCCGGCGGGCGACGCAATCACCCTTTCGGGCAACGGCATCGTGCCAACCGTGCTGCCGCTGAGCGGCGGGCGGGCCGAAGCCGTGGTGCCGGTCCTGGCGCTGACGCCGACGGCCGGGCCGCTGCTGTGGGCGCGGGGGAATTCGTCGCCGCAGCCGGCGGGCAGAGCGCTGCGGCCGATCGACGAGGGCGAGCGGCTGGTGGGTGTTGCATCGGGGGAACCGCCGCCGCTGGAGGCGATGTTCCCCGAACAGGCGGCGGTGAGCGTCGCCCTGGACCGTCATCGCCCGCTGCCGGGCGCGGCCGAGGCGTGGGGGTCTTTGGACGAGGTGTGTTTGGACGAGCTTCCGGCGGGGCTGCCGATCGGCGAGCTGCTGGCGGGCGGGATGGCCGTGGCGGTGAGATCCTCCCGCGCGCCCGATTCGCGATGGCGTTGGCGGCGGGACGGCGATTGGTGGACCCTTCGGCCCCAATTGCTCGGCCCGCGAACCTGTCTGACCGAGGCGGCGTACCTGCCGACCTATTCCTGGGCGGCGGGGCGGCCGGCGTGGTTCCGGCGGCAGGTCGTCGCTTTTGCCGTACTGTTCTGCATCGCGATCCTGGCGGCGTTGCTCTGGCGGTCGCGCTGGTCGCTGGCCGTCATCGCGCTCGCCTGCGCGGCGTCGGCCGCCGGCGTCACGTGGTGGTCGCGGCGGCAGAGCCCTTTGCTGCGGCAGGGGGGCTCGATCCTCGTGATCTCGCCGTCGATGCAGCAGCAGGACCGGTGGACGTACCTGACTACGCCTTCCCCGACGAACGCCGTGTTGCCCGTCGAAGGCGTTACCTGGCCGGTACTGGCCGGCGCGCACCAGGCGCAGGAACTGCATTTGTCCCTCCGGTGTGCGCCGGACGGCGGCCCGGACCATCTCGCCGTGGAGCTTGCGGCGGATCACCGCGTCGCATTCCTGTCGCGTAACGTTTCGCCCACGGCTCGGAAGGAAATCCCGGCAAATCAGGCGGCGTCGCCCCTGGCCGCACTCGTGCGGAACGTGTACCTGACGAGCGGAACCGCCCGATGGGGGCAGCTCGCCGCCGGCGAGGACGCCGAGTCCTGGCCGACGATTATCATTGAATCCCGCGGGCGAGTGGGCGAAACTAATCCGCCATGAAACCCGCTCTGTTCGCGTCGTTCCTCGCGGCCGGCGTGCTGGCGCTCTGGGCGACGCCGGCGTCGCTCGCCCAGGAGAAAAAGGGCGACTTCCAGATCAAGTTCACCGACCGCGTGCCGGCCAGCGACACCGCCGAGGTCGTGCGCCGCCTGCCCGGCTGGAAGATGGAAACGATCAAGAAGGAGGGCCAGGAGGAGAGCTACGACATCAACAATGAGAGCTTCGAGGTACACGTACCCCAGGACTACGCCGGCGACAAGCCGTTCGGGCTGATGGTTTACATCAGCCCGGGGAACAAGGGGACATTTCCGAACAAGGACTGGTACTCGGTAACGGACCGGCGGCACATCATCGTGATCGGGGCGAACAACTCGGGGAACTCGCGCGAGGCGTGGCTGAGGCTCAGCCTCGCTGTGGACGCCGCCGAGAACATGAAGAAGCAGTACAAGATCGACCCGGAGCGCGTTTACACGGCCGGGGTCTCCGGCGGCGGGTTTTGCAGCGCGGTGTTGAACTGGGCCTACAGCGACATCTTCCGCGGCGGGATGTACATCATCCGGGCGGCGTACTGGAAGCCAATCCAGGCGCCGTCGGAAGGGGAGAAACACTTCTGGCCGCGCGCCTCCATGCCGCCGCCGGCGAAGCTGCTGACCGAGGCGAAGAAGCGCAGCCGGCACGTCATTATCGAAGGCGAGAAGGACCAGAACCGACAGGCATCGCTGGACCAGTTCGAGCAGATGAAGAAGGACGGGTATGCGAACGTGACGTACCTGGAGGTGCCGGGGATGGGGCACCAGCCGCCGGACGCGGAGTGGTTCGAGAAGGGTTTGGAGGCGCTGGACAAGCCGCCGGCGGCGGTGGCGTCGGCCGGGGGCAAGAAGGCGGGGGGCAAGGCGGTGGAGGCTCCGGCGACCAAGGCCGCCGACAACGAGGCCGAGGCCGAGAAGATGTTCAACGCCGCCAAGATGTTCGCCGACAACAACAGGGTTGACGAGGCCAGGAAACGCGCCAGCGCCGTGGTGGCGCAATTCCCCAACACCAAGGCCGCCGAGCAGGCGAAGAAACTGCTGGACCAGATCGGCGCGAAATAGGAATGCCGGTCAGACCTATTTCGCCAGCAACTTGAACGAATTCAGGAACCGCTCGATGGGGCCGGCCATCTGGCCTTCCAGCGCCGGCGGGTATTCGACGGTGGTCTGATACACCGCGCCATCGACGTAATACACGCGCGTGGCCAGGTGCGTCAGGTCGCTGTGGAGGACCAGCTCGCGCCCGGGGTGGTTGGCCAGGGAGATGTCGCGGCTGGAGACGACAATGCCCTGGCGCGCGACCGGGGCGAGGATGCTGTTGATGACCTGCTCGGGCGTCTGCTGCGGCGGGTCGCCTTGCATGCGCACGGCCGAAAACACCGCGCCGCCGGGCGCATGCGCGATCGCCGAATTCAGCCGGAACGGGTTGCCGCGCTCCGTCTTGGACGTGCTGGCGGTCTCGTCCGGGGTGGCGGGGAACTCGATGGAAAACCCCGCCGCCGTCGAGGTGTAGGTCCGCCAGCCCGCCGCGGCGCCGGCCGGCCGGGCGGACGTAGTGGTGGGACCGGCGGATTTCCCCGAGTCTTCGGCCTTCTTGCAGGCCGGGACCAAGCAGGCGGCGGCAACCACAAGAAGTACGCCGCGGGCGAGCGGGCGCTGGCGTGCGTGCGGCATGACGGCTCCGTTCGACGGTCCCCGCCGTTCCTGTACCTGGAATCGCCCGCCCGTCAAGGGCTGTCCGAATCTGCCGGCGTTCCATAGAATGACTGGCCGGGGCATTCAAGGGAGTACCGCACGTGACGACCGCCAATCCGCAGAGTAGCGCAGCGCCGAGCGACGTCGCCCAGATCGGGAGGTGGGTGGACGAGGCGGTGCAATCGACTCCCGTGTACGACCTGCACACGCACATCTACCCGCCGAGCTTCGGGCCGCTGATGCTCTGGGGCATCGACGAGCTGATCACGTACCACTACCTGATCGCCGAGACGATCCGCTCAAGCGACGTCGGCTACGACCGGTACTGGGCGATGAGCCAGAAGGAGCAGGCCGACCTGATCTGGAAGACCCTGTTCCTCGAGCACGCCCCCCTCAGCGAGGCCTGCCGCGGCGTGATCACGGTCCTCAGGAAGATGGGCCTGGACCTTTCGAAGCGCGACCTGGATTCGTACCGCTCGTTCTTCCGCGCGCAAAAGCCCGCCGAGTACGTGGACAAGTGCTTCAAGCTGGCCAACGTCCACACGGTCGTGATGACCAACGACGCGTTCGACCCCGTCGAGCGCGACCTGTGGCTCAAGGGGGCGGGCAAGGACCGCGACCCGCGCTTCAAGGCCGTCCTGCGCATCGACCCCCTGCTGATCGGCTGGCCCAAAGTTGCCGACCAGCTCTCCGCCCAGGGCTACAAGGCCGGTGCGGACCTCGGCGAGGCCTCGATGCGCGAGGTGCGCCGGTTCCTCAACGAGTGGATCGACCGCATGGGGGCGGTTTACGTGGCCGTCTCCCTGGAGCCGAGCTGGCGGTACCCGGACGATTCGGCGACGTCGCGGGTGATCGACCAGGCGATCGTGCCGGTGTGCCGGGAGCGGAACCTGCCGTTCGCGGTCATGGTCGGCGTGCAGCGGCAGGTGAACCCGCGGCTGAAGCTCGCCGGCGACTCGGTCGGCAAGGCCGACATCCGGGCCGTGGACCGGCTCGCCGGCCTCAACCCGCACAACAAATTCCTGTGCACGATGCTCTCGCGCGAGAACCAGCACGAGCTGGCGGTGACGGCCCGCAAGCACCGCAACCTGATGATCTTCGGCTGCTGGTGGTTCATGAACAACCCGGTCATCATCGAGGAGATCACGCGGATGCGGATGGAGCTTCTGGGCCCGACGTTCGTCCCGCAGCACAGCGACGCGCGCATCCTCGACCAGGTCGTTTACAAGTGGGACCACAGCCGCCAGGTCATCGCGAAGGTGCTGCGCGACAAGTTCGCGGACCTGTCCAACGCCGGGTGGAAGGTGACTCAGGACGAGGTGAAGCAGGCCGCGCGGGAGCTGTTGAGCGGGAATTTCGAGAAGTTCCTCGCGTCAACTCCGTCGGTTTGAACCGCTTCAATTGCTGACGGGAGCCCAGCGGCTCCGCCGCCGGTTTTCGATATGCGGTACCCTCAAGGGTATCACATCACGTGGGGAACGTACGGCGATCGTCTGCACGGTTCATCGAAACCGCACGTCGATCGCGAGCACAACGAGTACGGAGCACCATTTCCAAAGTGCAACCCGGCGCGCGAGGCGGAGGCGCGCGGGCGGATGAGTCATCCCCCGGTCGTTCTGACGCCGGAACACGAAAACTTTGCGAGAATGCGATTCGAGAGCTCGCGATGCGTTACAACTGGACGATCCACGCCCTCGCGGCGCAGAGCGACCACGTTCACGTGGTCATCACCGCCTGTCGGGAGGGGGAACAGTTGCGCGACGCGCTGAAGGCGTGCGCGTCCAAAGCGTTGAATCGCCAATTCGGGCGGCGAGTCTGGTGGGCGGAGAAGGGGAGCGCGAAACACCTATGGGAACGGAGCTACTTCCAGAACTCCGTTTCCTACGTCAACGAGCAACGCGACTGGTAATTCGAGAAATCCCGCGGCGGAGCCGCTGGGCTCCCGTCGGCGAACGAAACTGCTTACTGCGCGTCGGGGTCCCACACTTTGAAGTAGTTGGGGTGGGTTTTGACTTCGCCGCCGGTCTTGTCGGCGAGGTTTGGGGAGGTTGCGATGTCGCCCCGCTTCTTGGTTTCGCCGTGGCCGTCCCAGAAGCAGACGTTGATCGTGTCCCAGGCGGGGCTGTGGCGGTAGGCGATGTAGTTGTTCTGGCCGCCGGTGCCGTTGTTGGCGCGGAGCTCGTCGTACATCGGGACCACCATGTAGTGGTTGGACTTGGTGTCGTTGACCTGCCAGTCCATCGCGTCGGCGAACATCAGCTTGTCCGAAGAGCGGTGCACGCGGTTGAGCTTCTCGGCGATGACGTTGGGATTCGTCGGCAGGTCCTTGTAGAAGTTGGTGGTGTTGTAGCCGTAGCTGAAATTGATGATCGCGCCGTACTTGCTGGTCGCCGACGGCGTCGTCTGGTAGCGGCCGTAGGCCTCGGGGCAGATCAGGCTCACCGGCACGTGGGCGCTGTCGGCGATCGTCGAATCGTACGGGTGGGCGCCCAGCGAGCGGCGAAAGAAGTTGTTCTGCGTCCACTGCTCTTTGGGCTGCTGGTCCGGCACGCCCCAGCCCTTCCACTGGGCGGCGTACTGCATCTGGGCCATCCCGAACTGGCGAAGGTTGGAGAGGCACTGAACGGTACGGGCCGAGCGGCGAGCCTTGTTCAGGCTCGGCAGCAGGATCGAGATCAGCAGCGCGATGATGCCGATGACCACCAGTAGTTCGACGAGTGTAAAGCCACCTCGGGATTGACGCTTGGGGAGAGCGGGGGGGTTCATGACAGTCCTTTCATTTAATCGATACCGAACGATTGAGGGCGTGTTGAATCGCAGGCATGGTACGGACCTGAGCCGCAAAGGTTTGATCGATTACCAAATTTGAAAGTCCCGCCGGCCGGGGAGCGGGCCTAGTTCGCGGTCAGGTCCCACACCCTGGCGAAGTTCGGGTGATTCGTGTTCTCGTCCGGCGGGCCCCAGCCGTCGGTGGTGGCGATCGTCCACCGCTGGCGGGTTTCCCCGTGGCCGTCCCAGAAGACCACGTTGATCAAGTCCCACCGGGGGCTGTGGCGGAACGCGACGTAGCCGTTCTGTCCCCCGGACCCGTTATTGGGGCGCAACTCCGTGAAGTCGGGGAAGCGCGGGTTCATGTAGTGGTTGGACGTCGCCTGGGTGACCTGCCAGTCCATGGCGTCGGCGAACATGAGCTTGTCGGCGGGGCGCTTCACGTGGGAGACCTTGCCGATGCTGAAAAACGTGCTGGGGTCGGTGTATTGGACGAATTTCGTGGTGTTGTAGCCGTACACGAAGTTGACGCGAGCCCCCCAGCGGCTGGTCGCGTCGCTGGTGACGGTGAGCCGGCCGTACGCCTCGGGGCAGAGCATGCTCAGCGGGTAGTGGCGCGTCTGGTCGCTGACGGCGGCGTCGTACGTGTGGATTCCCAGGCCGCGGCGCCAGTCGTTGTTGATCGTCCATTCAACGTTCGTCGGGCCCTGGCGGTCGGGAAGCGCCCAGCCCTTCCAGAGGATGGCGTACTGCGTCTGGGCGGTGCCGAACTGGCGCAAGGCGGAGAGGCACTGGAGCGTCCTGGCCGAGCGCCGCGCCTTGTTCAGCGACGGGAGGAGGATCGACACCAGTAGCGCGATGATCCCGATGACGACCAGCAACTCAACCAGCGTGAACGCGCGACCCTGGCGACGGAGAGATGACGTGCGAGACATGGCCACCATCCTTTTGGGTTTTAATCGATACTAATCGATAACCACGGTATCGATGGCAAAACTCATGACACGATATTTTGACGAGCACACCCGCAGCAAGATTCAGAGTAGCAAGACTTGAAAACGAAGACAATTAAATTACTCAGGCGCACGGCACCGCCTAAGTGCCGCGCCGGGAACGCTTAATTCGCCGCCAGGTTCCAGTGTTTGTTGTAGTTGGCGTGACTGGTGCTCTCGGCCTTCGTCAGATCCGGGGCTGTGGCAATGTCCCAGCGGAGCATCGTCTCGGCGTGGCAGTCCCAGAACAGCACGTTGATCTTGTCGCTCTTCTTGCTGTGCCGGTAGGCCACGTAGTTGTTGTTGCCGGCGGGGCGCCACTCGTCAAAACCCGGGAACATCGGGTTGTTGTAGTGGTTGGACTTGCTCGACGCGACCTGGAAGTCCATGGCGTCCAGGAACATGATCTTATCGGCGGCGCGCTTCACCTTGCCCAGGCGCTCGCCACGGTAGGCGCCGGCGTAGTAATTGGTGGCCGAATCCGACATCGGGCCCCACTGCGCCATGCCGTCCTCGTTGTAGCCGTAGGAGTAGGCGACCTGCCCGCCGTTAATCGTGACCGAGTTTTCCGGCCGGTTGGCGAAGGGGCAGAGCACGCCCATGGGGAATCGGTCGGTCAGATTGTTGGCGTTGGAGAGGTCGAAGGGGGGAATGCCCAAGGCGCGGCGGAAACCGGGATTCTGGGTCCAGAACGTGCGGGTGGAGGTGGTCGGGCCTGAGCCGCCGGGGGGTTTGGAATCCTGGAAGTCGGGGACGGCCCAGCCCTTGGATTCGGCGGCGTACATCTGCTGGGCGTTGCCCCAGTTCTTCAGGACGGCGAGGCACTGTAGCGTCTTGGCCGAGTCCCGGGCCTTGCTGAGCGTCGGCAAGAGAATCGAGATCAGCAGGGCGATGATCCCGATCACGACCAGCAGTTCGACCAGCGTAAATGCGTGGCGGCGCGACGGGGCCGGGAGGGGGCTCATCATGGGTATACCTCTGTAAGCGTAAACTGCGACCGCAACAATATATCACGCGGGCGTAAACCCATCAATGCAGAACCTGCGCCCGACGGCGGGTATTCCCCTAAAAAAGAAGCCGCCCGTAGGGGCGGCTCTTAGCTCGTGCGGATTTGTTTGTCCGTTTTACGGGGCGGAGAGGTCCCAGACCCTCTTGTAGTTGGGGTGGCTGGTGCTTTCGGCGGTCTTCAGATCGGGGGCCGTGGCGATGTCCCAGCGGAGCTTGGTTTCGGCATGGCAATCCCAGAAGAGGACGTTGATCCTGTCGCTCTTTTTGCTGTGGCGGTAGGCGATGTAGTTGTTGTTGCCCGCCGGGCGCCACTCGTCGAAGCCCGGGAACTTGGGGTTGTTGTAGTGGTTGGATTTGGTCGAGTTCACTTGGAAGTCCATGGCGTCGGCGAACATCATCTTGTCTGAGGCACGCTTCATCTTGCCCAGGCGTTCGGCCCGGACGTGGGCGGCGTAGTAGTTGCTGTTGTCGGAATACATGCCGTCTTCGTTGTAGCCGTAGGAATAGGCGACCTGTCCGCCGTTGATCGTGACGGAGTTCTCCGGGCGGTTGGCGAAGGGGCAGAGCAGGCCCAGCGGGAAGCGGTCGGTGAGGTTCTTGGGGTTGCTCAGGTCGAACGGCGGGATGCCCAGGGCCCGGCGGAAGACCGGATTCTGCGTCCAGAAGGTGCGCGAAGAAGTCGTCGGCGCAGCGCCGGGGGGGTTGGAGTCCTGGAAATCGGGCACGGCCCACCCCTTGGACTCCGCCGCATACATCTGCTGGGCGTTGCCCCACTGGCGGAGGGTGGCGAGGCACTGGACCGTCTTGGCCGAGTCGCGGGCCTTACTCAGGGTGGGCAGGAGGATCGAGATCAGCAGGGCGATGATGCCGATGACGACTAGGAGCTCGACGAGTGTAAACGCTTGATTTCGGGGACGTTGCATGGGTGAATGCCTCGTGTGTTGCTAAGCCAGCACTGATCTTGCCGTAATCCAGTACGCACATCCGAGCGATTCGTTCGCAAAAAAGCACGAGGCCCGGAAACCGGGCCTCGCGGGGATCAAGCTCGTTTTTGGCGCGGGAGGTTAGTTCTTGCCCAGGTCCCAGCGGAGGAACCAGACCGGCGTGCGGTTGGCGGCGGCCCCGAGGTTGCCGGCGGTGTTACTGACGGTGGCGATCACGTCGCCGCGCTTCATCGTTTCGGCGTGGCCATCCCAGCAGACGACGTTGATCTGGGCGGCGTCGCTCTTCTTGTCCCGGCTGCTGTGGCGGTAGGCGACGTAGGCGGAGGCGTTGGTGTCGTCGGCGTTCTCGTCGTCGTCGTCCTTGTTGTCGTCGTAGGTCGCGATCTTGTAGTAGAAGTCGGACTTCTGCGGCTGGATGTGCGGGGTCATGGCGTCGGCGAACATGATCTTGTCGGACGGGCGGCGGACGCGGTTGTACTTGACGCCGCGGAACTCGATGGTGACGCCGGAGGCGCCGGCTGGAAGGACGAGGATGGGAACGCCGGTGTAGTTGGCGTTGACGCAGTTGTAGCCGTAGCTGAACTGCATGGTCGCGCCGGCCTTGCTGGACTGCTCGTGGGAGCGGAGGGACGAAGGGCAGACCATGCCTTCGGGGTAGTGGTTGGACTGGCCGTTGCCGGCGATCCACTCAGGGACGTTGAGGTTTCTGCGGAACGGGTTGTTGTTGAGCCAGATGGCGCGGCTCTTGGTGGTGGTGCCCGGCCAGAAGTCGTTCCCGTTGCCGAGGATGTCCGGGACGGCCCAGCCCTTCCACTGGGAGCTGTACATGGAATTGGCCTGCGCGAGCTGGCGTAGGTTGGAAAGGCACTTGACCTTGTAGCCGGCCTCGCGGGCGCGGCTGAGCGTTGGCAGGAGAATCGAGACCAGCAGGGCAATGATGCCGATCACAACCAGCAGCTCGACGAGCGTGAACGCGTGGCTCTGGCGCGAGGCCTTACGCACGAAGGAAGTAGCCATTTTGATTCCTTTCGATGCAATGACGTGCCGCGGTGCCGTGACGGGGGGCCGAAATAGTACCACGACTTGCCCGGATTGGAGATTACATTACAGCAACCTTAGGGGATTTACCAATGAAAAATTAGGGAGAAATCTGACGGTGGCTCTCGGCTTTCTCCGCGTGGTGAAATGAAATCGCCCGCGGGGGAATTCCCGCGCGGGCGATTTCCTGCCCTGTGCCTTGGGAAATGGCAATCAGTGGGTGGACAGTTCCCAGCGGTTGTTCCAATTGACGGTCCGGTTGGTGGCGGGGCCGTCGGCGTTGGCGGGCTCGATGGGGTTGATGACGGCCTTGATGTCGCCGCGCTTCATGGTTTCGCAGTGGCCGTCCCAGAAGCAGATGTTGATCAGGGCGTTGTCGCTCTTCTTGTCGCGGCCGCTGTGGCGGTAGGCGATGTAGGTGTCCTCGTTGACGCCGTCGTCGTCGGCGTTGCTGCGGAGGTCGTCGTAACCCTGAATCTTGAAATAGTGGTCGGAGTGCTGCGGCTGGATGTGGGGGGACATGGCGTCGGCGAACATGATCTTCATCGCGGGGCTCTTGACCTTGTTGAAGCGGATGCCGGCGAACTCGGTGGCGGCGTCCCAGGTGGCGGCCTTGGGGAGCGTGACGATGTAGGGCTTGGGGACGTAGTTGAGGTGGCGGCAGTTGTAGCCGTAGCTGTGGTTGGCGGCGCCGCCCTTGCCGCGGGCCTCTTCATCCAGGGCCTGTGTGGCCTCGGGGCAGATCAGTCCGACGGGCAGGCGCTGTGATTGGCCGTTGCCGCCGATCCATTCGGGGGCGTTGATGGCGCGGCGGAAGTCGCGGTTGTTCAGCCACGTGGCGCGGACCTTGGTGGTGGTTCCGGGCCAGTTGTCGTTGTTGTTGCCGAGGATGGCGGGAATGGCCCAGCCCTTCCAGGCGCCGGTGTAGATCGCCTGGGCCTGCCCGAACTGGCGGAGGTTGGAGAGGCACTTGACGGTGCGCGACGCGCGGCGGGCGTTGTTGAGCGTCGGCAGGAGGATCGAGATCAGCAGGGCGATGATGCCGATGACGACCAGCAGCTCGACCAGGGTGAATCCGGGGGGCGTGCGGCCGGCGTGGGATTTGAGAAGGTGGGACGGCGAAGACATAGAGTAACCTCCAGAAGTCGGCCCCGCTTCATGATAACCCGACCACTGAAAGCATCCGACGGGCAAATTTGCCAGCCGTATTATGGCTTTCCGGGCTCCCAGCGCCAATCCCAGACGTCGGTGCGGTTGCCGCCGGCGGCGCCGGTGGGACCGTTGGGGTCCTTCAGCGCCGCGACGTCCGACCGCTTCATGGTTTCGGCATGGCCGTCCCAGAAGCAGACGTTGATTTGCGCGTTGTCGCTCTTCTTATCGCGGCTGTGGCGGTAGGCGGGATAGCTGCCCTCGTTGGCGTCGTCGCTGGTGGCGTCGTCCTTGAGGTCGTCCCAGCCGGCGACGCGGTAGTAGTGGTTGGAGTGCTGGGGCTGGACGAACTGTGTCATGGAGTCCATGAACTGGAACTTGCGCGCCGGGCTGCGGACGCGGCTGGCCTTGATGCCGCCGAAGAAGGTGTTGGCGTCCCAGGTGGAGGCGACGGGCAGGGTGAGCAGCAGCGGCTTGGGGTCCCAGTTGAGGTGCCGCATGTTGTAGCCGTAGCTGTGGTTGACGTGCCCGCCGAGGCCGTTGTTCTCGTCGCGGGCCTGGGTGGCGCTGGGGCAGAGCATGCCGTCGGGCCAGCGGTCCTTGCGGCCGTTGTCGGGGCTCTGGAC
>Ga0308175_100000840_pt1 | contig 20402 bp, 20 predicted proteins | sample PhyCR1_3_FD_203893 | JGI IMG/M metagenome (GOLD analysis project Ga0308175, IMG submission 203893) | Soil microbial communities from UC Gill Tract Community Farm, Albany, California, United States - DLSLS.C.R1 | ecosystem: Environmental > Terrestrial > Soil > Agricultural land | place: USA...
CGGCGAAGCTTTCGCGACGCGTCGGTACGTGTTCTGGAACTTCGTCTCGTCGTCACGCGACCGCATCAATGAGGCGAAGGCGGAATGGAAGGCGCAGCGCTTCCCGACGATTCCGGGCGACGATGAGGAATATATCCCACTGCCCGAGATCCCGCTGACGGTCAGTTATCCGTGACGGGCATCAGACTATTGATTTCGGTAGTGCTGATCTGTGGCTCCGCAGCGTGCACCTCTCTCGAAACACCGCGCAAGCATGTCGTCGAGCAATGGGCCTGCGTGAAAGAGGTGAGGACTGATGCCGTGTCTGCATCCAGCGGCTACTTCTTTGGGCCCACTGGAGCTTACGAGAGTACCTTCCAACAATGGGGTGCAGAGTTTCAGCAGGATGGAATCAGACTTTCATTGCGGCAGTGGTTCGATCCACCCTCAGACCCCGCGATTGAGGATCTGCTGTTGTTCATCGAAACTCCGAGGTCCGTGGATCGCGTCGTGGGGACCGTCGAACTGCGTGTGACAGAATTGAAGCAATTGGAAGCACCGGCCGTCTTCCACTAATAAAAAGACAAGCCCCGAGCACTGGGGGCTGAGGCTCTCGTCCCAACAATTCCTCTCGCTCGCGACGATTGATCATCGGTTTACGATTGTCGCTTTGGACAAGTCAGGGAAAACCAGGTTCAGTTTCGCCTTTGATCCAGCTGTCATATCTCGCGGTCAGACGGCCCTTCGCTTGGCGATGCGACAATCACGCGAATTGATTAGCGATGTCTTCGGCCGATGCAGTCCTAACTATAGAGGCGAGAGCAACGTACTCACATAGCTCGTCAACGCGGGGCCGACTGGAAGAACATCAGATACACCAGACGCCCGTTCTCCGGCGTGTCGCCGAAGCCCGGCCCAGCCGTATGCCATAGCCACGGGCGCAGCAGCACCAGCCGGTTGAAGCGCATCGGGATCCGTGTGGTCAGCTCCCATTTGCTGTCGTCGACGCTGTCCTTCTCAATGATGTCGGCGTGCATCTCGTCGAACGACGAATAGCCCCGCGCAGCAAATTCTTCCGGATAGATCGGCGCGCGGTCACTGTTGGTACGGATGTGGCGGAAGAAATCGGTGCCGCCGGTGCTGTCCTCGTCTCGGCTCAGATAGAGGATGCCCGACCAGTGGCTGTTGTCGATATGGACCTTGGCCCTGCTCGTGTCGCTAGCGAGCGTCAGGCGGCACTTGCCGTGCGATTCCAGCGGAGAGACAGGGATAAGAGGTTCTCCGACCAACCGCGAAACCGCCTCGTCGAGACCCTCGATATTCAGCCGTTCACGAGAGTTACGGCCTGGAAAGGCGCCTTGCTGCTCGGGATAAGTCAGGCCGAGCGCCTGCTGGCGGAGACCTTCGGCATTGTTGAGGAAGTCATCAACGACAAGCAGCGTGGTGAGCATGCTCCGGAGCTAGCATTCGGTCGTGAAAACGATCAAGCGAGCCGTGATGGCCGCCACTTCATTCGAACGCGTAGCTCTCTCGACGGGAGTGACGCTGAACGTTGCGCTTGCGGGCGACCGCTCACACCCCGCCCTGATCCTGCTGCACGGATTTCCGGAATCGCATCGTACTTGGCGTGAGGTCGCGCCGCGGCTTTCGGACAGTTTCTTTGTAGTGATGCCTGACCAGCGCGGCTTTGCCGGTTCCGACAGGCCGCAAGATGCCGACGCCTACAAGACGGAGGTACTGGTCGACGACATCTTTGCGCTGGCGGACAAGCTGGACCTCGCCGAATTCGCGCTGGTCGGGCATGATTGGGGCGGCGCGATCTCGTGGGCTGCTGCGGTTCGAGGAGACTCGCGGCTCACGCGCCTCGTCATCGTCAACGCGCCGCATCCTGTGATCTTCCAGAAGAGCCTGATCGAGAGCACCGACCAACGCGCGGCCTCGCAATATATTACGGCTTTCCGCGCGCCGGGATTCGAGATGCTCGTCGACCACAACGGCTTCGAATGGTTCTTTGACAAGACTTTCTCCAGCCACGTCGACCTGTCGAAATTTCCCGAGGCGGAGAAGCGGCAATATCTAACGGAATGGTCGCAGCCCGGCGGCTTCACCGCGATGCTGAACTGGTACCGCGCGGCGAAGGTGATCATTCCGCCGCCGGGAATCACGGTTCCGTTACCCGATTGGCTCCTGCGCGTATTTCCAAAGGTGAAGATACCGACGCTGGTCGTCTGGGGCATGAAGGATACCGCGCTCCTCCCGCTGCAGCTCGACGGGCTGGACGATCTCGTCGAGGACCTGCGCATCATCCGCCTGCCGGCCGCCGGCCATTTCGCGCCGTGGGAAGCGGGCGAAAAGGTCGCCGAAGCCGTCAAACCCTTCCTTGAAGCGGGCGCCAAGGCTAGTGCCCCTCAGGCATGACACAGACTCGTTCACGTTCCAGATCGGCCGCCCGGCTCGCTGCGGTGCAGGCGTTATACCAGCAGGAGATGGAGGGGACCCCGGTCGCCCGGCTGCTCAAGGAGTTTCACGATCACCGTCTCGGCGCGACAATCGAGGACGAGACCTATTACGACGCGGAGCGAGACTTCTTCGACGATCTCGTGACGGGCGCAGATGCTCGGCGCGACGAGATCGACCGCCTCATCGGCCAGCGGCTTGCGGAAGGCTGGACGCTTGAGCGGCTTGATCGGCCGATGCGCGCGATCCTGCGGGCGGGCGCCTACGAGATCATCGCGCGCGCTGACGTCCCCGTCGGCTCCGTCATTTCCGAATATGTCGACGTCGCCCACGCCTTCTACGACAAGCGCGAGAGCGGCTTCGTGAACGGGCTGCTCGACGCGATCGCGAAAGAGGCGCGGCCCGCTCGGGCAGAATAATGCGCGAGCGGGAGGTCATCGCCCGGCTTCGGCGGATAGCAACCGCTCCCGAAGCGCGGGGGCTACTCGACGACGTCGCGCTCCTGGGCCGCATGGTCGTAACGCACGACACGATCGCCGAAGGTGTTCATTTCCTCAGCTCCGATCCGGCCGCCAGCGTGGGCTGGAAGCTCGTCGCGGTGAACCTGTCGGATCTCGCCGCGAAGGGCGCCAGTCCGACGGCCGCCTTGCTGTCGCTGACGATCTGCGGGGCGGGCAAGTGGGAGCTCAACTTCCTCAGCGGCATCGAGGCTGCGTGCGAAAGCTACGGGCTGCCGCTGATCGGAGGCGACACGATCTCGCTGCCCCATGGATCGCCGCGGGTTCTTGGACTTACGGCGATCGGCCATGCCGGGAAGCGCGTGCCGCATCGCGCTGGTGGAAAGCCGGGCGACTCCCTCTGGTTGATTGGAACCATCGGCGATTCGGCGGCGGGCCTTGGTCAGCTTCAGGCGGACCGGAACGCATCTGGCGCCCTGGTCGAGATCTACCGGCGCCCGGTCCCCCTACTCAGCGCGGGCCAGGTGCTCGCGCCGCGCGCCAACGCCATGATGGACGTGTCCGACGGCCTGTTGCTCGATGCCGAGCGTATGGCCCAGGCCAGCCGCTGCCGAATTCGCATTCACCTCGATGCGCTGCCGCTCTCGGCCGCTTTCATCGAGGAACGAGGCCAGGATCTGAAGGCTCGCCTCTTCGCCGCAACCGGCGGAGATGATTATGCGCTCCTCGCCGCGCTGCCGCCCAAGGCGGACCCTTCAACACTTTCTTTACCAGAAGGGACGACGATTGAGCGCATCGGGACCCTCGAGGCCGGCGCTCCTGCAGTTCGCCTGCTCAATGAGGGCCACCCGGTGCCGTTGCCGGAGAGACTGGGTTTTGAGCATTCGCACGATCAGCTTCGCAAGCTTTCCGATACGCCAGTGGGTGATCGGCATTAGCGGCCTTGCGTCCGGCATGACGCTCGCCCTGCTGCTGATGCGCTGAGGGCATTAACCCGCGCGGTTGCAAGCCGCGCAAACGCTTCCTAGAACGCCCCACACTTCCGGGCGGCCAAGTTCCACCGGCCGCGCCGGCTTGGCTAAAGAAACAGGGAAGCGTGAACCCATGAATTCCGGCAACAACCTGCTTTACGTCGCCATGGTCTGCGGCCTGCTCGCAGTGCTCTACGGCATTATCACCAGCCGCCAGGTGCTCAGCCTGTCGGCGGGCAACCAGCGAATGATTGAGGTCGCCGGCGCGATCCAGGAAGGCGCTGCCGCCTACCTGCGCCGCCAGTACACGACGATCTCCATCGTCGGCGTGATCGTCGCGGCGGTCATCTTCTTCTTCCTTGGTGGGCTCAGCGCCGCGGCATTCCTGCTCGGCGCGATCCTGTCCGGAGCCACGGGATTCATCGGCATGAACATCTCGGTGCGCGCCAACGTGCGCACCGCGGAGGCTGCCCGGCAGAGCCTGCAGAGCGGCCTCACCACGGCCTTCCGCGCGGGCGCCGTGACCGGCATGCTGGTCGCCGGTCTTGCACTCCTCGCGATCTCGGGGCTGTTCTGGTACCTCACCGGCCCCGGCGGATACGCTCCGAACGACCGTCCAGTCGTCACTGCGCTGACTGCGCTCGCGCTCGGCGCCTCGCTGGTATCGATCTTCGCACGTCTGGGCGGTGGCATCTTCACCAAGGCCGCGGACGTCGGCGCCGACCTCGTCGGCAAGGTCGAAGCGGGCATTCCCGAGGACGATCCACGCAATCCTGCCGTCATTGCGGACAACGTGGGTGACAATGTCGGCGACTGCGCCGGCATGGCCGCCGACCTGTTCGAGACTTATGTGGTCACGGTCGGCATCACGATGGTGTCTGTCGCGCTTGCGATCGGCACTTCGCCGCTCCTCCTGCCCTTGATGATCCTTCCGCTGCTGATCGGCGGTGTGTGCATCATCACTTCGATCATCGGCACCTACATGGTCCGCCTCGGCGCCAAGGGATCGATCATGGGCGCGCTGTACAAGGGCTTCTGGACGGCGACGATCCTCGCCATTCCGGCCATCTATCTCGCCTTCCGCCTGTCGCTGGGCGATAATCTGGACGCCACCATTGCGACTGCAGCCGCAAGCTCCGGCGGTCCGGCCGGAGGCTTCACGGGCATGGACCTGTTCTATTCCAGCCTGATCGGCCTCGCCGTGACCGCGCTGATCGTGTGGATCACGGAATATTACACCGGCACCAACTACCGCCCGGTGCAGTCGATCGCGCGATCGAGCCAGACGGGTCACGGCACCAACATCATCCAGGGCCTGGCAATCAGTTTGGAATCGACGGCTCTTCCGACCATCGTCATCATCGTCGGCCTGATCGCCAGCTATCAGCTGGCGGGCTTCCTCGGCGTCGCGTTCGCAGCCTCTGCGATGCTCGCGCTGGCGGGCATGGTCGTAGCGCTGGACGCCTACGGGCCGGTGACGGACAATGCCGGCGGCATCGCCGAAATGTCGGGCCTCGAGGAGGACGTGCGCACGCGTACGGACGCCCTCGACGCCGTCGGCAACACGACCAAGGCGGTGACCAAGGGCTACGCGATCGGCTCGGCGGGCCTTGCCGCTCTGGTGTTGTTCGGCGCCTACACCGCCGACCTGCGTGAGTTTGGCGGATCGATCGGCGTGACGACCAACCTCGACACGCTGTTCAGCCTGTCGAACCCCTACGTCATCGTCGGCCTGCTGCTCGGGGCGCTTCTGCCCTACCTCTTCGGAGCGATGGGCATGACCGCCGTCGGCCGCGCCGGCGGCGCGGTGGTCGAGGAAGTCCGCGGGCAATTCCGGGACAATCCGGGGATCATGGATGGTTCGGTCCGCCCGAACTATGCGCGCACGGTCGACCTCGTGACCCGCGCGGCGATCCGCGAGATGATCCTTCCGTCGCTTCTTCCGGTGCTTGCCCCGATCGTCGTCTACTTCGCGATCGGCGCGGTAGCGGGCAAGGAGAACGGCCTCGCCGCGGTGGGCGCGCTGCTTCTCGGCGTCATCGTTTCGGGACTGTTCGTCGCCATCTCAATGACCAGCGGCGGCGGTGCCTGGGACAATGCCAAGAAGTATATCGAGGACGGCAATTACGGCGGCAAAGGCTCGGAAGCCCACAAGGCTGCCGTGACCGGCGACACCGTCGGCGATCCTTACAAGGACACCGCCGGCCCGGCCGTGAACCCGATGATCAAGATCACCAACATCGTCGCCCTGCTGCTGCTGGCGGCGCTTGCCGCACACGCAGCCGTCTGACGAGCTAGACAGCCCAACTTCAGCCCCGTCGCGGTCCGCCGCGGCGGGGCTTTTCTTTTGTGATCGCGATGGGTTGAGCGAAATCTTAACGGCTGTACGCTAGCCGGCCTCATGCCCAGCACGCCTTGGCACCGTATTGGCGTTTACGCCCAGCGCTGCCCCAGTCCGCACAACACCCAGCCGTTCCGGCTGAGGATCCTCGACGAGCGTCAGGCGGAGCTGGTGTTCCTACCGCGACGGGGCCTACCAACGGCCGATCCGCTCGGCCGGTTCACTTGGCTGACCGGCGGCATCTTCGCCGAGATCTGCAGCATCGCCGCGCATGGCGAGGGGTACGAACTCGATGCAGAATGGGACCACCGCCCGATGTACGAGGGCGGTGACGTCGAGACGCCGCAGACGCTCGCGCGGCTGACGTTGCGCAAGTCCCGGACGGAGATCGCCGATCTCGATCCCAAGCTCATCCTCGACCGTCACACCTCACGCTGGCCGTACGACGGCACGCCGGTGCCGAAGCAGGTCATCGAGGACCTGAAAGCCGAAGCCGAGCGTCTTGGCCACCGCTTGGAGACGCGGGGCGACCGCGAGGCCATCCGCTGGGTGGTCGAGCTCAACAAGCAGGCGCTCTTCCACGATCTGGACAACGCGCCGCTACGCACCGAGCTGACCAAGTGGCTGCGCTACGACCGCCGCGAAGAAGATCTGATGCGCGACGGCCTCTCGGCACGCTGCCTCACCTTCTCGCCCGGCCTCTTCCGGAGCTTCTTCACGCAGCATCGTTTCTGGACGATGCCCGTCGTCCGCAACATCGTTGGCCTAGTCTACGGCGCGACGATGAAGGGCATCGGCACCATCGGCTGGCTGCGGGGCCCCTATCGCGACAGCAAGGACTGGGTCGCCGCCGGCAAGTGCATGATCCGCCTTTGGCTGATCCTGACGAAGCACGGTGTCTATTGGCATCCCTATGGGTCAGTGATCACCAGCGAGCATGCCCGCACCAACATGATCCGCTACCTCGATCTGCCGGAGGAAGCGGGCGGGGAGGACATGGTATGGCTGTTGTTGAGGCTGGGACGGAGCAAGGAACCGCCGCTCAGCCACCGGTTGCCACTCGAGGAAATCATCCTCTGCGCGCCCTGAAGGCGCTGCTGCGGCTGCCCGCCTTCGCCGTCGTCGCGGCGATCGACACCGCCGAGCGCGCCTTCGCCTTCACCGGGAGCGCATACAAGCTGCTGCTCATGCCGGGCTACGAACGGGCGCGATGGAACATCGGCATCTGGCGCGCGTGGCGAAGCTTCTACCAGGCCCATCGCACCGTCCCCGCATACCGGGACTATATCCGCCAGCGCGGCGGCGTGCCCGATCTGCACCTGACGCGCGGGCTGTTTCCTGACCTTCGCGCCATCCCGGAGATGGACAAGGCGAGCTACGTCAAAGCCTATCCGATCCATGAACGCGTTAAGGGTGGAAGGCTGCCGCGGGGCGGGGTGATGGTGGACGAAAGCTCAGGATCGAGCGGTCAGCCGACGAGCTGGGTTCGCGGTGCCGTGGAACGGCAGATCGTCAGCCAGATGATGCGCCTCAGCTACCACGAATCCGTGGACGGGCATCGGCCGGTATTCATCCTGAATGCCTTCGCGCTGGGCGCATGGGCGACCGGCATGAACGTCTCCCTGTCGCTCACCCCCTGCTCGATCGTGAAGTCCACCGGGCCGAACCTGGACAAGATCGTCAACACGATGATCGAGTTCGGCGATGGCTATCGCTACGTCGTGATGGGCTATCCGCCCTTCCTCAAAGCGCTTGCCGATGACTCGCGCATCGACTGGAGCCGCTACGTCGTCGATGTAGGCTACGGTGGCGAAGGCATTTCCGAGAGCCTGCGCACTTATCTGCAGCGGAAGTTCAAGCGCGTGGTCGGAAGCTACGGCGCGTCAGACCTCGAAGTGAACATGGCGATCGAAACCGACCTCTGCATCGCGCTGCGGCGGGCGATCACCGACGATCCGAAGCTTCGCGAAGCGCTGATCCACACCGATTACGGCGTCACGCCGATGATCTTCCAGTACAACCCGATGGCTTATTACATCGAGACCAACTCGCTCGGCGAGCTCGTAGTGACCATGTCACGGCCGTACCACATCGCGCCGAAGATCCGGTACAACATCCACGACCGCGGTCATGTGCTGCGCTTCCCGGAGCTGAAACGGCGCCTCCGCGAATGCGGGCGCGAAGATCTGCTCACTGGCCACGCGCTCGACACCGATCTGCCGTTGCTGTTTCTCTACGGCCGCTCGGACATGTCGATCGACTATTACGGCGCCAACGTCACACCCGACAGCATCCGGGAGGTCATCTACGCCGTCGAGGCGCTCGCCCCCATTGTGAACACCTTCCGGCTGCTCTCCTACGAGGACGAGCAGGCCAACAAGCGGATGGAGATCGCGGCCGAGTTGGTCGAGGGTGCGACCATGCCGGCGAATACGGACGCGCTAGCGGAAGAAGTGTTCGAGCGTCTCGCGAAGATCAACGGCGACTTCCTCAACGCCTGGAAGCACACCGGGCCGCCCGACAACATGCCGCACTTTTCGCTGTATTCGTTCGACACCGGCCCGTTCGCCGGAGGTCAACGCAAGCTGAAGAACGAATATGTCGCGACCGACATCACTTACGACAAACTGCAGTAGCGACGGCTAGCGATAGACGGGCCGCGTCAGGCAGTGCACGCCGCCGGTCGCCTTGGCGATCTCCCGGCCGGACACGCATTCGATGCAGATGCCAGCCTTCTCCTCGAGCTCCGCTTCGAGCGCAGCAGGCATGTCGAACGCGAGGTAGCGGTTATCGCCTAGCGGCAGCAGGTTGCAGCGTTCGTGCGCGATCGCGTCGGTCTTGTCGCATCGGACGATCGTGAAGCCCATCGCTTCCGCATGTGCGATCGGGTCGATGCTGTGAAGGCTGCGGTTCTCGTCGATCAGGAAGCCGGCGTGGAACATGCCGCCGGCCGCTAGCATCACGCGATTGGGAAGCACGGTGAAACCCGTATCCAGGTGAAGCAGGTCGGGGTCGTGCGAGAGCCCGATGATCATGTCGACCTGACTGGGGATGAGCTCCAGCGCGAGCCGCAGCGCCGCCGCCTTCGTGGTTCGCACACCGAAGCCCATCAGGAGGATGCGCTTCCCCTCATCCATCGCCGGGAGCACGTCGCCGCCTTCGACATATTCGTCGTCGGCAAAATCGAATGCGCGGCGAAGCCCCAGCCGCTCCAGCGCGCGGCCGGCAAGTTCCGGCTCACGAGCGCGGCTGGCGAGACCGAAGCGCGCGGGGATGTAGAGGTCCGGAGCCCAGGGCAGCGTGATGCTGCTGTCGCGCATGAACATCAGGTTCGGGTTGGCGTCGGCTTCTTCGGCGAACAGGGCATCGGCGCTCAGCAGCGACGACAAGCTGGTGACCTCGACATGTTCGCTCAGCGCCGCACGGAAACGCTCGTACTCGACGCTCAGGGCTTCATGGCCCGGCAGATCGAGGAAATTGCACTCGGCGAGCCTGCCGCACTCCATCCTCTCCACCGCGCGTCCGTCGCGAGGATCATGAATCAGGATTCGAGCCGGACGGGTCGAGAATTCGGAGCGGTCCACAAGGCGCGACATAGCGCCGCTTGCTTAAGCAATGTTAGTCCCCTTCCACACCCGCGGCCACGTCGCCTTGGGCGGGGGCTTTTCATTTGGTTACGCGAGATTACGCTGCCGCTGCCGAAGTGGGGGTGGCATGTTCAAGTTCTCATGCGTGTTCGCGTTTCTCGTGGCGGCGGCTGGTACGGCTTCGAATGCACAGGCAGCGCCGGAGGCGGTCCCGCCGAAAATTCCCGTAGCTGATTTGGCTGCGTCTCCAGCTCTTTCCGATCCGCTGCTTTCGCCCGACGGACACCGCATCGCGGCGCGCGCCTTACTGGGCAAGAAGACGCTGCTCGTTATCATCAATGCCGACGATCCGAACAGCACGCGGGTGGAGATTCCAACCGGCAATTACAACTTGGCAGATGTGCATTGGGCCGGCAGCCGCAAGGTCCTGCTCACCCTCTCGTCAACCGGGTTTGTGTACGGCATGCGTGTGCCGATCTTTCGGCTTGTGTCCCTGGATTTGGAGACGCGCCAATCGCTGAATGTAGATCAGAAAAGCCAGGGCATTCTGGCCGGCGACGTTCTGTACACCGACCCCTCGGGCGCCTGGGCGCTGGTCGCCAGCCAGGACGACGTTCAGACTTCCCCTTCGGTGAAGCGAGTGGATCTTACGACTGGGCTGGCGACCGTCCAAGAAAGAGCTCAACACGAGATCTGGGATTGGTATGTCGACGCACAGGGAGTCGTGCGAGGCGGCGTTGCCTACGACAACAAGCACTGGACCCTTTGGTACCGCGACGAGCCCAATCAGCCGCTGCGCGCAATGCATGGGAGGTTCGACGAAGGTGACAGCTCCGTCGATCGCTTCGTCATCGGGCAGAAGGACGGCACCGGGGAGATCATCACCAACGAGAAGACGGGCCGGTTCGCAGCTTACAGGTATGACTTCAAGACCGGGAACATCGGGCAGACGGTCTACGAGAACCCAAAGGTCGACATCAGCGAGATCATGCTTGAGCCAGACACGGGGAAGATCCGTGGCGTCCGTTACGAAGACGATCGCTGGCGCACCCACTGGGTGGACCCGACTTTCGCGGACCTGCAGGCCAAACTCGACCGCGCCTTGCCTGGCGCCGACAATCAGGTCGTAAGCCTATCGACCGACGGGAATCGCGCACTCATCCTCTCAGGTTCGGCATCAGATCCGCCCACTTACTTCCTGCTAGACCGCAAGGCGGCGCATATGCACCCGGTGATCGAGGTTTATGACCGCATCGATCCCAAAGTTCTCACGCCGGTTGAAGCCGTGAGCTACGCCGCCCGCGACGGCCTCACTATCCCGGCGTACCTGACCTTGCCGCGTGGGAAGGAAGCCAAAGGCTTGCCACTCGTGCTGCTGCCGCACGGCGGCCCGTTTGCACGTGATGATTGGGGATATGATCCCATCGTCCAGTTCCTTGCGAACCGCGGCTACGCCGTGCTCCAGCCCGAGTTCCGCGGCTCGACCGGGTACGGGAAAAGCTTCGTCGAGAGCGGATATGGCGAATGGGGCCACAAGATGCAGGACGACTTGGATGATGGGGTGGATTGGCTCGTCAAATCCGGAAAGGTTGATCCCAAGAGGGTCTGCATCATGGGCGGTTCTTACGGAGGCTATGCCGCTTTGTGGGGCGCCATCCGCAATCCTGATCGCTATCGATGCGCCATCAGCTACGCGGGCGTGAGCGATCTCGCAGCGCAACTTCGCGACAACCGCAAAAGCTTCTCGGCGACACGCTACTTCAAGCGCTGGCGGACCAAGGTCGCTGGGGAAGGCAAGGTCGACCTGAGCACCGTTTCGCCGATCACTTTCGCGGATCGGATGAAGGTTCCCGTGCTGATTGCGCACGGCGAAGAGGATGTGACGGTCTCCCCCGTGCAGAGCCATGCCATGGTTGCGGCACTCACCAGGGCCCATGCGAAGGTCTCACCCGTCTTCTACCGGGACGGTGGTCACGATTGGGGCGATAGTGGGATCCTGGCCGATTTCCTCGGCCGCCTCGAGACATTCCTGGCTGCCAACAATCCATCCTGACACGCGTTCGCAAACCGCATCAATTTCTGTAGTGCGCCGTCATGCCGCACGCGATCCGAGTCCATGAGACGGGAGGGCCTGAGGTCCTCCATTGGGAAGATGTCGAAGTGGCGGAGCCCGGACCGGGTCAGGTGAGGCTTCGGCAGGAAGCGGCCGGCCTCAACTTCATCGACGTTTATCACCGCACCGGCCTCTACAAGCAGGAGCTGCCGTTTACGCCGGGAGTCGAGGGCGCCGGCGTTGTCGAAGCGGTCGGTCCAGACGTGACCGGCGTCAGCGTCGGCGACCGCGTCGCCTATGCCGGTCCGATCGGCGGCTATGCCGAGGAGCGGCTGATCGATGCTTCGCGTGTGGTGAGGCTACGGGAGTCGATCCCGTCCGAGCAGGCGGCCGCCATGATGCTCCAGGGGCTGACGGCGCACATGCTGCTCTACGGCGTCCATCGCGTGCAGGCCGGCGAGACAATCCTCGTCCACGCGGCAGCAGGCGGGGTCGGGCTGATCATGTGCCAATGGGCCAAGGCTCTCGGCGCGACGGTCATCGGCACGGTGGGAAGTGACGAAAAGGCGGAGCTCGCCCGCGCGCACGGTTGCGATCATCCGATCGTCTACACACGCCAGGACTTCGTCGCGGAGGTCGATCGGATCACGAACGGCGCGAAGCTGCCGGTGGTCTATGACGGGGTCGGACGGGACACCTTCATGAAGTCTCTCGATTGCCTGCACCGCCGCGGAATGATGGCGAGCTTTGGTAACGCGAGCGGCCCGGTCGATTCATTTTCGCCCGGGATCCTCGCGCAAAAGGGATCGCTCTTCCTGACCCGGCCGACGATGTACGATTATGTTGCGACCCGAGAAGAGCTCGAACAAGCGGCCGGCGATCTGTTCGACGTCGTCGGCAGCGGCAAGGTTAAGATCGAGGTGAAGCAGCGCTTCGCCCTGAAGGACGCCGCCGAAGCGCATCGCGCTCTCGAGTCACGCAAGACGAGCGGGTCCACTATCCTCACCATCTAGGCCCCCGCCTTCCCTTTTTGCGGATGCCTCGCTAAGGCTCCGCGACTTTTTGCACCTACGGAGAGGAATCGCTTGGCCAAGGAAGAACTGCTCGAGATGCGCGGACAGGTGGTGGAGCTCCTGCCCAATGCGATGTTCCGCGTCCGTCTCGAGAACGGCCACGAAGTCCTCGGCCATACGGCCGGCAAGATGCGCAAGAATCGAATTCGGGTGCTGACCGGCGACGAAGTGCTGGTCGAGATGACGCCCTACGACTTGACCAAAGGCCGCATCACCTACCGCTTCATGCCCGGCCGCGGAGGCCCGCCCGGTTATCCCTGATGCGCCTGGTTCTCGCCTCGGCGAGCCCACGCCGTCTTGATCTGCTTGCCCGCATCGGCGTTGTCCCCGACGCGGTCGTTCCCGCCGACATCGACGAAAGCGTCCCGCGCGGCGAGCTGCCGCGCCAGCATGCCGTGAGGCTCGCGCGCGAAAAGGCGCAAGCCGTGGCTGCGACGGAGCCGGACGCGCTGGTGCTCGCGGCTGACACCGTCGTTGCTGTGGGCCGCCGTATCCTGCCCAAAGTCGAGGACGAAGCGACGCTGCGCGCGTGCATGCGGCTGCTCTCCGGGCGCCGGCACCGCGTGATGACGGGCGTGGCTCTCGCCCTCCCCGGCAAGGCGATCCGCGAACGGCTCGTCGAGACGATGATCGCGATGAAGCGCCTGAGCGAAGCGGAGATCGATTACTATGCCGGGCATGGGGAATGGCGCGGCAAGGCTGGCGGCTACGCCCTTCAAGGCTACGGGGAGGTCTATGTCCGCCACATCGCCGGCAGCTATTCGAACGTCGTCGGCCTGCCGCTCGCCGAAACGCGCGTGCTCCTGAAGTCGGCAGGGTACCCGCTTGCCTGAATGGCTGATCGAGCGCGGCATCGGCGAGGACCGGGCCGTGCTGATCGACGACGGCGAGATCGTCGAGGCTCGGGTCGCGCTCGATGGCTCATTGCCTGCAGGGAGCGTCATCGCGGCGCGGCTGGTCAACACTGGAACCAACGGCCGCAATGCCATCGCCGTGGGTGCAGGCGGCATCGAATATCTGTTGCCGCATGGCGCGCCGGGCTTGACGCAGGGCGCCACGCTGACCGTCGAGATAACCCGGGAGGCCATTCCCGGCCGCGAGCCATGGAAGCGTCCGCTCGCCCGCATTTCCGACGAGCGCTCGGAACTCCGGCCTAAGCTCGATCTTGGATCGCCGGCGAGGGAGCTCGCCTTCCCCGCTCCGACCGACGAGCTGCAGGCAGCGGACTGGGACGATCTCCTCGACGAAGCACGAAGCGGCGTCGTCGCATTCGCCGGTGGCGAGCTGAGGATCTCGGCGACTCCCGCCATGACGCTCATCGACGTCGACGGTTATCTCGCGCCGGAGGAGCTGTCGGTTCTCGGCGCGGCCGAGGCTGCGCGCACGATACGCCGCCATGACATCGGGGGGTCAATCGGTGTCGATCTGCCGACCGTGGGGAGCAAGAGCGTCCGCCAGGCGGCCGCGACGGCCATCGACCATATCCTCCCCAAGCCCTTCGAACGCACCGCCGTCAACGGCTTCGGCTTCGTGCAGATCGTCAGGCCGCGATTACGCGCTTCGTTACTGGAGCTGGCGCAGGATCGTGCAAGCTTCGAGGCGCGGGCTCTGCTCAGGCGGGTGGCTCTGGAGCAGCCCGGCGCGAAACGCCTCGTCGTCCACCCCGCCTTGGCCGAGCTGTTGGAGCGCCGGAGGGACTGGATCGCTTCACTGGCCGGCCAAGTCGGCGGCGCGGTCGAGTTGCGGCGTGACCCGGGCGTTGCCATCTATGCGGGATATGCCGAACCTATCTGACAAGCCGAAGTCCTGCCCCCTCTGCGGACAGCCCGAAATGCCCGAGCACGCCCCGTTCTGCGGCCGGGGATGCAAGGATCGCGATCTGCTGAAGTGGCTCGGCGAAGGCTATCGCATCCCGGGCCCTGCCGTCGACCCCGAAAGGGTGGACACCGACGGGAGTGACGGTTAGGGAGCGCTCGCTTGAACGGGCAACCCGCTCGTCACGAGAGCCCAGGTAGCTCAGTTGGTAGAGCACGTGACTGAAAATCACGGTGTCGGTGGTTCGATCCCGCCCCTGGGCACCATTTTCGATCTTCCTACCCCCGCCCTCATCCTTGATCCATCGCGGCTCGAACGGAATGCCGCGCGCGTCAGGGCAAAGGTGCAGGCACTGGGCGTTACGCTTCGCCCGCACGTCAAGACAGCGAAGTCGATCGACGTTCTTCGCGTGCTGTCCGGCGACGGCAATGGACCAATCACGGTCTCAACGCTCGCCGAGGCGCGCTACTTCTTCGCGCATGGCGTGACCGACATCCTCTATGCGGTTGGCATCGCGCCGGTGAAACTGCCGGAGATTGCCGGCTTGATCCGCGCGGGTTGCAGGCTGCGCGTCATCCTCGACACGCTCGAAGCCGCCGACGCGCTGCGCGAGTTCGCCGATGCCGAGGCCGTGAACATCGAAGCCCTGATCGAGATCGACAGCGACGGGCATCGCGCCGGCGTGAGTGCCGAGGACCCTCTCCTGATCGAGATCGGGCGAAGGCTTGGCGACAGTCTCGCGGGCGTGATGACGCATGCCGGAGCATCCTACGACTGCCGCACGGTCCCGGAATTCGAAGCGATGGCGGAGCAGGAACGGGCACTCACGGTGCGCGCCGCCGAGCGGCTTCGCGAAGCGGGCCTCGATTGCGAGATTGTCAGCGTCGGATCGACCCCGACCTTGCACTATGCGCGAAGCCTGCAAGGCGTGACCGAAGTGCGCGCAGGCGTGTACGCGTTCGGCGACCTGGTTCAGGAAGAGCTCGGCACGTGCGCAATGGACGACATCGCCATCGGCGTGCTTGCCAGCGTGATCGGCCACAATCGCCAGCACGGGCGTGTGCTGATCGATGCCGGCTTCCTCGCGCTCAGCCGCGACCGGGGAACTGCCGATATGCCGCTCGATTGGGGCTACGGCGCGGTCTGCGATCCAGTTACGGGCGAGCTGTTCGAGGACGTTACGGTTTCATCGACCAACCAGGAGCACGGCATCATCACCGCGCGGTCAGGCGAGATCGATCGTGAGCGCTTCCCGGTGGGCAGCCGGGTCAAGATCCTGCCCAATCACGCCTGCGCCACAGCAGCAGCGTACGACCGTTATTTCGTGACCGACGACGACGAGCGGATCGTGGCTGTGTGGGATCGCGTGAACGGCTGGTAGTCAGCTGTGGCGTAGAGCCGGTCCAGCGCTCGCGCGGTCTCAACCAGTCCTTCGGTCGTGCCGGAGAAGCGCTCTCCCGCGAGGAGCTTGCGCACCCACTCCGCGGCCGCGCGTCCACCCCAATCATCGGGAGGCGACGCGATGCGTTCGGCATTGCGGCCTTTGAACAAGTCGGCGGAGAAATCGAAGAACGATCCGTTCTCGTTGCGCATCTGAGCGCCGCCTTCGGTGCCGTAAACGGTCGCTTCGATCGCCGCATCGCGCCCGGCGTCGAGATTCCAAGAACAGGCAATGCGCACCGTGACACCATTGCCGAGCACGAGCTCGCCCAAGGCATAATCCTCTACCTCATCCGGCCCGACGGCGCGGCCATCGCGCAGCAGGGTTGCGCTCGCCTGCTCGACATCGGGGAAATCGAACAGCCACAGCGCGAGGTCCACGAGGTGCACGCCGAGGTCGATCAAGCAGCCGCCCCCCGACAGCCCCCGGTCCCAGAACCACCCGGCTCCGGGTCCATAGGCATTGTGGAAAGTCAGGTCGGCTGCGAACGGCTTGCCAAGGTCAGGCATGCGTTCGCGGATCGCCTGCATCGCAGCAGTGTGCCGGTACGAAAGGTCCACCCCGAGCAGACGGTCGGTACCCTCCGCTGCGGCAAGCACCGCCTCTACCTCCGTCGCAGTTCGCCCAAGCGGCTTCTGGCAGAACACCGCGGCACCGGCCCCGAATGCGGCGATGCACTGCTCGGCATGAAGCGCGCTCGGCGTGGCAATCACGACTCCATCTGGTTCGCACGCCAGGAGCTCATCGAACGAGCCGACGATCTGCGCATCGGGCGCAAGCTCCTGCGCGCCGGCCGCCATCTCCGGATTGGGGTCGCTGATCGCCACGGCCTTCACCTCGCCGGTGGCGAGCATCGCTTCCATGCGATTGCGGCCGATCCAGCCGGTGCCGAGAAAACCGACCGTGACCATCAGGCCGGGACGACGACGGCCTTGACGAATTTCCCTGGGCGGTCGCGCGTGGCGTTGAGCGCCTCGTCGAGACGATCCAGCGGATAACGGTGCGTGATCAGCAGCTTAGGATCGATCAGCCCCGCCTCGATCGCCGCCACGGCATCGCGCATGCCCTGCACGGAAACGGCCGGATCACGCTCGTGCGCGTTCACGACATCGAAGCCGCGCCAGTTCCACAGCTGCATGTTCACCTGGCGCGGGCCGTCCTGGTGATAGCCCGCGATGACAAGGCGGCCGCCTTCGCTCGTCAGCTCGGAGGCGAGGTCGAGCGGCCACTGCTTGCCAACGCATTCGATGACACGGTCCGCGAAGGTGCCGTTCGTCAGTTCACGCACGCGTTCGATGATCTGCCAATGGTCGTCCATCGGGATCGCGTTGATGGGGCCGATCAGCCGCGCGAGATCGAGTGACTCCTGCCGCCGTGAGATGGCGATCACGCGCGCTCCGGCGTGCAGTGCAAGGCTGACGAGGATCGATCCGAGGAATCCGACGCCGATGATCGCGACCGTCTGCCCTTCACGGATGTCGCTGCGCCGGAAGATGTTCATCGCGCAACCGAACGGTTCGAGCGGGAGGTCCAGGCCCGCCAGGCTTTCCGGCAGCTTCACCACGCTGGCTGCGTCCGCAATGTCGTACTCGGCATAGGCCCTGCCGCTGAGAGCGGCAACGCGATCGCCGATCTGCAGATCGGAAACGCCTGCTCCTAGCGCATCGACCACGCCCCAACCCTCGTGACCGAGCGCGCCCGGGTCGGTCGGGAACTGCATCCATTCGGGGCCCTCCCAGGGCGTTAGGTTGGACGCGCAAACGCCGCAGCCTTCGAGCCTGATCCGGACCTGTCCGGCGCCGGGCTGAGGCAGCGGAACGTCTTGGACCCTCATCTTACCTGCGCCGGTCAGGATTGCGGCGCGCATCGTTTCGTCGTTCATTTATTGTGCTGCGGCGATCAGTTCGGATTGCTCGGACCGACGTGCCGCTTCCTCAAGATAATGTTCCAGTTCCGCTGCCCGGTGCGCAGAAGTGTGAGAAGAAAGAACCTTCGCGCGCGCCGCACGGCCGATCGATGTTGCATCGTCATGCGACGTGAGCCGCGTGATCACTTGATCTGCGGTGTCGGCGAGGACGATTTCGCGTCCGGGATCGAACAATTCCTCGATACCGTTCCATCGGTCGGAAATGACCGGCGTCGCGCATGCTGCCGCTTCGAACAACCGCACCGACGGCGACCATCCCGCCGCAATCATGTCGGCTCGCGTGACGTTCAGCGTATAGCGGGATGCGGCGTAGAACTCGGGGTGCTGGATTGGCGGCAGATGTTCGATCCGCTCCACATTCTGGGGCCAATCGATGCTGCTCGGGTACTGAGGCCCTGCCACGCAGAAGTTGAGATGCGGCAGTCGCCGTGCAGGTTCGATCAGCAGCTTGTCGAGCGTTGGCTGCCGGTCGGCGCTGTGGGTTCCGAGATAGGTGAGGTCCCACTTCTTCGGCACGTCGAACGGCGGATATGCTTCGGGGTCGACCGAGCAATAAAGCGCCCTCGCCATGGGCGAACCATATTGCCGCTCTATACGCGCAAGCGTCGGACCGCCGGTGAATGACAGATAGACATCGTAGCGCGGAATGACGGCAGGCGAGAGATACTCGAAGTCGCCGCGTTCGAGCTTCGCCAGCGTAACCGGCGTATCGATGTCGTAAAACGCCCTGACGCCGCACGCGGTTTGCAGAACGTAGGAACCGACCTCGACGCCGTCGGGAACGTATGACCCAACGATTACCGCATCGGCCCGGCGGATTTCGCCCTGCCATTGGTCCAACTCTTCGACCGTTCGGTAATATTTCAGGCGGCAATAGTCGGGATCGGCGATGTCGCGGTTGTTGCGGTACCAGGGAACGTCGCGCTCCAGAAAGAGCACATCATGCCCGCGCGCCGCAAAGGCTTTCAGCAAGGCGCGGAACGTCGTTGCATGACCGTTGCCCCATGATGAAGACAGGCTGAGTCCAAGGACGACGAGCTTCATGCCGCCACCTCTTCCAGGCGGGTTGCCACCTGCTCGCGCAGCAGCAGGTCGACCAGCGCGCCCCGGTGCGCGTAGGTGTGTTCGGCAAGTACGCGCTTCAGGGCCGCTGCGCCGATGGCGCGTGCGCGTTCGGGCGTGAGAGTGCGGACATGTTCCGCAACGTCTTTGCCGTCGCGGGCCACGAGCACTTCCTCGTCCGGCTCGAGGAACTGATCGATGCCTTCCCATGCATCGGTGATCAGGCATGCCGCCGCACCCGCCGCTTCGAAGACGCGCGTTGCGGGGGAGAAGCCGATGTTGGCCATGCTGTCGCGGGCGACGTTCAGTACGGCCAGCGGCGTGCAGTTGAAGGCGTTATGCTCGTGCGTGAAGACGTGACCCAGGTGCCGCACATTCGCCGGCAGGCCCTTCGTCTCCCACCCGTTGCCGCCGATCAGGAAGCGGCGGTCGGGCAGCTCCATTGCCGGTTCGAGGAAGAATTGTTCGACCCGCGCCTCCCGGTCGGGGAGCCTGTTTCCGAGGAACGACAGGTCGGCCGTGAAGCGCGGGTCACGTTCGACGGGATGGTGAGTCTCCGGATCGAGCGCGTTGTACACGGGCACGCATTCGGCCGCGCCGAATTCGAGATAGCGGTTCACCACGGGCGGACCGCCGCCGTAGGTCAGAACGAGGTCGAGCGACGGAAGTGCGCGGCGCACGGGGTGCTCGGGTGATCGCGCCATGTCGTCGAGCGTTGCGGCCGCATCGACGTCCCAGAAGATTTTGAGAGCATTGCGCGTGGAATGCGTGACAATGCCCTCGATCAGCTCATCGTCGAACACGCCGACACCGCTCGCCTTCACGACGATGTCGGCGTTGCCAGCCTCGGCGAGAACCGAGCGCAGTCCTTCGGGTGTTGCGGGATACACGACCGACCGCGCCCACGACTGCGGTTCCATGTCGCGATGCTGCTGCCGCTCGTAGGCGTCCGGCTCGTAGAAAGTGATGTCATAACCGCGGCTCGCCAGGTCGCGCAGCAGCCCACGATAGTAAGTCGCGGCGCCGTTCCACCATGAGGACAGCAGACTCGATCCGTAGAAGGCAATCTTCACGCGGCCGTCTCCAGGACGGGAGCACGCAGATGTTCGACGATGTTCAGCAGTTCCTCCACGCGATGAGCGCACGTGTGCCGTGCGCGGATGGTTTCCAGGCCGCTTCGCACCAGGCTCTGACGCAGCGCCGGGTCGTTCTTCAGATCGGTCAGTGCTCGCGCCATC
>Ga0308175_100000841_pt1 | contig 20376 bp, 18 predicted proteins | sample PhyCR1_3_FD_203893 | JGI IMG/M metagenome (GOLD analysis project Ga0308175, IMG submission 203893) | Soil microbial communities from UC Gill Tract Community Farm, Albany, California, United States - DLSLS.C.R1 | ecosystem: Environmental > Terrestrial > Soil > Agricultural land | place: USA...
TGGGGGTGCGGTGCGCGGGTGGTCGGGGTGTGGGCGGGGGGGCCGGGCGGGGGCCGGCCGGCCCCCACGTCGTGGTTGAGGGCACATTCCGCTCGGGCGGCGGGGATGGATCGGGCGTATCGGGCGCATCGGGGGGGTATGTGTGCGGTGCATCGGCCTCGCGGAAGCCGCAGTGGAACCCTGCGCCTCCTGTCTCTGCGGGGCCGATGCACCCTGTTCGGCGCGTTGACCGCCCAGCTCGCGGCGCTACGTTCGGACGCGTCCGGTCGTCCCTGTGCCCGATCGGTGGAGAGGCTCATCTGGAGAGGCTCATCCGATCGGGAAGCCGGCGAGCTCAAGGTCGCTGAAGGCGATGTGCAGGCCGTGGGCGCGGCGGGCGGGCCGGGGTGTGGCTGCGTACGACAGCGGGTTCCGGTTCATTGCGCAGTGTGGCACTGACGGTCAGATTCTCGGAGCGAGACAGCGCCGATTCGGATGTGTTCGGAGCCGGGATGAGGGGCGTTCCAGGGCTCTGACCGGCGAGCTGATCAGGTGCGTCGCCATCAACACGTACTGCGCCGGTGACGGCCCGGCAGGGTGTCACCTCGGTGCAGCTGCGTGTCCGCCGGTGTCGTGAGTCAGCGCCGGGTCGTCAGTCGGTACGGCGCAGGACGGCCCAACTGCCCCAGCCGGCCTCGGACTGCGTGGCTTGCCAGGTGCCGGGCAGTGCGGCGGCGACGGTGTCGGCGGGCAGGTACAGCGGTCCGTCACTGCCGAGTTGGTTGATCCACAGCAGTACTCCGTCGGGTGCCAGGACGCGTGCGGTCTCGGCCGGGAACAGGAGCATGTCGATCGCCGCGACGGCGGCGACGGAGGCGTCGGTGAGCGGCAGTGTGCTCGCGTCGCCGCGTATCGGCCACGGGGAGCGGCCGCCTGCTTGCTGCAGCATGCCCATGGACAGGTCGGCGCTGATGACGTGCGGGAAAGCCGCCGTCAGCGCGGGGGTGTACAGACCTGTGCCGGAGCCGAGCTCGAGACAGGGCCCGTGGGGCATGGGGCCCCCTCGGGTGAGTGCTTCGTGTAGGGGCTCGTCGCGGCCGGTGGCACGGGTGGTGTCCCAGTCGGCGGCGAGCTGGTCGAACATGTCGGTGATGAAGTGTGCCGTCTCCGCGGTCCACGACCGCCGGCCGGCAGCCAGGTCGGAGGCGAAGGCCCGGAACGTCTCGGTGGTGCCGGGTGGCGGAACCGGCTTGCCTTCCAGGCTGGGCAGGACGCGCGGCAAGGTGACAGTCACACCTGTACTCCACCATGGTCGCGATACCGCGTGGATCGGCCCGGGGGCGGAACGTGCCCTCCACCCAGGGGTGGAGCTGCATGACGGCCATGCCCCGCGCGGGCGGCACGTGCGTGAGGGCGGCGGCTGTTTCGAGGTGGACGATGACGGCCGGCGCCGTCGCCGGCGCGAGGACGGCAACGCGTGTCCACCGCAGCGCGGCGCCGCGGGCGCCACCTGGCCGGGGCGGTTGTCGTCATGGCTTCCGTCGCGTAGCCGGGCGCGTTCGGCTCGCGGGCGTCTCCTGTGAGGGCTGCGGCCGTGGTCATCGGTGTGTGCCTCCTTCGCTCATGCCGCCGCCGGTTGCCCCGGGGGCATAGCGGCCGGGATCGGCGTCGAAGAGGTCGGCGCAGCGGGTGGAGCAGAAGGAGTGGGTGCCCGTGGAGGTCTGCCGGTGTTCGGCAGCGGTGACCTTGTCGACCTGCATGCCGCACACCGGGTCGGCGACCATGCCCAAGCCGTCTTTGTCACAACCGGGCCGGTGCCCGTGGACTGCCCCTGTCGCGGTGCTGCCGGCCGGAGCTCGGTCGGCAGCGGACTCGACCCGCGGCCGGACGACGGCGGGCCGGGCATCGGGCAGCGGCGGGGTGTGCCAGCGGCGCAGCCGGGAGGCGTTGGTGACAACCGACAGGGAGCTCAGTGCCATGGCTGCGGCGGCGATGATCGGGCTGAGCCGGATGCCCCACAGCGGGTAGAGGGCGCCCGCGGCGAGGGGGATGCCGACGGCGTTGTAGGCCAGGGCGAAGAACAGGTTCTGCCGGATGTTGCGCATGGTGGCTCGCGACAGCCGGATCGCGGTGACAACCCCGCCGAGCGAGCCGGAGATCAGGGTGATGTCGGCGGCCTCGATGGCGACGTCGGTGCCGGTGCCGATGGCCAGTCCGACGTCGGCGGCGGCCAGGGCGGGAGCGTCGTTGATGCCGTCGCCGACCATGCCGACGGTGCGGCCCTCTCCTTGCAGGCGGCGGATCTCGTCGGCCTTGTGCGCGGGCAGGACCTCGGCCAGGACCCGGCCGATGCCGACCTGGGCGGCGATGGCGGCGGCGGTGCGGGCGTTGTCGCCGGTGAGCATGACGACGTCGACGCCGAGACGCTGCAGGGCGGCGATGGCCGAGGCGGAGTCCTCTTTGACGGTGTCGGCGACTGCGAGCACACCGGCGGGACGTCCGTCCACGGCGACGAGGACGGGGGTCTTGCCGTGGGCCGACAAGCTGGCGGTCAGGGGGGCCAGGGCGGTGGTGTCGATGCCGACGTCGGACAGGAGCCGGGCAGTGCCGACCAGCACGGCGTGTCCCTCGACCGTGGCCTGCACACCCTTGCCGGTCACCGAGCCGAAGCCGGCCGCCGCGGACAGCTGATGGCCGCGGTCGCGCACGTCGGTGACGATGGCCTGCGCGAGCGGGTGTTCGCTGTCGGCCTCGGCTGACCCGGCCAGCCGCAGCAGTGCCGTCTCGTCGAAGTTTTCGGCGGGGCGGACGTCGGTGAGCCTGGGCCTGCCCGCGGTGACGGTGCCGGTCTTGTCCAGCACGACGGTGTCGAGTTCGTGCGCGGTCTCCAGGGCTTCGGCGGAGCGGATGAGGATGCCGGCCTGGGCGCCTTTGCCGGTGCCGACCATCACCGAAAGCGGCGTGGCCAGGCCCAGCGCGCACGGGCAGGCAATGATCAGTACCGCGACCGCGGAGACCAGGGCGAGGGTCAGCGCGGGGGAGGGGCCGACGGTGAACCAGACGGCGAAGGCGCCGATCGAGATCGCGATGACCGCGGGAACGAAGTACGCCGACACGGCGTCGGCGAGCCGCTGAATGGGGGCTTTGGACGCCTGGGCCTGCCGCACCAGACGGATGATCTGCGCGAGCATCGTGTCCGCCCCGACCTTGGCCGCTCGGACGCGCAGGGATCCGGTGCCGTTGACGGTGGCCCCGATGACCGTGTCCCCCGTGCGCTTGGTCACCGGCATCGGCTCACCGGTGACCATCGACTCATCCACCGCCGAGCTGCCGGAGAGCACCTCGGCGTCGACGGGAATCTTCTCTCCCGGCCGGATGACGAGCACGTCGCCGACCACGACGTCCTCGACGGGGACCTCACCCTCGGTTCCGTCCCGTACCACGTGTGCGGTGCGGGCCTGCAGGCCCAGCAGCGCGCGGATGGCCTCGCCGGTGCCGGCCTTCGCCCGGGCCTCCAGCAGCCGCCCGACCAAGATCAACGTCAGGATGACGCCAACAGCCTCGAAATAGACCTCCCGCACGTTCTGCGGCAGGAGACCGGGAGCGAGGGTGACCAGCAGGCTGTAGCCGTAGGCGGCACTCGTACCGAGGGTGATCAGGGAGTTCATGTCGGCGGCGCGGTGCCGCAGCGTCAGCCAGCCCGTCACATGGATGGGCCACCCGGTGTAGAACATCACGGGCGTGATCAGCGCCAACTGCAGCCAGTGATTGAGCATACACCCCGGTATCCAGCCGACGCCGAACAGCTCGTGCGCCATCACCGCGAAGAGCACCGGCGCGGTCAGTACGGCGCCGACCACGACCCTGCGGGTGAGGTCCCCGATCTCTGCCTGCCGCTCGGCGGCGTCTGCGGCCTCCGACTCAGCCGCAGTCCTTTCCTCACCCGCCGAGGGAGTGCCAGTACCAGTAGAAGCAGGCAACGAGGGCGCGGCCGTGCTGCCGTGCCCGTCAGGCGTGGGCGGTGCGGAGTCGTCCGCGGGCTCGACCAGCAGCGTGCCGTGAATCATGTTCATGCCGCAGGCGAAGCCGAAGGAGCCCGGACGGTCGGGATTCAGCCGCACGGTGGTGCGCGTATGGGCCGGCAGCCCCGCACCGACCTGCAAATCGGGGAAGACCACACGGGAGGTGCACTCACCCGCCTCCTGCCGGTCGAAGACCACCTCCACCGGCGTGCCCTGACGGACCTTGATCAGGTCGGGACTGTAGCCGCCCCGCACCGTCACCTCCACCCGCTGCACCCCGCCGTCCAGCCGGGCGGCACCGGCGCGGCGCGGACCGAAGAAATACCAGCCCAGCGCGCCGACAAGCGCGGCCGAGGCCAGGCCGACGACGATGTCGAGGGCACCCATGGGCTGCTCGCCTCCCTTATCGGCTCCCTTTCTCCAGCCTGCGCCCGGCTACCCCTACCTGGTAGGGGCGGATCGGCCCACCGGTCCGGGTCACCCGGCCCCAGACCGCCACTCCCGACAGCGGAATGAAGCAGGTGAAGGCAAGAAGCGGCGGGTGCGCTTCCGCATCCGGCCAGAGAACAACGCCGAAACAGGTGAGTGGCGATGATGTTCTGGTACGACCACGGCGTCGGCGGCTGGGGCTGGTTCGCGATGTCGGCCGGCATGATCCTGTTCTGGGCGCTGATCATCACCCTGGCGGTGCTGCTCTTGCGCGCCCTGAACCGGCCCCAGGAGCACACGCACACCCATACCCCGGCCACCCCCTCGGCAGAGGACATCCTCGGTGAGCGGCTGGCCCGCGGGGAGATCGACGAGGACGAATACCGGCGCCGCCGGAACGCGCTGCACGCCGGCCCCCTCACCAAACGCTGAAACCCACGGCCCGCACCGGTGGCGGCCCGTTCCCTCCCACAGAGGAGGCCGGTCATACGCAGGCACGACCACCACATCGGACCCAGCCGGGCCCTGACCCAGCCCCGGCCCGGACGGCGAGGTGAGCGCCACGGCGGCGTCGATCGGGATGCGGGTCTGCTCGGACCTCGTCTACGTCACCGTCCCGACCGCGGCGGATGCGGACTCCTCGTGTGTCCGAACGACTGGCCTCAGGAAAACCGGTACCGCAGTGAGGGGCGGCCTGACAGCCTGCCCCTCGTCCGTACAGCGGGGCTTCGGACAGCGGCCTCGAAACCGCGCAGACGCCGGCTGTCGCTGACGACGGACACCGAGGAGAACGCCATGGCGACTCCGGCGATCACCGGGTTGAGCAGTCCGCCGCGGCCGACGGGAGGGCGGCGACGTCGCTGCGTCGGAACTGCCCTCTGTGCCCTTCCGCCTCGATGTCGCTGGCGCGGCAAGGGCACTACAACGCGGCGAGGCGGATGGTCCGCTATGTGTCCTGCGGGCCGTAGTGGTCCAGGAACATGTCGACGCCGGTGGTGACGAGACGGTCCGTCAGGTCCTCGTCGATGCACGTGCCGTAGGAGCTGAAGACCATATGGGGGAAGACCAGAAGCCCGTAGAACTGGATGATCGCCACCTGTAGGTCGGGGATCTCCAGTCGGCGCTGCTCGGCGAGGGATCGCAGGGCGTCGGCGACCGCGGGGTGGTGGCTTTCCGTGCCGTGGTGTTTCCAGGCCTGGCCCAGCTCGGGAAAGCGGTGGAGCTCGGCGGCGACGAGGTTGCGCAAGGCGGTGACCTCGTGGTTGCTGCGGACGGCGTGGACCCAGGAGCGGGCCGCCTCGACGAGGGCGCTCCGCAGGTCATCGGCCTCGGCCAGGCCTTCCAGAGCGGCTGACGACTCCCCGGCCAGCGGCTCGTCGAGTGCGTTGGTGATGACTGCTGTGAACAGGGCTTCCTTGCTGCCGAAGTGGTTGTAGACGGTCACCTTCGACACGCCTGCCTCGGCGGCGATGGCGTCCATTCCCACGCCGAAGCCCTCGCGCAGGAACAACTCACGGGCTGCCCGCACGATGGCCTGCCGCTTGAGCTCCGCACGGGGCCCGCTCGGGGGATGTTTGACGTTGCCCACGCTCATGGACTCCACCCTAACAGCTACCTGAACTGTACTGTTGAGTTCATGTGAACTGAACGGTATGGTTCAGTTCACATCTTGCCGAGCCGCCCGCCACGCATTCGTCGACGGCATGAGAGGTCGGTAGTGCCCGTCGGATCGGTGTCGCCGAGGCGGGTGAACTCCTCGCCTCTCGCACCACCCGCGGCGCGGACACGACCGGAACTACGAACCAGGAAGGACTCGTCATGGCACGCTCCACAGCCGATGCGCCGCACACAGCCGAACACGACCACCACCCGCCCGCAGACCCCCGCCGCTGGGCAGCCCTCGCACTGATCTGCCTCGCTCAGTTCATGCTGATCCTCGACGTCACCGTCGTGAACGTCGCCCTGCCCGACATGGCGGCCGACCTCCAGCTCGGCCGGGAAGCGCTGACCTGGGTGGTCACCGCCTACACCCTCTGTTTCGGCGGGTTGATGCTGCTCGGCGGCCGACTCGCCGACGCACTCGGAGCCCGACGCACCCTGGTCGCCGGACTGGCCCTCTTCACCACAGCCTCACTGGTCACCGGTCTGGCCGAGACCGCCCCGGCACTTCTCGGCGGCCGGATCGGCCAGGGCGTCGGCGCAGCCCTGCTGTCCCCGGCTGCGCTGTCCCTCCTCACCACGACCTTCCACGGCGCCGAACGCAACAAGGCACTCGGAGCCTGGGCGGCGATCGGCGGCACCGGCTCGGCAGTGGGCGTGCTCCTCGGCGGGGCCCTGACCGAAGGGCCCGGCTGGCAGTGGGCGTTCTACATCAACGTGCCGGTCGGGCTGCTCCTGCTGGTCGCACTGCCCGCCCTTGTACCGGCCCGGGCTCCGCAGGCCGCACGGCTCGACGTACCCGGCGCGCTGCTGGTCACCGGGGGCACCGCCGCCCTGATCTACGGCCTGGTCAAGGCGGGCGACGCCGGCTGGGCGGACGCCTCGACCCTGCTGCCGCTGGCCGGTGCCGTGGTCGCCTACACGGCTTTCGCGGCAGTCGAGCGAGCCAGCCGGGCCCCGTTGATGGACCTTCGGATTCTCACCCGACGCCCGGTAGTCGCGGGCGTGTTCCTGATGCTGATCGCCACGGCCCTGTTGATCGCGTGCTTCTTCCTCGGGTCTGTCTATCTCCAGCACATCCGCAGCTACAGCCCGCTGAAGACCGGCTTGGTTTTCCTGCCCGTCGCCGTGGCCACCGGAGTCGGCGCCCATCTCGGGTCCCGGCTCGTCGGCCGGATCGGCAGCCGCCCGATGGCCGTCGTCAGCATGGCTATGGCCGCCGCCGGTATCATCCCGCTGACCCGGCTGTCGGAGACCGGCAGCGTGTACGCCGGGCTCCTGCCGGGCCTTGTGATCGCATCCTTCGGCCTCGGTGCTGTCTTCGTCACCGCCACGACGACCGCCCTGGCGATGGTGGCGCACCGGGAAGCAGGGCTGGCCTCCGGGGTTGTCAATACCTTCCACGAGGTGGGCGGTTCGATCGGCGTCGCCGTCGTCTCCACCGTCGCGGCTTCCGGCTTCGAGCGCGGATCGGTCAGTGGCTTCAACGACGCGTTCACAGTGTGTGCCGTGGCGGCCGCCGGCAGCGCCGCCGTGGCGCTGGCGCTCGTCCCGCGAGGCAAACCACAGGCGACCGGGATCCCACACGCGCACTGACCAGGACTGATCGCGACCAGGAGTAACCAGCCCTGAACCACCCGCCGTGTGTCGGGAACCGCCACAACTGGGCTGCGGGACAGACAGCTCCCCCCCCACCGACCTCCGACCCAGTGGGCCTACCCGGCTACCTGTATCCGACTTCTCCGAAGGCAGTCGGTGGGTAGACCGTAGCGGGCCGCGGCCCGGCTGATCAGTGACGCGGTCACCTCCCCGGCCGGCGGCACGGTCCGTAATGCCCCTGCTGTCACAGCTCTCTCGATGCCTTCCTGTTGTCCTGCTCAGCGCCCCCGGGCGCGCCACGCAATCACGAGCCCCGCCCCTGGTGCTGAGCCCTCATCATGGCGCGGCGCTCGCCTGCGCAGCCAGGGCGGACATCAGCACCGCGGGCTCTGAGGCACCACTGCGGCCAGGAGGTGGAACCGCTCTCCTCATCACCGACGCCACTGCGCTCACGGCCCGTGGCGTCGAGGCGCCGGTCTGACTACAGCTCGAACTCGAGGTCGAGGAGGTCGGTAAGTTCTACTTCGAGGCCGTGGGCGCGGCGGCCGTCGTCGCGGAAGTAGACCTCGCCCAGGGCTTCGGCGGCGATCTGGCGGAGATGGTCCTCGGTGAGACCGGCTTCCTGGGCCTGGAAGAGACGTGCGGCGTGACCGGGTGGCAGCGCGAGGGTGAGGTGACGCACGCGGGCGTCGTCGGTACTGCCGGGGGCGGCGGTGTAGCCGAACCGGGCGCGAACGTCGATCATGATGCCGCCGGTAGTGGCCGCGGTCTGCTTCGCCTGGGCCCTGATCTGCGGCTGCCAGCGCGCGCGAACCTCGCCCTCCAGCCGGTCGGCGAGCTCCGGGCGGGGCTTTTTGATCTGGTTCTTCACATAGCGTTCGACGGTGCGCTGGCTGATGCCGAGCAGCTCGGCCACGCGCCGGGTGCTGCGCTGGTGCTGCCTGACCAGGTAACGCATCTGTGCCCCGGCGGACTTCGGGATCGGGCGCGTGAACGCGCCCTGCACCGCCTTGTCGAGTCCTTCGCCGATCGTGGCCATCGCCGTGACTCTCCTACTCTCCGGTGTCCTTGGCGGTGACCTCGCCGGTCTTGATGTAGCGGGCGAGGTTGGCGACGTGGCCGTCACCGGCGAGCTGCTCGAGCAGGTCCGCCCCCCACAGCACGCTCTGCGTGCCCTCGTGCTTGACCATGCCGGGAGACACCCCCAGCCGGAACGAGCCCGGCACGGTCTTGCCGTCGGTGTCGTAGGGCAGGACGTCCAGCGGGCCGGGGCCGTCGGCGGCGTACACGGCGCAGTCCGAGAGCACCGCGACCGGATACTGTCCGGTGGCCGCCGCCAGGTTGAGCATCTTGCGGTGCATGTTGATCCGGGCCCGGGAGATGACCGCGGCGCGGATGTCCGGCCGCCACGTCGGCCGGGCGAGGGCGGGCCAGGCCTGCCCCGGCTTCCATCCGCCGCCGCGCGCTTTCTCCTGCAGCTTGCCGATACCGCCCTTGACGGTCATCTTGACGGCGTCCACGACGATTCCCAGCTCCGGATCACGGCGCTTGTAGCCGTCCATCGCCTTCAGGAACTCGTGCGGGGGCAGCTTCTCGCCCACTCCCAACTCCGCCATGGTGGCGACGTAGGCGTCGCGCAGCCGTTTGTACCAGCCGTCCAGGAACCGGCCGCTCTCGGTGCGCACCCAGGCCTCGAGCGGGGCGACGTCGTAGCCGAGCTCGACGGCGTACGCGACCGTTGCGGTGGTGTACCAGGCCGGGCCCGCGGGGCGTTCGCCGGTCGGCGTGAACGGGCTGGGCAGCAGATCACCGTCGAGCTCACGCCACTGCTTGCCGACCTTCACATGGTTCAGGTCGACGGGGGAGAGGTCGACCAGCCAGGAGCCGGGCAGCGCCGCATCGAAGGCCGGGTTGGTGACGTGGACCGGCGGCGAGGCCAGGCCGACGACGGCGCCGTTGGCAGCCGCACCGAAGGCCAGGTTCACGTCGATGCCGACCAAGTAGCGCTTCATGCACTCAGCGTCGGTCAGATCCCGCGCCCAGTCGTAGGCCTCCTCGAACAGCCGCTCGCCGGGGCCACGCACGTGGAAGCGGGGCAGGTGCGCCAGGACGGGGTGCCCGTCGGTCGCCTCGCACGGCGCCGGGTCGATGGGTTCCGCACCCAGCGAGCCGGGCCGGTGCTCGCGGTGCCGCCTGCCTTCATCGTCCGGCTGGCCGGCGCGGGTCGGCGGGTTCAGCGCGGTCATCAGCTGCAGCCCCGTCACAGCCGTGGACCCGACCGGCGTCACGACCCGCTGCGCGTACACGCCCAGCACCCGGGCGAGCTCCGCCGGCTCCAGCTGCGCGGCACGGCCCCATGCGCGGGCGTCGAGGGCGCGCCACGAGGGGATGCACAACTGCACGCAACTTCGGCGGCCCCCGTGGGCGGGGCGGTAGATCCGTGCCCACGGTCCCAGCCCACGCTTGGTGAGCTGCCACTCCGCACGCTGCAGCTGCTTGATGACCTTGTGCCCCTCCGGGAGCCGCCCGGCAAGCCGCTCCTGCTCCGACAGCGCGGCGGGCAGGCCGTAGCGCTCGCACGCCGCCTCGGTGAGCACCAGCAGGGGGTCGGCGTCCTTTCCCGAGCCGTGCAGCCTCTCCGCCCCGAGCTGCGCCTCGGCCAGCGTCCACTCGACCAGCGCGGGCAGGGACTTGGCGGGCACGTCCACGATCAGACCGCCGATGCCGTAGCCGGTCACATTCCGGTCGGCGTCGGCGTCGAGGACGAGTAGCGGGCCGTGCGCGTACGCGCCGCCAGGCGCGGGCGTGTTCGCCGGGGCAGCCTTTTTCGCGCCCGGGCGGCGCGAGGTCGTCGCCGGCCGGGTGGCAGGCGCCGGACGTGACGTCGCGGCCGGGGCGGGAGCGGTGGCGGGGACAGCGGGCGCGGTGGTGTCGGACGTGGCCGATGCCGCGGCCTCGGGCACCGGGCCCGTGGGCGCAGGCGGCGCCTGCGGTGCTGTGTCGGGGGTTGTCTGCGGCGCAGCGGGGTCCCCGTGGTGCGGCGCAGAGGTGTCCTCCTGCGGTGCACCGGTGCTTTCAGCGGCGGGATAGAGCTGCGTGAGCTGCTTGAGCAGACGCGCATACGCCTCCCGCTGCGGCGGACGCGGCTCGGTCTTGCCCGCCTCCCAGTCGCCGACGGTCGCGCGACGCACGCCCAGGGCGGCGGCTACTTCATCAAGGGTGAGCGCATGAGCCTGGCGCAGTCGCCTTCGTTCTGCCGGCGGCGGCAGCGGCGATCGGGACGCCACCAGCGCGTCCACTGCGCCGAACAACTCGGACATGAGCACCTCCGACCCCACTCAACCCATGAACCTACCTTATCGCGCACATCTAGCGTGCGAATATCGTGCATTCTGCGTACGGATGACCTGTCGGGGCGATTCGGCGCCCGCACGGAAGGCGGGCACTTTCCGCTTCGGATCGAGGAAGAGCTGAATGACTGTGGCCGCTCTTCCCGCACGAGGCCGACCCGGATCCGGTCGGCTGCCTGGTACGGGTCATGGCGTCGCGGCTGCCGGTGTCGCTCGAGGCGACCCGCCTGCGCCGCGTGACCGTCCGCCGATCACTGGGCGCATGCGCACGGCGGCGTCCAGGCCGGTGCCCTGAGCTGGGTGCAGGGTGATGTCGCCGCCCGAGGCGTGGACGAGGTGGCGGACGATGGGCAGGCCGAGGCCGGTGCCGTCGTGGTGGGAGTCGCAGGCGCGCCAGAAGCGGTCGAAGGCGCGGTCGCGATCGGCCTGCGGCATGCCGGGGCCCTGGTCGATGATGTGGAGTTCGACCCCTGGCGCGCGGTGGAGGGTGATGGTCGTGCCGGGAGGCGAGACGCGCAGGGCATTGGCGAGGAGGTTGTCGATGACCTGCTCCATCGCTCCGGCAATCGCCCATACTCGCCCGGTGGGTCGGCCGGTGACGGCAAGGGCGACGTACTGTTCAGCGGCCAGCGGCTCCCACATGGCGACGCGGTCGGCGATGACGGTGTCGAGGTCGACCGGTTCGGGGGTGGTGGCGCTGTTCTCCAGGCGGGCCAGGGCGAGTAGGCCCTGCACCATGCGGCTGAGGCGATCGACCTCGCCGACGGCTTCCTCGAGGCTGTCGTGGGCGCGGGGGTCGAGGTAGGGCTCGAAGTTCTCCAGGCGCAGGCGCAGTGCGGTGAGCGGGGTTTTCAGCTGGTGGGAGGCTTCGGAGGCGAACGCTTGCTGGCCCTTGAGGAGTTGTTGCAGGCGCGTGGCGGTGTGAGTGAACGACGCTGCGAGGTCGCGTAGTTCAGGTGGGCCCGTGGTGGCGTCCGGCGGGTCGGTGAGCCGGCCGTCGGCCAGCTGGGCGGTGGCGGCCTCCAGGGTGCGCAGGGGACGGGTGATCCAACGGGCGAGGGTGAAGGCGACGATGGCCACGGCGGCCAGAATGCAGGCCCCGGCCAGGGCGAGGGCCCACCAGATGCGGTGGACGCGGGCGTTGACCTCGGCCATGGGATAGGCCAAGCGCAAGGCGCCCCGGATGGTGCTGCCGGAGGAGCCCGGCATGGTGGCCGACAACAGGTCGTCCCCGGTGGCCACGGTCGGCTGGTTGTGCAGGGCACGGGCGATGTCCGGCTGGGTGGAGATGCTGATTCCGGCACGGCCTGACGGATCGGAGTCGGCCAGGACGATGCCCTGCCGGTCGGTGACGACGACGTGCCCACCGGTCCGGGTGGCGTAGTCGCCGACGATGTCGGGCAGGGCGTCGAAGTTGCCCTTTTCGATGTTCTCCTCGGTGACCTCGGCGAGCATCGAGGCGTCACGTTCGACGCTCTGGGAGGCGCGGGAGATCTCGGCGCGGGCGTAGATCCAGCCAAGGGGGATCTCCAGCCCGGCCAGCACGAGGACGGCCAGGCCGAGGTAGCTGAGCAGCAGGCGTCGGGTCATCTGGCGGGTTCCCCGTCGGTACCGGGGACGGTGAGGCGGAAGCCGACGCCGCGAGCCGTGGTGATCCAAGCCGCGTCGCCGAGCTTGCGGCGCAGCGCGGCGACGTGGGCGTCGAGGGTCTTGGTGGGGCCGAAGAAGTGCGGATCCCAGACCGTGTCCATGATCTGCTGCCGCGAGTGGACCGTGCCGGGGTCCTCGGCGAGGTAGGCGAGCAGGTCGAACTCGCGTGGTGTGAGCGGTATTTCGGCCTTGTCGAGGTGTACCTGGCGGGTGCGGCGGTTGATCTCCAAAGCCCCGAGCGGCTGCAGTCCGGGGGTCTGGGGTGCTGCCGGGTTCATTGGCGGGGGGAAGGCCAGTGTGCCGCTGGTGCGCCGGGTGACCGCCCGGATCCGGGCCACCAGTTCCCGCACGCCGAAGGGTTTGGCGAGGTAGTCGTCGGCGCCCAGTTCCAGGCCGACGATGCGGTCGGCCTCGTCTCCTCTCGCGGTGATCATGATGATCGGTACGGCGGAGCGGGCGCGCAGGCTGCGGCAGACGTCGAGGCCGTCCATGTCCGGCAGGCCGAGGTCGAGCAGGACCAGGTCCGGAGACCCCTCGGTGCCGGCGAGTCCGGCGGCGCCGCTGCGGGCGTGATCCACGGTGAAGCCGTACCGCCCGAGTCCTTCGGTGAGCGGGCCGGCGATTCGGTCGTCGTCTTCGATGAGCAGGAGCCGCATCGCGCAAGGCTCGCACAGCTGTGCCAGGAGAGTTGGGCTGTTCACGGGAAGCCGCCTGGGACGTGGGAGTCGTAGGGACGGTGAGCCGGCGCGGCTGCCGCCCGGCTGGTCGTCACGGACAGTGCCAGCGGCCGGGCGACGGGAGCGGGGTGGCGACGACACCGACCGTGGGGAGTCAGTCGTCGGCGTGGTCTTTGTCCTCGCGTCCTTGCTCCTCCTCTCCGCGGTCGTCGTCACCACGGTCGGGCGACAACACGGTCCGTGCCGGCGCGACGGCCGTGTTGGCTCCGGCACCGGACGGTTCAGCGGGGAGCGTCGCGTCCGGCGGGAGGGACGGCGGGCCTGGTGTGTTGATGGCGGAGATCTGAGCGGTGCCGCCGGGGTTCGCGTTGGAGGTGACCGTGTCTCTGACCGTGGACAGCGCGAGGCCGAAGCCGGTGAGGACGACGGCTGCGGCGACGGCGGTCAGGGCCGACCGGCGCCGTACCGCCGCGTGCCACCCGGTCTCATCCCGCACCGGGCTCCGCCGACGCCTGCCGGCCGCGGCCTTCGACTCGTCGGCCGTGGATTCGGTGGGGCCAGTGGAGGTGTCGTCGGAGGACCAAGCGTGGGAGGCGGATGGCGAGGGGTAGTCGAAGGTGTCCTCCTCGAAGCGGTCTCCGTAGCCTCCCCGGGCAGAATCGAGGGGCGAAGGCCCCACGTTCGCGTACAGCTGGACGTCGGACGATGACGGCGTGGCGTTCATGTGCTCGCACCTGTTTCCTCCCATCCGGTCGGTCGGCCCGCGCGTCTCAGCCGTCGTTCTCCGTCTCCTCGGTGCCTTCCTGCTTGGTGCCGGTGACCTTGAAGGACTTGTCCAGGTACACCTCGACCAAGGTGCCGTCCTCCTTCTTCACCTCCACCGCGTACATTCCGGGCTTCTCCGCGTCCTCCTCCGACTTCACCACCGTGCCGGGGTGCGCAGCGATGGCAGCCGCCTCGGCCTTCTGCTTGATGTCGCCGGTCAGCGGCGGTTCCTTCCTGTCGTCGGTGTCACCGGCGGCCTCGCCCGCCGCATCGACGCCGCCCGTGCCCTGGGTGGCCTGTTGAGTGTCCGACTTCGAACTGCCGGAGCTGTCAGCGGAGCCACCGCCGCAGGCGGCGAGGGCGATCATCAACACGGCAGCGGGAGCGGCAAGGAGGGCACGTCGGGGCAAGGCGCGCATGAACTGTCTCCAGATTTCGGGGATGCGGTGCTCCGAGGCCGGACCACCGGGGGACGACAACGACCCTAGGAAGACGCTGTCGAGAGCCAGCCCAGCAAACGGAGAGCGGAAGCCCAGTAGATGTCCAAGATTTCGCCGTCGACGCCAGAAGGACCAGGCCGACGCCGCCCTCGTCGCGACTGCGGGCGTCGTCGAAGCGCCGTTCGACGATACGCTCACGGCCAGTCAGAGCCGCGCCGTGACCATCGTCGGCCACGGTGAGGATCACGGCGTTCGGTTCTGCCTCCACGGTCACAGTGATCGCGGTGCGGGTGTGCCGTCCGGTCCCTTCGAAACACACATGGTGTCGTCAGCTGCTCAGAGCGGCTTCGGCGTCGGCGACGGTGCCGAAGACCCGCAGGATCTGGTCGGCTCCGGTCATCTCCAGGAGCCGACGCAGCGGGCCCGGGACGAAGGCCAGGACCACTGTTGCCCTCAGTGCCACGTCACGGGCCTCCAGGAGGACGTTCAAGCCCTGCCGAGTCGCAGAACGACACATCGGTCAGGCTTAGCAGGACGGCCCGCCCCGCGCGAGTGGTCGCCTGATTCAGCCGCTCACGCAGCTCCGGCTGCGCGACGTGGCCCCCTGCACCTTCACCACCAGGCAGGGGCCTGAGACGGTCGTCTCGACCTAGGAGAGTGCCGAGCGTATCCGGCAAGGCCCATCCCGTACCGCTGGGGCAGCGACGCACTCGCTCACGCCGACGACCACAGCGTGGACGAGGCTGAAATAGACCCTGCGACCGTCCTGCCGGACCTGCTGCGCTACGACCGCACCGTCGCCGCCTACCGCAACGGCCGCACATCACCGACGGCGACATCGGCTCCGATCAGAGCGGCCGGGTCGCTTGGTCCAGGCGGACGACGACCATGGCGATATCGTCGTTGGCGCCGCTGGTGAGGTCGAGGCGGGCGAGGAGTGCGTCGGCGAGGTGTTCAGCGCCGAAGTCGGTGCAGGTGGCCAGTATGTCGGTCAGGCGGGTCAGGCCGGCGTCGATGTCCTCATCGCGGCGTTCGATCAGGCCGTCGGTGTAGAGGATGAGGGTGTCGCCGGGAGCGAAGGTCATGGTGGCCTGGGGGCGGGGAACGTGTTCGGGGCGGGCGCCCAGCGGTGGGTCGGTGGCCCGGTCGAGCAGGTCGCAGGTGCCGTCCGGGTGCAGCAGAACGGGCGGGGGGTGGCCGGCGCTGCTGTAGATGAGCAGATGGCTGTGGCAGTCGATGAGGACTTGAACAGCGGTGGCGGCCAGTGCTCCCTCGATCGAGCGTGCGTACAGCCCCAGGACTTCCAGTGCTTGGGCGGGGCCGTGGACGGTACGGGTGGCGGCGCTCAGCGCGCTGCGGAGCCTGCCCATGACGGTGGCGGCCATGAGCCCGTGGCCGACCACATCGCCGACAGCGACGGTGAAGCGGCCTGCGGGCAGGTCGACCGTGTCGTACCAGTCGCCGCACACGTTCAGTGATCCGGTCGCGGGCAGATAACGCACCGCGACGTCCGGGTGCCGGGCCAGGTCCGGAGTGTGGAGCATGGTTTCTTGCAGGGCGACGGCGATGCGCCGTTCACGGGCGTGCGCTTGTCGCAGTTCCTCGTTCAGCCGCTGCAGCTGCCGTGCCCGGGCATACAGCTCGGCTTCCATGGCCGCTTCCCGGCCGGGGCGGATAGATGGCACGTGCGCGGTGCGGCGGGCGCGGACAACGTCGGTCATGTCCTCGGACCGGTGGATGATCCAGGCGACCTTTCCGTCTCGGTCGAGGACGGGCACGTTGATCGCGGTCCACCACCGCTCCTTGAACACCTCGGGGTTGCCGGCGATCGCGACGTCGTACTTCTGCAACGCCATGTGATCCGTCTGGCCGGAGGACAGGACACGGTGCAGTGAGTCCTTCAGCATCGCCACCCCGCCGGCCTCCGGGTCGGCGGGGTTGTCCGGGAAGGTGTCGAAGAGGTACTGCCCGACCAGCTCGCCACGGCTCCGCCCGGTCACCTCGCAGAAGAGCGGGTTGGCATCGGCGATCACCAGGTCCGTGCCCAGCACCAGGCACGGGCTCGGAAGGGCGGCGAACACCCCTAGGTAGTCGATCTCCGGTGTCACACGCTTTCCCTGCCAGTTGCTCGCTCTTCAATCTACGAAAGATCCTGCTGACCCGCCCGTCGAAACTCGCTCATGGGCAAGGGGTGGCAGCCGCGTACGAGGCGTACGCCGTGATCGGGACCCGCCTATCGCGGTGTTCCGACGCGGCCCGTCTGGTTTGGCGCCGCGTGGTCGCACTGGCCGGCCGGCAGGCCCACCCCTGTGGCGTACGCCCTGCCCCGCGGCGGTGTCGTTGGGCGGTTGCGACGGCGTCGTGGGAAGAGGGTTACGCATGGCCAACCGGTTCGGGCGGTCCGTGGTGGGCCGGAGGGCTGCGCATGCACAGCGCACCCAGGGGGCGGGATCGAGGGGGACATCGCACGGCGTCTGGCGTGCCGATCCCGGAGGTGCGGAGTCCACCGAGCGTCGACCCGGCCGCGGGTGTCCACCGGGTCGGCGTAGCCTGCGGCCATGACAGCGATCCAGGCCACACCCCCCGGTGAAGCCTTCGAGCTGCTGCTGGCCGGTAGCCAGCGGTTCGTCGCGAGTGCGCTGGAGCACCCGAACCAGGACGTCACCCGTCGCACCGAGGTCGCTCCGTCTCAGAGTCCGTTCGCGGTGCTGTTCGGGTGCTCCGAGTAGCGCCTGGCCGCCGAGATCGTGATGGCGAACTGCCACCAGGAGCCGGATTCCCACCACTCGCTTGCCAGCTTCTCCATGGGCCCGGATTCAACCACTGGTAAGACATCCACATGACGGGCCTGTCCCTCACGCCGTAGATCGCGGCGTTGCAGATGTGGCTGCAACCGGAGAGCCCGTTCAGGAGGTCGGTCGCCACCGCTGCGGCGACCCCCACCCGCTCAGCGCGCAGCATCGCCGAGGCGGACGAGCAGAGCCAGGGGGCAGTAACCCGACCACCCCGAGCACCAGGGCCAGCCCGATGCCTGCCAAGCAGGGCCCTGCCATCCGACCGCCCGCCGGTCCATGTCACATGGTGAGTAGAGCCCCAGTCCCAGCCCCGATGCCACGCCGTGTCGGCAATACCCGTCCGGATTGTGTGCGGCTTGTGACGGATGGAGAAGCCTGGCTGTGGCCGATGAGTGGTCGCTGGAAACACATGTGGCGGGTGCTCATGTGACACCCCCGCCGTCGTGGTGGACTTTCGGTGGCTCAGGTCAGAACTGCACACATGCGAGCGGCGCGGCCGCGTCGGCTCCCTGAGCACGGCAAGGCGGACGCCCTGGACAAGCCCCGCAGGCCAGGTATCACCGGGGTGCTCCGCGATCTCTTACTGGGCTGTGTGGCCAGCCGGCGTGCCTTGGCGCGGCCGGCCCCCTCCTAACACGACTCACCTCACCGCGTCCGCAGCGACGCGCCGCGACACGGGAGTGAGTAGGCGTCAGGAGATCACTCGAAAGGTCTAATAGTACGTCAATCTGCTTTATTTGCTTAAAATATGATGCTTCGTCAGTTCCTGATGTATGGCCATAAATACCCTGATCGGATCTATATCCCTGAACTACTGATGTGCCCGTCATGTCAACTGTAGGTACGTTCGTTCACAAGCCGGCTGACGGGCCGGCATCAGACAGGAGATAGCAAGATGAAGCTTCGTTCGACCGCGGTCACCGCTGCTGTTTCGGCTGTCGCAGCTATGGCCGCGACAGGCCTCACCTACGCCTCGGCCGCCTCCGCTTCGGCGCCCCAGGAGGCCCCGGCCGTTGTTGCCGCCGCATCCGGCGGTAGCAACGGGCAGAACAGCAACAGCAAGGGCAACGAAGGCAACAACAGCAAGGGCAACGAGGGCAAGGGCAACGAGAGGAACGACGACAACGAGGGTCGGGGCGACGAGGAGGGCCGTATCCAGATCAACGAGCGGTCGTACTCCACCCACCCCGGTGACTGCATCACCGTGGTCAGCGGCCTGGGCGCGAAGAGCCTGAACATCCGCAACGAAAGCCGCAAGGCCGTCGAGGTCTTCCGCGGGGCCGTCTGCGACAACGGCGCTCCCGTCGCCACCGTCGGGCCCCACAGCTCCAGCTACGGCGTACGCCCGGGATGCGTCGAGGGCATCGACATCGACGATGGTGTGGTGGCCAGCTTCCGGGTGATCAAGCGCCACCACGACGAGTACTAGTCCGCGGCCGACCGCTTACTGTGGAGCCCCGGCCCGCCGGAATCGGGCCGGGGTCCCAGTTTGACCCATTGTCCGACGGTCGCGCCCCGCGCACACCCCTGCCGGTGCCGGATGCCGGGCGCGCGGCATCCGGTGTCCGCGCGGCCATTCCACTTCACAGGCCGCCCCACCTGCGGGTTTCCGCCCGCCAGGGCGTGTTTCCAGGCCGCCGCCCCGGCTGTCTTCCTGGCGCTTTCCCGGCCCGCGAACGGGTGAGGAGTGACATGAGCATCCTCCTGGTGGAAGACGTGAGCGACAGCACCTACGTCCTGGACCGCCTCGCCATCACGTTGACCCCGGCTCTGCCCTGGCTGGGACACCAGGCCTGCTGGGAGATGAACGGCCACCTCAAAGAGCCCGTCGACCTGACCCGGGTCGCCTGCAACGTGATCATGAAATTCGGGCCGGTGAAGATGCTCGAGAGAAACTACAGACTGCCCGACCTGCTTGAGAGCCTGGGCGCGAGGCTCGCGGGTGACCTCAGGCCGGCTGCCGGACCGTGGCAGCAGACGTGGAACCTCCAGCTCCCCGAAGCGGTGCCGGTGGCCGAGCACCGCATCCTGCTGCGCGCTCGGACGGACAGCGGAAAGAATTTCCTGGCACTGGACATCGCCGTGAACTTCAGCCACAGATTCCGCCCATCCCCGGCGAGCGGCAGAGCAGGCTCACGCATGCTTCACGGCTCACACCGACGCTGACTTGGAACAAAGCGGAGCGCGCATGTCAAACGCGGCCCTGCATGCAGCGCGAGCGACGGCAACGACGGCACATGATGGTCGCAGTGATCAATCTGATCGTCGCGCAGGCGATCAGTACGCGCCTCCCGCAAGCGCGTCGAGCCGTCATCGTTGTCTGACACCCACAGCTGAAACCAATAGCAGTGAACACGACCGGACGAGTGAGGTCCCCAGCGGTCAGTAGACCGCCATGAGCCTGGAATCCGCCCGTGCACTAATCCACCCGAACGGCCTACATCCTCCCGTTTCGGGCATGCTTGGGCATGCGGCATTCCCCTATTTGGCCCACTCTGAAAGCGGACCGACAACCGCCGCGTCCTTCCCCTCCGGGAGGCGTCATGGCCGTGTTCGCCCTGCTTGTCCCGGTTCTACTCATGCTCATGATGTTTGCGCTGGACGCGTTCGAGGATCTCCTGTTCCCCCCGCCCCCCTCACCTCCAGACAAAACACCGGAGTGTGCCTACACGCCCAGCCGCGAGCCGACCATCGAATCCTCAGGCGGGGCGGTCATCCAGCCTGACTGCCCAAAGCGTTTCGTCGTAGCCGCCGGAAGCGTCCAGGCCGAACTCCGCCTCCCCCAACGCCTCAGCACCCGATTCGTCGTAGAGGACTACGGGCAAAGGCGGGTTGAGGAGAAGCTTCTGGCGGCGGATGTCGGCAAGGCTCCTGCCCTGGCAGAGGAGGATTCGACCGATGCCATCCCGCAGGGCGAAGTCGGCCCAGATGCGAGGTAGGGAGACGTCGGCGACGTACGAGATGATCGATCCGCTCTCGCCGTCCCTGTGAGCCGCCCGCAGTTGCCACAG
>Ga0308175_100000842_pt1 | contig 20372 bp, 17 predicted proteins | sample PhyCR1_3_FD_203893 | JGI IMG/M metagenome (GOLD analysis project Ga0308175, IMG submission 203893) | Soil microbial communities from UC Gill Tract Community Farm, Albany, California, United States - DLSLS.C.R1 | ecosystem: Environmental > Terrestrial > Soil > Agricultural land | place: USA...
GGCCGCGAAGTTCGCCGATCTGCTCACCGGCGAAGGCGTGAACGGCACGAGCGAGGGCGACATGAGCAAGCGGCGCCCCGGCGCCGAGCTCGGCGCGCAGATCAACGAGGTCCGCGAGGGCGGGCAGACCGTCAAGGTCGGCGGCGGCGCCGGTCGCGGCTCGCGCGGCGATGGCGACGTCCGCGTCGGCACCGGCCATGGCCCCGATATCAACGGCCCCGGCAGCACGGAGAGCGCCGGCGGCGGCAAGAACCAGGAGAAGGCCCCGACCGGCCGGATCTCGGTCGCCGAGAAGCAGGCGATCGACGACACGACCCTCAGCCCCGAGGCGGTGCTGTCGAAGATTCAATCGGCCTACATGGCCGGCCTCAAGCGCTGCTACAAGGACTTCCTCAAAAAGGACGCCAGCGCGCGCGGCAAGATCACCCTGTCGCTCACGATCAACGAGACCGGCCGGACCGTGAAGGGCGCCGCGCATGGCTTCTCGGGCGAGGTCGATGCGTGCATCAGCAACCTCATGACCGCCTGGCGGTTCCCGATCCCGAAGGACAAAGGCGGCGACCCGACCGAGGCCAACTTCGCGATCACCCTCCAGCTCGTCCCGGACTAGCCGCCGAGGGTGTAGATCGCGTGCGCCGCGCTTGAGCGTGGCCCGCGCGGCTGCCGGCTACCCCAGCGCTTCGGAGACGCTGGCCGCGGTGAACGCTTGGTCTTGCCAGCGCTTCAAGGTCGCGAGGTCGGTGCACGCTTCGATGCGCGCGTCGTCGCCCTGGCCCGGCATCAGCTGCCGGTGCGCTAGCACACGGCGCAGGGCGTCACGCGCCTCGGTCAGGCGGCCTTCCAGGCGGAGCTGCTGCTGCGTCTGGGGGCTGGCTTCCAGGAGGACTTCGAGAATGTGCTGCCGCCGGGCCTCGATCTCGGGATCGTCGACCTTGCCGAACCTCGAGAGCAGCTCCTGGCGAGTTGGCATCGACACCGGGAGGTATTCTAGCATGGAAAGCACCCACTCGAACGGCCGGCGTGGGACCACCCATCGGCTGAAATTCATCGAGTGCTTGACCGGATCGGGACATCAGGAACGGGACTAGCTCGTCGAGGAGTGGCAGCTCGTTCGCCGCGATCCACAGGAACCTGTGCCACTGTGGTTCGATCCAGTAGCAGCCCGGCGCGAAGCGCACGGGGCGACGCATCTGTTCGAGCCACTCCGGCAGGTGCGGGGCCACGAGCCATAGGGGCTCCTCGCCCAGCCACGCGGCCTCCTGCTCCTCGAGCCGCTGTACCTGCCGAGCTTGGCGCCGGAGCAGGGCGCGTTCGACCGCTTTGCGATCCAGGTGATTGCCGGCCAGCTTGAGCTCGATCATTACCTCGCTGTGAGGCTGTGCCTGCGGCCAAGGCGGTGCCAGGTGCCCCAGCAGGTGGGGCCGGCGGATTACGAGGAAGCCGTCACTCTGGATCTTCTCCAGTCGGATCTCGGGTGGATCCTGCCAGCCGGCGGCGCCTCGCGTGATGCGCTCGGTCTCTTCGGCGAACGTCCGTTGGGCGAAGATCTCCGGGTGACCCATGCGCCGCTGATCATAATAGACCTCGGCTGCCGTCGCCCTGCTTTGCAGGCAGTGAAGGACCGAGGTCAGGAGCTTCGCGAGTAGAGCGATGACGATGCTGCGCGGCGCAGTAGCTTCGCAAGCGCGCCACATGCCGTGACGTGATGAGGCGCTTGCACGCCCGACTGCTTCGCCGAGGTGGTTCGCGGAAATTGCGGCCACTCGTCGTGGAGCGCCCCGCCTAGAAGCCTTCGTAGATGAACAGGCCGGTGCCTCGCCACAGCAAGAGGACGGCGAGCAGGAGGAGGTAGAAGAAGATCGTCCGGAGGACGATGCGCGCGACCTCGCGCGCGACCGGGTGGTTCGGGCCCGGGGGGCTCGGGGGCTGCATGGGGCTCGGGGCATTCATGGTGCGAGCTCCGGCTTGGTCTTGAGCCACGCGGCGAGCTCCCGGGTGAACACGACGCGGCCGGCCTTGTTGGGGTGGCCGATGTCGTAGAACAGCTCGTCGGGGAACTTGTCGGACGCCCGGCTGAGGTCGAGGCTCTGGGCCGGCACCTGGGCGCGGATCGCGGTGAGCAGGCCCTCGTACTCGGGCACCCGGCTCGTCCCGGTGACCGCCATCGGCAGGATCACGACGTACGTACGAATGTTCTGCTGCTCGAGCCAGGCGATGAAGCCGGCGAGCTCGCCGACCATCGGGTAGTCGGCCGCCGGGCGGCGGTCGAACTCGCTCACGTAGGCGTGGATGGCGGCCTCGGAGATCCGCGCCTCCGCCTCGGGCACGGGGTCGGCGTCGCGGTCCGCCTTGGCCGGCTTCTTCGCGCCCCTGGCCAGGGACTTGATCCAGAACCATAGCTTGGTGCGAAACCGCGAGCGGTGAAAGTACAAGTACGGTGTGCGCCGGTGGAGCCACGGATAGAGCGTATCGGTGTTTACTTGATCATCGAGCAGATAGGGATTGATGCCCAGCACGACGAAGCGCGGCGTGATGCCCCGCGCGCGCACGAGCTCGAGGAGGCCGCGCTCGTCGTCGATCCGCGCGGCCTTGAGGCCGAAGTTGTAGACCCGCAGGTGCGGGTTGCCGATCGCCTGCTCGATCGCCGCCGGATCGAAGCCGCGATCGGTGGCGGAGTTGCCGAACAGGAGCATCACCGCGTCGTCGGGCCCAGGCGGCGCGGCGTCGTAGCTCCGGAACGCCTTCGAGAGATCGTCCTTGTCGTTGAACGGGAAGCGATGGACCAGGTCCACGCGGCGCAGCGCCAGCTCGGTCACGAGCAGCAGCACCGGCAGGTTGACGAGCAGGTAGTAGCGCCGGTACCAGCCGAGCAGGCCGCGGCGGGGGCTTGGCGCCGCCGCGGTCGCGGTCGCTGGCGCGGAACCCGCGTCGGCTACGGTCGTGGTGGCCATGAGGCTTGCCGTTCTGCGACCTGAAACCCTCGAAGCCTATGCGGCGAACCGGCGTACGTCAACGCACACGGCATGGTGAACCGGCTCGATCCCGTGAACGCGGGCACCTGCCGGGGACTCATAACGGCATGGCCGTTGACACGTTTTGGAATGGGGGCGTATGGAACACATGACCTCTCGGGACGCCCGAGATACCGGGACCACCATGACCAGCGACGCCACCGCCGTCTTGCCCGTACTCCAGGAGCTCGACGCCTTCATCCGTTCGACGTTCGACGTCGCGGCGGACGATCCGGTCTTCACGAGCGACGTCCACCTGTTCGACAACGGCTACCTCGACTCGTTCGGCGCGCAGCAGCTGATCACCCACCTCGAGGCGACCTATCAGATCAAGATCAGCGACAACGATCTGGTGAAGTATCCGCTCAACACGCTGACCGAGATCAGCAAGTTCGTCGTCGACCGCCGGCGCGGCGTGCGCTAGCCAGTAGTCATGGCCGAGCTCCTCCTGCCCATTTCGTCCGAGGCGACCCGCAAGCACATGCAGTACGCGGCGTGGTTCGCCGACGAGCGTGTCGAGCGCGTCGAGCTGCGCGGCGGCGAGCTCGCGGTCGGGATCCGCGATGCCGCCGACGGCGCCGACGCCGCGGCGATCCGCGGCAAGCTCGAGCGGCTCGCGGCGCGGTTTGCGCGGATGGACGACTTCGAGGTGCGCGAGGTGTTCCGCACCGAGCGCCCCGGGGAGGCACGCGACGTCATCGAGCCCTATGACGAACTCGTCGCGCGCGGCTGGGTCGTACCGCTCGGCGTCGGCCAGGTCGCGCTGCGCGGGCTCGCGCTCGAGCTGCTCGAGTTCCTCGACGATCGGTTCGTCCGCCGGGTCGCCGGGCCGGCGAACGCGCGCCGCGAGTACTACCCGGGCGTGATGGCGACCGATCGGCTGAACCGCACCAACCACTTCAGCTCGTTCCCCGAGCACGTCCAGTTCGTGACCCACCTGCGCGAGGATCTCGACGTCCTCGATCAGTTCGCGCACGAGCTCCGCGAGGCGGGCGGCTGGACCCCGGCGATCCTGGGCAAGCTGCCGCGGCCGATGGCGAGCCCGGTGGTCGCGCTGAACCCGGCGGTCTGTTACCACTGCTACGCGTCGGTCGAGAACTCCCAGCTTCCGGGCGACGGCTTCGTCGTGACCGCGCGGTCGCGCTGCCACCGCTACGAGGCGGGCAACCACCGCACGCTGGCGCGGCTGCTCGACTTCACGATGCGCGAGGTGATCTACGTCGGGCGCCCCGACTTCGTGAAGCAGGAGCGCGAGCGCGGCATCGCGCTTGTCCGCGCGGTCGTCGAGGACTGGGGCCTCGCGGCGTGGCTCGAGACCGCCAACGATCCGTTCTTCACCAACGACTTCGAGGTCAAGGCGGCGTTCCAGCGCCAGAACGACATGAAGTACGAGCTGCGCCTGCCGCTCGTGTCGGGCTCGCTCGCCGCGGCGTCGTCCAACTTTCACTCGGTGACGTTCGGCAAGGCGTTCAACATCACGAGCCGGGGCCGGCCGGTGTGCACCGGGTGCACGGCGTTCGGGCTCGAGCGCTGGATCTACGCCGTGTTCTCGCAGTGCGGGCTCGATCCGGCCGCCTGGCCGGCGGGCCTGCGCGTCGACTTCGAGGCCTGGCAAGCGAGCCATGGCTGATGGCTGATCGAGGAGGCCAGGCCGTGCGCGTGCGCCCGGCGCGCGAGGACGAGATCGCCGAGGTCGCGGCGCTGTGGGGGGAGATGTACGCGCACCAGCGTGCGCACGGCATGGGGCTGCCACTGCGCGACGACGCGGTCGAGATCTGGTCGCGCCAGCTCGCCGGCCGGCTCGACTCGCCGGTCTCGGTGATCCTCGTCGGCGAAGCGCTGCGGGCTCCGGGCGAGCCGGCGGTAGGCCTGCTGGGCTTCCTCGCCGCGCAGACCAAGCGGCTGCCGCCGTACTTCGCGGCGGAGAAGCCCAAGGTCGGCTTCATCAGCGAGCTGTTCGTGCGGCCCGCCGAGCGCCGCCACCGGGTCGGCCGGGCGCTGGTCGACGCCGCGTTCGGGTGGTTCGCGCGCGCCGACGTCGGCTCGATCGAGCTGCACGTCCTCGTGCATAATACGGCCGCGCGCAGCTTCTGGAACGAGATGGGCTTCGAGGACGAGCTCGTGCAGATGCGTGCGCAGCGGATCTAGCGATGCAGCGGACCTAGCCGGCCATGTACTTTCTCGATTACCGGTTCCTCGCGCTCGTCGCGATCTTGTTCGCGGCCTACTGGCCCCTGGGCGGGCTCGCCGGGGCCCGCGTGCGCAACGCGGTGCTGCTCGCCGGCAACATCGCGTGGCTGTGCGTGTTCTCGCCGTCGACCCTGGTCGCGCTCGGTGCCCTGGCGCTCGTGATCGTCTACCCGGTGGCGCGGATCGCGGACCGCGTCCGGGAGCGCGGGAACCCCCGGCGCGCGGTGATCGTGGCCGCCGCCGGCACGGCGCTCCTCGTCGCCGTCGCGACGCTGCTCCGGTTCAAGGCGTACTTCTTCCCCGAGATCGCGCTGTCGCGCTCGCGGGCGTCGAACGAGCTCCTGCACTGGATCGGGTCCTCGTACTTCCTGCTGAAGGCGATCCACGTCATGTTCGCCGCGGCCCGCGGGATCATCGCGCCGCCGTCGATCGTCACGCTCGCCCAGTACGTGCTGTTCCTGCCCACGCTGACCGCCGGGCCGATCTACCGGCTCGACGCGTTCTCCGAGCAGCTCGCCGCCGAAAAGCAGCTGTCGTGGGACGCGGTCCACGATGGCCTCCTGCGCGGGCTCGTCGGCATGGCCAAGAAGGTCGTCGCCGTGCCGATCTTGAGCTCGTGGGCGGCCGCGCTCCATGCCGGCGGCGTGGCCCGGCAGCCGGCGGCGTTCGTCGTGACGTACGTGATGCTGTTCCTCGACTTCTCGGGCTACACCGACATCGCGATCGGCATCGGCCGGCTCCTGGGGTTCACCGTCCCCGAGAACTTCAAGAACCCGTTCACCGCGACCACGTTGACCCAGTTCTGGCGCAACTGGCACGCGACCCTGGGCGACTGGCTGCGCGAGAACGTCTTCATCCCGCTCGGCGGCGTGCGCGCCCAGGGCTTCCAGCTGTCGGTGATCGTGCTCGCGTCGATGTTCGTCGTCGGGATCTGGCACGGCTACCGCTGGATCTTCGTCCTGTGGGGCGTCTATCACGGCGTGCTGCTGCTGCTCGAGAACCAGCTCGGCATGAAGCCGCTGCGGCCGCACCGCACGCCGCGCTGGCAGCTCGCCGTCCGCTACGCGATCGTGCAGGCGATCGTGATCGGCGGCATGTTCGCCTTCATCGGCGGGCTCGAGCCCTGACTCGAGCCCTGACTCAGACCGTATCGCTGTCGAGGTAGCTCAGGTACCAGCGCGCGCGGTCGGCGACCGTGCTCGCCAGGCTGGCATCGAAGGCGCGCACGCCGGCGTGGAGCTCGATCGGCCGGTAGCGCTCGGGGAACGGCACGAAGCCTGCCGCCAGGAGCACCCGGTAGCTCGGCGAGTGCGGCAGGCACCACGCGAGCGCGACGTCGGCGCCCTGCCGCGTCATGTCGGCGAGCGCGCGGCTGACCAGCGAGCGCAGCGCCCCGCGCTCCCCGGGGCGCGCCAGCGCCTCCATCAGGTAGCCGATCCGGCCGCCGTGCTTGTCCTTGACGCAGTGGCTGGCAAACGCCGTCAGCCGATCGCCCTCGACGACGGCGGCGTTGTCGTAGCGCTCGCTCGACTTCTCGCTCGGCTTGTCGATGAGGCGCCAGTTCAGGTAGCGCGCGTCGCGCTCGACGGCGACCACGGCATCGCCGGAGGCGGCGTGCCACAGCGCGGTGGCGCGCTCGTCGAACCGCGTGACGGGCTCGATCCGGCGGCGCCTCCCGAACCGCCCTCCGAGCCGTCCGACGATCGGCGGAAGGCTCGCGAACAGCGGCAGATCGGGCACGAAGCGGGCGTACGCACCGAGCTTGAGGCGCTCGACGAGGTAGCGCGTGCGCAGCGGGCGGATCAGGAACGGCACCGGATCGAGCGTCGTCCAGCCGAGCCGCTCGAAGAAGCCGTGCGCCGACTGGCCGTTGGGGAACCCGTAGACCAGCTTGGCGCCCGCGGCGGCGGCGCGCGCGTACGTCGCCCTGGCAAGCGTCACGAACAGCCCGCGGCCGCGAAACCCGGCGTCGGTGATCGTATCGACCGACTGGGTCGCCAGGGCGACCTGGCCGGCGATCCGGATCCGGACCGGCAGCGTGGCGTAGATCGCCGCGAGGTCGCCGGCGGGCCCCGGCGCCAGCGCGAAGTCGACGAACAGCTCGCCGGTCGGATTATCGGCGTACTGCCACGCGAGCATCTCGGGCCGCTTGGGCGAGCCATTACGGGCGAAGCAGCGGGCGAACCGCTCGAGCTCACCGGGCTCCCGGCGCATCGGGCGGATCGTCAGCTCGACCTTCTCGACCTTCTCGACCTTCTCGACCGGGTTATTCACCTGGCACCTGCTGCTGTGAAAATCCATCCGCGATCCCTGTCGGCTCGGGCACGACCGGCATCGTCGCCGCCCGGGGCACCTGCTGCTGTGAAAATCCATCCGCGATCCCCGGAGCGGTCGCTCGGGAGACCGCGGACACGCTTGCTTGCGCCGCGGGTCTGGGCCCGTCGCTCGTCCGTTGACGACCGGATTGCGACCCACGGTTCGTGCCATCTCCACGACCGGCCGGCGCATGACCACCCGGCCGTGCAATTTATCTCGCGCCGGGCCCAGCCCGCGTCGCTGCGCGGCGCGTTGCCGTCCTCGCGGGACAGGCCTGCGCGAACCGCTGGGCATGTCACCGCGAGCATCGACCAGACGGCGCGGGTGTGGGAAGCCAGCCCGCGTTTCAACGCCGTTTCGCCCGGGGAGGTGGCCGGGATCCTGGCCTTGGGGGCTGCTGCGAGAATCTCAACCGTGACCCCGGAACGGTCGCTCGGGAGACCGCGGACACGCTTGCTTGCGACGCGGGTCTGGGCCCGTCGCTCGTCCGTCGACCGCCGGATTGCTACCGACGGTTCGTGCCATCTCCACGACCGGCCGGCGCATGACCACCCGGCCGTGCAATTTATCTCGCGCCGAACCCAGCCCGCGTCGCTGCGCGTCGCGTTGCCGTCCTCGCGGGGCAGACGGGAAGCCGGCCCGCGCTTCATCGTCTTTTCGCCCGAGAGGCTGGCCGGGCCGACGGTCACGGAAGCCGGTCCGCGCTTCATCGTCTTTTCGCCCGAGAGGCTGGCCGGGCCGACGGCCTTGGGGGCTGCTGCGAGGATTTCAACCGCGACCAGCTCGCTCAGCAATGGGTCCCTCACCGCAGGTCGGTCATGCGGGGCCGGTTCGTTCACCAACCGGTCCGGTTTCTGGTGTGGCGAGGCACTGGTTCACCTGTCGCGTGTCCACCTGCTTAGCAACCTGCGTGGCAACTTGCCCGACGATCTCACTGCGACCTGCGCTGCGCACCGTGAGGATACACCTGCGGTCACAGGTGCTGCTGCCGGGTGCGCCCGGGTGGGGCTATGATACGCCTACGGAATGCCAGGCGCGCTCTGCATCTCGATCGATGTCGAGCTCGCGTGGGGGATCTGGGACAAGCCGTCGGCCGACTACCACGAGCGGTGCGCGCGACACGAGGCCATGATCGTGCGCCGGCTGGTCGAGCTGTTCGAGGCCCACCAGATCAGCGCGACGTGGGCGATCGTCGGACGCCTGCTGGAGCGCGACGACGGCGCGGCGAGCTCGACGGTGCACGGCGATCGGATCTGGTACGCGCCGGAGGTGATCGAGCAGATCCGGCGCGCCCGCGTGCCGCAGGACATCGGATCGCATAGCTACGGCCACGTGTACTTCGGCGAGACGCCGCGAGACGCGCTCCGCCGCGATCTGGCCGCCGCCCGGCGGGTGCACGATGCGCACGGCCTGCCGTTCACGTCATTCGTGTTTCCGCGCAACCAGGTCGCGCACCTCGATCTGCTGCGCGAGGCCGGCGTCGGCGTGTTTCGCAGCACCGATCGCGGCTGGTACATGACCGTGCGCGATCGGCTCGGCACCGGCGCGGGCCGGGTCGCCAACCTCGCCGATAAGCTCCTGCCGATCCCACCGTCGGCGGTCCAGCCAGTCGATCACCTCCTCGGGCACGTCCCCGAGCACGCCGCGGGGCAGGCTGCCGGGCACGCCGCGGGGCAGGCTGCCGCGCAGGCTCTCGGGCAGGCCACCGGCGGCACCGTTGGTCGTGACGCCGTGCTCGTCGAGCTGCCGAGCTCGATGCTGCTCATGGCCAGAAACGGGCTGCGCCGCGCGATCCACCCGGCGTCGATCATCGGCAAGGCGCGCCTGGGGCTACGCGCCGCGCGCCGCACCGGTGGCATCTTCCACCTGTGGTTTCATCCGTCGAATTTCTACTATGAACCCGATCGCCAGCTCGCCACGCTCGAGGGCATCGTCGCGGCGGCGGCGGCGATGCGCGATCGAGGGCAGCTCGAGATCCGCACGATGAGCAGCTATCGCAAGGTGTGATCGCATGGCCTCCGTCGCGTTCGTGTTCACCAGCCCGCGCCACCACCTCGAGATGATGGCGCCGGTCGCCGACGAGCTCGGCAAGCGCGGCGTCGCGTGCCGGCTGATCTCGCTCGCCGAGCTGCGCGGCCTCGATACCCCCAAAGATCCCAGGCTGCGCCGCGTGCTGCCGTACAACCTGCGCGGCAAGCCGGCGGCGACGGGCGTGGCGGCGACGGTCTCGACCGACGGGCCCAGGAGCTGGTGGCGCGGCAAGCTCGCCCAGGCCGTGGTGTGGCAGGCGCTGTCGCTGCGGCTCCGTCAGCTGATCGCGGGCGCCGACGTGGTCGTCGTGCCCAACGACACGGCCTACCCGTACGACAAGCTGCTCGTCGAGGTCCATCGCCGCGGCGCGCGCTCGGTGTTGATGCAGGAGGGCATCCGGTTCCCGCCCGAGAAGGGCTACACCGGCGGCTGGTACGGCACCGGCGGCGCGACGGCGATCTGCGCGTGGGGCGAAGGCAGCAAGGACTACTTCACCGCGTGCAAGGTCGCCGAGCGCGACATCGTCGTCACCGGGGCGCCACGGCTCGACGAGCTCGACCCCGCGGCGTGGACCCGGGCGGGCGCGGAGCTCCTCGCCAAGCACCGGCTCGGCGGCGCGCCGCTGCTCTACATGTCGAACCCGATCGAGACCCAGGGGTTTGGCACCAAGGCCCAAAAGCTCGCGCTGTTCGCGCGCCTGCTCGCCGACGCCGCGCCGCTGCTCCGCGCGCAGCAGGTGCCGGTCGTGGTCAAGAACCACCCGCACGAGGATCCGGACGACTACGTCGCGGTGGGGCGGGCGAGCCCGGTCGCCGACCTCGTGACCGTGTTGCCGCCGTCGGCGCCGATCTTCGCGCTGCTCGCGGCGGCCCGCGCGGCGATCGTCTTGACGTCGACCGTGGGGCTCGAGGCGCTCGCGTTCGGGCTGCCGATCGGCGTGCTCGAGATCCCCGGCTTTCCGTTCGCGTTCGAGTACGTCCAGCGCGGCGCGGCGGTGCCGGTGTATGCCGGGGCGGTCGCGGCCGGGGTGGCCGAGCTCCTGGCCGGCGCGTCCGAACGCCGCGCCGCAGGTCAGGCGCTCCTTGCGCGCCACCTGCATGACCGTGGGCGGGCACGCCACAACGTCGCCGACCTGATCGAGGACCTGATCGAGCGCCTGCTCGCCGGTGATCGCCGTAACATTGCCTGAACCGCTGAACGACCCGGCCCGGCCGGGCGTCCAATCCCCACGCCATGCTGCTCGCGCTGCTCGCCAGCTGTATCGACCCCCAGGGCTACGGGGCGGTGCCCGACGATCACGGCGATGACGCGCCGGCGTTCCAGAAGGCGATCGATCAGGCGGTCGCCGAGGGCGCGGAGGTCTGCGTTGGTCCCGGGGTGTGGAACCTCGCCCGGCCGGCGGGCCACGTCGGCTCGATCGAGCTGATCGGCGATCTGACCGGCGGGCCGATCGTGATCCGCGGCGCCGGGCCCCGGACGGTGCTACGGATGTCGGGGCCCGGGCACCACCGCGACTGGCGTGGGCTCTACGTCAAGGGCGCCCACGACGTCGTGATCCGCGATCTGACGATCGACGGGCTCGACGCTTCGGATACCGAAGAACAGACCCACCTCATCGAGCTCGCGCCCGGCACCCGGGACGTCGTGATCGCAAATGTCACGCTCGGGCCGATGCGCCGGCCCGATCAGCGCGTCGGCCAGGGCATCGGCGGCGACTGCGTCCGCCTGCTCGGCGAGCCCGGGCACGAGGTCACCGACGTGACGATCGCCGACACGCGGTTCGTCGATTGCGACCGCTCCGGGGTCGCGTTCCAGCGCGCGCTCGCCGACATCACGCTCGTGCGCGATACGTTCACCGGCACCGGCGACACCCCGATCGACTTCGAGCCCACGGGGCGCGGCGCGATCACCGACGTCACGCTCGTCGATCTGACGATCCACCACCCGCCCGCGGCGCAGTGCGCGTGGGCGATCACGCTCGGCGGGATCGGCCAGGATCTCGCCAGCCGCGTGCTGATCGAGCGCTCCACGCTCGACGGCGGCGGGGTGGGCATGCTCAACGTCGCCGGCGTCGAGATCGCCGATAACGTGATCACGGCGCACCCCAAGGCCGGCCCCAAGCCGACGATCTCGGTCATCCGGCGCGGGACCGACATCCGGGTCGTGCGCAATACGATATCGCGCCCGGCGAGCTCGGACCCCGGCTTCGTGATCCGCGCGGCGCACAACAACGGCTCGGTGCCCCACGACCTCACGATCGAGGACAACACGATCGAGCAGGCGACCGCGTATCCGGTGATCGGCTCGATCTCGGTCGGCGGGTTCGTCGTCCGCCACAATACGATCGACTACACCGCCGCGGATCCGCGCGTCGCGATCGTCCAGGCCAACGCGGTGATCGCCGATATCGCCGGGCTCGCCGTCGAGGACAACGACGTGCACGGGGCCGTCGGCGCGCTGGTCACCGCGACCCTGCGCGCCGATCACAAGCTGTCGTCCGTCGCGCTGCGCCAGAACCGCGCCGGCCCCGCCGCCACGATGCAATGCCGCGGGCCGGCGTCCGGGTTCGCCCCGGTCAGCTCGGACCAGCCGCTGCCCGACGCCTGCGGCGGCGCCAGCGTCCTCCCGACCGCGCCGGCGGCCCCGCCGCACACCACGCCGTAGGAAACCAAGCGAGAAGGATGATCATGAATGTAGGCATTGTCGGCTGCGGGGTGATCTCCGCGGCGCACATCAAGGCGTGGCAGCGTACGCCGGGGTTCCAGGTCCGCGGCGTGATCGACACGAACACCGAGCAGGCCGGCAAGCGCGCCAAGGAGTTCGCGATCGGCACGGTCTACGATCGGCTCGATCAGCTGATCGCCGAGTGCGACGTCGTCGACGTGTGCACGCCGCCGCAGAGCCACGCCGCGATCGCGGAGCAGGCGATCGCCGGCCACCGCCACATCGTGATGGAGAAGCCGGTCGTCACCCGGATCGAGGACTGGGATCGGCTGTCGGCGCGTGTCATCGAGTCCAGGACCAAGCTCGCGGTGATCCACAACGGCAAGTTCCTGCGCAGCGTCCAGACCGCCAAGCAGTGGGTCGACGCCGGCCGGATCGGCGACGTGATCCGGATCCACCGCGAGTTCCTGACCCACCCATCGTCGGATCGCATGCTGGTCGGCGACAGCCACTGGTCGCACAAGCTGCCGGGCGGCCGGTGGTTCGAGACCATGCCGCACGAGCTCTACCTGGCGCACTGGTTCGTCGGGCCGCTCGACGTCTCGAGCGTGACCGCGCTGCGCACCCCGGCCGCGCCCCCCGGTGCCCCGGCCGACGAGGTGCTCGTCGTGCTCAAGGGTGAGCGCTGCATCGGCACGTTCCAGTACTCGGCGAACTGCGAGCAGAACCGCCGGACGCTCACGCTGCAGGGCACCAAGGGCCGGATCACGGTCGATCTGCTCAGCGACTTCGTGCACCTGTCGACGCAGACCGACGCGAAGCTCAAGCGGGCGGTCGGCAGCGCGATCATCGACGCCGGCAGCACCCTGTTACGCGCCGCGCCAGATCGCGCCGGTCATGGCCTGGCGCGGCTCCAGAAGCAGTCGCCGCACCTGCGGATCATCCAGTCGCTTGGCAAAAATCTACAGGGGATGGGCGAAGAACCTACACCTTTCGCGGAGGTCGACTACGTGATCCGCGTGGGCGACAAGATCGCCAAGGAGATCGATCGCCAGGTGGGTCGCGCCACCCCGTGAAACTGCTCGCAAACGCGCGCGCGCGCGCCCATGATGAATAGGTGGGTCTTCCGCGCGCGGCGCTGATAGCCGTTGTTTTTGGCACCCTGGTGGCGCTCTCGGCGACCGGACATGCCGGCAAGCCGCGGGCCGAACGGCCACGCTGGCAGACCCTGCCGTTGCCGCCGGCGATGCCCAAGGCCGATGACCAGGGCGAGGTCGAGGTCGCCGGGGCAAAGATCTTCTATACGATCTACGGCAAGGGCGAGCCGGTCGTCCTCCTGCACGGCGGGCTGGGCAACTCCGAGCACTTCGGGTTCCAGCTGCCCGCGCTGGTCGACAAGTTCCAGGTCATCGCGATCGACAGCCGCGGCCAGGGCCGCAGCACCAAGGGCAAGGGGACGATCACCTACGACCAGATGGCGGCCGACGTGATCGCCGTGCTCGACAAGCTCGCGATCAAGCGCGCCTCGGTGGTCGGCTGGAGCGACGGCGGCGAGGTCGCGCTCAAGCTGGGGATCGCGTTCGCCGACCGCGTCGATCGGTTATTCGTGTTCGGCGCCAACTACGACGCGAACGGCTCGAAGTCGCGCGCCACGCGGACCACGACGTTCGCCGCCTACTCGGCCAAGTGCCGCAGCGACTACGAGCGGCTGGCCAGGTCCGGCGTGCCGTACAACGGGCTGGTCGATGCGCTGCTGCCGCTGTGGCGCGGCCCGACCGGGATCACCAAGGATCAGCTGCGCTCGATCAAGGCGCCGGTGATGATGGCAGACGGCGATCACGACGAGGTGATCGTGCTCGATCAGATCGAGGAGATGGCCAAGCTCATCCCGAACGCCCAGCTCAAGGTGTTCCAGGACGCCAGCCACTTCGCGTTGTGGCAGGACCCCGACGACTTCAACGCGGCGATGGTCGAGTTTCTCACTACCCGGATCTCCTTGAACTAGCAGCCCTCGGCGATAGCTCGCGTGGCGCCGTGCCCGCGCAGCTGCCGTAGAACGCGGGCGCTGTGCTTGCGCGTGGCCCGCGCGGCTGCCACGCGCGGGGTTCCTCCTCGGAACCGCTCGCATAGGCGCTGGTTCCCCCGGGCTTCTCTGCTCCGCAGTTGCCTCCCGGGCCACGGCGATCACTGTGCTGTCACCACCAGCGAGCCCCGCGGGCTACGGCGCTGCGCGCCTGCCCGCTGGGGGGCCCCCCCAGCGCCTCGCTCGCTCTCCGAGGAGGACCCCGCGCGGGCGCGCCGCGCGGTGACGAGAACGCGCAGGGAACGATCGACATGGACGAGCGAGCCTGGTCGAATGGCATCATCGCGATACAGCGGTGCTCGTGCGTGCCCGGCGCGGCTGCCACATGCCGGTCCCTCCTCCGCCCCTCGCATAGGCGCTGGTTCCCCCGGGCTTCTCTGCTCCGCAGTTGCCTCCCGGGCCGCGGCCACGGCGACCGCTGTGCGTGACGACCGGTGAGCCCCACGGGCTCTGGCGCTGCGCGTCTGCCCGCTGGGGGCCCGAGCGCCTCGCTCGCTCTCCGAGGAGGACCCCGCGTGGGCGCGCTGCGCGGTGACGAGAACGTGCAGGGAACGATCGACATGGACGAGCGAGTCTGATCGAATGGCATCATCGCGATACAGCGGTCGGGGACGAGACGACGTGGCCGTCGGTCCGGCCCCCCCGGGCGAAAATGCGATCGCGCAAGCCGTCTTCCCGTCTGTTCGGCGAAAACGTCAACGCGCCGCGCAGCGACGCGGGCTGGGTTCGGCGCGAGATAAATTGCACGGCCGGGCGGTCAAGCGCCGGTCGGTCGTGGAGATGGCACCGAGGTCAAATCGCAATCCGGCGGTTAACGGACGAGCGACGGGCCCAGACCCGCGGCGCAAGCAAGCGTGTGCGCGGTCTGCAGGAGCGCCGCACCCGGGAGGGAGGTCACGGCAACGAGGACAACCTGGAGCACGGGGTGCGCGCGGTCTGCAGGAGCGCCGCACCCGGGAGGGAGGTCACGGCAACGAGGACAACCTGGAGCACGGGGTGCGCGCGGTCTGCAGGAGCGCCGCACCCGGGAGGGTTTTCCGGCAGCGCGGCCCCCGCGGCGCCAGGCGTTCTGCAGGAGCCTCTGTGGCGAGGTTCTGGCCGGCTGCTACCATCGCGGCGATGCCCGAGTCCGGCGATCTGATCGGGCCCTACCGGCTGGTCTCGCAACTCGGCAAGGGCGCGATGGGCGAAGTGTGGCGCGCGCGCGACGAGCGCCTCGATCGTTACGTCGCGCTCAAGATCTTGCCGGCGGACTTCGCGGGCGATCTCGAGCGCCGCGCGCGGATGCTGCGCGAGGCCCGCGCGGCCGCGGCGATCCGTCACGCCAATGTCGTGACGCTGTTCGACATCGTCGCGCACGCCGGTGACGACGTCCTGGTCATGGAGCTCGTCGAGGGCCGCACCTTGTCGGAGGCGCTGCGGCAAGACGGCCCGCCGCCGCTCGCGCAGGCGCTGGCGTGGATCGAGGGCGTCGCCGACGCGCTGGTCGCCGCGCACGGCCGCGGCATCCTGCATCGCGACATCAAGGCCGCGAACATCATGGTGACGCCCGACGGCGTGAAGGTCCTCGACTTCGGCCTCGCCAAGCGGATGGATGGCTCCATGGCCTCCCGGCCTCCCGAGCCACCGCAGCCACCGCGGCCTCCCGAGCCCTCCGAGCCACCGCAGCCACCGCAGCCACCGCGGCCTCCCGAGCCCTCCGGGCCGACCGGGCCACCCGGGGAGTCATCGCTCGGCTCGGCGGCAACATCGACCGGTGATCACCACGCCGCGCCGCGCCCGGGGGAGCGATCGGCCAAGCTCGCGCTCGATGCGACGATGGCGAGCGCGCCCGATGGATCGATCGATGGCTCGATCGATGGCTCGATCGACCGCACGTTGCCGATAGCGCGCGATGGCGAGGGCTACCGGACCCACGCCGGCCAGCTGATCGGCACGCCGATCTACATGGCGCCCGAGCAGCTCGCCGGGGAGGTTCCCGACGAGCGCAGCGAGGTGTTCTCGATCGGCGTGCTCGCGTACGAGCTCCTGGCCGGCCGGCCGCCGTACACCGCGGCGACCGCGGACGAGCTGTTCGCGCAGATCGTGCACAAGACGCCGCCGCCGTTTTCGGCCGTGCCGGCCGTGCCGAGCGCGATCGAGGCGATCGTCCGGGCCGCGCTCGCCAAGGATCCGGCGGAGCGGACCCGACGATGCGCGCGTTTCGCGACGCGCTGGCGGCGGCGCGGCGGCAGCTGTTTGCCCCGGCGGTGCGGCGCTGGCCGGTGATCGCCGCGGCGGTCGCGTTCGCCGCCCTGGCCGGCGGCGGGGGGCTGTGGTGGGCGCGCGGGCATCGCGAATCCTCGGAGGCTCCGGCGCGGCCCGGCGACGAGTACGTCCGGCGCGCGCTCGAGGAGTACGACCTGTTCTACAACGACAAGGCGCTGTCCTCGCTGCGCGCGGCGCTGGCGGTCGCCCCCGAGCACCCCCGCGCGCTGGCGTACCTGGTGCTGTTCGGCGGGGCGACCGAGGCCGAGCGGGCGGCGGCGGCGGGGGCGGCGGGGCGCACCCGGGGCGCCCTCGCGGAGCACACCAAGGATCGCGCCCTGCTCGATGCCGCGAGCGCGCTCGTCGAGCGCGGCCCTCAGGCGGCCCGCACCGCGCTCGCGACGGCGGGCACCGGCCCCGATCGCGAGCTGGCGTTCTGGACCGCCGAGCTCGACTACCGCGCCGCCAACTACCGCGCCGCGCACGCCGGGTACCAGGCGCTGCTCGCCGAGCCCGCTCGCGAGCTGCGCGGCCGGATCTACGATCACGAGTCGTCGGTCCTGCTCTACCTCGACGAGCCGGCCGAGGCGCTGCGGATCGGGACCTCGTACCGCGACGCGTTCCCCGGGGAGGCCGACGCGCTCGGCGTGTACGCGACCACGCTCGCCGCGGCCGGCGAGCTCGAGCGGGCCGTGGCCGCGGCCGAGGAGGCCCTGCGGCTCTCGGAGGGCGAGGACACGCTGGCCGGCCTCGCGAAGGTGCTGGCGCTGTCCGGCGATCGGGCGCGCGCGGGGGAGCTCTATCAACGCTCGCTCGACAAGGCGGGGCCCAATCGCCGGCCGCTGCGGCGCGCCGCGCTCGGCCTGCTTTACTGGATCGACGGCGAGCTCGAGCGGGCACGCGCGGTCGTCGCGCCCTGCCTGACGGGCGGCGCCGACGCGGCGGCGCGGGAACGCGGCCCTTGCCTGTTCGTGGCCGGCGTGATCGATCCGGCGCGGGCGGACGCGATCGCCGGCCAGCTCGAGGCGCTCGCCGCGGAGGCCAGCGAGCAGCACCCGGCGTACGGCGCCCCGGCGTCGCTCGCCCAGCTGGTCCGCGCCCGGGCTCGGTTCTTCGGCGGCGGCTGCGTCGTGGATCCGGCGCGGCCCGACGTCACGGTCGCCGCCAGCCCCGAGCGGACCAGCGCGGCCTACACCGCGCCGATCGACTTTTATGCCGCTTACCACGTCCCGTTCTTCGCGACCTGGCAGGTCTGTGAGCACGCGGCGCTGCTCGCGGCCGGCGGCGACGATGCGGCGGCGGTCGCGCTCCTGCGCCCGGTCGCCGAGCGTGCCCCGCATCGCAGCTGGCTGCTCGACGCGCTGGCGCGCTATCGCAGGTAGTACGCCGCGACGGCGGGATGGCGGCGTTGCTTGCTCAGGGGCTCAGGGAATGACGCTGACGACGACCGCCGCCGAGCTGACCTGGTAGGTGACGTGTGACCCGGCAGTTCGCGCCACCGCCTTGACGTTCCAGGTGCCGATCGTCGGTGGCGTCCAGCTGCCGTTGCCCCGTCGTGTAGGTCGGGAGGATCGTCCAGTTCTGCGCGCCCTGCTGCTTGACCCAGAACTGGTACTCGGGGTTCCGACCACGGCGCGAGCAGCGCGTTGGCCTCGAGCGCGTCCCGGCGTCCGGCGGTCGCATCGCCGGTCGCGTCCGGCGGGGTGACCGTGGCTGTGCCGCAGTTGTGGCTGATCGTGCCGCAGTGGGCGCTCGCCCGGGTCTGGTAGTCCTTGGGCGCGCCCACCGCTCGGCCGACCACGGTGACGCACCAGGCGCCTTCTACCTGGGGGTCCAGATCGCCGCGTCCTGGCTGGAGGATTCGATGTCGGTCCAGTTCGGGGCTCCCCACTTCTTGATCCAGTAATGAAACTCGGCCGTCTGGCCGGGCGGACAGGTTGCGGTGGCGTTCACCATCATGGGGACGAGGTTGGGGCTGAGGAAGTGCGGGGTAGGCAACGACAGCTTCACCCGCGTGCAGGGGTTCGGGCTGAGTGTGCGCTCCACCACCTCGGTCGCGTGGTCGTCACCGCCGCGTGGGTCGTCGAAGGCGCACGCGCTGAGGGCCAGGGTGCTCGCGACACCCAGGATCGCGGTGCCACCGCCTACATGTAATTTCTGTAGGATAGCTTTCATTGATGCACCTGAAGCACTCGATTTTATTTACTTCACAGGAGCCTCCTCTGCTCGCAGCGAAGCTATGCGTGCGGCGGCCTCCTGCCAACGTGCGACTTTGTCACCAAAGGTGAGATAGCCAGCTGCTGTGCGCTGGCTGGCAAAGTCCGGAAACGTGAATGAATTCTCAAGGGTGGCCCTCGGGGGAGCGTGCTAGCGTGAACGTCCGTTCGGATGAACAAGTCATCCGCGCGATTGCACTAACCCGGTCAGCCCGATGCCCCGTTTCTTTCGCCGAAGCCTTCAGGTCGTGTTCGACCTCGCGGTGCTGTCCTGCGCGTACTGGCTCGGCTTTCTGTTCCGGTTCGAATTTTCGCTCCCGTCCGCATGGCTTGCGACCTCGCTGGTCGGGTGGCCCTACGTCGTCTTGATCGAATACGCGCTGCTCAGCGCGCTCGGCGTGCCCCGCTACTCGTGGCGCTACATCAGCATGCGCGAGATCGCGACGATCGCCGTCGCGAACGCGCTCGCCACCATGATCCTGTTCGGGCTCCGGCTGGCGCTGCCGGCCGTGCTCGAGGTGGCCGTGTTGCCGTATGGCGTGCTGTGCATGAACTTCTTCTTGTGCTTCGTCGGGCTCGCCGGGGTCCGGGCGGTGCGGCGGATGTACGGGGAGACCGCCGAGCGCAAGCGGCGGTCGCCGGGCCGCCGGCGCGAGCGCGTGCTCCTGATCGGCGCCGGGCAGGCCGGGGTCGTCGTCGCGCGCGAGATCGCCGCGCGCCCCGATCTGGCGCTCTCCCCGGTCGGCTTCCTCGACGACGACCACATGAAGATCGGCACGCGCATCGGCGGGCTACCCGTGCTCGGCCGGATCGATCAGGTCGTCGAGATCGCCGCGCGGCGGCGGGTGGCCCGCGTGCTGATCACGATCGTGAACGCCCCGGGCGCGCAGATCCGCGCGATCACGATGCGGTGCCGCAACGCCGGGCTCGACACCAAGATCATCCCCGGGATCTACGAGATCGTGGGCGATCGCGTGAACCTGTCGCGGATCCGCGAGGTCGCGATCGAAGACCTGCTCGGCCGCGAGCAGGTGCAACTCGATGCCGACCAGCTGAACGCCTCGATCCGCGGCGCCGTCGTGATGGTCACCGGCGCGGGCGGCAGCATCGGCAGCGAGCTGTGCCGCCAGGTCTGCCGCTACGCGCCGGCGCGGCTCGTGCTCGTCGAGCGGTTCGAGAACGCGCTGTTCGAGATCCACCGCGAGCTCATCGGGCTCTACCCCGAGCTCACGATCGATCCGCAGATCGCCGATGTCACCGACGCGCGGCGCATGACGCAGGTGTTCGCGGGCGCGCGGCCGTCGATCGTGTTCCACGCGGCGGCGCACAAGCACGTGCCGATGATGGAGCACAACCCCGGCGAGGCCGTGAAGAACAACGTCGGGGGTACCCGGCTCATCGCCGATCTGGCCGACCGCACCGGCGTCGAGCGCTTCGTGCTGATCTCGACCGACAAGGCGGTCAACCCGACCTCGGTGATGGGGGCGACCAAGCGGGTCGCCGAGATCTACACGCAGGCGCTCGCGCAGCGCAGCAAGACGCGGTTCGTCACCGTGCGGTTCGGCAACGTGCTCGGCTCGAACGGCTCGGTGATCCCGATCTTCAAGCAGCAGA